>Ga0316207_10000229_pt1 | contig 108810 bp, 91 predicted proteins | sample 6weekpyrite_MG_FD_204943 | JGI IMG/M metagenome (GOLD analysis project Ga0316207, IMG submission 204943) | Microbial mat bacterial communities from mineral coupon in-situ incubated in ocean water Damariscotta River, Maine, United States -... | ecosystem: Environmental > Aquatic > Marine >...
TTGCTGAACTGAATAGGGCATTGACGATGGTGGGGCCGAGCATACCGAAGATGGCCAAGATGATCCCTAACACCGCAGGTAATGCGGAACCCCGGCCGATGCCGTAAGCCAAACCGAAGACACCACCAGTAATCGCCAAGCCACGACCGAGATAACCCGTCGCCGCGTCGTAGATAAAGTCGTAAAACGCCTGAAACTCACCACCGGTCGTTGCGGCTAATGCGATGCCTGGAATAAGTAACGTGATGCCAAAAAAGTGGGTTAGGTTCTTTGCTGATAGACGACCGCTAACGGCAAGCTGTTGGCCAATAAAGGCCATCGTGATGCCATAGAGAAAGCCGTAAGCCGCGCCGATATTGCCTACCGAGGTTGCGGCTATCGCAACTCCAGGGAGCAGCAACATGGCCATGTTCAGTGCATTGCTATTAGTGGGAAGGGATAAAGCTCTCGTTGTGTTCATGGGTTTTTCCTGTTGGTTGATAAAGAAGTCATGATGATTTCGACGCGGCGGTTTAAGGCGCGGCCAGAATCGATGGTATTGGGTGCGACGTAACAACAAAGCGGTGATGCTTTGACGGTGGTTTTGTTCTCATTAATCCCCAGCGCTACGAGAAAATTAAAGACGACGGTTGCCCGTTGTAGCGCCAGTAATTCATTTGTAATGGTGTCGCCTGACGTTGTGTCGTCGGTATAGCCCGTGATCGTCAGTTGATACGCGCTAGGTAGTGTTTGGTACGAGCGTGTAAGCAATTGTTCTTGCTGTTCACTCAAAATAGAGGAGGCTGGTTCAAAGCGAATAACGACTTTTTCAGGATTGGTTGTTGGTGTTGCTTTGTTTTTAGCTTTCTTGTTGGCCGCTTGGCTTGTAGTTGCATTTTTTGGCGTGACGCACGGGCAATCAGCGCAGATAACAAACTGATTTGGTTTACCTCTGGTTTGGGTGATATGGAGAGCGGCTGGCCATTTTGTTAGGGTGTCGTGATATCCAGGAATCGACCATGGATAGTTATCATCGACAGTTTTGATTTGTTTGTTGCAGTGATTAACCGAACTGGTAACGGGTGCCTCTTTTTGTTCACTGCTTGGTTCCGGCGTAGATGCGCATCCCATCACCAAAGTGAGGGTTGTCATTAAGCAAATTGTGATAAACCCGTTGCGCATATCTCATTCGTCTTTGATCACGAACTACAGACTGAGCAGGGCCAGCGTGATATGCGCCGATTGCTTGCCAGGTGTAGCCGAAACGACGGACTTCGCCCGCCAGTATCCATGCGCCGACGTTAATGTTCGTGCATGGGTTCCAAAGATCTCCGGGCTGAATTCCGTTTTCGGCTAAGGAAGGAAACCACCGAGAATTGATTTGCATTAAACCAATATCCACCGATCCATTGGTATTGCGGTTTATGGCCTGTGAATCCATTGCACTCTCGGTAACTGCAATGGCGCGTAGGATGGTCTCGTGTATGCCGTAGCGATTTGCTGCGGACTGCCAACACGACTCTGCGAAGGCGTTATTTACTACCGCGAAAAACAAAAATAAAAGAATGTTTAGACTTCGCAATATGACCATCCCACACGGCTGCGGCGTGGGAATATACTGGCTTGGCGTGGGGATTAAAACAACGAAGAATTAGAAATTGGTTTGAATAATTAATTGTGGACTATTCGCCTAAGATACCATTCATGGGAAATTATCGTGAGGTGAGGTGAGGTGAGAAGATCAAAGGAAGGTTATCCACAGATTATGTGGATAACCTTGTTAGCGAACAAATGAATATTCTATGTATTCAATGCGTAAGAGAGCTGGCTAAGAATTATGCAAATTTCGCGGGCTTCTGCCAAAATGTGGATTCCAACGGTTTGTGCCAAACGAACCAAGAACCTACAGCAACCCACATTCCGCAAAGGACGTGGTGCCTGAGTCTCCAACAACGATATGATCAAGCACTCGAACATCAATGAGAGACATTGCGTCTATCAGCTTTTTGGTGATGAATTTGTCAGCCTCCGAGGGTTCAGTAATACCGCTGGGATGGTTGTGTGCAAAAACAACCGCAGAAGCGTTGTGAGCCATTACACGCTGCACAACAACCCGTGGATATACTGCCGCACCATCAATAGTTCCAAAAAATAACTCCTCAAACGCTATGATTCTGTGTCGTGTGTTCAAGAAAATAGCGCAGAACACTTCGTTTTTGTAACCAGACAGCTTAAGGCGTAAGTAGTCGGCCGCGTCGCTAGGTTGTACCATCGGTTCACCGATGGCATTACGTTGGGATAAAATATTCAATGCCATTTGAATAACGGCATCTTGATTAAGGTCTGCAGCATTGTAGTCTGTGTTTGCTGGAAGTGGAGTAAAACTCAAGTTCATTTGAGTGTACGGAGTAGCGTTTTCCATAGTGGTCTCCTTGGAATAGTATCAAGGAGATCACACCCCGTGGCGGGAGAGTAATCTCCCGTGCTGGGGTAAAAAGGAATAATGGTTTAGTTAAATTTTTCGTCAGCGATTAATCTTCATTGGGTAGCATAATGGTCACGACTGGCTCACCTTGATCACCGGGGCCAACCATGGATTTAAGCATCACTCTACGTGCCTTCTTACCTCGACCGCCGCGTGGAATACGATAGACTTGATAGAGAAGGCTTGATTGTTTTTTGCCCATGTGGGCGGCAAAAAATGCCATGTTGACAACATCCCAAAGACGGCCTGAAAGGTCTTGGTAAGTCTGTCTCTTGGAATCTGCTTCATTCCATTCGACACAATCTTCCCAAGCTGCTCTAGTTAGTGCGACAGGAATACAAAATCCCGCCTCACGCGCTGTTTCTGTTGCATCCACGAGAAAGCCGTCTTCTATGGCTTGTTCACGAGTATAGGAATGAATAGGTTCACCAAATATTTCAGTGGCTAGTGTGTTCATGTTGATCTCCTATTGAATTAAAGATGGGAGACCAGTCCCCTATGGGAGAATGGCTCCCGTGGTGGGTTAAAAATAAAAACGGATCGACAGCCCTTCAAATTAATTTGGCTGTTGCACTTGTGTTTCGATCCTGCGAAGTGCGTGGGTGCCAGATTAACCGGCAAAGGTGTATGTTGGGCCGCAACATACAACGGTAAAAACAGTGCTTTCCTAAATGTCGCTCTCCGGCATTTAGGAAAGCCGCCGCATAATGACGGCGACCAGCCACAGGTCAAACCTGTTTGTGACATTCAACTGGTATTTGTTGTGAATGTTGTTATCAAGTTACTTCACTGAACCCAACACGATTTCATGGCCAAAACTCGGCCTTAATCCCTATAGCAAACGCTGAATGAGGTTGTGTGCCATATTACCTGTCATTCGCTTTTTGCATGACCTATCGATTAGGGAAATAGGTCTACCAAAACACTGGGCACGATTGCTCGCACAAAGGGGCCTACCACGAACCGACGATAGGTTGTCGGTGACTATCAATGAGAAGACCATAACAGCCTTCCTAAATACGCTTTGAAGCCTCAAGGCGCTTTTAGGAAGGCCGCTACGTTGATAGCAGGCCGACAATTTGGTGTGTTGTGTGTCAGCGGGTTACGTTGCCTTCACAACGTAACCCAGAGAGATTTACCAACCTGTATGGCTATTGGCAAGTTCAATGATGATCTCAAGCTCATCCAGGTCGAGTCGGTTTGCTACGCCACCAACACCGTGATGGCCAAATGCATCACAGATCTCTGTGCCCCATTTGTCGTTAAAGAAGCTCATGACTGCACCAATGAATACGCCTTCACCAACACTACAGTCGTTGATGCGATTTTCTATGGCATCGTAATCTGGCGGTATCTGACTACGGTCAGTGGCTTCTTGGAAATTATTGATACCAATGCATTCAAAATAATCTGGGCCTATGACTTCAATGGCTCGAATCCATGCTGCTAAAAACCGTTCTTTGGCGTTAGCATAATGATTTCTTATCTTTGTACGTTTTGCTTCAAAATTCGCTAATGCGGCTTCTTTTTCCTCATCATAAGTGTTTTCTTGATTCATACACTATCCTCCTTGGTTGCATGAGAAAAACACATCTCCCCAACGGGGAATGAGTTTCCCTCGGTTGGGTAAGAAAAATGGATCGACAGCGATGATGTGTCATCATGGCCGTTGCACCTACTTCACGATCCGACGAGGTGCTGGGTGCTGAACATTCAGCAAGGGTGTCACTTAAACCAAGTGACCAGAGGTAAAATGGGTTGAAGCGTTTTTTCGCAGTACCGTGTTATTCGATACTCTGAAAAAACGCTGCAATGCAGCGTTGATCCACAGAAAGATCTGTAAGAGGGTTTATCGAGATTAAGCAACATTGGCTAGATCAAATTCGATCTGCTTGCCGTTGACCTTTACCCACTCAATGCGCAACAGACGGGCTTTGAGGGAAACACCTGTTTGGCCTGCCTTGTCACCTTTTTGGTAGACGAAAGTCTCTGAATAGAGGTCGCTTAGTTTGAAGCCGATAAGCACTTTGCTCTTGTCGTCTTCAATCATGGGTTGAATCTGTTCAATGATGGCTTGTGCTTCACTACCAGAAACACGGCAGTCGAAGCGGGTGTATTGAACATCTTGACTGCTCCCATGCAGTGCTGAGATATCAACAGCAAAGAATGGATTGCCACGCTTTACAGGGACTTTGCGAACACGGTTGAGATAACCGATACCCGTGATGTGTAGATCGAAATATTTTTGATCTTGTGATTGAGCTTGATTTGGATTGTCGTTTAACATGGTATTTCTCCTGTTTGTGAAAGTTGGAGAAACACGAATCCCCAAGGGGACGTTGTTTCCCCGTTGGGTTGGTAACAATGGATCGACGGTAAAGGCAATGGCCTTAGTCGCTGCACTTGTCTCACGATCCTACGAAGTGCGATAGGCGCTGAACTAAATCAGCAAAGGTACTACTTTTAACCCAAGCAGTGGGGTGTGAAAACTGGTGAACTCAAATCTGTCATTTACATTGTCAACTATTGTGGATTCGTTATTAAATGACAATAATAAATTGTTTTTAGAAACGAAAAATTAAGTGTCGTTTTTAGTCTACTCTTTCCCAGCCAAGTTCACCCATTACAGCCGACACGGTGTGCTCACCAAAATCAGAGTCTAAAAAGTAAATCACGAAGCTGAGTAGCGCCTTGTAGCCGTCTCTCCCACCGCCATCCACATAGTTTGAGGCAGTGATTGCATTATGGAACGACACCCGTGCTCGTTTTTCACTCATCGTTTCAGGGGGTATCTGCTCACCCTCTTCGAACTCGCCAAATATTATGTGCCCTGTTTCTTCGTCTGTGCTCATGTTATCCCTACTCACTTATTCACTAACCCATTGCAACGATCATTGATAACTCTTCAGCCATCTCCACGGCCTGTATGAACATTTTTATCTGCCGCAGAGAGCGGAACCCAGAGCTTGGAATGTTTCGCCCGTGATTGTAGTTTTCACGAATCGCATTGCGATATTGCCAAACGAAATCGTGGTTCACACTCTTGAATTTTAACTGTCCATATCGATCTTCATTTTGATAACACGCCAAGCGGTCAAGCTCTTCGAGCGCAAGCCGCATGTACCAGTCATAATCAGCGATATGATTGAGTTTGCCGCAGATGATGATTAGCTCGAAGTTGTAACCATCAATGCCAAGGCGAACAGAGAGTTGTTTGTCACTTGGCCATGGTTCATTTCTTTGCCGCAAATATTGCTCGGCACAGCGTTGGCGTTCAGCTTCTATTGGGTTTGATATGTTTGTTTTTTCTGGCATAACCTACCTACATCCTGTTGTCTTATCGGTAATAGGTATCAGCAAAGATGTAAACTTCATGCTGAAGCCCATGAAAAATACCGACATTCTGGAAAGCGTGTACAGCCGATAAAGTGTTTGCCGCTATTCTTCCCGTCCTTGATTGCACGTTGTAGCAATGTACCTGTTTTACACTCAGGGCAACTATCGCCGATTTTCGCTTTATTGTTATTCGTTTTTATTGATGCAGAGGATTTGGCTTTTCCTGGTTTTCCTCTGCTATCTGGGCGTGTAGTTTTGCATTCTGGATAACCACTACAACCCCAGAAGAAACCATTCTTGCCCTTTCGCCTTCGCATCGGTTTTCCGCAGTCTGGGCAGGTATGTTGCACCTTACCTTCGCCACCTGAAAATTGTTGTGCGGATGGGTTGCTTGATCCCATTTGTTGTTTTGCTTGGCGCAGAACTTCGGTGATCCACTGGGTCTGACCATCTATGAACGCAGTTAGGTTGCCTCGTCCCTGGGCGATATCATCCAATCCTTGTTCCCACAGTGCGGTAGTGGCTGGGGCTTTGATCTCTTCCGGTAGCATGGCAATGAGGGCACGGCCTGTTTGGGTGCTGACTATCTGTCTTTTTTGCTTTCCAATAAAGCGCCGCTGCAACAGGGTTTCTATAATACTGGCGCGTGTTGCTTCGGTGCCGATGCCAGAGGTTTCACGTAGGATCTTTTTCAGTCTTGCATCGGTAATCGATTTCCCTACCGACTTCATGGCGGCAATCAGTGTGCCCTCGGTAAAACGTGCTGGGGGTTTTGTCTGCTTGTTTTCAGGTGTCACGTTCAATACTCGTGCAACCTCATCAATTATGGTCGGGGGTAGTGTTTGATTTTCATCGTCTTTGTCAGGTTGATTTTGTCCTAATACCGTTCGCCAACCACCAATTTTGGGCACCTTGCCAGTAGCGCGGAATCGCTCATCACCCACACTGACATCAATGACGGTATTGTCATACTCATACGCGGGGTAAAACTGAGCGATATAGCGGCGACAGGCAAGGTCATAGAGACGGCGTTCGTTTTCGGACATGCGCGAAGTATCAGTGCTTGTTGACGTTGGAATGATGGCGTGATGCGCGGTGATCTTTTTGTCGTTCCAAACCCGTGAACGCAACTGGGTGTCGGCCTGAACGATCAGTGCGCTGTATATCGAGTCGGATTGTTTTAGTGCGGCCAACACCTGTGTCACTTCAGATCGCTGTGACTCTGGCAAGTAGGGGCAATCAGTACGCGGGTAGGTCAATGCTTTGTGAGTTTCGTATAAAGCCTGGGCGGTATCCAGCACTTCCTTCGCTCCCATCCCCCAACGCTTTGATGCTTCCTGTTGCAGAGAAGATAAATCGAAAAGCAGGGGTGCGGATTCTTTTTTGCGCTCCGTGTCTGCTTTGACAATTGTGCCTTGGCTAGATGCTGCTCGTTGCGCCACATTGAGTGCCATCTGTTGATTGGTACAGCGGCCCTCTGAATCACTCACGTCATTAGCGGGAATCCACTTAGCTTTGAATTGACCACTGGTAACGGCAAACTCGCCGATCAGGTCGTAGTATGGCGTTGGTTTGAATTGCTCTATCGCTAAATCCCGTTGCACAACGAGGTTGAGTGTCGGTGTCTGCACACGACCTACGGAAAGAACGCCCTCATGTCCGTTCTGCTGACCAATCAGCGTATAGGCGCGAGTCAGGTTCATGCCTACCAGCCAATCGGCTCTAGCGCGGCCTACACCGGCGTAATAGAGCGGTTCGGTTTGCGATCCAGGCAAAGCATTGTCTAATGCTTTGCGGATACTGCTATCGTCTAGTGCTGATAACCAAAGTCGAGTCACGGGGCCACGCCATTGGCATAGCTCTAAAATCTCTCGGGCGATGGTCTCACCCTCACGGTCAGCATCGGTGGAGATCACAACATCCAACGCTTGTTTTAAAAGCTGCTTGATGATTTTGAATTGCTTTCTTGCTTCTTTTTTGACTTCCAATTTCCACTCTTGCGGCACGATAGGCAGCGTCTCAAAATTCCAACGTTTTAGGGTAATGTCGTAGGCATCCGGTGGTGCCATCTCAAGAAGATGGCCAAAACACCACGTTACTACGGTGTTATTGCCCTTAAGACAACCATCACTTTTTTTCTGCACACCCAGTACCCGTGAAATATCACGGGCCTGGGAGGGTTTTTCACATAGGTAGAGTTTCATAAAAAATGTTTCTCGTGGAACATCACACTACGCTACGCACGTTATCTTTGAGCGTTTTTCCTGGGGCGAATGCAGGCGATACCTTCGCCGGTATTTTCATGGGTTCGCCTGTTGCGGGGTTACGGCCGATACGGGCACGTTGCGTTTTTGTGTGGAAACGGCCAAATCCAACCAGTGAGACTTCGCCACCGTCTGATAGCGTTTCGGTAACGACAGATTGGAACGATTCGATAAAACGTTTTGCTTCTGCGTCTGCGATTTGCAAGTTTGTTGAGATAGCTGTGATGAGTTCTTTCTTGTTCATGATGGTTTCTCCGTTTTTTTGCGAATTTCGATTGATTCCACTCGACCTAAAACAAGTGCGATGTCGTCGGCATATAACACCCATTTTGATTTTTCTTCACCACTACTATCATCTGTCCACGTTGTATGCTTAAGCGAACCTTCCACCTTAATACGCATTCCTTTTTTCAAGGTGCGCATGACATCTTTTGCCAGCCAGTCCCAGGCAGAGACATCCAGCCAAAAACCACCACTATCCTTAAACTGTTCTGAGTCATGATCTCGAATGGGTCTGTCAAAATAAACACGCATATCGGTAACTTGGCGTTGGGTTTCTCCAACGGGGGATGTACATGCGGGATCATTGCCAAGATTCCCGGCTCCACTAAATCTATTTGACACTTTTTATGTCTCCTGGTTGAGTTAAAAACAGATCGTGACAATGACATGAGTTGCACGACTAACAAATGTTTTATGAATATCAGTGGGTGAATATTTTTCGTTATCTCTCCCTCGCTAACGCATTTACTCGTTTTGTATTTTCAATTAATTTTTCAAGCGACTTTGCTTCGTAAAAACAGAGGGCATGTAACAAGTTAAGCCTGATGCGATGTTGCTCAAAGTCGAGTAAAACTTTACGCACCGTGATTGATTGCGTGCGTAGAAACGTTTCACCAATCTCATCGTTGGCTATGGCAAAGTAACGTTGTTTGACACCGTTCATGCGCCAACGAACATAGCTGCCGTTAGCGGTCTTGTGAAACGCAAGGTAGGCGGTCAAGGTTCCGGTAAAGGTTTTGTCGTAGTCATCGATCAACGAGCGCATCGTTTCCACTGTCGTTTTTAGTTCGGCCTGTAATTGTTCAACGTTGCCGCGTAGCGACTTCACCCGCCAATCATTTTTGTGCTCCCCCTTACCCTTAAAAGGCCCTTTAGCAAAATGCGTCATTAGCTACTTTTCCTCCACCTATGAGTTAGCTACTTCTTCGTCAATCTATTCAGCATTGGATGAGGTTGGCGTGGATATTTCAGGGGCGACTTGGGCACGTTGCGCACCATCAATGACAGCTTGTGGCAGTTCTCCCATCATCGACATGGCATCGTTGGCTTTCTGCGCCATGGGTGTTGCATTAAGAACATCTGAGCGAGTGACTAATGTGAATTTCCATCGTGCAGACAACGCAAAGGCATGGCGCACTAGCTTGGCGCTGTCGTGTAGTGCTTTGGTACTTTTGTCTCGGGGGGCAAGGCCGACGTGACGCGCTGTTAGAATTGTGCGCACCAGTTGGTCGTAGTCAGCAATGAGGTACGCACCCATATAGCCATAGGCATTGGCAAATTGCAGGGGAATTCGTACTGGCTCTAGCGAGTGCGCAACATCAATTTGGATGCCTGACGCGGCACTTGCTAGAAGCGTCTCGGTTTCCTGCCGCAGTGCATTGATTTTCTCCCGTGCTTTGTTTAGTGCATCTTCAACGAGAAGCAAAGTCCAGTCTGCATAAGGATCATCCCTGCCAGCAGAAGTCCATATCCGTTTCATATTCATGCCGAATCGAACCAGACCGATGATATGTTCTTTGTCTTCCGTTTTTCGCCGACCGTAAACAAGTCGCTGCGCCTGTCGTGTCTGTATGTCGAGGCTGGCATCACCGCGCAAAGTGCCGGGACGTGCAGCGGCGGTTGTGTAGTCCACTACCGGATCAGCATTGTCGGGTAGTTCTCGTTTTCCTGATTCAGTTTCACTCATAGCGTCACCTTTCGTTGCTCCGTGGTTAGTATCAAAACTTGTATGCCTGCGTCAGGCACAGGTGTTGGCAGTGCCAACACTTAAACCGCAGTCCTTCACTGGCCTTCGAGGTGTTGGCAGTGCCAACACCTTGGAACACGAACTACTCGTTGGTTTGGGTATCTTTCGTTCCCGTGTTCTTTTTGCGAATTTGTTCCATACGTCGGTGAATACTGCTGTTTCCTATGGAGCCTGAATTTGCTTGTATGGTTTTCACCATTTCTTTCTGTTTGCGCTGCTCTTCCTGTTCACGACGTATCTCGTTTTCTTTACGCCGCTTATCTTTCTCCCGTGCATCACGTACTCTTACGCCGATGGTGATTTGAAACTCTCCGGTCTTTACTCGCTTGCATAGGCTTGCCAAATAACCAATGGGGTTTTCAATGGGTGTGCTGCGGCGGTTTGCGGCTGACAAGCGACCATTCCATTCGTCCAGAACATCTTGTTGCTGAATCTCATCGATGGGGTTTAGATACATCATGGCCAGCTTTCGCTCGTTGGCGGAGATGTTGGGCGGGAACAGGAGTTCCTCGCGTACCTGCGAAGTATTACTACTTGGTTTTGTAGTAGTAGTTATTTTATTACTACTACTACATGTAGTACCCGTGTGCAGTTTTTGCGTAGGGTCAAATTCGGTGTTTTTGTCCATGTGCGTTTTCTGCACATGGCTATTTTCAGGGGATTGATCCATGTGCATTTTTTGCACATGGGTGTTTTCGTGGGCTTGGCCCGTGTGCGTATTTTGCACTTGGACAGATTCGCCCTCTGTTACCGTGTGCAATATTTGCACATGGCTATCAGTATCCTCGTCCGTGTGCACTATTTGCGTGGCTGGTGCTTCTTGTGTCAGCGCATTAATGCGCGTATCTGAGATAGCATAAAATTCAGTACGTTCTGTGAGTTGTAAAGCAGGCTCTTGTTCTTTTTGAGTGACGGCACCGATACGTCGTTCATACGACCACGTTTGGGTGCGATCACCAATAACATCAATGCCGTCATCGATCATCTCTTCGATGGTGGCAACGACGTTTTCTACAATCTTTCGTACTCGTTTGTGATTATGCTCAGTACTTGTATTCAGAAACGTCATATATTCTGTATCGAGATACATGGCATCACCCAGTGTAATAGGTTCATCGTGCAGTACGTAGATGTTGCCCAGATAGCGACCTCGTTTATCACGGACTCTGGCACAAAGAGATAGCCAGCGCGTTGCACGCAGAATAGCGAGGGCGCGGGCAACGGTATGGTTAGATTTGATATTGGCGTAGGTGCGTATCGTTTCGTAGTTTGGAAACGCTGTGACAGCACCCGGTGCGCTGATATGTAATCGAATGATTTGCCATGCAAGCTTATCAACAGGTTCCAATACTGGGTCAGTAACCAACAGGCGAGGATAGGGATCTTGCCAGTTGCCAAGATAGATGAGACTGCTCTGTTCTTGATAATCCTTGTTTGTGGTAGGCGTCGAGCTGTTTTTCAGATGCTCTACCGCATTTTGAATATATAGTGATAGCGCCTTGGCTTGCGACGATATAGATATAGAGGAGTCAGTCACGGTTGCTTGCCGATGCAGGGGATTCGTTATCCATGTTTTCCCAGCTCTGAATCAACGACCATAAGCTACGCAATGGATGTTTAGTTTCATGCGCTACCGCGAGATAGTCTTTCGCTGTTGTGCCTTCTCCCTGATCGCGCCAGCACTGCCATACAGTCGCTTGATCTTCGTCGGAGAGAGCCTGTGGTCTTCCCGCACCGTGTGGCGGAATGTCGAGTAATTTTTGACGTTGGATATACTCAGCGGTGGACATGCCGTATAAGGAGGCCATCATGGCGATGGGGGCTTCGTGGCGGATTAGTTCATTTTGTAATTCATCCTGTTCGAGTTCATGTTGAAGATAGGTCATCATCTTCTCGAAGCACTGATGATCTGTTTTGACCCTCAAAAAATGGCCACTAATCCGAGCTAAATGCCGAAGTGCTTTGACCGGAAGTTCTGACAACTGCTGCACCTCATCAATGGTAAAACCCATGTCATCAATGGCTTTATAGTCGCCTTCGCTCAATGCCTGTATTGCATACAACATAACGGTGTAGGCAAGCTGCGAATCATGATTACGCATAGTCATTCCTTTCCAGCCACAACGGGTCATCGCTCTCATTTCCGACCTGTTGTCTTAGTGTTCGGCAATGTTGTATTAGGGTAATCAGTTTTTGAAAATGTTCACCTGGAACCAGTGGGTCAGCAAGGAATTGGTATGACAATGAGAGCCACGCAGGTTGTCCGACAAGTCGCATCAACTCCTTTTGGTTGCCTTCCAAACACAGTCGCCGGATGTTCATCGACTCTGGAAGATTTGGAATTCGCTCTGGCCGTGCCGTCTCTTCGGAACAGACATAGAGTAGCCACCATATCCATTGCCTCACCATTTGTTGCCAACGCTCTTTGGCATCTAGCTGTTGGCTACTGTCAGGGATCAACGGCTGTTCAGGTAGATCAACAAGAAAGCCCAGTCCCCAGTCATTAGATGGTTGTATGTACTGCTCTAGCTGATAATAGGCGGAAAGTTGATAGGCTGTTTCATAGGCACTCTGACGCAGTTCAGCAATGCCAAGTGTTACTACACTCTCTGGCTCTTCATTCTCAAAAGCGTGGGATGTCTCCGATGCTACAGTTGGGATAACAGGGGCTGATGGTTCGGTTGTTATCGGTGCCGGTGTTGTCTCTTCCGGTTCGGTTAGTGAACTGGTGGAAGCAATTTCCGAGGTGCTTCCAGAAGTGCTGTTATCACCCACGTCAGAGGCATTCTGTTCTGATTCCTCCTCTTGCCAGGGGGATTCTTCCGGTGGTGGTGTAATCTCGATTTCACGGCCACGTAGCAGGGCATCAATATCAAGACGCATGGTTCGGCTGGGGATATCAAGTAGTTCGGCGATTTTTTCCTCAAGCGTTTGCCGCAGTGCATCGGCATCCCATTCCGGGCGATTATTTTCCAAGAGGCAGTCTTGAAACAACTCATCAAAAATGGAGGCTTCTTGTTGAGAGATCTGAGTCCAGTAATGTAGGAACGCCTTTTCGATTTTGCGAATTCGTGCGATCTGTGGCCTACCCATTCCTGCGCGTAGCGCTTCGGGTATCAGCGGCAACAACACATCAATGGTGTAGTTCATTCGTGACAGCAGATTTTGATCGATGGCGTAACCCTCATTTCTGAGGCGTTCCGTCAATTTGCGAATAGAATATTGCTCGCCTTTTTCAGTCTCAAACAGGTTTTTGAGTTCACGTATCGCCAATGCTTTATCAATGAAAAGCATGTCGCCTCGCTTATCATTTTCGATTAAGTGCGCGGCTAATACGTGGGTTTCAGATTTCCACGGGCGATAGAGCACATGAAGCTGGTTGAAGATCTCATCACCTGTCTCTTCAAAGAGTTCGTTGAGAATTTGTAGTCGTGTATTTCCCCCTGATTCAACCATGTAGATCTCTTCACCAGGGCGGCGTGTAACGGTAAGAGGGTTATTCAATCCACCTTGATTGCGAATGGAGTCTTTGATGTCGTCAAACAGAGGATTACGTTCGCGGCGAGGGTTGCGGTCATACAGTTTGACCTGTTGCAGCGTCAATACCATAGGCGTGGGTGCAATTGGATCAGATGCAGGTAGTTCGCCACCTTGCCCGAAGTGAGGTGTTTTCAACAAGCTCCCTAACTGTTCATCGGTTGGGCGTCGATTCATGGTAACTCTACGTCACTGAGGTGAGGGAAGAGTTCACGCACTAAACTCAGCATGGTTTCCCTTGCGCTTGCTGATGGCCCAGAGCGTCGTCGTTCCCATTGATGAACGGGAACTTGTGACGTAGCCGCTTCGCGGTAGGCCACGGTAGAGGGAATAACGGTATCCAGAATTCTGATCTGCCCTCGACTGGGGGCTGACTCACGGCGCAACTCTCGTGCGATACGTTGCGCATCAACAGTACGATCCATGCGGTAGATCAGCCCATAGAGTGGCCCTACGGGAGCACCCATGTAGGTCATGGGTTGCAGGCGCTCAAGCATTCCTAGCGTACCGCGTGTGAATTCTCGTGCGGAAAGTATCTCTGGTGGAATCGGAGAGAGTAGCATGTCGGCAGCAAGTACGGCGGCATCCTGCAAAGGGCCAACCGCGCCTTGAGTATCGATAAGAATGAAGTCGTAATTCTCATCGAATTTACTCAATAGATGCTTCAGTCGTACACGGCCATCGGGCGTGTGCAATATCCAGTTTTGCAATGCACTTTCAGGGTCGTCGGAGAGAATGATGTCCAGATTTTCTAAGGCAGTGCGACTGATTACGTCTTCCAGCTTGGGGCCAGTTATCAAAGCAGAGAGGCCATTTTCCGCCTGCTGCTTCAGCTCAAAATAGCTTGAGAGTGTGGGTTGAGCATCAGCATCGACCAGCAATACACGCTGGCCGAGATCGGCGAGTATGCCACCGAGATTGGCGGTTTGAGTTGTTTTACCAACACCGCCTTTGGTGCTCATGATGGTGATTTTTAGGGTCACATCAATCTCCTGTAATTTGGTATGTGTGGTGCGATTACATTGATACAGCCACCTTGTGACTGGGGCTGTATCAATGTAATAACATCAACGTTTTCATTGCTTATGAACTTCCACCTACTTGCTGCCTTGTGTAGAGCAATTTTCACAGCACGAACGGGGTCGCCCCAGGGTGTAAATGGTTAACGCTTCTCCACATTTGAAACAGCGAAAACGATGGTAAATCCGGCAACCTGGACAACTACTCCCAAGGTTTTCATCCGCAGAGGTGAGGTAAAGTTTTTTGCAGTAGTCACAGTGCTTAGCTTCCCAGACCGATATCGCTACCAACGTCAATACCGCTTCAATGTGGGTAAGATCCAGTAATGGCTTTTTAGTGAAGCTCAAATAGATGTCATTAACATCAAGCAGAACGCGTGTTTTGCTGCGCCCCAGCGGCGCGACTAGATTGTGAATACGCCAGACAGCCGAGGCATGTAACATGCGATGCTCGCTTTCACGGAACCAGGCATCGGTACGTATCGTTTTGCCGCGTGGTGAAGGTTCACCCCGCAATTCAAAGTAGATTCGTTTGACATATTTCTTCGGTAATTTCGTCAGTTGAATCACTGTTGATGTTCTTGCACCCGCCTGAATCAGCCTCACGGCTTCATGTGTTTTTACCGCATAAGCACAAGGTTGAACGTTACATGAGTAACAGTCCTTCTCTGTACGGCATGTCGGAACGGTCGGTGTGTAGGTGGCAGTGTCTATAAGAGATAGTCCTGTTCCCATTAGTCAGCACTCCCTTTAGGTGAAGTAGTGACAAAAAAAGCGTGTTCAACAACCGCTTCGATCTCTTCTTGCCTGCCATCATTGATGGCGACGAGGAACCGTTCCCACCACCAGGATTCTGATCTGAGCATGAGTAACGGCTCTTGTATTTGTATGACCGCTGCCAGGGCGGAAGCTGATGTTTTGGCTAATGGGTCAGCTAACTCCTTTGGTATGCCTAGTAGGGCGACGACTAAATCTGGGTCGCGCTTTGCCACATCTCGTGCTTTGAGTAAAAACTGGTAATTAATACTGGAAAAATCCGTATCTGAATTCATATATCCTTGCCCCCTATTCCTGTCATTTCGTGCGGTTATTCAAGAGAAACTGTTTGTTTAAACGACCGAAAACAAACAAATGAGCAAGGAAGGCTATTACACTTAAATCAGATGGTGATTTGTGAGATAAGCAAGGAAAAATTTTGCGAACAAATGTTGCTCGACGTGACAAGCCAACGATATAGAGTTGATGCTTTAATGGCCGTAAACGCATGTCGGGAAATGTGCTCCTTGTCGATTAACTAACGTTCCCAATTTTATCTACTACGCAAGCATTTAACTCCCCGATTAACTTGCCCCTAGGGTGCAGTTTTAGAGCCTATTTTTCTTAGAATTGATGTTGCAGCGGTTAGACTGATTGGCAGTTATCGTATAGCTACGTTCGGTGGCGTATACTTGAATACCATGAGGATTTATTGGGGCTACAACCGAATCGGACGTACTGAGAGGGCATTTATGGCAAGGGAATCGCTAAAACAGTTGGTTGATATCCCTAATATTGGTAAGGCAATAGCGAGGAGTTTAGTCTTACTCTGTATTGAGCGCCCGGTAGACCTGATTGACCGAGACCCGTATCGACTTTATGAAGAGCTTTGTCGTGTGACACAGAAGAAGCATGACCCATGTGTTCTTGATGTGTTTATCTCTGCGGTAAGGTACATGGACGGTGGCCCGCCTAAGAAGTGGTGGGCGTTTACTGAGGAGAGGAAGCGGAGGCGTGAGGGGAACCTCGCCAGCGACTGATGTTAGGTTTATAGTAACAGCTAACTGTGCTCAGTTAGCCTCAGCGAACGACGGGTGTGTCGCGAAAGCGGGTCTTTTATGACTACTATCATTTGTTTGAGCTGTCTGGCGCACTACCAACAAAATTCGTGGGAACATCTCGAATATGAACATCCCTCTGAGGAAATGCAATTTCAATCTTGGCGTCTCTGAAGCGTTGGTCAATATCCATGTGAAGTTCGTGTTTGGTTTCTAAAAACAGGTCAGGGTGGGGGATATAAACCCTTAACTCAAAATCGAGTGAGCTTTCACCAAAAGCAACAAAGCGGACAGAAGGTTCGGGGTCGTCCAATACGTTGTGGTGTTCGTGAGCTACTTTCAAGAGCGTATCATAGGCAAGCTTTGTGTCAGAACCGTAGGCGATGCCCACTGGTATCAAAATACGCAGTATGGTATCGGACAGAGACCAGTTAATGACCTGGCCGGTGACAAACTCCTTGTTGGGAATAATGAGTTCTTTTCTATCCCAGTCCGTAATTGTGGTCGCGCGCATTTGAATTCGTGAAACTTTGCCACTGATACCGCCAACAGTTACCGCGTCACCAACACGAATTTGACGCTCGAAAAGAATAATCAATCCAGAGACGAAGTTGGCGAATATTTCCTGCAAGCCAAAGCCAAGGCCTACGGTTATAGCAGCCGCTAACCATTGCACTTTTGACCAGCCGATGCCAATGGCGTTGAAGGTCATGGCAAGGCCGACAATCACCAGGATGTAGCGGGTAATAGTGGTGATGGCATAACGGCCACTGGGTGTGAAGGGTAGGTGTTGAAGTATGGCGATTTCAAGTAGGCCAGGGATGTTGCGGCTAATGAAAAATGTCATCAGCAATACAGTAACAGCGAGGAGAATGCTGCCCAATGTTGTTGGCATCAATGTTGTGCCGCTATCGGGGTTGGTGACTTCACTACTCCATAACACTATTTCATTCAACAGGTTTAATGCTGGAAGGACTTCTGCCCAGATGATGGCAGTGCCAATAATGATAGCTAACCAGAAGGCGCTGTTAAGCAAACGCATGGTTTGGGTGCTGATGGCGTCAACATCCAGTTCAGGTTCTTCGTTTGGCGTCGGTTCGATAGAGTCTAATTTGTCGCTTTTCTCAGTCTCTGCTTGGGCTTCGATTTTTTTGCGCCACTGTTCAAGTGCGAGTTTACGTTGTGTGATGTTGAGCCAGCGAATGAAAAACTCTCGGATAATGTTGGTAATAAAGATCAGGCCAATGGTGGCCACGACATACAGGCATAGCTGAATAGCTGTATAGAAATAACCTACGACAGCGGCGATTGCCAAAGCGATAGGTGCTCCACAGAGCATGGGAAACCAAATATTAGAGAGGCGATCCAACCAGCCGCCGGGGCGTTTAGCGATGTCATCTTTTAGAATTCCACTGGCAGGTTTTAGCAGTTTAAAGATAAAAGCACTACTAGCGAGCATTAGCGTGATGAAGGCTAAGCGGCCAAGAGAATCATGATGTGCTTGCGTAGGTTGATCAAGTGTTGTGGCCACAACAAAAGCGAGCGGTAATGCTACCGGAAGATACCAAGTTAGGTGACGCCTAACCAGGTTCAAGTTGACTGTTTTCCAACGAAAGTGTGATTCGCCCAGTCCATTTGGACGGCAAATACGTCGTAATAGTAACCCAAGGAAAAGCAAATAGGCAGTGATGTATAGGCCTGAAGAAATAGCTATTGAGTAACTATCACCTATGCCAGCGATTTCTGTTCTCCATGCTATCAGGTAGATGAGCAGTGGCCAGGGTAATACCATTAGCGCGGTGACTATTGCGGATAAGAGTGAGTCAGTGAATTTGGCTTTGCTGAGTTTGGTGACATAGCGCCCAAGCTCAGAGAGCTTGTTTCTAAGGCGGTTGTAATATCCCATTAAAATTGCAATGGCAAGCAAAGCACTCCCAATTGAAAACGGGTTGTCGAGAATATCTTTACCAAGATAGTTTAGCGTTTGAAAAAAAGAGATCGGACTTAGTAACCAGGGGATAGCTGTTGCCAGTCGTTTAAGGTCTCCTACTTCAAGTGCGGGGGAGCTTTGAATCCATAAAATCCTAGTATCGATAAACTCGCTGTATTCGTTAATAAGCGTCATTAATTCCTGTTCGCCTTCCATTATAGGAAACAGGTGTTTTTCAAAGTGGATGTCGTAGGCTTTAATGAGTTCGCTTAAGTATTTATCTTTTTGCTCGCCTAACGCGAACTGAAGGGCATTGTGTAGGGCCCTGTTTTCCGTTTCGGTCAAGTTTCTTTCTACGCCGGAGGTCATTCGTTGTATTTCCCGGTTGATATCAACCAGCTCTAGCAGTCGATCCTCAATCTCTATGCGGCGGAGTTGTACGCGGTTGACTTCCACACGGCGTTTTTTAAGGGCAGCGGCGTAGTTGTTGGCATCAGGTAGTTGGTTGCGGTCGCTTCGCAGTTTTAAGCCGATAGCATCGGTTAAACCGATTTGTGCAATTTTTTCCTTGATGCCGTCGAACTGGCGGCTCAATATGCTGAGCGTTTCGTCCAATTTTTTCTTATCATCACTCATGATGGTGTTGAGCGACGATACCTGGGTGAGTTCGGTTGCCAGTTGTTGGTTTTCGTCCACAATGGCACGCACCAGAGGATGAGCACTGGTGGCTGCGTGTATAGTGCTTTCCGCCTCCTGCATGGCTTTGGTAGCTGCCGTTGTACGCAAATGGTTGACCGCTTGTTCCAGCGCATTAAAACGTTGCTCAGTTATAAGTACCTGACGCTCGGCCTGTTGGCGGCGGGCACGTAGTAATTCACGCTGAGCCACGTAGCTTCGTTGCTCCTGTTCCAGCTCCAGTAGCAGAAGTTTTAAATAATCGAGTTCCGCTCCGGCAGCGGTTGATCGAGCGGCGTTCTCTTTATTGCTATTGGAGGAAGGAGCGGCCAATAACTGTTTGATTTCTTCTTTACGCTTGCGGGCACTAGCAGCTTCATCCGGTATTTTGGGTAATCGTTCGCTACGCCGGGTGGTCTCTGCTTCTATTTCATTACGTGTTTTGCGTGCGATGTCTAGATCAGTTCTGGCTGCTTCCAGTTTCTGTTCCAGGGACGTGAGGGATGCTCTTTCATCAACAATGAATTTTTCCGGGAGCAGAGTGGTTAACTCCTGTTCAATGCGGGCTAGGCTTACTGGTGCACCCTGGTAGGTCTGGTAATGGCCCTTGGTGTGCTCGGCGGAGGTAAGTCCTTTTTGTAGGAAATCCCGTGCCTGATAAAGCCAGTTGAGTTCGACTTTTTGGCTGGCGTCAGGTGAGTCGATACTTTCCAGGATAGAAATGCGGTTTTTAAGCTCTTCGGATGTTTTCGTGAGTTGGGATTTTTCAGCATTTAGTGCGGTAAGGAAGTCTTCAGAGGCCGTGGCTTGGCTGGTCGATGTTAAAAACAGGCTGACAACAGCCAATAGCAGAATTAGGCAGTTCCAACACCGACAGGATGTCGAATCAGAACGTTGATGACGTGCCATACTTCCCCCAGTCACCCCTTGTTGTGGTGATCATGCTTTGAATTCTTATTATAACCAGCGCTGGAGGCCTTTTTGGGGTCGGCAACGTTGATTCTTAGTCAGTGTAGCACTATCCGTTCGGTGGTGTTTGTGCCAGCATCTAAGACAGCAACGAATGAGGAGCAGAGTATGGAAACAGAAGATTCCCCGGAACTGGAAGTAAGCCCTTTTCCTAACGCGGCGCAAGATGTGGAAGCTGCCGAACTGGTGGTCGATACGCTTCAGACAAGATCGTCTTCTTATCGCCTGGCCTACACGGATACTGACTTCTTATTGCGTGATGAACTGCGTGCAGTGCGGTTACAGCTGGAACTGTTGAAGCCGGAGTTAGTGCAGAACGATGAAGGCATAGAATCGACGATTGTTGTTTTTGGCAGTGCTCGGGCGTGCGACCCGGTTGTGGCGAGAAAGGAACTAAAAAAAGCGGAACGTTCATTAAGTAGTAATTCAGAGGATAAAAAGTTACAGCGAGCGGTTAAATTAGCAAGGCGTGTACTGGATAACAGTCGATATTACGAAGAGGCGCATAAACTAGGCGCCATGATTACCCAGGATACCCTCTCCTCAGGGCCGAGTGATATGGTGGTGATTACCGGAGGAGGGCCGGGCATCATGGAAGCAGCAAACCGAGGTGCAATGGAAGTCGGGGGTAAAAGCATTGGACTGAACATCGTGCTGCCCTTCGAGCAGCAACCGAATCCTTATATAACGCCCGAACTCTGTTTTCAGTTTCACTATTTTGCGATACGGAAAATGCACTTTCTCAAACGGGCAAAAGCATTGGTGGCCTGTCCAGGCGGTTTCGGCACATTGGACGAACTGTTTGAGACCTTAACGTTGATTCAGACACGTAAGATCAAGCCGGTACCGGTGCTGTTATTGGGTGAAAAGTATTGGCGCCGTGTGATTAACTTTGAGGCCTTGGTTGATGAGGGGGCAATAAATGAAGAGGATCTACAGCTGTTCGAATACGTAGAGTCGGCCGAAGAGGCGTGGGGAGTAATCAAATCGTATTACAACGTATAGTTGCTAAGAGTTTAATCCTTATAAAGGAGTTATCGTTGCGGAGGCTTAACTACGCTTTGATCATATTTCCATTTTGCTTAATGGCGCTGCCAATGAGTGTTGTGGCCACGGAAAGATTCTCATGCAATGAGATCGAAGATTCTATACAGCGGCTTGAATGCTACGATCGTTTGGCAGATTCTTCGTTGGATGAGCAAGCGGCTGCTTCACCAGAGGAGGTGGAGTCCCCACTGCGTGAGCGTATTAAGAAAGAGGAAGAGTTATCCATTGTGGGTGATTTTGTCATTATGCCTCATCGTCCTACCTACTTTATGCCAGCCACCTATATGGCGGAAACACATAGCGAGCCCTTTCATGAGACGTACGGTGATCAAGCCAAAAACATGCAAAATGTCGAGGCCAAGTTCCAACTGAGTTTTAAAGTCCCGCTCTGGGTTGATATTGCTGATAAAGATATGGGGCTATGGTTCGGCTACACACAGCTTTCGCTCTGGCAGCTGTACAATTCGCAAGTCTCTTCACCGTTTAGGGAAACCAATTATGAGCCAGAGTTGGCTCTGGCTATAAACACCGACTTTAAACTGCTTGGTATGAACAATACGTTCGTAGTGTTGGGTTTAAGTCATCAATCTAATGGTCAGTCAGAACCAATATCGCGTAGCTGGAATCGTTTGTATGCGACTTTTGTTCTCGAACACAAAAACATAGTGGCTTATTTCAAACCCTGGTATCGGTTACCGGAAGATGCTGAGGATGACGACAATCCCGATATCGAAAAATATCTTGGTTACGGTGAGCTGAGTTTGTTTTATAAGAGCGAGAAACGGATTACCGGTTTGCGCTTGTGGAATAATTTACGTTCCTCTGATAATCGCACCTCAGTACAGTTGGACTGGAATTTTCCCATCAAGTCCGGCTTTAAAGGATATGTGCAGTTTTTTAATGGTTATGGTGAAACACTGGTCGATTATAACTACCGTACCAGACGCCTTGGTTTTGGCATTATGCTGACTGACTGGTTTTAACAAACGCTCCAGTTAATATATCCCTGAATAGGTTTAGTCCTTTCCTTCGGCCACCCAGCGTTTTTCCAAAGCAGGTAGTGAGTCACGATGAGCAATGACTACAACGTCATCATCGTTTTTTAGTACAGTCTCTTCATCAGGAATGATCAGTTTAGATTGGCGGTAGACACAGACCACACGGGCATCATCAGGTAGTTCTAGTGAGTCCATGGTGCCTTTAAACTCATCCGGCAATACAAAGGAAAAAACACGCGCTTCTTCACGGATCATGGTGGATAGTTCGAGGGGATCGCGTCCTTCGATGAGGTCAGCTAGGTGTCGACCAATGGTACGGTCGGGAACAATGGTGTCTTCTAGTCCCAATTCAATACAGATATGCTCCAATTCCGGATCATCTATTTTTGTAACCACCCGTTTGAAACCGAGTGAACGACCTACCAAGCTGGCGAGTATGTTGGCCTGGTCATCGTCAGTCAGACAAAACAGGATGTCAGTATGGGTTGGATCGGCTTCTTTAAGCATGGCTGGTTTACTGCCGTCCCCATTGAGAAAACCGCAGTCCATGGACTCATATAGGGCATCTAAACGCTCTCTGTCCCGCTCAATAATGGCAACTTCATGACCCCTTTTTTGCAAGAGCTTTGCGGTCATGATTGCCAGTGAACCTGCACCAATGAATACTGCTCGCATCTATTTACTCCGTCCGTTTGCCAAACCATGTGCCCGGATAGAGCACAACCAATAAAGCGATAATTTCCACCCTGCCCAGTAACATGTCGATACTCAGTACAAATTTTAGCGGACCTTCCAAGGAATGGGAGGTAATACCGCTAGAAAGGCCAGCAGTGGCGGTCGCTGAAGCGACTTCAAACAGTGCGGGAAAGGGGGCATAACCGTAGGCGAGGAAGATTATCCATGAAATAACTATGGTAAGAATAAAAAGAATAATTAACAGCAGTGCCCGTTCAATATCACGGTTATCCAGGATTTTTCCAGACAGCTTCGCTTCTGCGACTGCATGGGGTGGCATCGAAGTTCGCTGTATCAGAAACTGAATAAAACGAAGCAGAATCAAGAGGCGCAGTATTTTGAATCCGCCCGCCGTAGAGCCGATGCCTCCCCCTATCACCATGGCGACAATTAAAATGCCCAATGCAGCAGTATCCAGCCCCTGAATATTAACGGTCGTAAAGCCGGTCGCGGTTTGGGCCGAAATCGCCAACAATCCCCCATGAAATAGCGCTTCAGACCAAGTGGTCTCGTTTGGTGCATGGAGTGTCAAAGTTAATAACAGGGTCAATAGCAGTATGATGCCCACTAACACCTGCACCTCAACATCGGCAATGACTTTTCGCCATTCTCCAAGCCTCAGTCTGTAATAAAGAATAAAGGGAATTGCCCCCGCCAGGCTTAAAAGCATGACCGAGATTTGCACCTGCCATGATAGCTCAGAGAGGCTGCTAGTCAGGGGCGCAAAGCCGCCTGTCGAAATAGCGGCCAGGGTATAGGTGAGGGCGTAGAAGCTATTGTCGAGCAGCAGCATGAGTAGCCCAAGTCCGGCCACAGTGAGTGCAACATAGACAGCCAGCATGCGGCGCGCATAGGTGCGGGCCGTGGTGACCAAGCTCTCGCCTTCCGGGTTCATCAGCCTGCGTAGTGCTGTGTGGTGATTCATGACAATGGCGACAGAGAGAATGACAATGCCTAGTCCGCCATACCATTGCATCCAGGCACGGGCGAAGAGAAATGTCTTCGGCATTGATTCAAGGTTGCTGATAGTGGTCAGCCCGGTGGTTGTGATGGCGGATACCGCCTCGAACCAGGCATCCATAAATGTCAGGCCGGAGCCCATCATCGGATAGCTCATGACTAGGGGGGAGAGCACGAATGCCAGTGCAGTGATTGTGAGTGATTCGTTGTATTGAATATCGCTTGGATACCCTATATTCCTTGTCGGAAGTCCCAGCGCAAGTAGTCCCCCAATCACCAACAGATACCTTGCGCTCAGTGTGTATTCTTCAAACCAAAGCGATACGGCTAGAGGTGCTAACGCCAGGCAGGCAATCACCATCGATAGCAGCCCCAGATATTTCGCCAGAACTCTTGGTCGCACCGCATAGCGCAGGGATTTCAGGGTGTCTTGCAACTGACTGGGAGCTCCTGTTTTTATTGGTGTTTTAAATGTGGTCGAAGCGAATTCGTCAAGGCTACAATAGATACTAAGCGATATCGCCAGGAGGTGGGCTTGTTTTCCTTGGATATGAGGGTAAAAAGGTTGCAAAAACTTGCCTCGCAACTCCTTGTTGTGACATTGGTTGCGCTTCTTTCCGCTTGTGCTACTGCGCCAGCAGTTGTCTCGATTCACAATCCTCCCCGTGAAATTCCCTTGGAGGTCATCGAAAATAGCGAACGCCCCGTGATTGCTTTTGTACTTGGTAGTGGTGCTGCCAGGGGATTTGCCCATGTCGGTGTGCTTGATGTGCTCGACAGGCACGGCATTAAAGCGGATATCGTCGTTGGGAGTAGTTCCGGCAGCGTGGTTGCTGCTTTATATGCAGCGGATATTCGCAATGACGCGCTGTTGGATGCTGCGCAGAATCTCAATATAGCTGAGCTTACCGATTGGGCATTTCCGAATAGGGGGGTGGTTCGGGGTGAGCGCCTGCAACACTATGTTAATCAATTAGTGCAAGACCAGCCTATTGAAGGTTTGCCTACTAAATTTGTGGCTGTCGCTACCGACCTCGTCAATGGAAAACTGACCGCCTTTAATCACGGCAATACCGGTATGGCTGTACGTGCTTCTAGTTCTATTCCCGGTATTGTGCAACCGTTGACCATTGGAGAACAGGAGTATGTTGACGGTGGTTTAGTGAGCCCGGTCCCCGTGCGCATTGCACGTAAAATGGGAGCCGATATTGTTATTGCTGTCGATGTTTCCAGATCACGCCTGCCGCATGATCAGCTGAATTCCGCTACGGCGGTTATGCATCAGGCTATATTAATATCAATGCAACAAATTACTGAAGCTGAAGTGCAGGAAGCCGACGTAATTATTCGGCCTGAAGTAGGAGCTATCTTAGCTAACGAATTTGAACAGCGCGACCAGCTAGTTGAAGCCGGTAAAAGGGCTGCGTTAGATAAGATAACCATTATTAAGCAATTGATATTCCGGTAGCATAGCTGATGGAAACCGTTCTTACAGACCTAAGTGCAATCTTGGCGATCGACACTCAGCGACTTCTTGAAGCTGACATGATCTTCCGTATCGGTTTGCAAGTTATGTTGCTGGTTGCTTCGGCTTTTTTCTCCGGCTCAGAAACTGCCTTGTTCTCTCTGTCACGTCTGGACATGCAAACCTTGAGGCGAGACCGAAATCCTCGTTTCGACGTTTTGCACAATCTATTGGAACGCCCGCGTCAGTTGATTATCTCCATACTTTGCGGCAATGAAATTATCAATGTTGCCGCTGCTGCGAACATGGCTGGAATACTGGTGGCGCTTTATGGCGTAGAAGTAGGGGCTTACCTGAACTTGTTTATTATGGTGCCGCTGTTGCTTCTGTTTGGTGAAGTGACACCGAAGACTATTGCTGTCACTGATCCGGTCAAGGTGAGCACGAAAGTCATCGCGCTTCCATTGTCTCTATGGGTGAAATTTATTACGCCGTTTCGTTGGATTATTCGCCAGGTATCGGATCGTGTCACTACCTTGGTCGTAGGAGAAGAAACCAGTTTAGAGAATATTTTGCAGGTAGATGAGTTTCGCACTCTCGTAGACGAAGTCACTAAAGGCGGGGACCTGTCAGCGCGCGAACGTGCATTGATTTACCAGCTGCTTGATGCCGGTACCACAGAGGTCATTGAAATCATGATTCCTCGTACTCAAACGGCCTTTATTGATGCGGATACCCCCTTAGAGGAGATTGTTGCACAGGTCCGCTCTATAAAACGCACACGGCTACCTGTGTTCCGCCATCATCGAGATAACCTGGTGGGCTTTATTCATGCAGAAGACATATTGAAACATGTATTAGATGACACCGACTTCAGTACTTTAATAATAGACGACATACTCCACCCACCCGTGATCGTACTGCCTACAAAGAAGGTAGACGAGATGTTCGACTTCTTCTTAGATCACAAGGTGCAAGCGGCGGCAGTCATGAATGAATTTGGTGGTATCGATGGTTTAGTTACCTTAAAGAGCATACTACGCTTTGTGTTTGGATCTATAACGCCTGAAACCGAACGCCATGCTTTCTACGAGCAGATAGACGAGTCCAGTTTTGAAGTGGCTGGTGAGATGAAGTTGACTGACTTTAATAACCTAACCAACTTCGGTATTTATGATTCGCGTATGACAACGATTGGCGGCGTGGTTTTAAGAGTGCTGGATTCTCTACCGAAAGTAGGGGATTCGATTACCATTGAGGGGATTGAACTGACCGTGTTGGCAACCGAAGGCAATCGTATATTCCGGTTGGGCGCCACCAAATATAGTGGCGGAAAAAATGAGGTGAGTTCGTCGGTTGAGAGTGAGTCAGAGGGTGCTTTGGGAGACAAGAATGATAGCCGGGGAGAAGACGTATGATAGATATCCTGCTTATTATTCTAGCGATGGTCGTACTTCTTCTAATGCAGGGGTTTTTCTCGGGAGCTGAGATTGCACTTGTCCATGCGGATCGATTGAAACTACAGCACTTGGCGAGTCGTGGTAGTCGCGGTGCAGCACTCGTACTGAGGCTTTTTCACCGGCCAGAAGTTTTGCTTGGTACGACACTAGTGGGCACCAATTTGTCTTTAGTAGCGTTGACGACTTTAGGCACGATTCTCATGATTCGCCTATTTGGTGAGTATGGTGATCTCTATGCCTTCCTGGTCTTTACACCGATATTTCTTATCTTTGGCGAGGTGGTACCGAAGAGTGCTTATCAACAGAAAGCTGAATCTATAGCGCCAATTATTGTTTACCCGCTTCGCTTTTTCTCATGGCTTTTTTACCCAGTGGTATTTGTCTTTTCATGGGTAGCACGTATGGCAGCCCGGCTAGCAGGGGTAGATATGTCCCATCGTGAGCTTTATGTGAATAGGGAGCAGATTCGTAGTGTGATCGAGATGTCGGAAAAAGGGGCCAATATCGATGTGTTTGATCGCGACCGAATAATGCGAGTCGTACGTTACGCGGATGCCACGGTGGGTGATGTTATGATTCCTATTACAGAAATGACGACCATTGGTACCCACCAAAGTATGCAGCATGCCATCCAACTTGCGCGACAGAGAGCGCATTTCCGTTTACCGGTCTATGAGAATGAACATAACCAGATCGCTGGTATCGTTAGTTTTACCATGTGGGATCTAATGAATCCGGAACTCGCTGATCACCCATTGTCAGATTATATTCAACCGGCCCTCAATGTGAGTGAAAATCAATCGTTGGATGAGCTTTTGCCCGATTTACAACAACGTAAAGATCATATGGCGGTTGTGATAGACGAGTATGGTTCCGCTGTCGGTATGTGCACTATAGAAGATGTTCTTGAGGTGGTGGTCGGTGAGGTGATGAATGTCGGATACTCGTTTGAAGGTTACCTGCCACGTCAAAAACATCACATCGAAAAAATAGGGAATGAGATTTTTAGCATTGATGGACGTGTTTCAATCAGTGAAGCGAACGATGTTCTCAATATCAGGCTCTCAAGCGCTGAAGTACATACAGTCGGCGGAATGATAATCACCCGGTTGAAACATATTCCAAAGCAAGGTGAGAGCGTAATACTGGAGGGGTATCGCTTTACAGTGGAGGAAGTCGATAGTCATGACATCCAAAAATTGCATGCTGAACGGGTGTGACCGTTTAGCCCTCACTTCTTACTAAAGGGCACCTCTATTAATTCGTGAGCACACATCTTGAGATTCCAAATTTGCCCCGCCCAGAATTAATAGAGGTGCCCTAAACACGCTGTGCCATGTTTGTTTTCTCAATCCATAGGAGACTATTTTTTCAGCAAGGGTGGTGATTCCTTCTCTCGGGATTTGAATTCGGTCATAGCCTTTTTGAACGCCTGTTTGAGTTCCCGGATGGTCTCCATATCTCCAACACCAAGTTCTCGCAACTTGGGCTCCACGATACTACGGTGGTATACGAGAATATCGTTACGCTGGAGATTGAATAGAAAAACGGTGTCTGGGTTCTTAGTGTCTAACAGGCCGGATCGGATCACCGGGCTACTTTTAGGGCCTGCATCAAGAAAACCGAACCAGAGAGAATCAGACTTCATTTCAAAACTTTTCCTTATAGATTGAGGCGCGGTTACAAATCAATTGCATCGTTCATAACTGTTAGAATCTAAAAAGATGTATAACGCCTTACTTTATAGGAGTAAAACGAAATATTTCGTTGGACACGATCAATTTCGTTGATCGTTATGGTGACATGAATTTAACGGAAATAGGCCTTGCTTACGTACTGACTCACCATTCTCTCGGTATTAAAAAAAGAACCGTTGATGGAAATAGCATGTTTTTCTAACGTTCGATGTCTGTTTATTTTTCAATTGTATAAAACAGGTCGGCACCTTGATGCTCACCACTTTCACCTTTTAGCTGCCATTTTTCCGAAATCTGGTAACGTACATTAAGTGTATTCACCGCCTCGATTAAGCCAACGCCATAACTGATGTAAAGTTTAGGAGAAAGATAACGGCCGATCACAAGAGACGCTTGGTCATCCGTATCACTTGTGTCTACTCTCATCTCATCTAGGCCAAATCGATCGCCAATTGAGCGGGCGAGGCGGTCGCCACCGATAATGCCAAGCGCTAGAGTGGCTTTAGCCATCATGGCACCTTCTTCATCTGAAGCATTTTCAATCGGCCGGCCTAGTAGTAGGTAAGAGAGGGCATCGGTTTGTCCCATGGCGGGATTGGAATAGAGCTCGATGATCGGCTGATTGAGTGTTCCGCGTACCTTTAATCCTGCGGTGACGTTTCCTGTGCGACGGACTGACCGAAAATCGAGGCCCGGATTATTTATCGGACTGCCGGTATAGATTAGGCGGCCGTGTTCAACATCTAGGCGTTGCCCGTAGGCGCGATAACGACCTTCAGGTACGTTGAGTTCGCCGGTGGCTTTGGTAAGTCCGCCCGGTTCATCGACCAATAGTATGTTGCCGCCAAATCGTCCCTCAAACCCAAAACCATAAAAATTGACCCGTTCACCAAGAGACAGCCGTATTCGGGAAATCATTTTCCATTTATCACTTGGTGTTTGTTGTCCGCCTATAATGACTGTGTCTTCCGATACCCTTGATGCCGTGGATATATCTTTGGGCTGTAGTTTTGCATAGGGAATATGAACTTTGCCTTCTGTGTTGATCGTTCGATCTTTTACATCAACGCTTAGATCTGGCGATATTTCCATTCGCGCTTCAGGAATACGAGATACTTCAAAGTTCTCGCCTTTTACTGTAAATGAGGTTGGCCAACCAGATTTCTGGTCTAGAATTGTTCTTCCCTTTAGTGATAAGTATCCTTCGCCAGATTCTGCATCTAATTGGTAGTTTATGTTCTCTTGTTCCTGGCTGTGTACCTCTGCCCTGAGTTGTCTTAGAGTAATACCCAGGCGAGGAATTCGCAGTGAACCGTTATCAAGCTTTCCAACACCACTGAGCCTGGGTTGAGAAAGTGTGCCGGTTGCGTTGAGTTGAAGATTGATCTCACCCTTCAAGTCCTGGACTTCGTCAAGCAATGCTTCGACAAGTGTAAGATCCTGGATCTTAATTTGAGCCTCGGCTTCTATATTTTGGTTAGCAGGGTCGGCAAAATGATGTCCATCTGTGCTAGAAAAGGCTCTTAGTAAGATGTGGTCGTCTCTCTCCGTAGTGAACGCGGTGACTGCTTTTATGCTCTCTTTATTAATCTCGGCATCTAGTGTTCCCCCTCGATAACGCCATTCATTGCGTTCACCTTCCAGCAGGGGGTAGCTCACTGTGCTTGAAGGAAAGATGATGTTCAGCGTTCCTTCAAGTCCCTGCGTTTCTGAATAACTAAAATTAGCTTTGCCATTGGCGATACCTTCAAGTGTTAGGTCGGGGGGAATCCATTGCCCAAATACATGTAAAGGAAGCTCCTTAAGAGTGAATTGTGATTGCCATTGGTTGTTTTGAAAATTTATATTTGAACACAGTTGTGATGACCGGTTGTTTAAACATAATGACTCTAGATTGAGTTCACTATGTGTAATAGATAATGGAGTGGGGGTATTGAGTTCCCATGGGCCAAAATGTTCATTTTGTATGTTTGCTGTTTCAATTGAACCTTGCCAAGTTTGTTTTTCGGCTTTACCAGACATTAGAAGGTCAATGTATGTTTTCTCAAACCTGGTTTTTAGTAAGAGTGTTGAATCGTTAGCGGCTAATTCAAGTTTTTCAAACTGATATCCTTCGATGTGTAGCTCATTAGCGGACAGTTGGATATCTGTCTCTTGCCACTGCATAGGATCGAAGTTGATTGAGCCTTCGATAGCTTCTATACCTGCGTGGCCTGGTATGTGTAAGTTCTTTCCTTTAAGCGTGGTTAGGATTGAAGGAGTGTTTTTGTTTCCGGTTAGTTGGCCGTGGGCTGATAGTTGCCCAGATACATTCGGATAGAGTTCATCAAGATTGTTACTATCGAGGGTAAAATTAAGTTGTATATCTTGTGCGATAAGACCATGCATTTTGATGTGCGAGGTACCGGATTGAACTTCCAAGCTATTGATATCCAAGCTGTCTCCATGCCAAGTCAATCTACTTTGCATCGTTAGAGAATGATCACGTAATCTGCCTTTGATCTGTTGGATATCAGCATCGACTACTAAATGTTGATTTATATAACTTCCGGAAAAAAAGATCTTGCCCCCAAGGTTGCCATTCCAGTCCGGGAACAATACGGCCGGGTTAATGCCGTTTAGATTGGTATTTGCATTCCAAGTAAGTTCGGGGTTCCAAGAGAGGCTGCCAGTATTGTTAACTTCTCCTTCAAGTGTCGAAATGCGAAGGGAATGAAAGTCGATTTCATTCAAGTTGCCGCTTCCGGCAGCCATCCAATGAGAGGGTGGTAGCTCATGCCAGGGCCGATCGGTGGAGATGCCAAAGCTGTATTGTTCTGGAGTTCCTTTAATCCACCCACTGCCAAAGGTGCTGTTGAACCAAGCATTTTCTTCAATAGGCCACCGTAGATTTTGCCAATTTAAAGCGATATCTACGATGCCATTTTCGCCATTGGGTTGCCAATGACCACGAGCTTTTATATGGGTATCGCTATTTTCTACTGAGACATTTAGCTTGGAGATATCAATATTCCCTTCTTCAGAGAGACCAAGATCAAACTCAGCGTCGATGGGACCAATGTGTTTGTTGTCGCCACTAAATGTGCCGATTAGCGAAAAACTTTTTAAGTCTCCCTTGGCTTTTAGTTGAAGTTTTGCCTTGACCTCGGGTAAGTCACTTTGTAAAAAGGCAATGTTGCTCGAACTACCTTTTACGATAGCGTTCCAATGCAGGTTGCTTATCAATTCGTTCACCTGGCCGTTGATGGACAGTTGTAAAGGGCCATCTATACGTTGTTTCAGCTCGCTAACGTTTGCATCCCCTTTAATTTGGCCAACGCCGATTAACTCGCCATCTGTAAGCAGGCGATATCTCCATGTTAGATTCAGATCATGCTGGTAATCGCGTGTCGGATTTAAGTTGCCTGAAATGCGTAGTGAACCTACATCGTTGATTAACTCAAGTTTTTCGATATCGATGTTGCTAAAGAGTGAATTAGCATCCAATTTTATCTGAGGGATCGTTATGCTCTGTTTGGCATGATTAACTGTTAGGCCGTTAACAACAGCGCCCTGAATTTTCATATGCCATGGAAGCTGGATGTCGGGTACGGTAGAGGTCTCTTGCTCAATATCTGGTGAGGAGGGGAGTGAAACCGAAATATCATTAATCTGGAATTGATTAATATCAATAACCCCGCCAAGCAAGGAGCCTGGTCGCCAGTCTATAATCAACTGCCTTACCTCAATCAAATAACCCTGTCCTTCAAAATAGAGGTCATTGATTTTGATCGGTCCAGCTATATTCCCTTTAAGTGTTCCGATATTAAGGCCAGCCGGAAGTTGATCGTAGAGCAGGTTGTATGTCCAGCGAAGCCCGGTTTCTGTGCTGGTTAGCCACAGTAAAGCAAGTAGCGGTACCAATATTATGGTAATGATAATCATCACCAGGCGTTTTAACAGCCTGTTCATAAATCAGGGCCAATGTTGATGTGGATGCGCCAAGGGTTGTTATCTTCACTGATCGCAAAGGCGAGGTCGAATCGCACAGGGCCTACGGGGGATTGCCAGCGAATACCGAAGCCACTGCCTCGTTCCAGTTTGTCTGCGATATCGTCAATGGCATTGCCGCCGTCATAGAAAACTGCCGCGCCCCATTTTCCGTTGAGTTTGTGCTCAAGTTCAATGCTGCCGATCATAAGGTGTTTGCCTCCTATCACTTTGCCACTGCTGTCAACTGGCCCTAGAGACTGATATCGATAACCTCGAACGCTTTGTGCACCGCCTGCGAAGAAACGAACTGAAGAGGGAAGTTTTTCGAACTCGTTTGTGAGTGTGCCTCCCAACCTACCGCGAGCAATAACTCTATTACGTTGTCCCAGTGGTCTAATCGCTTTTACGCCACCTTGAATTTGAGCAAAGTTAGTATCTGAAATGAAGTGCTCATTAGCGCCTCTTAACCCAATATCAAATCGCAGACCGTCGATGGTGTGTATGAAGTCATTTCCCCAGGTTCGGCTCCATTTAATACCCGGCATGAGCAAGGTGGCACGATCATGAGTATCTGCGATGGTGAAGACTTCCTGTTGATAGTTGATAGATAACGACTCACGCCAGGCTCCTCTGCCATGGTTGATACTGGCACTAATGGTTCGTATCGTACTTTCACTTGTGTCAGTTTCTTCATTTATCACACCAGCACTAAATACAAGTTGATCAGTACGGGGGTTTAAAATTGGGATTTGGTAATGGCTGCTTAAACTGAATCCTATTTGAGAGAGTTTTAACTCCGTATTCAGTCGATGACCTCGGCGATTAAGACGAGGGATCTCCCAGCCAAGTTTGGTTCGCGTGCCTGTATCCGTTCCATATCCCAAACCTAAAGTGTATCTATGACGTTTGCGCGGTGTTAAGGAAACTGTAATCGGCACCTCCTTTTTATCGGACTGCGCCATTCCGGGAGAGACCTCGGCAATGGAGAAATAGTCGCTATCGTTAAGTGCCTGTTGTAACTCGATCAATTTATTAAACGAGTACGGAGTACCTTGTTTGATGGGGAAGTAACGCTGCAACAATTGAGGTTCTAGAGCATCTTGTTGATGAACCGTTATTTCTCCAAACTTATACCGTTCTCCACTATAAAAATGAAGTGCGACATAGACCTCGTAAGCATTGAGATCAATTGCAACTTTATGCTTGGTCAGGTGTGCATCAAGATATCCTCTTTCCGCAGCCAGCCTAATTAATTCAGATTTGATACTTTCATAAGATAGATGATTAAAGGAATGTCCCTCTTGAAGGGGGAGGTTTCGTTTGAACAGAAGAAACTTATTATCCGTTAACAGCTCCCCTGTCACGACAAAATCAAACTTTGTAAGTGGAATGGGCGATCCAGGTTCGATGGTATACACGGCACGCCATTGGTTATCGTTGAGACCTATGAGTTGCCCATTTATTTCAGGATTATAGTAGCCAAATGGTTCTAGAGCCTGGCTGATTTCAACAGGTGCTTTTTGATGTAGACGGCGTAACCTGGCCTCGCTCAATAGCGGGTGGGATTTTTGTTGTTCGATACTTAAAAAGAGCAAGACATTTTTCGCTACATCGCCTTCGATTCCCTTAACCTCAACACTAACGTTGGTTTGAGCCACAACACTTGTTGTGAATAAAGTGGCCAGAATAATCAGCAGCAGTCGCTGCAATTTATACATCCAGGTTCCTTTGGTCCATTTGGTAAATAACTGGTGTTGCTATGATGGGTAGTTAAATAATAGGGCTCTCTGGGTCTGGCGATGGCATTAACTCCGGTGAATGTTCCTCCTGAAATTCATCTACCTTGGCTTCAATTTCTCCGATGTCGCCAAAGCGAGCGATGTGATACAACGCATCCCCTTCATTCACCAAGGGTAAATTGGTGCGGCCAATGACGATGCCACTAAAAGAGGATTTGATTTCATGTTCTTGTTCACCAAATGGATCGGCGACTACACCCAGTAAGGTGCCTTTCTTTACTCTGCCTCCCAACGGTATGAGTGCTCGTAAAATACCACTTTCAGGAGCCCGTACCCATGAGCTGGTGCGGGCAATAACCGGCTCCATTTTATTTGGCCGTTTGCGTTTAAGCGGGGCGAGCATGCCCAAATCACGCATGACATTGATGATACCTTTCACTCCCGCACGAATGGAGACCTCGTCAAAACGTAACGCTTCACCTGCCTCGTACAAAAGCATCGGGATACCGTGTTCTGCTGCAGCCTCTCTGAGCGAGCCGTCTCGCAAGTTGGAGGAAATCATTACCGGCACTTCAAATGCACGCGCCAATTTCTCGGTTTCAGCATCATCGAGATTGGCACGTATTTGAGGAAGATTGGTGCGATGTATTGCACCTGTGTGCAGGTCGATGCCATGGGTGCTCTTTTTAACAATCTCTTCCATAAACAGATGAGCAATACGGCCAGCCAGTGAGCCTTTTTCGCTACCGGGAAAACATCGATTTAGATCGCGGCGATCTGGCAGATAACGAGAGTGGTTTATCAAACCATGGATATTCACGATCGGCACAGCAATGAGCGTACCTTTGAGTCGTTTGAGAGACGCCGATCTCAACAAACGGCGAATGATCTCCACGCCATTGATCTCATCACCATGAATTGCGGCGCTGACAAATAACCGTGGCCCGGCTTGTTTTCCACTGACCACATGCACAGGAATCGTCATGGGGGCATGGGTGTACAAACGCCCAGCGGGCAGGTCGACCGTTACCCGACTGCCTGGTTTGACTTCACAACCGTTGATGTTGAAAACGGCGTTTTTTTCCATTAACCCTTGCCTCGTGTTTTGGTGCGATGGGGTTTTGCGTTTTTCTCGATGAATTCAATAATCATTCCTGCCACGTCTTTACCCGTTGCCTCTTCGATACCTTCCAGGCCGGGGGAGGAGTTTACTTCCATGACCAGCGGGCCACGCTCCGAACGTAGTAAATCGACACCGGCAACATTCAATCCCATAACTTTGGCCGCTTTAACGGCGGTTGCCCGTTCGCTAGGTGAGATCTTAATCAGCGAGGCACTCCCACCACGGTGTAGGTTAGACCGGAACTCTCCCGGTTGTGCTTGACGCTTCATTGCAGCAACAACCTTGTCGCCAATCACAAAGCAGCGGATGTCCGCACCACCTGCCTCTTTAATATACTCCTGAACCAAGATGTTGGCTTTTAATCCCATGAAGGCTTCCAGCACACTTTCTGCCGCTTTTTTTGTTTCCGCCAATACCACACCAATGCCTTGAGTGCCCTCCAGCAGTTTGATGACTAATGGCGCACCGCCGACCATCTTGATCAAATCCTGAATATCATCCGGGTTATGGGCAAAGCCGGTTTTGGGCATGCCGATCCCTTTGCGCGATAGCAGTTGCAATGAACGAAGCTTGTCACGTGAACGGGAGATCGCCACTGATTCACACAGTGGATAAGAGCCCATCATCTCAAACTGACGCAATACCGCCGTACCGTAAAAGGTGACCGAGGCACCGATACGCGGGATGACGGCATCAAACTCTGGCAATACTTCACCTTTGAAGTGTGTCTCGGGTGCACCGGAAGAGATGTTCATATAGGTACGCAGCACATCCAGCACCATCACTTCATGATCCCGTTTTTCCGCCGCCTCGATCAAGCGACGGGTGGAGTAAAGGTTTTTGTTGCGGGAGAGAATGGCAATTTTCATGGTAATAACCTTGTAATTAAGTAAGTGGTTTTGGTTTCCTGGCGTTACCGTTTAAACAATACGGCACGAATTCGACGGTTCTGGGCCCGCCCTGTATCGGTATCGTTGGTTGCCACAGGGCGATAGTTTGCATACCCCGCAATCGAAAGATTTTCGCCAGGAACGCCTAAGGCGTAAATCATATATTTCACGACTTTCGCTGCACGGGCACCCGACAACTCCCAATTAGAAGGATAGCGTGCTTTTAGGTTTTCGTGGATCGGTTGGTCATCGGTATGACCTTCGATACGCATATGAAAGCCTGGGTATAGCTTAAGTACCTCGGTAATTTCATTGACCACGGCTTTACCATCTGCACTTAGCTCTGCTTGACCGGATTTAAACAACACGCCATGTTTGATATCGATAACCGTGAGATTTTCTAACTTTTTCATATTAGCCTGGTTTTCTTTCAGCGCATGTTGTAAGTCTTTGCGCAACGCAGCTATTTCGACCTGCGCCTGGCTTTTTTCTTCAGCAGACAGCATTTTTGTCTTTTCTAGTTTATCGGCGTAGTCCTGGCGCAGCTGTGCTTCTTGCTGCAGCTGTTTTGTTTGCTGATTGAGGGTAGTGTTCTGTTCTTTTATATCGGTGCTGGCACAGCCAATGGTTAACAACAGGGTTGCTGCACTGAAAATAGTGGCTGAAAGCGTTTTACGGATCATGATGAACCCTCCTTTGAGGTGATGTTTGATATTGCTTGTTACAAGGACTCGATGGTTATGTAAAAAGTTACTTTTGCATGCAAAAGTAACTTTTTTCTCAAAAGCAGAGTCTTGAGGCGTAGGAGCTAATTAAATAGGTAGGAACGTTGATGAATGGCCAAGAAGAAAACACCGTAGAAAATGTGGAAGCTTTGTCGGAAGTAAAGCTGGTCGACCAGGTGATTCAGCAACTGGGTGAAGGCAACGACGCGGAAGTCGTCGCTCAGATCGAACCTCTGCATGCTGCCGAGGTGGCGGATCTGTTGGAGTCTTTGCCGCCTAACCTGCGTAAGCAGACCTGGGGACTGCTACCCGAAGCGATGGAGGGGGAGACCCTGGCCCACCTAGGGGAAGAGGCACGCATTGGTATCCTCAAAACCATGGAACAGGATCAAGTGGTCGCCGCTGCCGAAGGCATGGCCGACATCGACCTGGCGGTGGTGATTGAGGAACTCTCTGAAGACTTAAGTGAAACCATCCTTAATTCTCTCGCTGAAGATCGTCGCCAACGATTAGAGACCACCCTATCGTTTGAAGAGGGCACGGTGGGGCGGATGATGAGCGCCGATGTGATTAGCGTGCGAGCTGATGTGACTATCTCCGTGGTGATGCGCTATTTGCGTTGGCTCAAACCGTTACCACCTCACACTGATGCCTTGATGGTGGTGGATGATTTAGGGGCATACCAAGGCAAGCTGTTTATCAGCGATGTCGTTACTGAATCACCGGATACGTTAGTGGAACAGGTGATGGTGGAGATGGCCGATTCACTGCAAGCCGAAGCGCGAGATCATGATGTTGCCGTGCTATTCGAACGACGCGACTTGGTTTCTGCCGCCGTACTGGATGCTCAGGGTCTGTTGCTGGGGCGCATCACTGTCGATGACGCCGTGGATATCATTTTGGCCGAGGCTGATAAGGCGATGTTGGCCCAAGGGGGCTTGAGTGAAGAAGAAGATCTTTTCTCGCCCGTTTTACCCAGTGCCAAACGCCGTGCGGTATGGCTGGGCATCAATCTGGTCACCGTGTTTATGGCTGCCTGGGTGATTGGTCGCTTTGAAGAAGCGCTGGATAAAATCGTCGCCCTGGCCGTGTTGCTGCCTGTTGTCGCCAGCATGGGGGGCATTGCCGGCAGCCAAACTTTAACGCTCACCATTCGTGGCCTAGCGCTGGGGCAGGTGAGTAAAACCAATCTTGCCTGGCTAAATAAAAAAGAGGTGTTGGTGGGCTTAATCAACGGTTTGGGCTGGGCGGTAGCTGTGGCGATTGTCACCTATTTCTGGTTTGGCAGTGGCGGCATTGCCCTGGTCATTGCTGCGGCCATGGTGCTTAACCTGGTAGCAGCCTCGGCCTCGGGCGTGTTGGTGCCGGTGGTGTTGGATCGCATGGGAATTGATCCGGCCCTGTCCGGGGCTGTGGTTTTAACCACCGTCACCGATATCGTCGGTTTCATGAGTTTTTTGGGGTTGGCGACGGTGTTTTTATTGTGAATCGGATGAATGTGAACTCAAGCGCCGATTTCCAGCGAACTGAGGAAAAAAGCAGCGGTGATAAACGTGTGCTACTTTTAGTAAGTGATGAGGGAATGTCTCGTTATGTGGTGCTGAGCCAGCGTTAACTGGAGCGTTTTGTGGAGTACAAAGATTACTACAAAATCATGGGATTAGAGCGTAGCGCCACCCAGGACGATATTAAGCGCGCCTATCGCAAACTGGCGCGAAAATATCACCCCGACGTCAGCAAAGAGCCTGATGCGGAAGCCCACTTCAAGGCGATGGGTGAGGCCTACGAGGTGTTGAAGGACCCTGAGAAACGCGCTGCCTACGATCAATTAGGTGCCAATTGGAAAGCTGGGCAAGAGTTTCGGCCGCCACCTGATTGGGATTCGGGGTTCGAGTTCTCAGGGGGAGGGTTTACTGGTGCCGGTGCCGGCGGTTTCAGTGATTTTTTCGAGGAGCTGTTTGGTCGTGGGCGTGGCGGTGGAGGGTTTCACCATCACTCTGGTTTTGATTCCAGAGGCTTTAATGCCCATAGCCAGGATCACCATGCCAAGGTCGAGATCGACCTGAATGATGCTTACTACGGTGCTACGCGTAGTATCGGTTTGCAATCGCCTGAATTGGATAGCAATGGTCAGCTACGGCTACGGCAGCGAACCTTAAACGTGAAAATACCCACGGGTGTTAAAGAGGGGCAGCAGATTCGCTTGGCTGGTCAGGGTGCTCCGGGAATAGGAGAGGGGGGGAAAGGTGATTTGTATTTGGAAATCCGTTACAAACCTCATCCCATTTATACAGTTGAAGGGCGTGATTTGCATATGACGCTCCCCGTCGCACCCTGGGAGGCGGCACTTGGTGCAATCGTAAAAACACCAACCCCTGTTGGGCCGGTGGAGCTAAAGGTTCCAGCGGATTCAAACAGTGGAAGCAAACTAAGGCTGAAAGGGAGAGGTATTCCTGGTAATCCAGCGGGTGATATCTACGTGACTTTAAATATTGTTGTGCCTAATACAACAAACGAGCAGATTAAATCACTCTATGAAGAGCTGTCACGCAAGGCAGCATTTAATCCACGTGCCGGAATGGGAACATAGCGATGGTAAAACAGACAACCCTGACAGGCATCATTGTGGATGAAAATACCGAGTTGACTCTGGTGCAGTTGAGTCAGGCCTGCGGACAACCCGCCGAGTGGGTATTGGCGCTGGTTGAAGAGGGGATTATCGAGCCTGTCGGTAGGGACAGAACCCACTGGCGCTTTCGGGGCAAAAGCCTCAGGCGAGTGCTAATAGTGCGGCGTTTGGAGAGCGACCTGGGCGTAAACCTTGCAGGTGCTGCTTTGGCACTGGAATTGCTGGAAGAAGTGGAGCAACTTAGAAGGAAGCTGGAAAGAGAACCAATTAAGCTGCCAGGTTAATATTGATGGCCTATTACTCCGCATATTCCCGCAATTCATCCAGATCAACCTTATAGTCAAACAGCTGCAAGGCCTCCTTAATCAATGCGCTTTTGGTGCCGCGCAAGGTGTAGACACCATACACTGTGTATTCGAAGGTTGGGGCGTCTTGCACCATGTAGAGTTGGCCGGTGGCGATGTCATCAGTCACCAGCCGAGCGGGCAGATAGGCGCTTCCACCTATGTTCAGGATATGCTGATGGGCGATGGCTGATTGGCCAATGCGTAGCTGTGGTTCGGGTGCATCGGGGAAGGCTCGTCGGTGGTTCACGGTATGGGCGATGCCCCAGTCGGTCATTAGATAATCATTTGCCAGTGCTTCTTCAGCACTCTGCTCGCCATCACTTGAGACCATGATGAGCTGTACCAGTGCCACCTCTTTGAGCTGTAACGCCTCCACTTGTGGCGGCTCTAACATAAAGGCGACATCCAGCAGACCGGTGACCAGTCGACGGGTCAAGGTGGCGGTGGTGTGTGTGTCGGTAATCAGCGCGACATCCGGTAGTTCCTGGCGTAGACGAATAAACCACTCTTGCAAGGAGGTTTGCCACAAACCGGAGGTTCCGCCAATGGATAGCTGTTGTTTGGCGCCCCCGGCGGTGACCTCCTGTCTTGCTTTCTGCCATCCAGCTAAGAGTGTTTCGGCGTGACGCAATAGTCGATGCCCCTCTGGCGTGAGCTGAATATCACGCTTTAGACGCTCAAAGAGCTGTACTCCAAGCATCGATTCCAGTTGTTTGATACGTGCGCTGACCGCTGCCTGGGTGACATGCAGTGACTCCGCAGCCTCGCCAAAATGGCGGGTGCGGTTGACTTCGATGAAGGTTCTCAGAAGCTCAAGGTCCATAGCATTTATCCTATTTTTACGATAAATAAAATTTGTTGAATACACAAAAAAATATAGTTTTATTTATCAAATATCAAGCACTATATTTGCCCCAGAAGAGAAAGGTAAGCGACTGAAATAGGAGACAAAATGATGGCGATGACCCTGGTTGCATATACTGCGGTTCAATACGGTGCTTTGAACAAGAGTGCGTTATTGGAATGGAGTGATGCTGCCTTGGTTTCTTGGGCGGTGCAACATCCAGCCGGCCAGGAGCAGGCAGTGAGCATGTTGTTGGCGCGCTATCGGCCCTGGATTGTTCAGCGTTGTCGTTTTCGACTCAGTAGTGAGCAGGATGCTCAAGATGTGGCGCAACAGGTGGCGGTGCGGCTGATGAAAAGCCTCAGCCAACTAAGGGATTCTTCGGGCTTTAAGGCGTGGCTTTGCCGCATTATTGATAATTGCTGCAACACCTTTGCTGTGCAGAGGGCTCGTTATGTGACGAACATCGAGGATGGGCAACTGTTGGGGGAGGGAAACGAAGTTACTCCATCAAGCCTTAAAACGATGGAGGATAACGAAGCTGTTGCCCTTGTGTTGTCCCAGATGTCTGATGTTGCGCGTGAGGTGTTGAAATTGCGGTTTTTTGATGAGCGTTCGTTGGAGCAGATAGCTCATCAACTGTGCTTAAAGCTTAGCGCAGCCAAGGCGCGTTTATATCGGGCCTTGGCCCAGTTTAAGACACTGTATCAACAGTTAGTCGGATTTTAGTTAAGGAGAGGCGCAACATGCACGATCTAGCCCAGTCCATAGAGTTCCAAATGAGCCTGTTGTTGTTTGTGGCATTGGCTGGATATCTGGTTTCTTCACGCTTGGGACAGCCTGCCGTTGTAGGTCAGATATTAGTCGGTTTGGCTATCGGCCCCAGTGTGCTGGGTTGGGTGACCTATACTGAGTTTGTTAGCAGTATTGCTCACCTGGGCGCGGTGATCTTGTTGTTTGTAGTCGGCTTGGAGTTCAAGCTTAAAGACATTGCTAGTGTGAAGTATCTGGTGATTGGTTTGTTAGGTGTGATTGTGCCTTGGGTGGGCGGTTATTACCTCGCCATGGCTTACGACTTTGAACACCACCGAGCGGTAATTATCGGTGTGGCACTGACCGCGACCAGCATTGCGATTACTGCAGACACGTTGCGCGAGATGGGCAAACTCAGCAGTCCGGTGGCCAAGGCGATTATCGGTGCAGCGGTCATTGACGATGTGTTGGCATTGGCCGCTTTGTCAATCGCCAGCGAGTTGGCGGCGGGTGATGTGTCGACGGCATCTGCGAGTTTTACTCTTCTGAAGGCAATGTTGTTTTTGGGAATTGGTGCTGTGGCGGGCAAATATATTCTGACTCGCTTGGTGAAACGTATAGACGAGTCAGTGCTCGCACCAAGGTATCCCGAAATGGTGTTTATCTTCGCCATGATGGTTGCATTCTTTTATGGCATGACTGCAGAGATAATTGGTTTATCCGCCATCGTCGGTGCCTTTGTTGCCGGTGTTTCGTTGGAAGGTGTTGACCTAAAAAACAGTAAGTCATTTAAAGAAGGCGCTGAATACCTACGCATTATTTTCGCCTCGGTATTTTTTGTCTCTCTCGGGGTATTAGCCGATGTACGTGCCATGACCTGGGAGCTAATGGGCTTTGTCTTAGTGATGACCATAGTGGCGATTATCACCAAGTTAGTGGGATGTGGCCTACCTGCAAAGGCGATGGGAATGAGCTGGCGAGACTCTACCGTATTGGGTTTTGGCATGGTGCCGCGAGGTGAGGTGGCAATGATCGTTGCGTTATTGGCGTTGAATCAAGGAGTGATTGAACAGTCCGCCTACGTAGCGCTGGTACTGATGGCTTTGTTAACCACCATAGTGACGCCCTTGGTGTTACGCAATTTATTGTTGAAGTAATTTTTTTCCAGGAGAAAATGAAATGGAAAAAACAGACGTTGTAGAAGAGGCACCCGCTAAAGGTTATAAGAAATTAAAACTGAAATGGCCGGAGCTAACTTTGTTCGAGAGATTCGAATATGTGGTGATGCTGTTTGTCAGTTTTATTTTGGCAATTATCATCATGGTGGCACTCTTTCGCTTGGTGGAAAATGTCTATGAGCTGTTATTGGAGCAGGTGACAGATCACACAGGCTATAAGGCCTTTCAAGCCACCTTCGGTATGTTGCTGACCCTGTTGATTGCCTTTGAGTTTCGTAACTCCATTAACGCGGTGTTGGAAGGTAAAGGGCTGTTGATACAAGTCAAGATCGTGGTGTTGATTGCCATTATTGCTTTGGCGCGCAAGTTCCTGGTGCTCGATCCTAAAGAGTACGATGCAGCGATCATGGCGGCCTACGGATTTATCGCGTTAGCGCTGGGCGTGATCTACTGGTTGTTAAGCAAACGCGAGTCAGAAGACGATGATTTAGTTTGCCGTATATGAAGTGTAAGGGCTTCTCAATCGTTTTTATGTTTGAGTGGATCATGGAACCACAAACATTATAGCAATACATAAGGTGATTAAGTGTAATTGCTTAAATCAACCCCCGGTCTGCCGGTGACGAACCAGATGAGGTTAGGCAATGAGTGAGTCCGCCAGTTTAGATGGAATGACACAAACCATTCAGTCCATATTGGAACAAGTACAGGCGCAGTTACCTAAGGTTTTTATGGCCTTGCTTGTGTTGGTGGTTGGTTGGTTCGTGGCTAAGTTGTTACGTATGTTGCTGGTAAAGGGAATCAGTCGACTGGATCGCTTTTGGCAGCGTTTCACATCCAAACAGGGGTTAACCCAACTTCAACCGCGTCAGCCTCCTACCCGCATCGTTGGCGAGCTGGTGTTTTGGCTGCTGATGTTGATGTTTGTGACGTTGGCTACAGAAATACTGGGCTTAGGTGTATTTGGTGACTGGCTGATGGAAATTCTTGCATTTCTACCATTAGCTGCCGGTGGCTTGTTAATTGTGCTGGTTGGTTTTGTTGTGAGTTCTCTAGCGCGTGATTTGGTGACGACCGCAGCCACGTCGGCAGAACTATCCCATGGTGATGTGCTAGGACGTTCTGTGCAAATTGTGGTGTTGTTGATTTCCATCATCATTGCAATAGAGCAGGTGGGGTTTGACACGGCTTTTCTCACCGTCGTGGCAGGTATTGTATTGGCGATGACGTTAGGTGGCTTCGCTTTAGCATTTGGATTAGGTGCGCGTGTTCACGTGAGTAACATCATCGCGGCCAATCAGCTACGCGCTATTTATCAGGTCGGTGATAGCGTACGTATTGGTGAGTTAGAGGGGCGTATTACCGATATTGGTGTATCGAGGGTAATGATTGAAACAGAGTCCGGTAGTGTTGACGTACCGGCAAAAATATTTGATGAAGAAGTGACTACCATCGTCGAGAAGGGGGAGTGACATGAAAACGGATAACCCGCTGACCAACGAGTTTATCCTGGCTTACCCTCATGATGCAGCACGAGTGTTAGAAGAGCTGCCCGTCGTTGATGGAGCCGCGTTACTCGATAGTTTGAAAACGGAAGTATCAGCGCTTGTGTTAGCGGCGATGCTGCCAGAACGAGCGGCGCAAAGTTTAATGCTTATGTCATCGGTGACTGCGGCAAAAGCATTGGTCACTATACAAGCGTCACATGCAGCGAGAGTTTATCGTTTATTAGCACCGCAGAGTCGGGAGGCGATTTCCAAAGAAATACCGGTAAAGGCGTTACGTCGTATACGTCACTTTATCAATTACGCAGCCGTATCGGCCGGTGACTTAATGGATTCCAATGTGTCGGTGTTGCCGGTCACGGTCTCTGTCGGTGAAGCGATACGTCGCATTGAACGTTTTGAACGCCCTGCTGCATGTGAAATATATCTGGTGGACGAAGCACATCGTTTATTGGGGCAGGTGGAGTTAGGGCGCTTGTTAACGCTAAATCACAACGCCAAGTTAAGTGATGTTATGAATCGTAAGGTGCAGCCTCTGGCGACACATGCAATGGCTGAAGCTCTGCTATCTCATCCTGCTTGGCAACAACGTCGCCGATTGCCAGTGGTGGAACGCGATAACACCTTAGCGGGTGTGCTCGATCATAGTCGTGTACAAGAACTTAATATGCGTAACCAACGCAGTTATCACGATACGACCGGAGGCTTGGTCTCTCTTGTTGGGCTTTACTGGATCAGTGTGATTCAGTTGCTGGATAGTCTATTTGGCATGGCCGGTGTCGGCAGGGGGGAGCGAAAATGAGCGGCAACGCGAGTCATGCAGTTCAGGCGCTAAACGAGGCCTTCTTACATCAACATCCCAGCCCGGCGTTGCATACGATTAACCAGTTAGCAATGGATGAGGTCGTTGCATTGATGCAGTCACAATCGGCTGCCAATGTGATTACAGTGTGGAACGGCTTAACTCTGGACAAAGCGACACTTGCGTTGCAGAAATTGCCGGAGGTACAGATTAGAAACATATTGCAACGTGGTGATTCAGTACGTTTAGCGCGAGTCTTAGTGCGTGTCGCAGAAGAAGAGAGGCAACACTGGCTGACGCTGGTGGAGAGCAAACGTCAGCGCGAGCTGAATGCCTTGGTTCAATATCCAGACGAGAGCGCCGGTTCCTTGATGGACCCACGGTTTATGCTGCTATATGAAACGCTAACTGTTAGAGAAGCGCTACACCGCATTCGCAAATTTAAGCCGCGCTTTACCCGCCAGCTTTATATCGTTGACCCACAGGGCCATTTGCATCGCATGGTGGAGATACACAAGCTGGCAATGGCAGAAGGCGGTGAAACTTTAGGTAACTTAGCGCAGGCAGTGCCAGCCGTAGTAGAGGCAACTGCAACACGCGATGAGGTGGTGTCACAATTGGAACAGCAACGTATTACCGACCTACCGGTTGTTGATGTTGAAGGACGACTGGTGGGGGTTATCCGTTACGATGCCTTGATGGACGCTGTACGCAAAGAAAGCAGTATAGACATGCTTACCATGGTAGGTGCCAGTCGCGAAGAGCGCGCCTTGTCTAGTGTGGGGTTTGTGGTACGCAAACGTTTGCCCTGGTTATCCATCAACCTGCTTACTGCCTTTCTCGCGGCGGCGGTGGTCGGTCTGTTCGAAAACACCATTGCCCAGTTCACAGCGCTGGCGGTGTTACTCCCCGTCGTTGCCGGTCAGTCGGGTAATACCGGTGCCCAAGCATTGGCGGTGACGATGCGTGGATTGGCATTGCGAGAGATAGGGACCAGTCATTGGCTGCGTGTGGCTAAAAAAGAGATCGGTGCTGCGTTTATCAATGGTGTATCAATTTCCTTATTGACCGCATTGGGAGTACTGGTTTGGAGCTCATCGATGGGGCTCGCGCTGGTGATTACGATTGCCATGGTCATTGCGATGGTGGCGGCGGCATTTTCGGGGGTAGTGATTCCTGTTGTGCTCTCCTCTTTAGGTCAAGACCCGGCGCAATCCTCTTCCATTATTCTCACCACAGTGACCGATATCGTTGGTTTTTTTGCTTTTCTCGGAATCGCAACGATGTTGTCGAGTATGTTGTAAAAGTCAATTATCGATTTAAAAAGCCCGAGGTAAATAAGGTATGGAATCGCTATCGGCGAATATTTTGACATGGCTGGGTATTGTTTTTTGTCTAAGCCAGTCAGCAATGTTTTCGGGTTTAAATCTTGCCATGTTTGGTGTTAGTCGGTTGCGTTTGGAAGTAGAGGCATCGACAGGTAATCAAGCGGCGAAAAAAATCTTGGTCATGCGCCAGGATTCCAATTTTCTGCTGACAACAATCTTGTGGGGCAATGTTTCTATCAATGTGTTGTTGACCTTGCTTTCAGATTCAGTGATGGCGGGTGTGAGTGCTTTTTTGTTTTCGACGGTTGCAATTACTTTTTTTGGAGAGATAACTCCCCAGGCCTATTTTTCACGTAACGCCCTACGTATGGGAGCGCTTTTGTCTCCGTTGTTAAGGGTGTATCAGGTGGTTTTGTATCCGTTTGCCAAACCCTCCGCAATGGTATTGGATGCGTGGCTGGGTAAGGAGGGAGTACAGTATTTTCACGAGCACAATCTGCGCGCAGTGATTAAAAAGCATATTGAAGCCGATGATAGTGATATAGACCGTATTGAAGGGGTAGGGGCTCTTAATTTTCTTGCTTTTGATGATCTATTACCCACGCAGGAAGGGGAGCCGGTTCACCCCCGAAGTGTCATTAGGTTGCCAATAGAAAATGGTCAATTGGTTTACCCATCTTATGATTCACATGCGAACGATCCATTTATACAAAAGATAAATGCCTCGGAGAAAAAATGGGTCATCATCACTGATCATGATGACCAGCCTCAACTGGTATTAAACGCCAATGCATTTCTTCGCGCAGCACTGACTAGTGAAGTGGAGGTAGATCCTAATCAATTTGTACACAAACCAATCATCGTGTATGACGAAAAAACCTTGCTGGGGAGAGTTATTCCCAAACTCAAGGTAAGGCCGGAACGCGCAGCTGATGATGTGATTGACGATGACTTGATCTTGTTATGGGCTAGTGAACGAAGGGTGATTACTGGTGCCGATATACTCGGCCGTTTGTTGCGAGGGATCACATTACGGGATCTTGGTTAATGGCCGGGGGAATATGGCGCTTCAAAAAATATTTTACGAACATAATCCAGGGCGGACTGATCAGTAGTGAAATGGAAATTACCGCTACCGTCATCTGGTAGCCATAGTCAGAAATAATATGCGCCTGGATACCCACAGCCGCCAGCACAAAACTGAACTCCCCAATCTGCGACAGCATGGTGCCCGCGTAGAGGCTATCCCGCCAGTTTTCTCCCAGCGCTCGTAAGATTGCTCCGTTGATAAAGGTGTTGGTGATGATGACCAGCAATACCAATGCGCTGATTTGTACCCAGTGTTGTTGAACAAATTCCAGATTAACTAGCATTCCAATAGAAACAAAAAACAGCGCCACAAAAACAACGCGAAATGATTCCAAACTATGGTGTACCCATTGTGTCTCTTTAGCCGCACCGACAATCATTCCTGCTACAAATGCCCCCAGTGCGGTGGATAACCCTGCCAACCCTGTCAGCAATGACAAGCCTAAACAGATTGCCAATGCAGCGAATATCTGTATTTCGTGATCGTTACGAAGTAGTTTGCTTAAGGGCAGTCGGATGGTCTCTTTTAGGGCAATGTAGATAACGATGCTGCCAATGGCAATAGCGCCAATGAGTTGTAACCAAATATTGCCAGCGTCGGTTTGGCTATCCCCCATGGCGGCCAAAATCATTAGCATAGGTATTATGGCTAAATCTTGGGCAAGCAGAATAACCAATACATTCTGGCCGACTTTGGAATCAAACTCCTGCCAATCCTGTAATAGTTTTAGAACAACTGCGGTACTGCTAAGACTGATGACAAACCCCATTAGTATAATGCGTTCCAGTGGCCAATCCAGATAGGCACCTAATGGCCACACCACGCCCACGCTAATCACGATTTGCAAGATGGTCCCAATGACGGCTACTTTCCAGTTGTCGATCAATTTACGAGGTGCCACCTCCATTCCGATAAAGAAAAGAAGTAATACGACGCCAATGGCTCCCAAGCGTCCAAGAAGGGCTTCATCTTCTACAAAAGCTATGCCGTGGGGCCCTAATATAATGCCCGCAATCAGGTAACCAATGACGTAAGGTTGGCGAATGGAGCGTAGAAAAATGCCTAGCACCAACACCGCGAGTATCGCGGCTACCAGATAGGGCATGATAGGATCTAGGTGCATTATTGTTACTCCTCGTTGAACGAGAGCTAGAAGGCGGCGGGAGTATAGTGAAGTGTTTTACCAATGCATAGCATTATTTTTCTGTATTAGCTTGAGTGTCTGAGCAACTTTGCGGCTGCCACGGCCAACGGCCTTCCACCTCCAGGAATAGCGTTAAACTAAGAACGGTACGTATTAAAATGATCAACCCCAGGATAGCGATGTTCTCTAACGTGTCCGAAACAATCACTGTGCGAATAATGTCTCCGGCAATAAGAAACTCAAGCCCTAATATGATTGAACGGCCAAGTGTTGTGCGGAAGTTTTTATAACGGATTTCGTTGGTTTCATGTCGCTTGGTAACAAGTGCATGAAAACTAGCAATTGCAGCGCCGACCAAGATAATTAATACGCCGATCGCTTCGATGCCATAGCCAATGATGGCGATGATCTCTTTGAACTGTTCCATGCGTATACCCCAGCCTTATATGTTTTTGCTACGTGAAATAAGCTTTGGTCACATACTGCCCGACCATACGTTCGGTATTAAAAAATGAGCCGTTAATAGCAATGGCGTGACGCATAATTTCGATATAGGCATCGCGGTTTTTGTAGTACATGGGCATGATGGTATTTTCCAATTTCGAGTAGAGGATGTTGGCTTCGTGAACAGTTTGTGCGTCGGTATCGTTTGATGTTTCTGAGTTGCTGATCGCCCAGCCAGTGACGCCTTCGATACAACCCTCTATCCACCAGCCATCCAAAATACTCAGTGAAGGTACGCCATTGAGAGCCGCTTTCATGCCGCTGGTACCGGAGGCCTCCATCGGTGGCAGTGGCGTGTTTAACCACAGGTCGACCCCGGCGGTCATCAATCTGCCGGTCTCCATATCGTAGTCGGGTAGGTAGGCGATACGTATCTGCTCATTGAGCTGTTTTTGAAACTCAAAGATCTGGCGGATGATCGCCTTGCCTTGATGGTCTTTAGGGTGGGCCTTGCCTGCAAAAATAATCTGCAACGGGCCGCAATGCTCGGCGATGTTTTTTAAGCGTTGGATATCATTGAATAGCAAAGTGGCTCGTTTGTATTGCGTCGCGCGGCGGGCAAAGCCCAGCGTCATCACGTGCTGATCCATACCGCTGTTGGAGACTTTGTTGACGTACTCTAGCAACTGATGTTTAGCTGACTGGTGGGCTTGCCAAACTTCCTCATGTGGGATATTCATCGCATAGCGCAAACCGGCATTATCACTTCGCCAATCAGGTATTGTTTTTGTGAATAAACTTCTCATGGCATCACTGGCCCAGGTGTAGGCGTGTACACCGTTGGTGATGGAGTCAATGAGGTAGCCCTCAAACATCTTTTGCGATGTCTCGCGATGTTTCTTAGCAACTCCGTTGACGTAGTGACTAGCCGCCAGTGCGAGATAGGTGAGGTTTAGTTCATTGCCACAACAAATCTCTTCAGTGCAGTCGTTAAAGGGATTACATTGTTTCAGTACTCGATAGGCCACCGCCATGGGATAGCGATCATGCCCGGCGGCCACCGGGGTATGGGTAGTAAAGACACATTGCTGACGAACAGCGGCCATATGCTCTTGAGTGGTTTGGGCGGCGTCTTGCTGTTGCGTTTGTTCGGCCAACAATTCTAATACCAACAGGCTCGAGTGCCCTTCATTCATGTGATAACGCTCGATTTTGGTCAGGCCTAAGGCGCGCAAAATACGGATGCCACCAATGCCTAGAACGGTCTCCTGGCAGAGTCGGTAGTAATCGTCTCCTCCGTAAAGCTGATCGGTCAGGCTACGATCAAAGTCTGAATTGCTTTCCACGTTGGTATCGAGCAGGTAGACAGGAACGATGTGGCCGCCGCAACCCTTGATGTCATAGCGCCAAGCACGAATGGCCACCTGTCGGTCTTCGATCTCCACCACTGCTTGGGCATCGACGGGCACGAGATAATCATCAATCGGCCAATGCACGGCCTCTTCGCGTTGATTACCATCATCATCAAGTCGTTGGCGGAAGTAGCCTTTTCGGCTCAGTAAGGTGATGCCCACCATGGGTAGTTGGGCATCGGCGGCGGCTCGCAGGGTATCGCCAGCCAGCACGCCGAGCCCACCCGAGTATGTGGCTATCGCGGATTCCAAACCGATTTCCATGGAAAAATAGGCGATTGAGGGTTTGTTCTTCATTGTTTTGATCGATTCCCGTTATAGCAAGTGTTAGCTATTTATTGTGTGGCCATTTCCAATCGCGTATTTCAGGTATGTCCTGGCCGTGTTTGGCGATGTACTGTTTGTGCTCAATCAGCTTGTCTCGCATTAGCTGTTTAAGATGCGCCGCCTTATAGCCCAGTGTCGGCACGCGGTCGATGACATCACTGACCAGATGATAGCGGTCCATATCGTTGCGCACTGCCATATCGAATGGCGTGGTGGTGGTGCCTTCTTCTTTGTAGCCACGCACATGTAGATTCTGGTGATTGGTGCGACGATAACAGAGGCGGTGAATCAGGTAGGGGTAGCCGTGGAAGGCGAAGATCACCGGTTTGTCCGGGGTGAACAGGGTATCGAAATCCTTGTCGTTCAAGCCGTGGGGGTGTTCCTCTTTGGGTTGTAGGGTCATTAGATCGACGACGTTGATCACGCGTACTTTCAACTCGGGCAGGTGTTGGCGTAATAGATCGACGGCGGCAAGTAATTCCAATGTAGGCACATCACCGGCACTGGCCATGACCACGTCCGGCTCGCCGTCCTGATCACTACTTGCCCATTCCCATAGACCGATACCGGCACTGCAATGTTTGATAGCTGCATCCATGTCAAGCCATTGCGGCTGGTTTTGTTTGCCAGCGACGATGACGTTGATGAAGTCGCGGCTGCGCAAGCACTTGTCGGTGATGTAGAGCAGTGTGTTGGCATCGGGTGCCAGATAGACGCGAATGATACTGGCCTTTTTGTTAACCACCAGATCGATAAAGCCCGGGTCCTGGTGAGAGAAGCCGTTGTGGTCCTGACGCCAGACGTGTGAGGTGAGTAGATAGTTCAGCGAAGCAACGGGGCGCCGCCAAGGGATTTCTTTACTCACTTTTAGCCACTTGGCGTGTTGGTTGAACATGGAATCGACAATATGGATAAAGGCCTCGTAGCACGAGAACAGGCCGTGGCGTCCGGTGAGCAGGTAGCCCTCCAACCAGCCCTGACATGTGTGCTCAGAGAGGATTTCCATCACCCTGCCATCCGTTGCGAGATGATCGTCTTCGGGCAGGGTTTCCGCCATCCAGGCTCGCCCAGTCACTTCAAACAGTGCCCCGAGACGGTTGGAGGCGGTTTCATCGGGGCCGACCACTCTGAAGTTGCGATTGCCCATATTGCGTTTCATCACATCGCGCAGGAACTGGCCCATGGCGCGGGTAGATTCGGCCAGATCATGACCGGGCTGGTCCACCTTGGTGGCGTAGTCGCGAAAGTCCGGTAGTTTCAGGTCGAGCAGTAACTGGCCGCCGTTGGCATGAGGATTGGAACCCATACGCCGTTGACCTTGCGGGGCCAGTGCAACGAGTTCGGCATTCAACGCGCCTGTTTCATCGAACAGTTCTTCAGGGCGATAGCTTTGCAGCCAGCTCTCCAGTAGTTTGAGATGATCCGGGTTGGTGGCCATGTCGGAGAAGGGCACCTGGTGGGATCGCCAATAATCCTCGCTCTTTTGGCCGTCCACCTCCTTGGGACCGGTCCAGCCCTTGGGGCTGCGCAGGATGATCATCGGCCAACGCGGGCGTGTCTGATTGCCGTTGATGCGGGCTTCATGTTGAATGGTTTTGATCTCTTTGACGATAGCATCCAGCGTTGCCGCCATGGTCTGGTGCATGGTTGTGGGGTCGCTACCTTCGACAAAGTAAGGTTTGTAGCCATAGCCGACAAACAGGCTGTTGAGTTCGTCGTGACTCATACGCGCCAGCAGTGTCGGGTTGGCGATTTTGTAGCCGTTGAGATGCAGGATGGGGAGTACCACCCCGTCATGGGCTGGATTAAGAAATTTATTGGAGTGCCAGGCGGTCGCCAGTGGACCGGTCTCCGCCTCGCCATCGCCGACGACGCAGCACACCATTAACTCAGGGTTATCGAAAGCAGCACCAAAGGCGTGTGATAGGGCATAGCCCAGCTCGCCGCCTTCGTGGATTGATCCGGGGGTCTCGGCGGTGACATGACTGCCGATGCCGCCGGGAAAGGAGAACTGCTTGAATAACCGCTTCATGCCGTCGCCGTCCTGAGGAATGTCAGGATAGAACTCGCTATAGCTACCCTCCAGCCAGGTGTTGGCCACCATGCCAGGCCCGCCATGCCCCGGCCCGGCGAGATAGATCATATCCAGGTCATGATTGTTGATGATGCGGTTGCAGTGGGCATAGATAAAATTGAGCCCCGGCGTGGTCCCCCAGTGGCCCAACAGACGCGGCTTAAGGTGTTCTTTTTTCAGCGGCTCTTTTAATAGAGGATTATCGAGCAGATAGATTTGGCCGACCGAGAGGTAATTGGCGGCGCGCCAATAGGCGTTGATCTTACGCAGCGACTCGTTATCCAGTGGCTGTTCGTGGGTGGGGACTGTGTTGTTCATATAGGCACCTTCGTTGAGGCAATATGGCAGGCTCTTGGAAAGCCTAAGACTGGATAATGTGCGCCGTTTGGCGGGCGATTTCCAGCTCTTCGTTAGTGGGAATCACTAACACTTTGACTGAACTGTTTGCGGTACTGATTTCAACCGTGCCGCTCATCTTACTGCCGTTCTTTTGCGTATCGATTTCTATGCCCAGTACGCTGAGTTGCGCACAAACCCTTTGCCGAATCTGCTGACTGTTTTCACCAATGCCGCCGGTAAAAACCAGCGCATCTATTCTGCCCAGTGCCACGTGGTAGGCACCGATATACTTGCAGATGCGATAGCAGTAGAGATCAATTGCGAGCTGGGCCTGCTGATCTCCGTTCTCGGCCAGCCGCTGAATTTCGCGCATGTCTTGTACGCCACATAAGCCTTTCAGTCCACAATTATCGTTGAGCATAGTTTCAATTTGATGAATGTCCATTTCGCTGTTTCTAACCAGATAAAAAGGCAGAGCAGGATCGATATCGCCACAGCGAGAGCCCATCACCAATCCCTCCAGCGGTGTCATGCCCATAGAGGTATCAATGCAGACGCCGTTTTTAATGGCAGCAGCGCTGGAGCCATTGCCTAAATGGAGGGTGATTAAGTTAAGCGTGTCTAAGGAACGGTTCAAATAGTCAGCCGTAGCTTTTGCGACATGCTGGTGCGACGTGCCGTGAAATCCATAACGGCGTACATGGTGATCCTCATACCAGGCTTGCGGTACGGCGTAACGATAGGCGTGTGGAGTTAATGTTTGAAAGAATGCTGTGTCGAATACGGCGACTTGCGGCAGTTCGGGGCAGAGCTTAGCCATCGTTTTGATGCCGTCTAAATTGGCCGGGTTGTGCAGTGGCGCCAGCGGGATGTTTTTTTGGATTGCGTTGATAACCTGATCATCGATCAATGTCGCAGACTGAAAATATTCACCGCCGTGTACCACCCGATGCCCGATGCCCCCTAGCGCGTGGAGATTACCGATGTGTTGCTTGAGAAGCACCAGAGCATGTTCCAGTGCCTCAGCATGATCGGCAATGGTGGTTTGAACGCTTTCCTCTTGCTGTTTCTTTTCATGGTGGCGCAGAATGACTGTGCTTTGCGTTTCGCCAATTGCCTCCACTTTGCCTGACAGTAGCACGGTTTCATCTGCCATCTGCATAAGCGCAAACTTAATGGAGGAGCTGCCACTGTTAATGACTAGAAGCAGCATCGATTACACCTGCTGTAGCGAAGGAGAGGAGGGTGCTGGGCGTTGGTATCTGCGTAGCACCATCTTTTCCAGCTCAACCAATATCAGTACTGACGAGGCCACGGCGATGATACGTAACCAAGCATCGATGCCAATCGCAGTGGTCGCAAACAGTGCCTGCATCGGTGGCAAGTAGGTGAAGCCCATTTGAATCACCAGCAACAGCCCGATGGCGTAGAGCACATAACGATTGCCGGTAAGGCCTTTGCGCGTGAGCGCCGGTTCCAGCAAATAACGAGCACTAAATAAATAGAAGATTTCAAACATCACCAGAGTGTTGACGGCAATGGTGCGCGCCAGCTCGATGGAGGCACCGTTTTCTCGTTCCCAGAGGAATAGCCCGAAGGTGCCTATCACCAGAATCAGTGAAACAAACGTAATGCGCCAGATTAAAAACCGGGAGAGTATTGGTTCTCGCGGATCTCTTGGCTTGCGTTGCATGACGTTGCGCTCGGCCGGTTCAAAGGCGAGGGTAAGCGCGAGTGTGACGGCAGTAATCATGTTGATCCAGAGAATCTGTGCCGGAGTGATGGGCAACATGCGCCCCATAACGATGGCGGCGATGATGGTCAGCGCCTCGCCACCGTTGGTGGGCAGGATAAACATGATCGATTTTTTCAGGTTATCGTAAACGGTGCGGCCTTCCTCCACCGCGTGGGCGATGGAGGCGAAGTTGTCATCGGTGAGCACCATCTCTGCGGCCTCTTTCGCCACCTCGGTCCCTTTTTGACCCATGGCAATCCCTACATCCGCCCGTTTCAGCGCTGGCGCATCATTGACACCGTCGCCGGTCATGGCGACCACTTCACCTTGAGCTTGTAGAGCAGTGACGAGTTGCAATTTTTGTTCGGGCGAGACGCGGGCAAATATATCGGAGCGTTGTACCGCATCACGCAGTTGCTGACTATCGTAGTTCTCCAGCTCGGTGCCGTTGACCGAGGTTGTGCCGTCACCGATGCCCATTTGGGAGCCAATGGCGCTTGCTGTCACTGAGTGATCGCCGGTGATCATGACTACGCGGATGCCGGCCGATTTGCAGTTGGCTACGGCGCGAGTGGCTTCCTCGCGCGGTGGATCGATAATGCCTACTACGCCGAGCAGTGTGAGTCCGGTTTGAACATCGGCAAATTGCAGTGTTTGTTGTTCTACGGACGCGGGCTTAAAGGCGATAGCCAGCAATCGTTGGCCCCGTTTTGCCATCGCCTCCATAGCGGTTTCCCAGTAGTTATGATCCAGCGCCACATCTTCACCGCGAATGCGTTGTCGATGGCACATCTTCAGCACACGTTCCGGCGCACCTTTTAAATAGATAAAGCCATGTCCTGCGTGGTCATGATGAAGCGTTGCCATGAATCGGTGTTGCGATTCAAACGGAATGGCATCGGTGCGGGGGAATTGAGTTTGGCAATAGCTGTGTTCCAGGCCTGCCTTCATGGCTAAAGTAACCAGAGCCCCTTCGGTGGGATCACCCTGCATCTGCCACTGTCCTTGTTTTTCGCTCACTGTTGCGTCATTGCATAGTAATGCGGCGCGTGCCAGTTCCTGGAGCAGGGGTAATTCTTCCGCAGCCACTTCGAGCTCGTTGAGACGAAATGTACCATGAGGGGCATAGCCTGCACCGCTGACCTCACTGATGCCGTCTCCAGTCACTAGGGTTTTTACCGTCATCTCATTGCGGGTCAGGGTGCCTGTTTTATCGGAGCAGATTACGGTCACTGATCCCAACGTTTCCACCGCAGGCAGACGGCGGATAATGGCGTGTTTGCCTGCCATACGTTGGACACCAATGGCGAGGGTGATGGTCATAATGGCCGGTAGGCCTTCGGGGATGCCGGCGACGGCTAATCCCACTGCGGCAAGAAACATCTCACTGATTGGGTTACCGTGAATGAATGCACCATAGGCAAAGGTCAATGCAGCGATGATGCCGATGGCAATCGTGAGCCATTTGGCAAATACCGCCATTTGTTTTAACAGCGGCGTAGTGAGGGTGTGTACGTTACGTAGCAGGCTGCTGATGCGGCCGATCTCTGTCTCGTCGCCAGTGGCAACCACCACCCCCTGACCCTGGCCGTAGGTCACGAGCGTGCCGGAAAAGGCCAGGCAAAGACGATCACCAATGGTGGCGTGCTCGATGACTGGATCAACCCCTTTTTCCACAGCGACTGATTCACCTGTCAGCATCGCTTCTTCAATATTTAATTCACGAGTTTTAAACAAGCGCATATCAGCAGGGACTTTGTCCCCCGATTGCAGCATGACGATATCGCCGGGCACAAGCTGATCAGCTGGTAGGGTGATAAATATGCCATCGCGCTTGACCAGTGCCTGTTGCGACAACATATTTCGGATGGCATCCAGTGCCCGTTCGGCCTTGCCCTCCTGAATAAAACCGATGATGGCGTTGATGACCACCACGCCGAGAATCACGCCGCTATCCACCCAGTGTTCAAGCAGCGCGGTGATGATACCCGAGGCGATCAATACATAGATGAGCACATTATGGAACTGGCTGAGAAAGCGCGTCAGCGGCCCTCTCTTTTGTGCCGGTTTGAGTCGGTTAGGCCCGTATTTATCGAGACGTTGCCGGGCCTCTTGGTCAGTCAACCCATCTGTTGTTGATGATAATTGCTCAAGGGCTGTGTTGTGATCGAGGGTATGCCAGTGAGTGTGAGGGAATGAATCTGTTGATGACATACCTAGCTTCTCCAGTTAGGTAAATATTGGTGCTTTGTAGATAGCGCAAAGCAGTAAGCTCTTTACTTTTTATTTGCCGGTTTATAATCCGTTTGGGTTTCCTTCCGTAATCTTGTTATAGATTACAACTGCTTTGGGTTTGTTGTTATTCATGATTGTGAATTCCTTATAAAGTTCTTTGTCCTTCATGATCACGCGGCACTTTTTCTCTTTGCCGGACCAGACAATACAGCGCCGTCCTTGTGTGTCTATAAACCATGTTCCTTCTTCGGTTTCTTTTTCAACACGTTGACGAACTTCACCATCTTCATCGTAATAGCGAGTAAAGGGGCTATTATTGTCCAAATAAATTCCCCGAACAGTTTTGCCTGATAACAGCGCGTTAAGTTCCTCTTCTGTCAACGCATGACTGTCGGCAAAGAGCGGGGTGGTAATTAAAAACGTTGCACACAGCATAGAAGTTAATTTACTAAATGCTGATGCTGATGGTTTGTTTTGCAGTGAATATTTCATCTTGATTCGCCTTTGCAAGATAGTTACGCCGGGACCCTGTTAACACGGGCTTCTATTGACTGAGCATAGCTTCTAAAGATGAACAATCTCACCGGGCGTGGGTATGTTGGCATACCAACTGTACTTCTCGTGAAATCGTTTTTGTAACAACAGCATTTTGTCTATCTCGCCATGAACGAGATAGAGTTCGGGGCGGGGTTTATTGAAATGCCCGGCCCACTCAAGCAGCTGGTTTTGGTCTGCGTGGGCGGATAAGCCGCCCAGTGTATGAATTTTTGCCTTAACGGCGATGTCATTGCCGAGCACTTTGACGTGTTTAGCACCGTCAACCAAGGCGCGGCCAGTGCCACCGCCCGCTTGAAAGCCGACAATGATGACGTGGGTTCTGCTTTGCCATAGGTGGTTTTTTAAATGGTGCACGATACGCCCGCCGGTACTCATGCCGTTACCCGCGATTATAATGGCGCCGCCTTGAATTCGATTGATCTGCATCGACTCTTCGGTAGATCGGGTGCAGCGCAGGATGGGTAACCATTCGTGCCAGCCTTTTTTGAGCGCTTTTCTGAGTGCCTGACCTTCCTCGTGGTTAAAAAGGTGTGTATGTCGGTAGTAGATGTCTCCTGCTGAAATGGCCATGGGGCTATCGAGAAAAACATTTTGTTGTTTCAGTTTTCCTTCGCGATAGCGCAAGCCAAGGTAATAGAGCAGCTCCTGTGTGCGTCCAACTGAGAAGGAGGGAATCAATACATTGCCGCAGCCTTCGGCGGCGCTGTCTAGCGCGTCGTAGAATTCATCTAGCGTAGTGGACAGGTCTTTGTGTAAACGGTCACCGTAGGTTGACTCAAGTAATAGTGCGTCAGCACTTTCCAGTAACTCAGGATCTTTTAATAAGGCTTGGTTGTCATTGCCGAGGTCTCCTGAGAATACAAGTGTTCGTGTTCTTTTTTTCTCAGTGATGGTCACTTCAACAATGGCTGACCCTAAGATATGGCCGGCCTCAAGAAAGCGAATGTCGACATCTTTGGTGATGGGGATAGTCGCACCATATTCCACTGGCTCACGTTGTTCCAGTAGCGTTTCAACATCGTCCATATCGTACAGTGGTTCAATTGTTTCTTTACCGGCACGTTTGCGATGTTTGTTTTCCCACTCCACATCTTTTTGCGCTAGATGGGCAGAGTCTTTTAGCATCAGCTCTATCAGGTCATGGGTGGCTGGGGTGGAGTAAACCGGCCCTCTAAATCCCTGTTTGACCAACTTGGGTAGTAGACCAGAGTGATCGATGTGCGCGTGGGAGAGCACGACGGCATCAATATCTTTGGGTTCAAAAGGGAAAGGCTGTGAGTTCTGCTCGTCCGCCTTGGCACTGCCCTGATTCATGCCGCAATCAAGCAGTAGGGTAGAGTGGGGTGTTTTTAAGAGGTGGCATGAGCCAGTGACTTGTCGGGCGGCACCTATGAACTGTAGTGTTGCCATATACCACCTCCTCATTGAGATATAGGTCTATACCTAATAGAGTCAGTGTAGCACTATCTTTCGGGCTTAATGTAAATACAAATGCACCTAGTAGGCTATGGGTGAAACAAGGTGATAAAGAAGCATCGCCATCGGCTGCAGATCAATGAGGCTGTGGTCTCTATCTATTTCGTTATTGATCCGCCCGCCGAGGATTATGTTGGTGAATTGATTTCTCTATCGATGATGTTGTTTAGGGAGGTATTTGTCTCCCTAAAACCTATCCAACTACTCACCAAGCAAATACGAAGCAGCAGGATTGACTAATATTCTATTCTTCATCGCTTGTCGTCCTAGCAGCATACGAAATTTCATGGTGTCCCGATTGGTTAAGGTCAGTTCGATAGGCCATTGCTGACCCGCGATTGCCAGTTGGGTACTAATCACATAACGCTTTTCAGTATGGCCGCCTGAATCGGTGACATCACGCTGGTCATACACGGGTGCTTCACAAAAAACTTCAGTTTCTGTCTCCTCTTGATGGGGGTGCATACCAAAGCGCACCCACTCTTTGCCTCCTTTTGTAAAAGGCTCAACTGAAAAGGCATGAAGACAGGATGTTTTCGCACCAGTATCTACTTTGGCTTTTATGTGCGGTAAGTTAATCTCAGGGAGATAAACCCATTCGCGCCAACCGACAGTGATCAATTCATTTTTCATATTATTTTTCCAGGGATTAAATCCAGTTTTTACCTTTAAAATAGATCAACATACCCACAGCACTGGCAATCATTACTCCCCATCTAATGAGGTAGTCCTAGCCAAGCCCAATTCTTCAAAATCCGGATTAGTGTGATCTCTAATAGGACTATTTTCCAGTGTTTTTTAGACTAATATTGACGCTAAATGGGACGCTGATTGGGCGCCCGATAACTGTTGGGGCAGGTGTGAGATAACATGTTGAAATACATTAATAATTATCTTGAGTCTCTTGGGGCGGTTCACTGTTGTCTAATCACTTTAGCAGGCAGCCTGTTTCTTGGTATTTTGGACTACCTAATTGGCCCCGAGTTGTCGTTTTCTGTCTTCTATACCGGCCCTATTATGCTGGCTGGGTGGTATGGGGGGAGAAGAGTTGGTACTTCGTTGGTGTTCCTATCTGCGGGTATCTGGTTATGCGCGGATGCGGCAGCGGGTGGTGTCTATTCGAGCTGGCTGATACCCCTTTGGAATACCCTGGTGAGAGTGGCCTTTTTTGCCATAATTCTTTGGCTGTTATTAGTGGTAAGAGAAAAACTAAAACTGGAGGAAAGTCTGGCTGATACCGATCCATTAACAGGCTTGGCAAACCGGCGTTTTTTTATGGAGCAGTTGGAGCGAGAGTATGCTCGAGTACAGCGTTATCCAGAGTCGTTCACAATTGCATATTTCGATCTTGATAACTTTAAATACGTTAACGATACCTTGGGGCATGATGCGGGTGATGAGTTATTGGTAGCTGTATCAAACACGCTCTCTACCAGTGTTCGGATGGTAGACTTTGCTGCCCGTTTGGGGGGGGATGAGTTTGCAGTGCTTTTTCCTAAGTTGGAGCAGGATCGGGCGCTGGCGGTACTGAAAAACCTCCAATCAGAGCTGTTGGAGGGAATGCAAGAGAAAGAGTGGCCGGTAACCTTCAGTATCGGTGCGATTACCTTTATCCACGTTACAGAGTCAAGCCGTGATATGGTGAAAAAGGTCGATGATTTGATGTACGAAGTGAAGAAGTCTGGCAAGAACAATATTCGCCATTTGGTATGGCCTACCTAAACAAGCTTAATGCTGCTTGTGTACTTGAGGAGGCTTTATTATCGATTGAATATAATACGAAGGCTGGTCGATCGATAACCGGGGCATCACTCACCTGAAATAACTCACCATCAGCGATAGCCGATTCTACGGTGGGTTCAGCCAGATAGGCTGAACCACCACAGCTCAGTAAATAATCCTGGGCAATTCGCCCTAAAGGAAGACGAATGGCGGGAGATTGTAGTTTGGGAAAGTGGCGAGTATGAGCGATGGCAAAAGCTAAACCCCAGTCGACCAAAACGTAGTTCTGGGCAATAGCCGCTTGGCTATTTAAACGTGCCTCGCTGCTAACCATAACTAAAGGAATCGTCGCGATTTGAATGACTTCTATTTGGGGGAGTTGGGGTGGTTCAAAAGTGAAGCCCAGGTCTAATGTTCCTTCCATTAAACGGCGCACCATAAGTTCGGTATCCAGCACTTCGCCATGAATGGCGATATCGGGTTGGCTTTGATGTAACGAGTGCAGCCAATCTTGCAATGTAATATCCCATAAGCTGGGTGTAGCGGCGATGGCCAACGATGCGCTCATCTCTTCTTCGATAGCAATATCGTGTTTGGCTCGGCCCCAGGCAGCCAGAATGTTTTCCGCATGGCTGAGTAAACGACTGCCCGCCGGGGTGAGTTGAATGTCATTCCGGTTACGTACAAAGAGGGGAGTACCAAGCTGCTCTTCTAATGCTTTTATACGACTGCTAATTGCCGACTGGCTGAGAAATAGGTTCTGGGCTGCTCGGCCAAAATGACGGGTTTTGCTTACCTCTAAGAAAGTCTTAAGTTGCTCTGTGTCCAATGTATTCCAGCCCCCCTAGATGGCTTAGATCTGTCCAATATTAATCGAAAGAATTGATTGTGACGATACAAATATTCCGTTTTACCTGGCAGGTGCTTTTCCGCTATTAAACACATATAAACAGTTCGGTATGGAATCGTTATCGACTGCTTGTGTGGCTACTAGTGAAAAGGATAGGAAGATGAAACTTAAAAAGTTAGCATGTTTGTCAATTCTGGTTGTCTTCTCTCTGTTGGGCGGTGCCGTGGTGGCAGAAGAAGCGCCCGATATGAGTGATCAGGAGCTCTGTGAGTTAGAGGCCGAAGAGGCTGGAATGATGAGTGAAGATGATATTCTCGATTATGTCGAACAGTGCCTTGAAGAATTTCGTCATCAGAATGATGTGGATGATAACCAAGATGATTCTAACTTTGGTAGCAGGGAATAATCTACTCGAAAGATGTTGGAGATTTCACAATGGGTGAATTTGATTTTATTGAGTCTGATGAGTTTCTGGGTGATGAAGCCTTTAGAGAGTTTGATGTTGTACAGAAGCCGAAGAAAGGTCAGGCCAGACGACGTTATGATCGATTAATGGAAGAGAAACGCCTTAAACGGCGAGGGCGTTCAGAATTCTGTGTCAAAATTTTAGGCTAAATATCCAGAACGTTATCTAACCGCCCATCAAAATATATCGATAGCTGCGACAGAGTCAAGTTCCAGTTTTGAATTGGCATGGTCCATTTCTTTGACGCATTTTGTATTCCTACGTAAAGCAACTTCATTAAGCTATTTTCATTTGGAAACGCGCCTTTGGTTTTGGTTAATTTCCGGAATTGTCGATGTACAGCCTCGATAGCATTTGTCGTGTAGATCACGCGCCGTATATCCGAAGGGTATTTGAAATACACCGACAAATTCTCCCAGTTGTTTCGCCACGACTTAATGACAATCGGATACTTCTCGCCCCAGCGCTTTTCAAACTCACTCAATGCAGTTTCTGCAGCGCCTTTGGTTGCCGCTCTATACACAGGCTTTAGGTCGCTCATGACGGCTTTCTGATGCTTAGAGGCTACATACTTCATCGAGTTGCGTATTTGATGGATCACACATAGCTGAACTTCGGTATTTGGAAATACGCTGTTGATCGCTTCGGGAAAACCTTTAAGCCCATCAACCGCTGCAATTAGGATATCTTCTACACCTCGATGATGAAGATCTGTAATGACTGAGAGCCAGAACTTAGCCCCCTCACTTTCAGACAAATACAAGCCAAGAATTTCCTTTTTACCTTCCAGGTTCAGCCCAAGCACCGTGTAGACAGCTTTTGACTCGTAGCGACCGTCGACCTTAACCTTGTAGTGAATTGCATCAAGCCAAACGAAGGGATAATGGCTATCCAGTGGACGCTGCTTCCATTGCTCAAGTTCGGGGATGAGCTTGTCAGTGATGCTGTTGATCGTGGCACTGGAAACATTCATGCCGTAAAGGTCAGCGACGTGTGAAGCGATATCAGCGTAGCTCATACCCAATCCAAACATGGAGATGATTTTACGTTCGATCTCGTCTGTGAGATGTGTCTGGTGCTTCTTGACGAACTGAGGTTCAAAAGAGCCGGCACGATCTCGTGGCGTATCTAGTTCAAAGTTACCAGAGGGGGATTTAATTGTTTTCTTGGTAGAACCATTTTTACGGTTGGGTGCTTCATCCGCCTCAAGGTGAGATTCAAGCTCTGCCTTCAAAGCGGCTTCCGTAAGCTGCTTTATCAGCGGAGTCAGAATTCCATCTTTTCCGGTCAGGTCTTGGCCATTCTGCAGCGCGGCCAAAGCTTCATCAAAATCAAATTGCTTAGACATGTGGCATTCCTTTTAGTGTAAATATTACGGGAATGACACAGAATTTCTAACGCTTCCTAAACGGCAGTTGGAAGATGATGTTGCTTATTGGTAAGCCAAGTTAATTGGTTCTAGTCGTTGCTTATGACCGGGTGCTCACACATCGTTTGGGTACCCTTTTTTATTCCTGGGATGTTTATAGCGCATCTAGGGCCGCAAAGAGTGCTTGTATGATGATGGTTTAGCCTTCACTTGTATCTCCTTCACTTTCTTTATTTACTGCGTTCTTTCTTTCATAGTAAAAATTAAGAAATTCTTCAGTAATTTTCTGCTCCAGCTCGAATGCCTGAGGTGTAGGGCAAAAGACAGTGACAGAAAATATATTCTTGCCTAGCGTTGTGGTACTTATCTTGACAGAAGGCTCTGATGAAGGAATATCCATTCCAGACCTCTGAACAATAAACGAGTGGTAACGTTTTCCTAACTCTACAAACTCTTCACAATACAAATTAAGCTTATCGAGAACTAGTTGCTTGGCCTCAAACACATTGATTTTTGGCTCGGTGTGTATGGCAAAACTGTGAAATACAAATCGGCGCATGAAGTTCATGTTTTTCACTGGATGAGATAGAAATACACTGTTAGGAAGTGTAACGGTCCTTCCTGTGTAACTGAAAGTGCAGCTGTCTTGATCAATTTCCTGTAGGACGGTTGATAGTATATTCTGGTCAACGACTTCGCCACGAATGTCTCCTATCTCCACCCAGTCTCCTACGGAAGAGACTCCCGACGTTGTTCTTAGTACGGTTCCGCTAATGCAAAGTATCAGTTCCTTGGATGCGATCACAAAGGCAACGGCAACAGCCGCAATCGAAAGTGCAAATTGACGTAATTCCGGCCACCATAAAAAAATTAATGCAAATAGAATGACAGCTAATATTCCGTTCTTGGATCTTGATATCCAACGTCGCTGTTCTTCACCAATGATATCCGACTTTTGTCTAATCAAGCGTAATAGTATCGTCCGAAGGCCAAGCAAGCAGGCGATAACGGCAAACGAGATAAAAATATTATGTCCTATAAAATTAACGATGAATTCTGGCATATTGATAACCCATTCTAGAGGGGGGAAGTACTTCTAAAAAATTGGCGCGATTGTATATGCAAAAAGGTTGGATAGATACAAGAATAAAGGATATGTTTCATAAAAAATATGGAAACATGTTTAGTTTATTCGGGCGTTGTGAATATGTAACTCAGGGGTGATTGTAATAATGTGGTTGGGTTCTATTGGAACCCATTCTGTTCGTCTTGATGTCAATGGCTCAGAAGCGATGATGGCCGTGTTTGGGTGTCTTTTAGAAGGGGCCATTCGGTATTCATTGCCTATGATTTCGATTTTTTCTCCAGACGATATGTATAGGGTTGCAGGAGTCTCATTAGGGCTGGATGCGTAGCGACAGGCAACCACGTTGAAGCCGTCGCTTACAGCAAAATTAAGATAGGATGTCGACGTTATCGAGGCCTCTTTTTTCCACTCAATAATCAGTTCTATGGTTTTAATCATGGCATCGCGTAGATTCCCAACAGAATAGTCGTCAATATTTTTTCCTAAAAGATTGAGAAAGAGTGCAAAGGCGTGTTCAGAGTCCGTGGTTCCCTGAATGAATTCATAAAACTGATCATTGAGTGAGTTTCTTAGTTTTCGTTTAATCTTGGGAAACTCGGCAATCTTGCCGTTGTGCATCCAGAGAAATTGCTCGTATTGAAATGGGTGGCAGTTAAACTCACTGACGAAAGCTCCTTTGGTTGCGGCTCTTACATGAGCGAAAAAACAGTTGGAGCGAATTTTTTCTGATAGTCGAAATAGGTTGCGGTTACTCCAGGCGGGCTGGGTACTGGTGAATACGCAAGGGGTTGGGTCGATACTGTGGTCGTACCAACCAATGCCAAAGCCGTCACCGTTAAGGGGCTCCTTTCGTTCTTTTGCCTTATAGCTCTGCATTATGAGAGACTGCTCAGATTTCATCAGCAGGTCAGACATAAATGCCTCTCGTCCTTTATAGATGAAAAATCGGCACATTATATGGTCTCCCTAATTTAGGATTTATTATCTGTTTCAGGAGGTGTTAATTCTTCCGTGATCACATCTTCCCCCGTTACTTTACGAATGCGTTCCAGTTTAAGTTCTGAAATGACTTCTTCTTTTCTACTTGTTTTACTGCCTACCCAGATATCCATTATTTTGGCGGTTACCAGGTCGCCACTCACATTGATCGCCGTGCGACACATATCGAGAATACGATCTACGCCCATGATAAGCGCGATACCTGCCGCTGGTATACCGACCGTTGTGAGTACCATGGATAAGATGACAATTCCTACACCTGGGGTTGCGGGTGCGCCGATTGATGCCCCTACAGAGGTAAGTATAATTAGCGCCATACCACCAATACCAATTTCGATACCAAAGATTTGTGCCAAAAATATGGCCGCAACCCCCTGGTAGAGTGCGGTACCGTTCATGTTGATGGTTGCACCTAGGGGGATTACAAACTGTGAGACTGAGGGCCTGACTTTTAGTTTTTCTTCAGCTGTTTTGATTGATAGTGGCATAACAGCGGCGGAGCTGGAGGTGGAGAAGGCGAGTAGCAATACTTCTCTAACAGATTTAATGAAGTGGATGGGATGTTGTTTCGCGATAACAAAAAGTATCAACAAATAGACACAGAACATCATAGCCAAGCCAAGTAATACCGTTCCAACATAAACAGCCATACCCAACAGGGCATCGACCCCCAGCTTGGCGGTGAGCTGGGCCAATAGGCCAAAAACTGCAATGGGAGCCAATAACATTGCCCAGCGTACCACTGTCATACAGACCTCTTGCAGCGATCCCATTAAATCCAGCAGCGGTTTGGCTTGTTCGGGCGCCATCATCACCAGCGCGACGCCAATTACCATGGCGAAGATCACCACTTGCAGCATATTGCTTTCCACCATGGAGTAAAGCGGGTTGGATGGTAAAAGGGTGATAATTTGTTGAGGGAGCTCTTTAAGGTTGATTCCCTGTGGGGCTGTCTGATCAATTGCCGTGGGCATAACACCAAGCGAACTTTGTAACGCTTGGCTATCGACATAGGTGCCGGGCTTGATTAGGCTAGCCACGCCGAGCCCGATGATGATTGCAATGGCGGTTGTGGCGATAAAAAAAAGTACTACCCGCAGGCCGATTTTACGAAGCTGTTCTAAGTCTTCCGTCGCTGCCAATCCCCGAATGATCGAGGCAAATACCAAAGGGATGACTATCATCTGGATCAAGGCGAGGAATAGTTTGCCGGGAAAGGCGAGCCAATCGCTGATGGTTGCCGATGTTGCCGGATTAAGCCAGCCGACCGTAGGGCCAAGTACAATACCTACACTAATGCCTAGTACCATGCCTACCATAACTTGTAGCCACAATCGGCCCCGAACCAGCGACTGGAGATAATCGGTCAGGTATTTTAGCGAGCGAGGGTGAAGCGCCGGAATAGCGGATTGTTGTTCTACGTTTTCTGTCATATCACCACTCTTTTGAATTGGTTGATGTGGGACAGGCCCCGCCTCTAAACAACAGTTTAGCTGAAGAGTGTCTAGTGTGTTACCAATTAAGCATCAATTAGTAGATGTTTATAAAACCCAAATAGAAACAATAGGTTGAGAGTCTGTGTGTGCGGTGAACATTGCGTAGTATTATTAGACGGATAACGACGGGAAGGGAATAGACTAAGTGGAGAGTTCTGATCTGGTTGCTTTGCTAAGTTGGCTGGGAATTCTGGCCTGTATTAGTCAAGCGGGTATGTTCTCTGGTTTGAATCTGGCGCTGTTCAGTATCAGTCGGCTTCGATTAGAGGTGGAGGCCTCAAGCGGGAACCCGGCTGCGCGCAAAATTTTGGACATGAGACAGGACTCCCATTTCCTGCTGACTACAATTTTGTGGGGGAATGTTGGGGTTAATGTGTTGTTGACCCTGTTGTCTGATTCGGTGATGTTAGGGGCGTCGGCGTTTATATTTTCAACGGTGGTGATCACTATTTTTGGCGAGATAGTTCCGCAAGCGTATTTCTCTCGTAATGCGCTTCGTTTTGGTGCTGCTCTAGCACCCGTTATAAAGTTTTATAGTGTTGTGCTTTATCCCGTTGCCAAGCCCTCGGCACTATTATTGGATCGCTGGTTGGGCAAGGAAGGTATTCAGTATTTCCATGAACACAATATGCGTGAAGTGATTAGGAAGCATATAAAGGCGGAAGATAGTGATATCGACCGAATTGAGGGGATGGGGGTTTTGAATTTTCTCGCTTTTGATGATCTGTTAGCGACTCAGGAGGGAGAACCGGTAGATCCTGACAGTATTATTTACTTACCCCATTTGAATGAAAGAACACTGTTTCCATCATACTACCCGACTCCCGATGACTCATTTTTAGAACGGGTGCATGCTTCTCATAAGAAATGGGTGATTATTACCGCTGAGAATAACGAGCCTGTATTGGTGCTCAATGCCAATGCATTTTTGAGAGCTGCGATGTGGGATGGTTTTGTTGGCGATCCTTTGCCTTTCTGTCATCGTCCGATAGTCATTAGGGATTCAAGTACGTTGCTTGGCAATGTGATTACCAAGCTAAAAGTAAGCTCAATGGAATACAGTGATGATGTGATTGATAACGACCTGATACTGTTTTGGGGCGATCAAAAAAGGGTTATCACCGGGGCGGATATTTTAGGCCGTTTGATGCGGGGAATTGTGGTTCAAGAGATGGTTCGAAAATGATTGTTAGGATGGTTGGTATGTGCTAATAGTTCTATTGCATAGCCTTGAAAACTGGGCATTGTCCAGCCTATTTGAAACGATAACCAATCGCCAAAGATAGACGTTGTTAAAGCTGGTTTTTTATATGTTTGTTATTGTTTTGCAAAGGAGCAGGTGTGATGGCAAAAGACAAAAAATCGGTAGTCTCTAAGTCAGATAAAGATTCAGGGAAAATGCGTCGCTATGAGTCGCCATTTGATGAAATGGAACGGATGATGGAGCAGATGTTTAATCGCGGCGGATGGATGACGCCATTTCCTTTTTTCCGTTCAGGCTGGCCAGAGATGAAATCCCCTTTTGAAGGACGTGCCCCGAAAGTCGATGTGGTTGATAGAGAGACAGAGGTTTTCGTAAAAGCGGAATTGCCCGGTGTCGAAAAGGACGATCTTGAAGTTACGCTTTCTGATAACAGCCTGACCATTCGTGCAACAACCAAGCATGAAGAGGAGAAGGAGGAGGGCGAATATCACCATAAGGAACTCAGTAGTGGTGAGTTTGTCCGCACCTTAACGCTTCCTGCCGAGGTGGAAGGTGATAAAGCGCAGGCAAGTTTTAAAAATGGCGTGCTTGAACTGACACTGCCCAAGAAAGAAACCACCAAGCGGCAAACCGTTAAGATTGATTGATCTTATGCACGGATAAAGATACAGGCCCGCATAATTGCGGGCCTGTTATTTTGGGAGTTACATCATGCCGCTATCATGGGCAGAATGATGTTTTGTTATTGCTTTCTCTGCCACCATCGCTTCGGTGGTGATCATTAAACCGGCAATAGAACCTGCGTTTTGCAGCGCGATACGAACAACTTTGGTGGGATCGAGAATGCCCATCTCCATCATGTCTCCATACACCTCCGTTAACGCATTGTAGCCGAAGCTATTTTCGCCCTGTTTTACTTTGTTAACGACGACTGAAGGTTCATCGCCTGCATTGGCAACAATCTGGCGTAGTGGTTCTTCCATGGCGCGGCGGGCGATACCGATACCGACATCCTGGTCATGGTTGTCACCTTTTAGTTCGGCAATGGCTTGCAGGGCACGAATCAATGCGACACCACCGCCGGGAACGATGCCTTCTTCTACCGCCGCACGGGTGGCGTGCAAGGCATCTTCGATACGGTCTTTCTTCTCTTTCATCTCCACTTCGGTAGCGGCACCGACTTTGAGAACGGCTACGCCACCGGCGAGCTTAGCGATACGCTCTTGCAGTTTTTCCTTGTCGTAGTCGGAGCTGGTTTCTTCGACCTGGGCGCGAAGTTGAGTAACGCGAGCTTCCAGTGCTTCTCTACTGCCAGCGCCATCTACAATGGTTGTATTGTCTTTGCTGATGACAATCTTCTTAGCCGTGCCCAGTTGGTCCAACTCTACTTTATCCAAGGAGAGCCCGACCTCTTCGCAGATGACTTGGCCATCGGTAAGAATGGCAATATCTTCCAACATGGCTTTGCGACGATCACCAAAGCCTGGAGCTTTCACCGCAGCTACTTTGAGGATGCCTCGGATGTGATTTACCACAAGCGTTGCAAGTGCCTCGCCTTCAATATCTTCCGCAACGATCAGTAGTGGCTTACCTGTTTGTGCTACGGCTTCCAGTGTCGGTAACAGGTCACGAATATTGGAGATCTTTTTATCGTGGATCAAAACATAGGGATCTTCCATCTCGGCAATCATCTTGTCAGTGTTATTAACGAAGTAGGGCGAGAGATAACCACGATCAAACTGCATGCCTTCCACGACTTCCAGTTCGTCTTGCAGACTGGAACCTTCTTCTACGGTTATCACACCTTCTTTGCCTACTTTGTCCATGGCATCAGCAATGATCTTTCCGATGGTTTCGTCACAGTTGGCAGAGATGGTGCCTACCTGTTGGATAGTGGTGTTGTCTTCGCAGGGTTTGGAGAGTTGTTTTAGCTCATCAATGACGGCGACCACTGCTTTATCGATACCGCGTTTCAGGTCCATCGGATTCATACCCGCAGCGACAGCCTTCAAGCCCTCGTTCAGAATGGATTGCGCCAAAACTGTGGCGGTAGTAGTACCATCACCGGCGATGTCGGCTGTTTTTGAGGCGACCTCTTTGACCATCTGCACGCCCATGTTTTCGAACTTATCTTCAAGTTCGATCTCTTTGGCGACCGATACGCCATCCTTGGTGACGGTGGGTGCGCCATAGGCTTTTTCTAAAACAACATTTCGACCTTTTGGCCCTAGGGTAACTTTCACCGCATTGGCCAATACATTCACGCCGTCCAACATTTTGTGGCGGGCAGGCGATGAAAATAGAATCTCTTTTGCGCTCATGGTTGTTCTCCAGAATCTAAAAAACGTTTACTGCTCAATGACCGCGAAGAGGTCATCCTCTTTCATCACTAATAGCTCTTCGCCATCGAGTTTGATCTCGGTACCGGAGTATTTGCCAAACAAGACTTTGTCGCCGGGTTTAACATCGGGAGCGCGGGATTCTCCGTTGTCCGGCACACGACCGCTACCGACAGCGATCACTTCACCCATTTGGGGCTTTTCCTGTGCGGAACCAGGGAGCACAATGCCACCGGCCGAGGTATCTTCGTTCTCGACGCGTTTGACGACAATACGATCACGCAATGGACGAATATTCATGCCTTTAATCCTCCTAAATGAATAAGACATTAGATATATGCATATTCAACACAATCTCCTGTTTGAATGCTCGGTATTAAAGCGCATGCTAATAGAGAGGGTAGCTCGAATATGGGTGCATGATATGCCTATTTCAGGCGGTAAGTATATTAATATCTTGATATAACTTAACTTGTTGTTATTTAATGTAAAATAATTGTATTTATAAACTTATAAAAGCGCCGTTTTTTATGTGCTCTTTTAAAAAGAAGAAAAGTCTTTACAAGGCTGTGAATTACAACGATAAATAGAGAGTTTCGGTCGCGTTTTTACGGTGATGTTGAAACGGATATTGTTTTGAAATTGGAGAGTATATGAAGGTCGCTGTTATCTATAACCGTGAATCCCAGAAAGTGATTAACCTGTTTGGCCAGCCAAATCGGGAGAAGTATGGACTTAAGGCCATCCGCCGGATTGTTGATTCATTAAAAAAAGGTGGACATCAGGTACAGGCCTTTGAGGGAGACAAAGACTTGATTGATCGTCTGGAAGAGTTCATGCCTCGCACCTTAAAAGGTGAGCGCCCCGGTATGGCCTTTAACCTCTCCTATGGTATTCAAGGGCAGGCACGTTATACCCATGTGCCGGGTATCTTGGAAATGGTCGGTGTGCCTTATGTAGGTTCCGGACCACTTGCCCATTCGCTAGCCTTGGACAAGGTTGTCGCCAAGATGCTCTTTGTGCAAAACGGGGTGCCGACGCCAGCGTTTGCAGTGTTGGATGCAGCGGGCTTTGAAATGCCCGAGATGGACTTTCCCTTAATAGTTAAGCCAAAAAATGAAGCGGTCTCTTTCGGCATTAAGATTGTTAATGACGAAGAGGAGTTACGGGAAGCCGCGGGTGTTATTTTCAAAGAGTTCGACCAGCCAGTGTTGGTGGAGCAATATATAGAAGGGCGCGAGATCAATATTGGCTTATTGGGTAACGGTTCTACCGTAGAGGCATTCCAGCCAGCCGAACTTACTTTTGGTGAAGGCGGACCAAACATTTATACCGAGGCGGATAAAAAACATAAGTCCGGGCGAACGGTCGGGGTGGTATGTCCTGCACCTTTGGACGGAACAGTCACTGTGGAAGCCCAACGCATCGCGCTAAAAGCCTTCAACGTACTTGGGTGTTACGACTGCGCCCGTGTTGATATGCGCATGGATGCGGAGGGTAATCTCTACGTACTTGAAGTGAACAGTTTGCCCAGTTTGGGAGAACATGGCTCTTACGTCGCGGCCGCTGAAGCAATGGGGTTGGATTTTGCCGGTTTGGTGAACCGCTTGGTGGAAGTGGCTTCAGCTCGCTATTTTGGTACACCTAATCCACCCGATTTAAAACGTACACCCAAGAATGCTTCAGAGAAGGTATTTGAGTTTCTAACTGAACGGCGGGATCAGTTGGAAAAGCGAATTGAAAGTTGGGTCAATCTATCCAGCCACAGCAATGACCCTGTGGGTGTTCGCCAAGCCGCCAGCCAAGTCTCTAAGTTGATGGATGAGCTGGATCTGCAACCTGTTAGCAAGTTAACAGACGCACCCCATGTATGGGTCTGGCAAACAGAGAAGGGCTTGAAAGATGGCACTCTATTGATTTGTCACATTGATGTGCCATTTAACTCCGCCATGGGTGGTGAACATTTTCACCGTGACCCGGAGTGGTTGTATGGCGAAGGTATCGGCGCTTCACGTGGCCCCTTGGTGCAATTGGAATTCGCCCTGCGTGCGTTACAACGTGCGCGTAAATTAAAGGGCACTGCCCTAGGCGTTATGATCTATGCTGATGAGGGGCGCGACTGTGAAGAGAGCAGCGAGTTTATTGCTCAAGCGACTTCTGAAGCCAAAGAGGTATTGGTGCTGCGCCCCGGTAATGAGGATGACAGCATAGTGATGGGGCGGCGTGGCCAACGTCGTTATCGTGTCTATTTTCAAGGCAAACCCCGTAAGCTGGGCCAAGCTGTTAAACGCCCCGGCGTGATGGTGTGTGCTCTGCAAGCCCTGGAAGAGATCAGTACCATCGGCGATCGTCAAAAACGCATTGCCGTCGCCACTGTAGATATGAATACAGAAGCCTATCCCAGGCTGTTACCCCATCGTGTGGTGGCTACCATTCAGGCTTCGTTTCCCAATGTGCGGGAAGCCGACAAGCTGGAACAAGCCATTCGTGACATCTTAAAACCCTTTAACGGAGAACTCGCCTTGTTATCTGATCGACCCTCCATGCCATCGCGGCGGGTGAATAACGATCTTTTAAAAGATCTTCGCAGCGTTGCCGAAAAGTGGGATATTCCGGTCAACAAAGATACCAGCTTGTGGCCGTCCGTTGCGGGTTTGGTGCCCACTCAAGTCCCCGTGGTATGCGGAATAGGCCCCTATGCCCGTGCACTTTATACCGGTCAAGAGGCGGTTTCGCGGATTAGCTTGGTGCAGCGTACTTTGCTGTTGGCTGAGTTTTTGTTAAATCGTGGAGGGCGGTAGTTTTGATCAGAAAAACTCGTAATCCTGCGGAGTCAGACCTTCTCGATCCGAGTGATCATCGTGTTGTTCAACCTCAGCGTGTCGGTGTTTCAGCGAAGGGGATGGTCTCCACGCAGCATTATCTTGCAACTGAAGCTGGTACTGCAATGTTGGATGCTGGCGGCAATGCCGTGGATGCTGCCGTGGCTGCCGCTTTTGCGCTCGGTGTGGTTGAACCTGCTGCCTCCGGTCTAGGCGGCCAGACGATGATGATTTTGAATCTGGAAGAGAGCGGAAGAAAATTTTGTCTCGATGGCGGTAGTCGTGCCCCTCATCGAACCCCTCCCGGTGAATTGGAACGCGCGGAACAACTGCGGGGCCATAAAGCCACCACCGTGCCATCTACCCCGGCAGTGTTGGCGTGGGCGTTGCAACACTATGGCACCAAAACGCTGGAGGAGGTCTTGGCTCCCGCCATCCAAGCAGCAACAGACGGCTATCGCATATCGCCGCTGCAACACTTTTTGACCAAGCGTGAGCTTAAACACCTGAAAGCCTTTTCCGGCGGCCAGTTGTTTTTGAAGGATGGGAAAACTACCTACCCGATCGGTTCAATTTTCAAACAACCCGTTTTGGCCAGCACACTCACTCGCCTCGCTGAAGCAGGAATCGAGGATTTTTATCAGGGGGATATCGCCCGGCAAATCCATGACGACATGGTGGCTAACGACGGTTTGATTCGCGATGATGATTTAGCGCAAATCCCTTGGCCGGTTGAAAGACAGCCGCTGTCCACCCATTTTGGCAGTCACCGAGCCTTTACCTTCGGCCCACCTGGCGCTGGGCGTACCTTAATTGAAGCACTTAACTTGTTGGAGCAATTCCCCGTCGCGCAACGTGACCCGGAAACGCCTGACGGCGCGCTTTTGTTAGCCCATATTATTCGCAAAGCCAATCTTGATCGGGCCGATCGCCCCGAAGATGTGGCGCTTTTTGCTCAAGAGCTGAAACTGGGCGAAGACATCATTGATGTTGAATACTCACAACGTGTAGCTAAACAATTAGAACAACAGATTAATTCGCCAGGGGAGACCACCCATCTGTCTGTGATGGATAAGGAAGGTAACGCTGTTGGACTGACCCAATCCATTGAGCGGGTGTATGGTTCGTTTTCGGCATCACCCGAACTGGGCTTTCTATACAACAATTACATGAGCGCCTTTGAATATAAAGACATAACCCACCCTTACTATCTAAGGCCCAACGCCGTACCTTGGGCATCGGTAGCGCCAACCTTGGTGTTTCGAGGCCAGAAGCCTTGGCTTACCATCGGCTCTCCCGGTTCTGAACGCATTGTCTCGGCGATTCTTCAGGTGCTTTTACGCCTCGAACGCGGCGCCAGCCCCTTTGATGCCGTCGAAGCCCCCCGTATGCATTGCTCAATTAAGGGCAAAGTATCGATGGAAGGGACACGCATCCGTGACGATATTCCCGCGCTATTACAACACCACGGTTTCGAGATCGATATTCGCGACCCTTATTCCTTCTATTTGGGCTGTGTGCAATTGGTACTACATGAAAACGGAGAATTCATTGGTGTGGCCGACCCTCGACGAGATGGATCAGCCAAAGGGCCTAAATAATGGTGCTTCCTCTTTTGCTTTCCAGCCCCCACGCAGGTTTGATGGTTCCCGATTATCTTAAGGCCAATTGTTTGCTCACAGTCGATGAGATCGTTAAAGATGGTGATGAATATGCCCAAGCGATTTACGCGCCGCTAAAAGAGAAAGTCCAAGCATTTGTAAGCAGTGATATCGCGCGTGCTGTGCTGGATCTAAACCGGGCCGAAGACGATATTCGAAAAGATGGTGTGGTCAAAACCCATACCTGTTGGGAAAATAAAATTTGGCGGCAAATGCTTGATCAAGACGCGATTCAAACCTTACTCAATGCCCATCATAGACCCTATCATCAACAGCTCAGTACATATGCAAAACAAAAGGAGCTGCTATTTGCTGTCGATTGCCACACCATGGCCGCTTTTGGCCCACCGGTTGGCCCAGATCCCGATGCATCAAGACCTAATGTTTGTTTAGGCAATGCTAATGGTCAAAGCTGTCCGGAAGAGATGATGGATATTATTCTTTCGGCGTTTCAAGCGCACTTTCCCGGAGAAGTTACGGTTAACCGTCCATTCTCCGGTGGTTATATTACGCAACAGCATGGAAAAGAAATGCCATGGGTACAGTTGGAACTATCACGCGGAGATTTTGCTACGCCGGAAAAGAAATCAGAATGGGTGTACGCCGCATTAAAAATGGCTGTTGAAGGACTAGTCTCATAGTTACGCCGTTTACGTTCAAAGTGTGTGTTCTCAACTTTTCTGCATCTTGGCTTGTTCAACAGTATTTGAAGTCATCGGTCACTCCCTAGTTTGCCCGATATAAAATAAGTGATTTGCGATTGAGAAAAGCCAGCTGCGGTTTTCATGGGCATCTCGAGGTATCAAGGTCGGATGGGTTAAAGATCATAGAAAGTTCTTGGGGGATGTGTGGTTTGGCATAGCAAAAATAAGGTTGCCGCTAACCTCACGATTAGCGGCATTTTGATATTAAGTTTAATGAACCAACTGCTTGGCCAAAGCCACTTCAATCGAGTCACCGTCCTGGTTCAGTACTTCCAACCCAGTATTAGGCATATCTCCCGAAGTAGACTGACTGACGGATATCTTCTTCGCCATCAGCGACAGGCACGCCATTTGTGCCGAGCCACTGTAGCCGAGAAAGTAGACATCCACAGCCTCTTTTTGGCCAATGCGCCACGAGCGTCGGGCGGCTTGTTGTAACGTATAGACGTTAAAGCCCGACTGCATAAACACAATGCTTGGAAAGTCCAGCAGATCAAGACCTGTTTTGACTAACTCGGGATTGGTGATGATGACATCCACCCCGCGTTCGACTTGGTCACAGATCCAATCCTCCCGTTTGCATGTGTCTACACTCGCTCGTAGTACCGCAGCTTTGAAGCCTTCAGCCTCCAACAGATTTTTCAATCTGGCGGTGGTGTCACGCTTGCCGGTATAAGTCGTGTAGACCAATACACGGCGGCCACGGCTTTTTTCAGCCTTACATAGTTGAATCAGCTCCGCCTCTTTAGGAGACGGTTCATCACCTATGATGGTGGGTACGAATGTCAACAACTGACGACTGCGTGGATGCTTTACTACTTCCTCGCGGAAGCAGGTATCCGGCCACGCCAACAGGCAGTTCAGTACTACACCCAACAGACTGTTATCACCGCTGCGTAACGCTTTTTTCAGCGCATCGGTTAAGGTCGCTTCCAGTGCCTTGTAGCGTTCGGCCTGTTCCGCTTCCATCTCGACTTCGGTGAAGTGCTCGTTGTAGGGCGGTAACACATTGTCACCGATATCCTTGAGCTTCAGGAAGGCAGTGAAGGGCAGAACATACCTGGCTACACCCAATGGGCCAAAGCCCGGTGCTTTCTGGGTTCTCACTGTAATGCTCTTACCACGAGCAGTACGGTGGTTCTTGGTATCGGTTTCCTTGTAGATATCTTTCAGGATGCCGTGCTGGCGCATAAACGTCATCGCCGCTGAACCCAGGCTGCCACTCTTGAGGTTGTAACGAAAACCATCTTCAATCATTCGCCGTGGCATGATTCGCCACAGGAGAAAGAAGAGGTCATCCGCATAACCGCCCATGAGCGTTCCGGTCAGTAGTAACACCTTGCGTACTTTATTGGCCAACACACCCATGGCCTGGCCTTGGGCAGAGTTGTCGTTGTCGGGTAGGGACAGGCCATTGCTGGCCCATCCCCCCCTAAGAACCGTACGTGAGAGTTTCCCCTCATACGGCTCAAGCCTATTCAAAGCCCCCTCACAGGGGCCAGCCTCACAACATCTAACATGTAGGTTAAGAACATATTTTTGGCAGTTGGGTTGTAATATGATCGAGTTGCTCGTCGCGAGCATAATCATAGCGCTACCTGTTTCCTGTGACCTCGCTGATTGTTCCACTTCTTGGCCTTTGATCGGGCGTCGAAGTAGGGTTTCCAGCTTGGATCAAAAGGATTCGCTATCGCTCTGATTTTACAATAGCGCCGAATTGGTACTTCACCAGCGTATACCAGCTTAACCAACGCGGGCGTCCCATCGGGCTTAACATCTCCACTTTCCGCGGCAAACACCCAAGATCGATATCCCACTTTCTTAAAGTATTTATCCTTAATCCAGTAAAGGTTCTTATTTGGATGTCGACGTTTAGCCCATTGCCATAAACAACGCCAAATCTCTTGGTCAACACGCTGAAAGGTATCTTTGGCTACGATGTGACGATGATAATTAACCCAACCTTGAATGACAGGATTGAGCATCCTTATCAAACTAACTTGCGTAGCCTGCTTGTTGCCTTTCACGATCTCCCGGACTTTCCTTAAGAACGTAGCAACGTTCTTCTTTGATGGTTTTATCAATAACTTCCCATCATACTTACGGATGTTCTGCCCGAGAAAATCTGCCCCTTCCTCTATGTGCGTTATCTTTGTTTTCTCGGCAGAGAGGGTTAACCCCCGTTCTGCAAGAAAAGCTTCGACCAGTGGTTTGACCTCATCTTCCAACAGCTCTTTTGAGATGCCGGTGATGATGAAGTCATCTGCATAACGCACCAGATTAACCTTGACCTTCTGACCACGGCGGGTTGACCAAGGGAACGCTTTGTCTAGCGCCGCTTGGAGTCCATCCAACGTCATATTGGCCAAGGTTGGTGAGATAATTCCACCCTGCGGTGTTCCCGCATCTGTTGAGAAAAGTTCACGGTCTTCCATATAACCCGCCTTAAGCCATTTACTGAGTACCGGTTTATCCATAGGGATATTTTCGAGTATCCAGTCATGGCCGATATTATCGAAGCAGCCTTGGATATCGCCCTCTAAAATCCACTGCGCTGAGTTACGACGAGCAAGTACTTTAAAGCAATGTTCAATCGCATCCGCAGTGCATCGTTGAGAACGAAACCCGTAAGAGTTAGCGTCCGCTTTTGTTTCCGATATGGGTTCCAGGGCAAGCAGATAAAGAGCCTGCATCGCTCTGTCTTTCATTGTCGGAATACCCAGCGGCCTCTTCTTCCCATTGCCTTTAGGGATGTAAACCCGACGCAAAGGACGCGGTTGGTAACCGCGCTGGCTGAGAGACAATATGGCTTGAGATTTAGCCCCTGGTGTTGACCATGTTGCTTTGTCCACTCCCGGAGTGTTCTTACCTTTGTTTTCAGTCACTCGTTTCACGGCGAGTGCTTTGCCGGAAAATGAGTGGGTCAGCAGCCGTTGCAAAGCTTTCACTTTTCCCCAGCGGCCTTCCTGTGTTGCCTTTACAATACGCGCTTGGAGCCTTTTGACTTCCCGGTGGCATTTGGTCCAATCGATGTTGTGCCAACTTACCGGGTTGCCGAAGGGCGCACCCGCACAATTTTCTTGCGTAGTCATTTGCTTTCCCTCCTATAAAGGTTCTCTAAACTCTCTTGTGATGAATGACCATACGGAAGTCTGCCCGCTTTCGCGTGAGGTAATATCGCTTTCCAGTTCAACCTCTATCCAATCGATTACAGATTGGCATTCGCTTTTTTCCGCGTTCCTTTACCCGCACCCCCAACAGTATTCCTTGCGGTTCACCTGCCCAATTGGGCGGGAATACGGGCTTACCATGTTCCACTTAAACAACAAGAGTGGGTTAGACCCTGCCTATTCACCGGTAGCGTTGGATATTCGCGTGCCCCCATACAAAAGGAGGACAACCTTGCTACGTTGCCGTTTTGGCCAAGCCTATCAGCGTCTTTGGCTTGTTCGCACGTGACGATGTTTATCGGCAGTTCACATTTGTTAGTCATACCACTCAGCCTAGCGCCCCATCCGCATTAACGCTCGCAGATGCAAACCTCCCCTCACGGTTCAGTTTTGGCTTTACAGCCGGGCTACATTGTCACGGCAGCTTCACACATTCCCGTTACCAGGAATGCATGTGCCGCTAGGCTACTGCTGGCGAAACAGCAGGTTTTCTTACTGGAGTACTTCCAGTCAAAACAATTGCTTAAGCAACTTCATGTCGCACTTTGTACTCGTGACCTTCATCGACGATCAACAGATCGAAGTAGCCATCGGGCAGGTAACGCTTGATGAACTCGGTGGGCTGATAACCGCCTTGCCCAAACGATATTTCAAGCGATGCCATGGCCCGCTCCATGCGAGTGGCTTGCCTGTCGGTGAAGACCAGCTCTCCTTCGTCATCCATCAGGTTGATGAACTCGTAGAGATTGTCTTCCAACATCCCGGAGAGCAGTTCTTCTCCGAAACTCCCGATCAGACGATCCGCTGTCTTTTTACCAATCGTCGGTAATTGACACATCGTTTTAACCAGCAGCTCCCGGCGGGACTTCTGTTTACTTCCAGGCCGGATCAACGTCCACAGTGGTTCATTACAACATTCACACCATTGTTGACGTACTGAACCATGGCCAAACAGCAAGGGCGTTAGTGAATTGCCTTCGCTATCTTTGACGATAGTGCCGCATTGAGCACAGCTGACCAGCTCCTCTGTTTCGACGATAGTTGCGGAACGCTCGTTACCGGATTCAATAGGTACACGGGTATGCACCTTACGAACGGCAAAGGCTGGCTTCCAGTGTGAACCCATGCGCATCCGCACCCGACCGAGAATGAAGAACTCCGGTGAATCGGACTCCCTGCAATTAAGCGCCGCCCTGAGTTGAAGCAGCTTGCACAGGGTGTCCGGGCCATTGAGCACCCAGACGCGGGCATTGGGTACCGTCTCCAGAATTTCCCGCCGCCACTTATAGACCAGGTGGGGTGGTGAAATAACCAGAGAGCGCTGATAACCCTTTTCGTACATGACAGCAGCGGTAGCAATGGCCATCATCGTTTTTCCTGTGCCCATCTCTGCATTAATGACAGAGGCTTGTTCGCCTTCATCAACCAGTAAACGGGTGATTGCCTGCACAACATCGCGTTGAGCATCGAATGGATCTCGTTTGAGACCATCCATGACCAGCTCACGATGAGTATTTGGCGTACCGTCGTAAACAGGCGGGTTTTGTTGTGATACCGCTGCCAACAGATCATCACCAAAATCGGTAACAAACTGAGATAGTGGTATAACGTTGGGTGCCACTTCTTCTGCACCAGCTTCTATTTCTAACTCAACTGCTTCTGCAACTGCATTCATGACTGTCATCTCCTTTCATTAAAATAAAAAGGGACAGCCCCACAGGGGAAACTGCCCCTGTTCTGGGATAAAGCGATGCGCCCGAAGTTAAAGTAAAAATAGGGCGCGTGGTTTTTAGAGAGCTTGTTCTCTGTTGTATATGCCGTTCACACGGGTGTGTTCGACGATTTTGTTGCCAACGTTGTGCATTCCGTCCGCTAAGACCTCGTTGATCATCTTTTCTGGAACCTCAATGCCACGATGTTCCAGTTCAAATAGATAAGCTTCGATGCCTTTCGGGTGTGAAACTTGTTGTTCCAAATTGTTGAAGAGGCATGTTTCATCGTCTTCCTCTATCTCTTCACCAGTCAGTGGGGGTTCCGAGTTTGTTTGTGTAATGGTCATGAAAAAGCCCTGTAGAGGACGATCCCAGCCCATCGTGACCACAAGCTCAATATTGCCAAGCTGTGTCGTGTATTTATGTAGTGACATAGTGCTTCTCCTGATTGAATGATGAACGGAAGAAACAGTCACGCCCAAACGGGAGAGTTGTTTTCCCGTGAAGGTGAACTAGATTTGAAAAGTGAGTAAACATAAGAACCGATGACGCAATGTCATCGCACTTCCTGCCCGGCTCTACGAAAGTGCTTGAGCGCCTGAAAAACAAATAGTTTCAGACAAGGGTGCCATTGAATCCGCAATGGCCACGGTGGAAATCAAGATGCTTTGATCAAATGGCGCTAAATGTTTAACGCCATTCGATCAAGGCTCTCAGAGAGTGAAAAAGAAAAACTATCAGGGGAACTAGCCCCTGATAGTTAGTAGTGAAAAATTAATTCCTACCTGATCTCAACCACGCGAGCGTAGTTGTCGCCAGGGGTAAAATCTATAGCTCTGATGACGGGTACAAAGCGGTCGGTCAGTACGGTGGTCGAGGTCAATCGATTTTCGTCATCGACCTCTTGTGAAACCGTTCTTACCTTCTCTTTGTGTGTGCCGCCTTTGATTAAAAATTGCTGCCCACTCTGCGAGCGAACCACGCCAGAGACTTGACCTGCTGCAAGTGCCAAAGCCAGATGCCAATTTGACATCTTTCTTAACGGTCGCCTCGTAGTTTCTAAAGCGATGGAACGAAACTTAAGATCAAACTGATCCCATAAGCAGGGGTTACGGTCGATCTCGTCCGCTAACTGAACACTGTCCATTTTCACGTAGCTGAACTTGGCGTCACCACCGACAGACGCAGGGATAACATAGGGTTCCGATGTCCACGTTTGTGGTAATACCTCGGGTTCCTGTTCTCCGTTAACGATGGCTAAAAGGCGATCTTTTACCCCGGATACATCACGTTTCGCTTCCTTGGTGCGGCGACGGACACCGAACAGCACAATCTGCTTAAATTGCTGTTCAGGTGCTTTGAACACCTCGATCCGATGGAAATGAGTGGTGATCCAGCCAACCAGTTCTTTATCCAATGTGTACTGAGGAATGATGAGTACCATCACGCCTTCAAACTGCAATGCCGAAATGGTCAGGTTGTAGAATAACTTCTCCAACCGTTTACGACCTTTTCCGCCACATTGATCCCCAGTGCTACCTTTGTCAGAGACAAGATCACCATAGGGTGGATTAAGCCAAAGCAAACCATATTGCCGTTGACCCAGTACACAGTCCTGGATATCACCGTGGATACAGCGATCCAGAATCTGTTTTGAATGCCAAGCACGTTCATTGTCGTATTCAACACCAAAAGCTTCTACACGTTCAGCACCTAGATGATGTTTGCACTCAGCCAAGGCCGACCCTTCACCAGCACATGGGTCGATGATGCGCAGTTGCCCTGTTTTTGGAGCCGTTAACGCAGACAGCACGCGTGCCATGGTGTCGGCATCCGTAGGGAAGTAGCCATTTTTGATAAAATTACGCGCAAGGCGTTGAAACATTAAAGCCATGGTGTCTCTCCTGTCATGAATTGAAATGAACTAGAGAGACATCGCCCCTGTTGGGGAGATGTTCTCCCCAGTCGGGTTTAGGTGTTGAATTGTTAAGCCATCACCTCGCCTAGCATTCGACGGGGTATGCGATAGCGTTTGCCATCGTGCGTCCCTAAAAGAGGTCGCTTAGAGGTAATCACTATCCAGGGGATAGTTGCATTGATAAGACCGATCTTCTGACCGATTTCAACTTTTTTATTACAACGCTGATGGTAGGCCCTGACTTCCGTTCGCCATGCTTCATTAGCGACCGGAGTCATATCGAGATATTTCAATGGACATGAGTAATGGTATGGATGCATACCTTCCGTCATGTCCTTATATCCCCAACCGCAGCCTTCCGATTTTTGTAACAGGTAGCAAGTGATAAAACGTTCTTGCCGGTTATCCTGCTTAAAAGTGATTTGGGCCACCGTCCAGAGGACGTTTCCACGTACACAGTGCGCAATGGTGTCCCAGCGGCGTTTGTCATTCTCCTCAGATTTCACTAAACCTCTAATGGTGTCTGACTTGGATGCGCCTTGTCTAAATAACCAACCCATGGTGTTACTCCTCTTTTGAAAATGAATAAGAGCAAGGCGCACCACGATCCCGAAGGGTATGGCAATACCCCGCAGGTGAATGGAAAAAGTAAAAAATGAACCGACGGCAACTTAGCCGGGGCGTTTGTCTCACAGTTCGATGAAACGCCTATTTGGGTGCCAGTAAAAAACCGGCAAAGGTGCTACTGATCGCAGTAGCCACGGTGAAACCTGTTTGCTGGATTACGCGCTCCAGAACCTTCCTTGATGCACCAATGTCTGGGATATCAAGGAAGCCCCCGGAGAGGAGGGGGCTATAGCTAGTTAAGGGCAAGGGCACCGTCTCGAATAAGACGGGTAACCTCTTCTTCGACCTCTTCAGCAAGACTCAGATCGATCAAAGCACCATTAACACCAATGCCATTGAAATCTTTGATCCACTCTCGCTCGTAGAATGTCTGGATAATAGTTTCAGCCCAGTGATCAAGCAGAGGCAGATGGCATATCGCCTTCGTTAACTGCCAGATTCGGTTTTGAGCTGCTGTTTTATCATCTACCGAATCACTATCTACTTTGGATATGGCGATAGTGCGGCGGTTAGCAAGATCAGGGTCTGTGACCAAGCGGTCAAACACCCATAAATGCGCCATATCGCCACCGAAAACATTACTGGCAGGCATTCGCCCTGTGTAATGATTCAAGCGCTTGGCTTCACCGATCTGCACTAACTTACGTTGCGGATCGCCGTTCGCTGTAGCGCCGGAAGATAGAAAAAAACTATTGATTCCGCCTTCTTCATTGGCAAGTGATATTCCGGCCAAAAACTCCTGGATCGCGGTATCTCGGCCCCATAGAGACAAAAACAGCAGCTTGTCGTAAGCATCGACCAAGCTGGCATCGACATACAGATCAGGAATAACATCTAACTGCATTAGTGATTGTTGCATTGCTTTCTCCAAAAAAATTAACCAGAGAAAGCACCCGTCGGGGTAACTTTCCCCGGTTGGGTTTGATGTTGTGTTTACGCGTTAGCGCTGTTGTTGCTCCAAATTTGCTCCCGAGGATCAAAGGTGTAACCAAGATCCTTGAGACGATTCCGCTGTAAACGGAACTTCAGTCGATCCACTGTTGGATCAAGTTTTACTTGAGTACCCAGTGGCCACAATGAGTCAAACAGCGTTTCATCGCCACCGTCATCGTGGTCGCTATCATCATGCTCACCACCGCTTTCGATGTTAACTTCGGTGGGTTGATCAGCTTGATCTGAGACAGCAACCTTTTCTGATTCCGGTTGGTTGTCTACTGGATCTGGTTCAGCAGCAACTTCTTTATCTTCAGGCTTGAGATCATCAACACCATCGAGATTCAGGCTCTTGATTGTTGCCCGCACCTCAACGACAAAACGACCGCCAGCTAAGTAGGACGAGGGAAATATCTGTGTCACATTGAAATTCCCCTCATACCGGCCTTCCTCATACTGTTCCAGTAGAGTGTCCTTAACGGAAAACTCGCCCAAATCAGTAATGAGACGACCGACATTAAACGGCCCGTTACGGCCTTGGATAGTGCGAATAGTTAAAACACCATTGATATTCATGGATTACCTCTCTTGGTTAGCAATTGAAAAATGCGCAGAGAGATATCCCGTGACAGGGAAAACTCCCCGACAGGGTTAAAAAAGAATGCCGTTAGGCAGGATGAAAAATGAACCGGCGACCAGAGGATCGTTGCGCCTGTTACACGGTTCGGCGGAGGCGCTTTGGGTGTTGGCAGTGCCAACAAGGGCCACTGAGTGAACAGTGGGACGGAATTAGTAGCAGGTTAGTTCAGGCGCTTGGTCAAGATCAAGGGATAATTATTTTCGGGTTAAAAAAATTATCCTTGATTTTAGATTGGAAACCCTACTTGATAATGCACGTATTGATTTATGCTGAGTGATCACGCTTGTGCTATAGGAGCCGGGAAGAGTTCCGTATACCCTAGCGTTCCATGAAGGCTAAGCCAAATGCCATCAGGTGGACTATTCTGTCCTACAATAATGAGAATAAATGAGTCAAGTTCATGTTTCGACTTTCGAAAGCACTCAGACATGCTGTCAATATCTGTACGTGAAGGCGATGGTCTTTTCTCGGGATGTGTATGCCAGTCCCCCACATAATGCAATCCCTCTGAAAACATATTGTATATTTCGCGCTGCTCGGCCTTTCTATTAGGCATAAAACTAAATCGTCCGCGCTTATCAGTGACTCGTGGCCCGGTCGCTTTTGCTATGACAATTCGTTCGTCTTCAAACTTAGCAAATAACTGTCCACCAAGTTCTTTACTCTTCGTCCCTGTCTGACGATGTTGGCTAAAGTGCTCTAACACCTCGTTAGTTAGGATGATGAGCTTTTCAGTTGAGGAGCTTTTATAGTTGATCATTGATGTGATGGTGCGCATAGGCTGCACTGAGGATTTAGTGCCCAATGATGTTGGTATTCTCTCAGTCCTTGCCTTATATCAAATTCAGGAGAGTTCCATCTTGGTGCCAGGGTTCCTCCCAATGTATTTATACGCTCAATATCTCCAAACCAGATTCTATGTTCAGATTTTTTTATTCGACCTTCGGCAAGATCCATCACTGAGCGAGCGATTAGCCCATGAATCTGGGATAAGTCGATAGCTCCATAGGGTTGATAGTAGCCTCCGCAGGCCGGAACAGGGGCCATCTGCTCTTCTTTCCATGAAATAGCTTCGTGACTGAAAGCCCCAACACCTGACATTCCACAGCATAGGCAGCCGCCAATATCGCGAACAATTAGAGCGTGTCCGGCAAGTGCATGAGCTTCAGTCCAGCCTATTACCAGGTCGGGGAACCCCGCAATAGCTCTGTTTAATCTGTTAAGTGCTGACTCAGATGGCCAGTCGCCGGTTGTCGAAACGATAATGTCACAGTTCATTATTACTTCGGGCGTTTTATCCCATACTGTTTTCCATGTCGTAGCATGATGCTGGATATCTCTATGAGGCAATTGCTGCGATAAATGAGTAGCTAGAGCCGTTGCCTTGTACTGTTGAATAGATCTGGGGCTTCCTAATACATGCCTGCCAACATTCTCCCAATCAAGAGTGTCCGGATCTATCAGCTCCAAGTCGTAGCCAGCCTGGGCTAGAAGGAAGGATATTTGGCCACCGAGTGATCCACAGCCCAAAATGCAAATGCGCTTATTATTCTTGGGTAGACCATTTCCACCGCGACTATGTATCCATGATTCATCTACTCTTGCTGTATTCAGGTGATGGGTTTTGGTTCCGGCAGAGAGTGTGCGCATGTTAAGGATATGTTGCGGTACATGCCCTGGCCGAAATCCTTTTACAATCGGATTAACTCCCCTACCTTTTGGAATGGCTTGCCTGGATGGGCGTTGTACTCGAATGGCTGCGGCAGTAGGGCCAGTTTGGGTGAGGAAGCCGACGACAACATAGAGCGTATTTGAATTTTCATTTATCAGGGCATTAAGCAGTTTTTCAGAACCACAACTTTTGGCCAGTTTCATTATGTCTACGTTGGAACGGGGGTATTGTTCAGGCATTAAAGGTGAATCTAGCCATAGGAAAAGAACTTGCTGAAAGTCACCTTCAGAAAATTTTTCTTGGTGGTAATTTTGTAACCACTGCATGCCTTCAGCCGTGCTATCAGAGAATAATGTATGACTTTTTCCAGGCCACCCCACAATGTGTCTTGATGGGGGTAATAGTTTATTAAGTAGCAATGCCCTGGGTTGATTGGTGTCTACAGTTTGAATCCAATAACTTTGAAACTCGTCTGCGAAGTCTGTTTTACAATTACCCTTGGTTATCTTAGTGAGCAGATCTATGCTCGATGAAAGTAAATCACTGGCAACTCCAGTAGGATCGGCTGGATTGAAGCTGGCATTGCTAGGGTAAACACATAGCTTGTTGTCACTTTCAACATGCGGCCAAATTAGAGCTTTATTTTCGCCAGCCAAGCAGACATCAGGTAATTCATACGGGTAGTCATTTTCAATGAGCAAATCTATAGGGATGGGATTACCTTCTACAATTAAGGAAACCCGCCATCCCGCAACATAATTGCGTTGGCTATATTGCTTTAATTCGCGTTGGCTTAGCTTGGTTGTTCCAGGCCAGTCTCTATGCAGGTAACCTTCTAATGTGTCTATTGCATATGACTGGTCATGAACCAAAGGGTTATTAGCCAAAACGTCCGCCACCCTGTTTTTGTACGGGAGTGGAAGGTGCAGAGGAGGCTACTGCAAATCCTGCAGCCGCTCGATTTTCTGAGACAACCTGCTCATCAAAGAACTTGTCATTGAATACCTTTTTCCAGGCACCCATTGCGGCCTTGTGAGTGCAGTCATCATCAAACAGAACTTGTAAATCGTCTAATGCTTTTTCCAGGTGATCTCTGAAATCGGCCATGCAAGCGTCTTCACTGCTCTTTGTAAGGTATTCGTTGAGAACTGGATGCTTGACTGTCAGATTAAAACGCAAGCGGTTATGAATCAGTCTCATGGTTTCGTAGAGCGCTTCATCATCACGATCAATTTTACTGCTATAGCACTCATCAGCGAGAACGGAGATGATGAATCCCGATGGCGAGTTCCATGAATCTCTACTGGTTGAGAACTTCTTCAATAGGCGAGTTATTCTTCGCATTTGCTGCCCATTGTTGCTATCTGGGCTTTTGTTTTTGACTGCGTTTTTGAACCAATCCGTGACGCCTTTTGGGTCTGATTTTTTCCAACTGCTGCTTGCAAGTTCTAAATATTCCTCGTCCCACATATCTTTGCATTTACGATACACGGGGATATCTACGTGATGTCCCTCCTGGTAGTACACACGAACACAGTTTGTCTTCACTTCAGGTGGATTCTTAAAGCTGCCATCGTCAATGGCATCTCTAACCATTTGACGAGCTTGTAGCCCTGACATTTTGGCTCCACGGTCACCAACAAGGTCATCCTTATCGAAGGCTGCACCATCATCAATGTCATAGTCATTGTTTTGGTGCTGGTTAATTGTATACATGGCGTAAGAGCCCTGTTTTACGAATTCCTTTGGAAGCGACTTATCTGCATTTTTTAATCCATTTTTAAGACGATTTTGGTTCGTTTGTCTATGGCTACGAAGTTTGTCTTGGGTGGACTGAGGTAGTCGAACTTTGTCATTGTGATATTTTGAAATTTCTTTATGGGTTTTGTACATGGAGGGGGCTCCTTTTTTGTGCCGAGGGAATAAAATGCGTGCCACACCAAAAACAGTCAGGCTGGCTGCTGCAAAAATGAGTAATGGATTCATGGTGTCTTTTTTTCTAAAGGGGGCATTGCATTGAACATGCTGGCAATACACGCCATGTCTTGACTCTCTTTTCTTGAAATCTTTCCGTATACATTTGCAGCATCATGTTGTCCGAGATCAATGAGAATGCGAGCCGCTTTAGCGCTCGCTTTGTCCAAGCCAATATGAATGGAGTTTTCTTGAGAAGGAGGGGATGGCGGTAGCCGAACTACACGGCACTCTCTGTTGAGATGCTGTGCAAGTTTGATGGCCATAAAATTGTATCCCGATGATTGGGCATCAAGTGCCGTTTCCAGTGCCCCTAGTCCGACGCTCCAGTCCTGTAACCCCCAATTAGCATCATTTTTGTCGATATCATCGCCGCTAGGAGGTGCGCAGGTACTAAGGGATAGAATTTCAATAGGTTGTTCCGGCGCGGCTAATTCCAGCGCCTCAATCATTCCAATCAGCACGGGATTGTTTGCCCATAGGCCACCATCTGCAAATACTTTGTGATGCCCCGGAGAGTCAGGATCATCAGTAACAGCAAGTGGCAATACCAATGGCGCTGCGCTGGTTGCTAGACAAGCATCAGCTACAGGCAGATTGTTATCCATCTGATAGTGCGGCAAGTGAGGTGTTTTGAATACTCTACTTTGATGTGTGGACATGGTTACGGAAGGAATGCATAGCGCTATTCCTCTTTCTTGGTATAGCGTTGCTAACGTTTGGCTACCAAAAATTCTTGAAAGCGCATCTTTGAGAGGCTGGTTCTGATTACCTGCGCGGCTCCTATGTTTATATGCCCAGGCTAGTTTTTTGCTGGGACGCTCTGGAACGGGGTCTCTGAATATCTTAGGGCCATCTTGTTTGTACAGGGCGATCATTTCCTGAATAGGTACCCCGGCAGCCAATGCGCAAGCAATGATCCCTCCAGTGCTTGTGCCGGTTATAAGGTCAAAGCCAGCCCCAAGGTCTAACTGGTCTTCGCCTTTTCCGCGAGCAAAAAGAAGCGCAAGCTTATCCAATAAGGCCACAGTATAAAGACCACGCATCCCGCCGCCGTCTAGACTAAGAACACGAAATGGAACATTGTTTTTGTGCATTTTTCTTAATCCCGTCTCTTATGCTTATTACTACATGTGGGTGGTTGGGCCATGTTTCAACCACAATATGTAGTTTTTTAGCTCTCGACCGTATAGCTACGTATCTAACCCCACCTTTCCTATATTTAATCATCATCAAAATGATGATGTCAATAGATAAAAAATATCACGTACAGGATTTGTATTAGTAAAAGAGACTTATTTGATGCAGAATAGAACATTCACAACAAAAGGGTGTTTACATTGGAACTGGCAGAGATAGGTCAAGCTCAGCAAGAGCGCTTGTCACATATTGATTTCAAAGCATTTTTTCTTGGCGTCGTAGGTAGAAACGACCTCGTGAACCGTTTTGGCATCAAAGAAGCCGCCGCTACCCGGGATATAGCGTCTTATAGAGAGCTAGCGCCAAAAAATCTTGAATACGATACTAAGGCTAAAGCTTATGTGATTAAACCAAGCTTTAAGCCAATCTTTGAATACTCCCCGACACAAGTGCTAGCCGCATTGTCACAAGGGTTTGGTGAGGACTTTGTGGGTACCCATAAAGCGGTTGTTCCCTGTGAAATGCCCGCCAATCTCAATCATCCCTTGTTATCTGTGCTTGCCGTATTAACTAGGGCAATACATCAGGGCAAGGCTGTACGTATCAACTATCGCTCCATTGAGTCAGGTCAAAGTCAGCGAGATATCGTCCCATTTGTATTGGTGGACAATGGTTTGCGCTGGCATGTGAGGGGCTACTGCCGCAAGCGCCAAGCGTTTATCGATTTTGTGATTACCCGTATTAGTGATCCGAAGCTGATTGAAGGCGAACCTCAAGAAAAAGAAATCCGAGAGGCAGATATTCAGTGGAATCGTATCGTAGAGATGGAAATCGTACCTCACCCTAAACTGCCTCATCCCGAAACTATTGAGATGGATTACGGGATGAAGGAGGGCGTGCTTAAGGTTAATGTACGTGCAGCAGTAGCGGGCTATGTACTCAGAAGATGGAATGTCGATTGTACGGAGGACCACAGCCTTGAAGGTGCAGAGTATCACCTTTGGTTAAGGAATACTCCCGCCCTCTATGGTGTTGGGAATCTTTCGATAGCACCTAATCATAAGAAGAAAAACAACGATTCAAATAATGAACTAATAGGGAAGTAACGTGGGGTCGATTACCTCCTACCAAGCAAAATACTATGCGCACGAGCTAAGCATTCAGCATGCGGCTGGCGGTATTGATCGCCTGTCTCAGTCGCTATTTGATGCCAGTGTTGACCTGAATCCCCACCAAATAAATGCAGCGCTATTTGCCATTAATAATCCCCTCAGTCAGGGGGCCGTACTGGCAGATGAAGTCGGCTTGGGTAAGACTATCGAAGCAGGTTTAGTGTTGTCTCAGTATTGGGCCGAGCGAAAGCGTCGCCTGATTATCATTTGCCCGGCCTCTTTACGTCGCCAATGGGGGCAAGAGCTTCAGGATAAATTTAATCTGTCATCGCAGATATTAGATGCCAAAACATGGCGAACTATGCAGAAAGAAGGCGTGTTCAATCCGCTCTCTTCCAACGCCGTGATTATTATGTCCTACCATTATGCGGTACGGCTTGAAGAGCAGTTAATATTAGAACCGTGGGATCTGGTCGTGATGGACGAGGCTCACAAACTGCGTAATGCCCACCGTAGCAGCAATAAAATGGGGCAAGCGCTAAAACGCACCTTTGCTGAGTGTAAGAAGTTATTACTGACAGCGACACCGCTCCAAAACTCGCTCATGGAACTCTACGGACTTTCATCGATTATTGATGAACACCTGTTTGGCGACGAGCGTGCATTTCGCCAGCACTATGTGCAAAATGCGCATGCATTGCCACAATTACAGCAACGCCTTAAACATTTTGTGCAGCGAACACTACGAAAAGATGTACTGGAGTATGTACGCTACACCCAGCGCAAAACCATTACCGTACCTTTTAGACCGACTACTCAAGAGCAAGACCTCTATTCGTGTATATCAGCGCTATTAGAGCGGGATGAAAGCTATGCACTGCCAAAACGGCAACGCCACCTTACCGGCTTAATTCTGCGCAAGCTGCTTGCTTCAAGCACGCATGCCGTGTGCAATACCCTTAACACCATCAAAACCCGTTTGCAGAAATTACAGACAGGGCAATCTAACGATGAAGAAGATCTAATCGCCCAGCTGGTGGCAGAAGATGACCTTGAACAGGATTATCTGGAAGAACCTGTAGAAGAAATTCAAGACGAAGACGTTATTGACCAGGCACTGCTTGCCGAAGAGATAGCCGAACTCGAACACTATATTCAAAAAGCGCAATCGATTCACACCGATAGTAAAGCCAGTGCGTTGTTAACAGCCATCCAACAGGGTTTTGAGCAGATGGCGGCGATGGAAGCTCCTCGTAAGGTTATTATCTTTACCGAATCCAAACGTACCCAGGAGTACCTGGCTGAGTTTCTGTCAGCCAATGGTTATCAAGATAAGATTGTTACCTTCAGTGGTACGAATAACCAACCAGCGGCAACGGCCATTTATCATCAATGGCGGCAAGATAACCAAGGCAGTGACAAAGTTTCCGGCTCACCTCAGGTAGATCGCCGCACCGCTTTGATTGACCACTTCAAAGACCATGCGGAAATCATGATTGCCACCGAGGCAGCAGCAGAAGGGGTAAACCTACAGTTTTGCGCCACCCTCATCAATTACGACCTACCGTGGAATCCACAGCGGGTTGAGCAACGTATCGGGCGTTGTCACCGTTATGGGCAAAAATTTGATGTGGTGGTGATTAACTTCCTCAACAAATCTAACCAAGCGGATCAGCGTGTGTTGGAGCTGCTCAGTGAAAAGTTTCATCTGTTTGATGGTGTTTTCGGCGCGTCAGATGAAGTGTTAGGCAGTATCGAATCAGGTGTCGATTTTGAAAAGCGCATCCAGCTGATTTATCAAACCTGCCGCAGCCCGGAAGAGATCGGCCATGCATTCGATGCACTGCAAAAAGAGCTAGAGCACGACATCGATCAAAAGATGCAGCACACCCGCCAACTACTGTTAGAAAACTTTGATGAAGATATTCACGACCTACTAAAGCTTCAGCTTAATGCCGCAGAACAGCGTCTAGACAAAGTGGGGCGCTGGTTCTGGGCGCTAACCCAACACCAGTTATCAGACTGTGCCAGTTTTAATGCTGTAAATCATAGCTTCCAGCTTAACAAGGGCATAGCCAACGCACCGCAAGGGTCTTACCAGCTCATTCAAAGGGGCAGTGCGCAACAACAGCCGTTAAGTCACGCCCATACTTACCGTTTAACGCACCCCTTGGGTGAATGGGTGATTCAGCAGGCTATTGATAGTGACCTACCCAGTGCCCATGTCGTGTTTGATTACGCCGAGCATCAAGCCAAAATTAGCGTGCTTGAACCCTTGCGAGGCCAATCAGGCACCTTGGTATTACAACGATTTGCCATCGAATCACTAGAGCGCTCAGAGGAGTACCTCATATTCTCGGCCCAAACCGACCAAGGGGGAATACTGCCTGGGGAAGTGGCGCAAAAACTGATGCAACTACCAGGGCAGCTAGCTGGCAATGAGCCTGTTAGCGCCAGTGCCGAGCTACAAGCCGCCTTAGAACAAGAGCGAAACAATATTAGCAAAAGCGTCAACGAACGTAATCTCACCTATTTTGAGCAAGAAGTGAATAAACTTGATCATTGGGCGGACGACATCAAAGAAGGCTTAGAGCAAGCCATCAAAGAGCTTGATAAAGAGATTAAACTGGTCAGGCGAGAGGCCAAGGTTGCGCCAACACTGGATGAAAAACTCGCCAAGCAAAAACAGCAACGCAAGCTAGAGTCACAACGTAATAGACAGCGCCGTGACTTATACGATAAGCAAGATGAAGTAGACGAACGCCGTGAGTCTCTCATAGAGACACTGGAAGGCAAGTTAAATAAAAAGACAGACTTGGAAGAACTGTTTGTTATTCGATGGAGTGTGAAATAGTGGCTGCTATTCAACCCGCAATGCTGAGTGCTCTAAAGGGTGTACTACAAGAACGATTTGTCTCGTTACTTTCGCCACTTGAGGGTGGCCAAACAGAGGTGGATAAGCGTAATAAGCAGATATCTCGTGCCTTTAACGCATTTGTCGTACAGAAACTTTGCGATACTCCTGTGAAAGAGGCCGTTCGTTCGGTAGTTGATGATTTTAACGATAATGGAATTGATGCCATCTATTACCACAAGGCATCTGAAACACTCTATTTGATACAGTCAAAGCTAAGGTCAGGTGAGCAGTTTTCACAAGATGAGGCACAAGCATTTTCGCAAGGGGTAAGGTTGTTACTGCAAAGTGACTTCGATACCTTTAATTCACTGGTTCAAGGTATACAGGCAGATATTGAGCATGCTCTTGATCATTGTGAACGCATACAGCTTGTTGTCGCGTATACAGGAGCAAGCGTCTCTTTGCATGCACAACAAGCGTTAACCCAGCTAATTACGGAACAGCAGCAGGATGAAGAGCGTCTAGTTGCCCCTGTTTTGTATAAAGGTGCTGAATGGGTAGAAAACTGCTTGCGCAATGAGCAAGCACTAGAGCCGGTGAATTCTCGTATTAGCTTAGAAAAACATAACAAGGTCGAAGAGCCAAGAACGACATATTATGGTCTTATTCGAATGGATGATCTGGTTAATCTCCACCAAGATCATGGAAAATCTCTTTATCAGAAAAATATTAGATATTTCATAGGTGCTGGTAAACGGGGGGTAAACCGGGCGATTAAGGCAACATTGGAACAAAGTCCGCAAGATTTTGTTTATCTCAATAACGGTATTACTGCCGTGTGTAATAAAGTAGACCCTAAGCGTTCTAAAGGTGGCTATAAAGATTTTAATGTACGAGGGCTATCAATTATCAATGGGGCACAGACCGTTGCCTCCGCCGCAGAATTCAAAGCGCAAAATCCAGAAGTGGATACAAGTACTGCTAGGGTTATGTTTACGCTTATAAAGGCATCGGATACCTGTGGATTTCACAAACAAGTAACCCGTGCCCGGAACCTACAAAACCCAGTGGATCTGGGGAATTTTGCTGCTCTGGATGAAACGCAGGAAAAGCTCCGACAAGAAATCGCACTGCATGGTTATGAATATCGTTACAGGCCAGAATCTTCTGTCACTCATCATGCTAATGTTATTGAAATTGAAGAGTTGGCAAAATCACTTGCTTGTCTAACAAATGAAAACCGATATCCATCGCGCCTAAAGTCAGAACCTAGTGTGTTTACCTATGCCGATAATGACGAATACAAAGCAGTGTTTTTTGATGATCTTAATGCCTTTACTGCAATAAATTCGGTACGTGTATATAGAATCATACTTTCCGTATTAAAAGCGTCAGAGACAGCCGTCTATAGCCCTGAAAAGCTGGTTTACAGGCATTGTGGCTACGTTTTGGCGTTTGTATTGATGAAGCAGATGAAGAATCGTATCAAAGGAAAAGTATTGTTGGCGGAGGCTGATATTAGAGCACTTGTTAGTGCTCCCTTAGATGAGCTTAGGCAAAGTTGTTTCGATAACTATCAGGCTCTTCATCGTGGATATGCCCCTCATTCTATTTTTAAGAAGGTCGGTGATACTGCCGGGCTAATAAATAGAATGATGATACAAAGCCAAAATATGGCTGATGATATAAATGTTAAGAATTTGCAGGGCCAGTTAAGAGCTAATGACCCATACAACCAAGCCCTAACCAATTATTTGGCTGGCCAAGCACCACAGATTTAGTAAGAGAGAGCCTCATGAGCAAAACAAAACTCGAACTCACCTGGATAGGTAAAGACAAACGGCCTAAGTTGGAGCCGCGCATCCTGCTGGAAGATCCAGAAAAATCCTATCATGCTAGTCATCGGGTGACGGATAACGACATCTTTGATAACAAACTTATCTTTGGTGACAACCTCTTGGCTTTGAAGGCCTTGGAGCAGGAGTATGCGGGGAAGGTGAAGTGTGTTTACATTGACCCGCCTTTTAATACTGGTGAGGCATTTGAAAATTACGATGATGGTATGGAACACTCATTATGGCTCTCTTTGATGAAAGAGAGGTGTATGTATATTCATAAGTTAATGTCGGAAGATGGAACCTTGTTTGTTCATATTGATGATAATGAGCTTGCTTATTTAATGGTTGTTCTTGATGAAATATTTGGCAGGGCGAATCGGGTTAATATTGTTACTTTTAAGCAGGGGTCTGCAACGGGGCATAAATCAATCAACCCAGGACTGGTTACTACCACTAATTATTTGCTTGTATATTCAAAAAATAAAACCACGTGGAATCCAGCTCGCCTTTACACTGCACGTGAACGGGATTCTAGGTATTCGCAATTTATAGAAAACCATGAAAGTAGCTGCGACGAGTGGAATCTCATACCATTGAACACGGCATTTGCTAATTCCTTAAATTACTCACCGAAAGAAGTTAGAAAAATTTTAGGTGATAAATACGAGGAAGGAATTAGTGATTTTGTGCTGAGTAATGCGAATAGAGTTGTACAGCCAGCAAGACCAGATTATAAGTCTGTAGGACAGTATGTTCGTGATGCCATCGATACTTCAAAGGCTAATCCTGAGAGGGTTGTTCATCTTGAACGGGATGGTTATGAGGATATGTATTTTAAAAATGGTCAACGATGGTTGTTTTATAAAAACAAATTAAAATTAATAGATGGGAATTATGTCGCTGGAGAACCATTGACGAATCTTTGGGCTGATATTTTATCGAATAACCTACATAAAGAAGGTGGTGTGAAATTTCCTAAAGGCAAAAAGCCGGAGGCATTAATTAAAAGAGTGATAGAACTATCTAGCTTGCCCGGCGAGATTGTCTTAGATTCATTTGGTGGTTCTGGTACTACTGCTGCTGCCGCTCATAAATTAAATAGAAAATGGATATGTATTGAGCTTGGCGAGCACTGTGATAGCCATATTTTACCTCGCATGAAGAAAGTTATTGATGGTTCTGACCAAGACGGTATCTCCAAAGCCGTCAACTGGCAAGGTGGCGGTGGTTTCCGTTATTACAATCTAGCCCCTTCGTTGCTGGAAAAAGACAAGTGGGGCAATTGGGTGATCAACAAAGAATACAACCCTACCATGCTGGCCGAAGCCATTTGTAAGCTGGAGGGATTTAGCTATGAGCCTTCTGAGTCTCAGTGGTGGAACCACGGTTATTCCACCGAGCAAGACTTTATCTATGTCACCACCCAAAATCTCTCGGTTGCCCAGTTGCAGGCTTTGTCTGAGGAAGTCGGTAGCGAACGTTCCTTGCTGGTCTGTTGTGGGGCTTTCCGTTGCAAGGCGGATCGCTTCCCAAATCTCACTATCAAAAAGATCCCCAAAATGGTGCTCTCCCGCTGCGAGTGGGCGCATGACGATTACAGCCTGAATATAGAAAATCTGCCACAAATGGAGCGTGATCCTGAGCAGGATGACCTGTTTGGAGGTGAGGCATGAATCAGCTACCCAATACCGAGCCACTGTTACAGCGGATACGCAAAATCTGGGAGTCGTCGCGAGGAGAGGCGGCACGTTCAGTCAACATTGCTCATGTCTGCGCCAATTGGTTGATTGGCCAACAGATTGTGCAGGCAGAACAGGCTGGGGAAAAGCGTGCGGCTTACGGTAAGGGTTTGTTGCAGGGGCTATCAAAACAACTGACCGCTGACTACGGGCGCGGCTTTTCTGTGAGTGCCTTGCAGTACATGCGAGCCTTCTTTCTTGCTTATCCCAAGTTGTTACAGAAACAACACGCAGTGCGTGTTATTTCTGGCGAGGGGTTGCAGATTCAACACGCAGTGGGTGGTGAATCCAGCCCGTCGGAGGCGATGAAGCCTGGGGTGCTGCACCCTGGACTTTCATGGACGCATTACCGAGCATTGCTGAAGGTGGATCGCCAGGAGGCGCGGGACTTCTATGAGATTGAAGCGGTTAAGAACGGTTGGTCGGCTCGTCAGCTAGGGCGTCAGGTTAATTCTCTGCTGTTTGACCGGCTGTTAAAAAGCCGCGATAAAGCTGGGGTATTGGCATTGGCCAATGAAGGTTTACAGGCTGCTCAGCCAGTGGACCTGATTAAAGATCCCTACGTGTTGGAGTTTCTTGAGCTGCCGGAGTCCCACCGCCTAATGGAAACGGAGTTGGAGGCAGCGCTGCTTTCACAGTTGGAGGCGTTTTTATTAGAACTGGGCAGCGGCTTTGCATTTGTTGGGCGTCAACTGCGCCTGACCTTGGACGGTGATCACTTCTATCCTGATCTGGTTTTTTATCACATTAAGCTGAAGTGCTACGTGGTGATTGAACTCAAAATCGGCAAGTTAAACCATGCCGACCTTGGGCAGATGCAGCTTTATGTTCATTACTATGATCGTGAAATCCGCGAAGAGGGCGACAACCCCACTATCGGCTTGGTGTTGTGCACTGAAAAGAATGAGGCAGTGGTGCGTTATGTGCTGGATGAAAACGAACAGCAGATTTTTGCCAGCCGCTATCAGTTGCACATGCCGACAGAAGAACAGTTGCGTAAGGAACTACAGCGGGAAATGTCACTACTGGACCTTCCGCCCCTGGACACGTCATCGGAGGAAGAGCAATGAACCGGGTTGTCAATGCGGTATCGGGCCGTTTGAGTCTACGTGCGCCACAACGCGAATCGCTTGAGGCGTTAGCAAAAGCGATAGAGGAGAGTGACAAGCGTTTGCTTGATCCTAAACGGAATATCCCAGCATTGTTAGATACGCTCAAGTCTGAATTCCCCACCTTGTCTGACTTCGAGCGAGAGTTTCCTTCACTCTGTTTTGCCTTGGCGACTGGCGTGGGCAAAACCCGTTTGATGGGGGCATTTATCAGCTATCTGCACCTAGCTCACGGCATTAATAATTTCTTTGTGCTAGCACCCAATCTGACCATTTACGATAAGTTGATAAAAGACTTCACCCCCGGCAATCCCAAGTATGTGTTTAAAGGCATTGCTGAGTTTGCCACCAACCCGCCCGATGTTGTGACCGGTGACGATTACGAGCAGCGCGGTGCTCAGGTGATGGGTGATATCTGGACTCAGGTGCGGGTAAATGTGTTCAATATTTCCAAAATTAATTCAGAAGTGCGTGGGGGTAAGGCTCCGCGTATCAAACGCTTGTCAGAATATTTGGGGGATAGCTATTTCAATTACCTCTCTGAGCTGCCTGATTTAGTGTTGTTGATGGATGAGTCCCACCGTTATCGCGCCAGTGCCGGTGTACGTGCATTGAATGAGTTGAATCCACTGTTTGGCCTGGAGCTGACCGCAACACCCTTCACAGAGAGCAACAAAGGCCCGGTGCCGTTCAAGAATGTGGTGGTGGATTATCCACTGGCCCGCGCCATGGATGATGGCTTTGTCAAAGAGCCTGCCGTAGTGACACAACGAAACTTCGATGCCTCACAATATAGCAAGGAAGAGGTAGAACGCATCAAGCTGATGGACGGCATACGCCTGCATGAGCAGACCAAGGTGGAGTTGATGACCTATGCCCGTCAGAGTGATCTGCCCTTGATCAAGCCCTTCATGCTGGTGATTGCCCGTGATACGACCCATGCGGCTGATCTATTGGTCGTGTTGGAAGAGGTGTTTGGTGCGCGTTACAAAGGCAAAGTCATTCAGGTTGATAGTAGCCGTAGCGGTGCGGCAGAAGAAGAGATGATTTCACGCCTGCTGGCGGTGGAGAGTGTCGATGAGCCGACGGAGATCGTCATTCACGTCAACATGCTCAAAGAAGGTTGGGACGTGACCAATCTTTACACCATCGTACCTTTACGCGCTGCCAACGCCCGTACCCTGATTGAGCAATCCATCGGCCGTGGACTGCGCCTACCTTATGGCAAACGTACTGGAGTGAGTGCGGTGGATCGGTTAAGCATTGTCGCCCATGATCGATTCCAGGAAATTGTTGACGAGGCCAATAACCCGGACAACCCCTTGCGTTTGAAACAGATAATTTTAGACGCCCCAGATGAAGATGAGCCAATAGAGAGCGTGGAAGTCGTTTCAACGCTCGATAGCTTTTTTACAGGCAGCAAACCTGTCGGTAGTGCAGGCACCGATTATTCATCGCCCGAAATCGATGGTGTTGTGCCGGTCTTTAACGGTGTGGCAGAGGCAGAAGTCGCCAAGGTCGTCATGGAGGTGATGAATAAATTTCACAAGCAACCTGATCAAGTACCTACCAGCAAAGCGTTTCTGAATGAGCAAGTGCAACAGGCCGTAGTAAAGGCGGTGAGTGAACAGTTAACCGACAAACAGCAATCCTTGTTGCAAGATGAAGAACAGGTGGTGCTGGATGACATTGTTTCTAAAGCGGCCGAGCTGGTAGTGCAACACACGATTGATATTCCTCGTGTTGTAGTCGTACCTACGGGTGAAGTGAGTTATGGCTATAAACCTTTTACATTGGATTTGTCTCATCTGAATCTACAACCGGCTGAGCGGGATATTGTTATCCAAAGCCTGGAGACTAATGAACAGGAAACGATGACGGCGCAAGTGGGTATCGCTGAATCCCGTCCAGAGAACTACATCATTCACTCACTGGTCGATTACGATGATATCTCCTACGATGAGCATGCTGATCTGATCTATGAATTGGCAAACCAGGCAGTTGAGCATCTTAAAGGTTATCTGTCTGACGATGAGGTTAACAACGTACTGGATGGCAACCGCGCTCTGTTGGCAAAGACTATCCATACACAGATGGCTGAGAACTTTTGGGAAGAGGCTTCGGGTTATGAGGTAAAAGTGAGTAGCGGATTCACGCCGTTAAAACCTTGCGCCTACACCGCGACAAAAGGCCAAACGATGCATAACTACCGCGATACCGTGACGGTGAAGGGTAAGATCAAGCAGATGTTGTTTGGGTATTTCAACAAATGTCTCTATCCCATACAGAAGTTTGACTCCGATACAGAGCGCCGTTTTTGCGTGATTGTTGAACGTGATTGCGAGAAGTGGTTTAAGCCAGCCAAGGGGCAGTTTCAGATCTATTATAAGTCAGGTATTGAAACCCCAGAATACGTTCCAGACTTTGTTGTAGAAATGCCAGACAAGGTGTTGATGGTAGAAACAAAGAGCACTCAGCACAGGGATGATAACGGTGAATGGAACAAAGAGATTTTGGCAAAGGCTGTGGCAGGCGCAAAATGGTGTGAAAATGCCAGCCAGCACCTATTGGCCAATGGCGGTAAAGAGTGGAAATATCTATTGATTCCTCATGATGAGGTTAAAGAGCACAATGTGATGGAGAGTTTTGTGCAGCGGTTTACTTACACTTCGGAGTAAGATTATACAGCATCCGCTCTGTGTATTATTGCATCGAATATTATTGAAGGCATTGTTTGGTTTTTAACGCAGGGCAAGATATGTTGATGGTGTTTGAAGATAGAATAAAGTAATAGGGATTGGGGCGTAATGATTGAGAGCATTAAAATTCAGAATGAAGCTAGCTACGGTGATCCAGGTGAAACTTTGTTTGGGCTTTCAAAATTCAATTTTATATATGGTTCTAACGGAACAGGTAAAACCACGATTTCGAGAGTTATTGCTGACGAGTCTATTTTTCCTCAAAGCCTCTTAGTCTGGCAAGGCGGTATTAGTCTTGAACCCTTGGTTTACAATCGTGAATTTGTGGATAAAAATTTTAGCCAGTCTTCAGAGTTGAAAGGTATCTTTACTTTGGGGGAGAAGGACAAGAACTATCTTGATGAAATCAAAGACGCGAAAGAATTATTGGATTCCTTTAAGAAGGATGGATTAAAGCTGAAAAACACGCTTGAAGGCGAAAACGGAGATGGTGGAAAAAAATTTGAACTAGAGGAAATCGAAACTAAATTTGAAGGAAAATGCTGGAAATTAAAAAAGAAGTTCGACGAAAAATTTCAAGGAGCATTTTCTGGAGTTCGGGGTAGTGGACTTAAGTTTAAAAACAAGCTGCTTTCTGAAGCAGAAAATAACTCGGTGGAGTTGAAAAGTCTTGATGATCTTGAAAATAGAGCTAAAACAATTTTTGGGGAGACCCCGCAGGCCGAGAGCGTTATTTCTGTTCCAAATTATGAAAATTTATTAAACCTAGAATCTGATCCTATTCTAAAGAAGAAGGTGATAGGTAAAGAAGATGTCGATATCGCAGCAATGATTAAAAAACTCGGCAATAGTGATTGGGTCGGCCAGGGGCGGGAATTTTATGATGCTAATGATGATGCCTGTCCATTCTGCCAGCAAAAAGTAGAGTCCTCTTTTTCTGATAGTCTGAACGCGTATTTCGATGAAGCTTATGAGAAAGATATGGTTTCGATAGATACACTCTTGACTGACTATAAAACGAATGGTGAACGTATACAGAAAAACTTACAGTTAATATTGGATAGCCCATCGAAATTCATTGACGCTGATAAATTAAAAATAGAAAAGGAGGTCTTGGACTCCAAGATAACAGTTAATTTACAGACAGTTAAAAAAAAGCGAACAGAGTCAAGCTTATGTATTGAGTTTGACTCTCTTGGGAACGTATTGGCTGAAATTAAAGGAATAATTGATTCGGCGAATAGTGCAATCATTGAACACAATAAAATGGTTTCAAATCTGGCTCAAGAAAGAAGATCCCTGACTAATCAAGTGTGGAAATATTTGCTTGAAGAAGAAATCAAAGAGGATCTTGCAGCATATCTTCTAAATACTAAGGGACTGAAGAAATCCATTGAAAGCTTGGAGTCTCAGATTGAAAAGAAGCGAATTGAATACAAAAACCAAGGGGCGGAAATAAAAAAACTTGAGAAAAACACTACCAGCATTCAACCAACGATTGATGAGATAAATAATCTTTTGGAATGTTTTGGTTTTACCGGATTCTCCTTGGCAAAATCAGAGAAGGATAGATTTTACAAAATTCAACGTTCTGATGGAACTGATGCAAAAGAAACACTGAGTGAAGGGGAAAAAACCTTTGTTACATTTCTGTATTTCTATCACCTCTTAAAGGGTAGTGAATCTGAGTCAGGAATGACAACGGACCGAGTTGTGGTATTCGATGACCCTGTTTCAAGTCTTGATAGTGATATTCTTTTTATCGTTAGCAGCCTTATCAGGGGTCTGTTTGAAGAGTTGAAAAACAACCAGGGTCATATTAAGCAAATATTTGTGCTAACCCATAACGTCTATTTCCATAAAGAAATTACTTTCAATGTAGGAAAATATGGAAAACCAACGTTCTGGAGTGTGAGTAAGCCAAACCAACGCTCAAAAATAATCCAGCATGATACTAACCCTATAAAAACATCTTATGAACTGCTTTGGCTTGAGGTGAAGAATACTGACCGTTCAAATCTTTCAATTCAAAACACGCTGAGAAGAATTTTAGAAAATTATTTCAAGATACTGGGAGGGATCGACCCAGATGACATTTGCGGCTATTTCTCAGGAAAAGATCAGCTAATATGCAAATCACTATTCTCTTGGGTTAATGATGGATCACATTTTTCGCATGATGATCTTTATGTTTCAGTTGATGATTCAACCATCGATCATTATTTGGATGTATTCAAACAAATATTTTCTAAAACAAATCATGATGCGCACTATAAGATGATGATGGGTAAATCAGAGAAAAATAATGAGGCCGCTGAGCAATGAAGTTTATTCATGCGGCAGATATCCACCTCGACAGCGCCCTGCATGGTCTGGAGCGCTATGAAGGCGCACCAGTAGAGGAAATTCGTAGTGCCACTCGCCGAGCCTTCGACAATCTTGTCGAACTTGCCATTGATGAGTGTGTTGATTTTGTTTTACTTGCAGGTGATCTCTATGATGGCGACTGGAAGGACTACAACACCGGCCTCTATTTCATGGCGCATATGGGTCGTCTTCGGGAGGCAGGTATTCGGGTTTTTATTGTGGCGGGCAACCATGATGCGGCGAGCCAAATCACTAAGCATCTTCGCCTACCTGATAATGTCACGATGTTTGCCACAGACTCACCGAAAAGCGCTGTTCTGGATGATCTGGGTGTGGCCATCCATGGACAAGGCTTTGCAAGTCGGTCTGTGACAGAGGATATCTCGCTAGCCTACCCTCAAGGTGATCCTCATCTGTTTAATATCGGTCTTCTGCACACCTGTCTCGACGGTAAACCGGGGCACGAACCTTATGCGCCCTGTACCATCGATGGATTGCGCTCAAAAGGATACCAGTATTGGGCGCTGGGCCATATCCATAAGCGTGAGGAGGTGAGCCGAGAACCATGGATTGTATTTCCCGGAAATATTCAGGGCAGGCATATTCGGGAGACAGGCCCAAAGGGCTGCACGCTTGTGACTATAGATAATGGTGACGTATTTGAGGTTATTCACCGTGATCTCGATGTTCTACGCTGGTCACTCTGTGAAGTGGATGTGACGGACAGTGAAACTATCGATGATATTTACGAACATGTGCGAGGGGTGCTACAGCAAGCACTCGAAACCGCTGAGGGAAGACCTGTTGCTGCACGCCTGGTGTTGAAAGGGGCGTCTGTTGCCCATTCGCGCTTGCACGCTGAATTAGAATATTGGACACAAGAGTATCGTGCGTTGGCAACCGCTCTCGGTGGTGCAGGTATCTGGTTGGAGAAGGTATCGCTTAAGACACGACCATCTACTTCCGTTGATAATATCCTTTCACGTGATGATGCGCTGGGTGGTCTGCTACGTGGCATTAGCGACATAGAGCTGGATGAAGCAGTACTAGCGGATTTGGCCAATGAGGTGTCGGCATTGCGTCAAAAACTCCCGCCCGAAATGCTAAGTGGTGATGACCGTTATGATCCAACTGAGCCGGAACAGCTCAAGGTTGTGCTGGAAGATATTAAGGAACTGCTGGTAAACCGTTTGCTAACGACGGAGAAGGCATGATGAGTTTTGATTTATGGAAATAAGAGAACTTAATCTTGTCGCGTTTGGACCGTTCACTGAGAGGACATTAGTGTTCACCGAAGAGCCTGGTGCTCTTCACATCGTTTATGGGCCAAATGAAGCCGGAAAGAGTTCAGCACTTCGTGGGTTAAAGGCATTCCTATATGGCATCGATGTGCGATCCACTGACAACTTTATTCATGCTCATAGCAAACTCCGCATAGAAGGGTGTTTACGTGCATCAAATGGACGAGAACTCATCTTTGCTCGCCGTAAGGGACAAAAGAATACGCTTTTGTCCATGGAGGGCGAGCCACTGGACGATAAGGTGCTGGCCCCGTTTCTTCAGGCCGTAACACAAACATTTTTTGAAATGCTCTTCGGCATTGACCACCATGCGCTGGTTCAGGGTGGCCAGGAGATTTTGGAGCAGAAGGGTGAAGTTGGACAGGCGCTCTTTTCTGCGTCTCTCGGTAGCCACGCATTACATGCGGTGCTTGATCGGCTTGGCGAAGAAGCAGACGGACTTTTTCGGCCAAGGGGTTCAACACAAACAATCAATTTGGCCTTGAAGACTTATACGGATTTGAACAAGGAGATCAGAGGCCAATCACTCTCATCCAGGGAGTGGGATGACCATTGTCGTACACTGGCTCTGACCACCAAGGAATTGGAGAAAATTCAATCTGAGCTTGCTGATAAACGAACTGAGGTCAATCGTTTGAGACGCATTCAGCGCGTTCTGCCAAATCTCGCCCGGCGGCGTGAACTTTTGCAAAAATTCGAGATGGTGGGTGACGTTATTGTCTTGCCGGATGATTTTACAGCGCGTCACCAACAAGCGCTCACAGAAAGAGAGACCGCGCAGGCGATTTTTCAAAAGGCAACTGTTCGACTCAAAAGTTTTCGAGAACAGCTCGAAGGGCTTTCTGTACGTCAGGAGATACTGGAACAGAATGAAATAATCGAAGACCTCCACGCACGACTGGGAAGTCACCGCAAAGCTATGCAAGACCGACCGCAGCTTGAGGCAGAAAACAGGCTGCTACTCACCGATGCTGAGTCTCTGCTAAAGGATATACGCCCAGATATTGCGATGGTGGATATCGATATATTGCGTCCGGCATTTGCAAAAAGAGAGCGAATCACAGAACTGGGAAATCAAAATTCTGTTTTGGTATTGCGAGTGAAGCAAGCAAAAATAAGCCTTCATGAAACGGAAACACGGCTGGCAGAAGCATGTAATGAGCATCAAAAATTTCCAGTTATTGATGTTAATGCTGGAGGATCACCGGATTCCCTGCGCAGAGCCATTGCTGCGGCAAGAAAGCTGGGGGATTTGGACAGTGCAGTTCAATCGGGTTGCAGTGAACTGACTACATCACAAGAGCAATGCACTGCCGACTTGCTGAGACTTACGCTTTGGACCGGTTCACTGGAAGATGTCCCAGTTATACCCGTGCCAAACCAAGAGAGCATCACTCAGTTTGAAGAGGCATACGATGAACTCGATAAGCGTACACAGCGTCTCAGAGAAAAGCAGGAAGAGATATCCGAAGCATTGCATAAGGTATCGCAACGATTAGATGAGATACAACGTGCAGGCACAGTACCGACCGAAGAAGAGTTGATTGAAATTAGGGCTGAGCGCGAGCAATCTTGGCAGCTATTGCGTCGTCAGTGGATTGATGGGGAAGACGTTAAGACAGAAGCAAGTGCAATTGATACTAAGAGAGAGCTTCCCGATGCATTTGAATACAGGATAACCGGAGCTGATGAACTCGCAGATCGTTTGCGCCGCGAGGCTGATCGTGTCCACTCGATGGCGAGTTTGTTAGCTGAACAGGGAGCAGCGAAACAACGTGCCAAAGAAATTGAGCAGCAGCTCAATGAATTCACTGCTGAGAAAGAACAAATCGATATCGACTGGAAAGCACTGTGGGCTTCCAGCGAAATTCAACCGCGTACGCCGCGTGAGATGCGGACATGGCTAGCTGATTTAGAGAAACTCCGTGAACGAGTTTCACAGTTACGCATGCTACGACAGCAGGTCAGCGACCTTGAATACGCTCGTGATACGCAAACACAACGGCTCAAACAACAGTTGCAAAGCCTGGGGAAAGAAAGTCCTGACACGACATTTCTTGAAGCCATTCTTCTTGAAAGTGAGGAAGTCATTGATGAGATTGATGATGTCAACCGACAGCAAGCAGCACTGGCTAAGGAGATAAAAACACTTGAGCACGAACAGAAATCTGTCCGTGCGGAGAGTCAATCGGCGAACAGCGAACTTGATGAATGGAAAACGCAGTGGAAAGAGGCTGTAGAGGAGATTGGTTTGAAAGGTGATGCTTCGCCTTCCGAGGCGGCCAGTGTTATCGACAAACTCAGGGAACTGTTCGCAAAACAGCGTGAGGCGAAGAAACTACAAATACGTCTTCAAGCTATTGATGAAGATGCGGTATCGTTCAGTGGTCAAGTCGGCAGCGTGGTAGCGAAGGTAGCTCCCGAATTTGCAAAGCTGTCAGCGGAAGAGGCAGTAGTGAGGCTCAATGTATTATTATCGGACAGCAGAGCCAGACAATCTCGCCACCAGCAGATTGAGGAGCAACTGCAACAAGCACAGCAGGACGTTCAAGATTCTGAAGCAACAATCCAAACCATGACCGCCCGCCTGGATGCGCTGTGTATGGAGGCAAAACGGGGTAACCATGCGGAATTGGAAGAGGCCGAGCGCAGTTCAGCTGAATACCTACGATTGAAAGCAGAAGTCGCTAATGTGGAACAAGAACTTCTGGATGCGGGTGAAGGCGTATCCCTCGCGGAACTTGAAGCGGAAGCGAAAGATGTTGAACCGGATGCCTTACCTGGACAAATCGATGCGCTGACCAGCAAAATCGATGAAGAGCTAGAGCCGAAAAGAACAGCACTTGCCGAGAACAAAGGCCGAGAGGAAAAGGAAATAGAACTCATGGATGGCAGCGATCATGCCGCTGCGCTTGCTGACCAAGGCCAGTCTGTACTTGCTAGCATCAGGATTAATGCTGAACGATACGTTCGTCTAAAATTGGCGGCACGGATTCTACGTGACGAGATCGAACGTTACCGTAAAGAGAACCAAGGCCCCCTGGTCAAGCGTGCTAGCGAGCATTTTGTTTCGCTCACGCAAGGTTCATTTGAAGGACTAAGGACAGATTTCACAGATAACGATGAGCCGGTTCTGGCGGGTATTCGCTCCAATGGGGAGAGAGTGCATGTGGCTGGAATGAGTTCTGGTACACGAGACCAGCTATACCTGGCCTTGAGATTGGCGGCACTAGAAAAATATATGGAAAGCTCGGAACCAATGCCATTTATTGTTGATGACATTCTCGTTCACTTTGACGATGGCCGTTCTGCGGCGACATTAGGTGTCTTGGCAGAATTAGCCAAAAAGACACAGGTTATTCTTTTTACCCACCATTCTCGGTTGGTGGAGCAGGCGCGTGAGTTGGTAGGTAGTGTAGCGGTGGTGCATGAGTTATAGCCAGTTCATGGAGGCAATTTGGGTGGCAATTAATAAAAAAACATCTATTTACCGGGGTGCTGAGACCAGCTGACCAAGCTTGCATCTGCTGGATACAGCATGAAAGCATTTCAATCTGGTAAATCTTTGGTATTCAAAGTGGCCGTTGCTTTTGCTTCTATGGCGGCAGTTTTCTTTGATTGTTCTCAACAACGAGGCCGTCCAAGTGAAAATGTATGGCCGTCTGAATGTGGTTGCAAGAGCTGTCCAAACATTATCTGGGCATCGTCTAAAATGAGATTAAGGGATGCATGAGGCTATAAAATAGTAAATTTAAAAACCCTGTTGCCAAGTTTAAGGGAAGAGGTTGGTGCTGGGACTCACCGTGAGTTGCTATAAATTTCCTCAGATAGATGTGGTTTTTTACTTTGTTCGACTTGCTAATTCAGTAAAATCTAGTAGGATATGCCCTCTCTCGGAACTTCCTAGCTTTTTTGTGGGAAACGCTGGTAGTGGTATGGCGGCTTCTATATCACTTGATATTTAACCAGTGGAGGGGTCGGTAGCCTCGTTAGTTGAAATAGTTGGTTTTGAGAAACGAGGTCTCGATGTTATTTTTCTATAATGATCAGTAACTTGAGTCGTTGCCGGTAAAACAGGAATAGAGTCGCATCCCCTTGGGGACGCCATTTCAGTTAAAAATTTTTATAAAACAAGTAAGATATATGAAAAATTTTTGAGGGTTCGCGTCGGCCTTGCTTATCAAGGTTTCGATTTTATTTAATTTGTCCGAAATT
>Ga0316207_10000230_pt1 | contig 108704 bp, 109 predicted proteins | sample 6weekpyrite_MG_FD_204943 | JGI IMG/M metagenome (GOLD analysis project Ga0316207, IMG submission 204943) | Microbial mat bacterial communities from mineral coupon in-situ incubated in ocean water Damariscotta River, Maine, United States -... | ecosystem: Environmental > Aquatic > Marine >...
CAGGCGATGGCGCGACGCAATGCCATTGTTCGCCGTCTGCCGGCAATCGAAACCCTCGGCTCAGTCTCTGTCATCTGTTCAGACAAGACGGGAACACTTACCCGTAATGAGATGATCGTCAGCACTGTCGCAATCAGCCCAGGCTATTTTGAAGTTCATGGCACCGGCTATGAACCTCTGGGCGACATAAGAATAGATAATAAAAGCATCTCAGTCTCAGAACACCCTTTGCTGTGTGAACTGGGCAAGGTGGCTGCCCTTTGCAATGACGCAGAGCTCATCCACAAAGAAGAGGTTTGGACAGGCAACGGTGACCCCATGGAAGTTGCGCTGTTGGCATTCGCTTCAAAAACCGGTCTCGATAACCGAGACATCCGCCAGCAATGGACACGCACAGACGTTATTCCGTTTGATGCCAGGCACAAATACATGGCAACGCTGAATCACGACCACGAAAACCATGCCGCCATATTTGTAAAAGGGGCTCCCGAAATCGTGCTCACCATGTGCCAGGCGCAACACGGCGACCAGAAGAGTAAGAAGCCAGTGGATATCACCTATTGGGAAGAGCAGGCCCACAAGATGGCCTCCCAAGGGTTGCGGGTGCTCGCCTTTGCAACAAAAGAAGTGAAACCACAGCACACCGTACTGGAACATGACGATATAAAGGACTCGTTAGTATTTCTGGGTTTGGCTGGTTTTATCGATCCACCTCGGCAGGAGGCGATAGACTCGATTGCCAAATGCCATGGCGCCGGCATCGATGTAAAAATGATCACCGGCGATCACGCGGTGACCGCAGTCGCCATAGGCAAACAACTCGGTCTGAAGAATAGTGACAAGGTATTAACCGGTGCCGAACTGGAAAAAATGGACGATGTTCAACTTGAAGCCTGCGTACGGGACATCGGTATATTCGCCCGCACCAGCCCGGAGCATAAACTGCGCCTCGTCATGGCGCTGCAAGCCAATGACATGATAGTCGCGATGACTGGCGATGGTGTGAATGATGCCCCCGCGCTCAAGCGCGCCGGTGTTGGTGTAGCAATGGGCAAGAGTGGTAGCGAAGCGGCTAAAGAGGCGGCTGAAATCGTTCTGGCAGATGACAACTTCGCCACCATTGTCGCCGCCATCAGAGAAGGGCGTACGGTCTATGACAATATCAAAAAGGTCATAAGCTGGACACTGCCAACCAACGCTGGCGAAGCAATGACCATCATCCTTGCCCTGCTACTGGGGTTAAGCCTGCCCATCACACCCATCCAGATCCTATGGATAAACATGATTACTGCCGTCACGCTAGGTATCGCGCTCGCGTTTGAAGCGACAGAAAAGAACACCATGCAAAGAGCACCCAGGGCACGAAGCGATGCACTACTCAGCGGCGGTCTTATGTGGCATATCGTTCTTGTCGCCTGTCTGTTCCTGGCAGGCGTATTTGGTATGTATGAATACGCCATCATTCAAGGCTATTCTGAAAACCTGGCGCGTACCATCGCCATGAATACACTTGTTGCGCTGGAGATTTTTCATCTCTTTTTTATACGCAACATGAACACAACAGCGTTAAATATAAAGGCGGTTGCCGGTACGCGCATTGTATGGATTGCGGTAGGCATTGTGGTGCTCGCACAGCTGGCCATCACCTATGTACCATGGATTCAATCAATCTTCGAAACCGAGGCAATGAAACTATTCGACATTCTGTTAATTGTCGCTATCGGGATGGTTGTCTTTTCTATCATCGAAATAGAAAAACAGATACGAATAAAAGTAATGAAGTTATCTTTTTAACAAAATCATCAATGGCGAACGGCTGTTTACGGCCAAAAATCAGAAGCTGGCACAACCAACTTAAATTTAGCCGACTGATGAACCATTTTCCGTTACACAACCTCGGATAAATTTACTGAATTACTGGGCAAACAGATAAAAAGATTTGATTGGCACAGCGCTACCCGAAATTATAATATAATGCAAGGCCAGTTCGGTTGATAACACGCGCCTTATACAAGGCGCGTGCTCACTCAGAGGCATTAAGATGCCGGTATTTGAAAGCGTATTCTACGAAATTACCGCACTACTGGCTGTCGCCGCCGTCATCGGCGCCATTGGTGTCTGGCTGCGCCAGCCCCTAATCGTTGCGTTTATCGCCGCTGGCATCCTGGTCGGCCCCAGTGGTTTTGAATGGGTGGCGGCTAGTGATCAGGTGGACCTGTTGGCCAAAATGGGTATCGCCCTGCTGCTGTTTGTAGTGGGGTTGAAACTCGATCTACACATCATCCGCACTCTCGGCACGGTGGCGCTGGCGACGGGGCTGGGGCAGGTGCTGTTCACCTCGGTGGTGGGTTATTTCATCGCCGTCGCCTTGGGCATGACGCCGGTGACCGCGCTTTATGTGGCAGTGGCGCTGACCTTCTCCAGCACCATCATCATTGTCAAACTGCTCTCCGACAAAAAAGAGATCGACGCCCTGCATGGCCGCATCGCCGTGGGTTTTCTTATCGTACAGGATATCTTTGTGGTACTGGTGATGATCGGTCTCACCGCACTGGGTGTCGGCACCGCGGCTGAGCCTGGCGAGTTTGGCGTGGAGATGTTGTTCGTGCTGTTCAAGGGCGTTGTCATGCTGGTGTTGGTGGCCTTGCTGATGCGTTATGTGTTGCCACGCCTGACCCAACATTTGGCACGCTCCGTCGAACTATTGATACTTTTCGCCATCGCCTGGGCTGTACTGCTGGCCTCCATCGGCGATGCCCTGGGTTTCAGTAAAGAGGTTGGCGCCTTTCTGGCGGGCATCTCGCTGGCCTCAACACCGTTTCGGGAAACCATCGGTGCGCGTCTGGTAGGATTGCGGGATTTCCTGTTGTTGTTCTTTTTCATCGATCTCGGCGCTGGTCTTGAGATCGCCACCCTTGGCGACCAGTTCGGTGCGGCGCTGGTACTGTCGCTATTCGTACTGATCGGCAATCCATTGATTGTGATGGTCATCATGGGCGTGATGGGTTATCGCAAACGCACCGGATTCCTGGCTGGACTGACGGTGGCCCAGGTTAGCGAGTTCTCCCTGATTATGGTGGCGCTTGGATTGAGTTTAGGCCACCTGGAGGCCGAAACCGTCGGGCTGGTCACCCTGGTGGGCTTGATCACCATCAGCGGCTCGACCTACATGATTCTCTATTCCCACCTGCTGTATGAGCGACTCGCGCCCTGGCTGGATGTTTTTGAGCGCCGTCATTCTCACCGTGAAACAGCCTACGATGGCGGGCCCGAAGGTAATGAAGACATCATCGTGCTGGGCCTGGGACGTTATGGCCAGGGTGTCAGCCAGGTATTACGGCAGCGGGGCTGCAATGTGTTGGGCGTGGACTTTGATCCCGAAATTATACGCACTCTGCAGCACGAGGGTTACGCCATTCGCTATGGGGATGCCGAAGATCCTGAGTTCCTGGGCTCATTGCCCTTGTCGCGAGTGAAATGGGTAATCAGCACCGCGCCAGAGCGTCAGGTGAATCTCGCACTTATTCAGGGACTGAAGCACCATACATATCGAGGCCAGGTGGCGGTCACTGCCCATAATCATCGTGACGCGGAGTGGGTAAAGCAAGCCGGTGCAGATCTGGTGCTGCGGCCTTTCACCGATGCCGCCAAGGAAGGGGTTGATCGGCTGTTATCCCTTGCCAGTGCGGAAAAAAAGACAGGTGGTCATGACTAATAAAGTAAAATACCCAAAAGCCGCTTCCACCACGGACCAGCGAGTCTGGCATGTCTTGTCGGCAGCCCGCAATAGAGCGTTATAACGTAAAGGTGAGAAATGGGTAAGCGACAACGCCCTGCAACAGTGGCGGGACAAAAGAAAGCACCACAAACGGATGCTTTGTCTTATCCTTTTTTCAGTTTTGTTCTGCGTGCGGCGCTGCTTGCCATGGTGTGGTGGATTATCAGCGGCGGGGCGGTCAATTCATGGTCGGTCGGTTTTCCATTGATTTTGATTGCCGCCCACCTGGGCGTGAGTTTGAGCCACCCCGGTCAACGGCTTCATCTTCTCCCGCTGCTTAGCTTTATTCCCTTTTTCCTGTGCGAGTCGGTACGCGGTGGCATCGATGTCGCGCGACGTGCTTACAGTCCCAGTCTGCCGCTCACACCAGCCGTTCTGAACTATCCACTACGGCTGCCAGTGGGCGCCGCTCAGGTCTTTTTTGCCAATACAGTTAGTCTATTGCCTGGCACGCTAAGCACCGGGCTTGAGGGGTATACATTGCGGATTCATGTATTAGACAACACAACACCTGTGATCAGTGAACTGAAAACACTGGAACTTAAGATTGCCGCCATCTTCGGCATCGACATTAACAACAACGAACACTCTCACGAGGAGCATGAAAATGAAGCGCTTTAAAAATATCCTGTTTGTCAAAGAACAGGCCACAGGGAATGAAGCTGCGCTAGAGCGCGCTATCACATTGGCGCAAGATAATCAGGCCAGTTTGACAGTGATTGATGTTGTGGAGCAATCCCCCAGCGGTTTTAGTGTCATCCCCCAAGGATTTACTGCGCAAACGCTACAGCAGGCGATCATCGACGAGCGCCAAGAACAGTTGGAACATCTGCTTGCCTTTGTGCGTAAAAAAATGACGATCGAGACCAGAATCATCACCGGCATCCCTTACCTGGAGATCACTCGCAAGGTATTGCGTGACGGCCACGACCTGGTGGTGAAACCCGCATACAACAGCGGTGGTCTGAACGCGCGTCTGTTTGGTGGCACCGACTCGCATCTGTTGCGCAAATGTCCGGTGCCGGTGTGGCTGATGAAAGTGACGAAAAGTGCCAAAATCCAGAAAATTCTGGCTGCGATCGATATCGGTCACGAAGGGGAGCCAGAATCCGGCGATGCGCTTAGTCTACAAATATTGGAACTGGCGAGTTCTCAGGCCTTAGCTGAATTTAGCGAACTGCATATCGTGCATGCCTGGGAGGTGTTTGGGGAAAGCGTGCTGCGTAGCGGGCGCGGCAGCATCTCCTCGGAAGAGGTGGATCATTGCGTGGATGAAGAAGAGAGGCGCCATCGCTGTTGGGTAGAGGGGCTTTACCAGACAGCGATCCAAAATGTGGGCGAGGATGCTTTGAATTATCTAAAACCCCAGGTCCGTATGCCCAAAGGTTTGCCCAAAGATGTGATTCCTCGACTGGTACAGGACATTGATATTGATCTGGTGGTTATGGGCACAGTGGCGCGTACAGGTATCCCCGGCTTTTTTATCGGCAACACCGCAGAGATGATACTGCAAAACATTAACTGCTCGGTGCTGGCGGTAAAACCCGATGGATTTGTTAGCCCCGTGACTTTGGATAAAGAGTGAGCCATGGTCACGTTTTACCTTGTCATTGCAACCCTTTTGCTGCTGACTCTGATCGCCGGCCTGTGGCGGGTGCTGCGGGGACCAAGCCCGGCCGATCGCATGATGGCCGCCCAGTTATTCGGCACCACCGCCGTGGCGATCCTGCTGTTGCTGGCGCAAGCATTTGATCGACAGGCGTTGCGGGACGTGGCCCTGGTGTTTGCTCTGTTGGCGGCGGTTACGGTGGTGGCTTTTGTACGTCGCGCCTGGACAGATGAAGTATCAGAGCGCGATCCACCAGGAAAAGAGGGATGACACGATGGTTTTAAACTTCTTAAGCACCCTGTTGATTGTCACTGGAGCGCTGTTTTTTATCGCCGGCACCCTGGGGCTGCTGCGCTTTCCCGACGCCTACACGCGCCTGCATGCGCTCACCAAGGCGGACAATGTCGGCCTGGGTTTCGTCGTGTTCGGCCTCGTTTTGCAGGCGGCGTCTCTAACGACGGCTCTATTGCTGCTTCTCATCTGGCTGCTGGTGATGCTGGCCGGGGCCGGCGGTGGTCAGCTGGTGGCGGAAGCCGCCTTGCGCCACAACATACCCGCCTGGACAGAAAACGAGGATGAGAAAAAGTCATGAAGGAGAGCTGGCTGTTTGCCTTCGATCTGATGCTCGTGTCGACGCTGCTTTGGCTGGCATGGCGGGCTTTGGCCACACCTGATCTGTTTAAAGGTATCGTGCTGTTCATCGCCTTTGGCCTGGTGCTGGCCCTGGTCTGGGTGCGGTTGGATGCCCCCGATGTCGCCCTGGCCGAGGCCGCTATTGGCGCCGGGCTCACTGGCGCATTGCTGCTGACGACGCTGGCGAAACTCGGCGCCAAATCCAGGGAGCACGAGCGTGAATAAAGCGTCGTCGATCCTGCTTTTTACTGTGCTTGCTGCGCTTGCGGTCGCACTCGGTTATGCGGTGATCTTCTTGCCTGAGCAGGCCGAGGGTCTTGCCACTGCTGTTTCTGATCAAATGGGTAACAGCGGTGTCGACCATTCCGTCACCGCCGTACTGCTCAATTTTCGCGGTTATGACACGCTGTTGGAGATGGCGGTGCTGCTGCTGGCGCTGATCGGCGTGTGGTCGCTGGCGCCCCAATCGCGCGCGGAAACAATTTCCATCCCGCCCGCCAGCCCGGTTCTGCTGGCGCTGTTTCGCCTCCTCATTCCGCTGATGATCCTCGTGGCCGGCTACCTGCTGTGGGTGGGCGCCCATGCCCCCGGCGGTGCGTTTCAGGCCGGCGCGGTGCTGGCGGCCGCGGGTGTTCTGGCCTTGCTATGCGGCAAACGGCTCGAAGGTCGGTTGGCAGGCTGGCCATTGCGGTTCGGCCTGGTGCTGGGTACAGCCATGTTCGTGGCAGTGGCGGCGGCCGTGATGGTCGGCGGTGCCCACCTGCTGCAATACCCGCTCGAATGGGCGGGTGGTTTGATTCTGTTGATCGAGGCGGCCGCCACCTTCTCCATCGGCGTCACCTTAATGGCGCTGTTTTTCGGTGTCAGACCGATAACAGATCAACGCCCATGACTCTGTCTGTATTATACGCCCTGGCCGGTGTCGGCCTGTTTGTACTGGCCCTGCACGGCCTGATCGTCCACGCCCACCTGTTGCGCAAGGTTCTGGCCCTCAACATCATGGGCAGCGGTGTCTTTCTGATCATGGTGGCGCTGGCTCGGCGCGCGACAGAGGCTCCTGATCCCGTGCCTCACGCCATGGTGATCACCGGTATCGTGGTGGCGGTCTCCGCCACGGCATTGGCGCTGGTGCTGCTGCTACGCCTGAAAGAAGTCACGGGCCGCACCGAGCTGGACGAGGATCAGACGCCGTCGTGAGCAACGAACTTAATACGATGCCCTGGATCGTCTGGGTAATCCTGATTCCGCTGATTGGCGCGATGCTGTGTTTTATGTGGCCGCGCCGGGGCAAGCTGCTGGGGATGATTACTACCCTCATCACAGGCTTTACCGCTTTCATGCTTTATCTGCAACTGCTCGATCATGGTGTCATACGTTACGCCCTGGGAGGCTGGGGTGCGCCGCTGGGCATCGATCTCTATGCCGACGGTCTAAGCGTGTTGATGCTGTTGATGACCGCCCTGGTGGGGCTTGGCGTCAGTCTCTATGGCGTCGGTTATTTCAAACAAGATGGTGAAAACCCCGCTGGCTTCTGGCCGCTGTGGCTGTTGATGTGGGCGGGCCTTAACGGTCTGTTTCTGGCAGGCGATGTTTTCAACCTTTACGTTACGCTGGAACTGCTGGGGCTGTCGGCCGTCGCGCTGGTGGCGCTGGCGGGCAGCAAGGAGGCCCTGAGCGCGGCGATGCGCTATCTGCTGGTCAGCCTGCTCGGTTCTCTGTGTTACCTGCTGGGCGTGGTGCTGCTCTATCACGCCTATGGCACGGTAGATATCCAGCTGCTGGGCGCACTCGTCAACTCAAATCCCGCCACCTATGGCGCGCTGGGGTTGATGGTCACCGCCATGATGCTCAAAAGCGCGCTGTTCCCGCTCCATTTCTGGTTACCACCGGCCCACGCCAGTGCGCCGGCACCCATCAGTGCGCTGCTCTCGGCGTTGGTGGTGAAGGCCTCTTTTTATCTGTTGTTGCGACTTTGGTTCGACGTGTTTCCCGCCGTCACGACGGTGGATATCGGTTTGGTACTCGGCACACTGGGCGCAGCCGCCATCCTGTGGGGATCGATCCAGGCCTTGCGTCAGACCCGCCTCAAACTGCTGGTGGCGTACTCCACCGTTGCACAACTAGGTTATCTGTTCCTGCCTTTTGCACTGCTGAGCCCCATTGCCTGGCAAGGCGGCGTCTATTTAATGCTCTCCCACGCCCTGGCCAAGGCCGCTATGTTCATGGCTGCCGGCAACATCCTCAAATACGGTGGCCACGACCGCATCGCCGACCTGGATCGCGTGGCGCAGCGCCTGCCCATCACGATGACAGCCTTTTGTCTGGCGGGGGTCAGTCTCATGGGCCTGCCGCCCAGTGGTGGCTTTATCGCCAAGTGGCTTCTGCTGGAAGCGGCACTCACCCATAACCAGTGGGTTTGGGCTGCGGTAATGATTATCGGTGGTTTGCTGGCGGCGGGTTATGTTTTTAAGGTGGTCGGTTATGCCTTTACTAAGGCCGACTCCCCTCATGACGCTAGGCCGGTGCCGCTGACCATGGAATGGGCGGCGCTCGGTTTAGCGGCGGGCGCAATTATACTAGGTTTAAACGCGCACTATCCGTTGGCGCTGCTAGACATCGGCAAACCATTTGCGGGAATGTCGCCATGAGCGCCTGGCTACCATTATTAGTTCTGGCCAGCTCGCTATTGCCGGGCTTGATCATCTTTTTTCTGAAAGAAGAGCAAAGCCGTACTCGCATTTTCCTCAATATAGCAGGGGCCGTGGTCAAGCTCGGACTGGTGGGGCTGATGGTGTGGGGGGTCTACCATGGTCAGACCTATGAAGCACGCCTGCCGCTGCTACCGGGCCTGGAGTTGGCTCTACAGGCGGATGCGCTGGCGCTGTTGTTTGTGGTGCTCTCGTCCCTGCTGTGGTTGGTGACCACGGTCTATGCCATCGGTTATCTGGAAAACTCGCCTTACCGCAGCCGCTTTTTCGGATTTTTCAGCCTCTGTGTCACCGCGACCGTCGGTGTCGCCTTGTCGGACAACCTCATTACCTTTTTGCTGTTTTACGAACTGCTCACTCTCAGCACCTACCCGCTGATTGTGCACCGCGGCACCGACACAGCACGCAAGGCGGCGAGGGTCTATCTGGTTTACACCCTGGTGGGCGGCGCATTGTTGCTGCTGGGGACGGTGTGGCTCTATACCCTGGCGGACACACTCAGTTTTACGCCCCGGGGCATTTTGTCCGGCCTGGATGCGCAATATCACGGTGCACTGGCCGTCATTTTTGTCCTGCTGATTGCAGGGTTTGGCGTCAAAGCGGCCATCATTCCGCTGCATGGCTGGCTGCCCAGGGCGATGGTGGCGCCGGCGCCGGTTAGCGCTCTGCTGCATGCCGTGGCGGTGGTCAAGGCCGGGGCCTTTGGAATCGTGCGGGTGGTGCATGATGTCTACGGCGTGGAATTCGCCAGCAGTCTGGGGCTGCTGATGCCGCTGGCGCTGTTGGCCGCCGCCACTATTATTTATGGCTCAGTGCGTGCTGTCTATCAGGATGATCTCAAACGCCGCCTGGCCTACTCCACCATCAGCCAGGTTTCCTATATCGTCCTGGGCACTGCTATTGCGGGCCCCATTGCCGCCATCGGCGGCATTATCCATCTTGTACACCAGGGACTGATGAAAATCACCCTGTTCTTCTGTGCAGGAAATCTGGCCGAGACCCTGGGCGTCCACAAGATCAGCGAAATGGACGGCATCGGCCGACGCATGCCCTGGACCATGGCGGCCTTCACCCTGGGGGCCTTCGGCATGATCGGCGTGCCGCCGCTGGCCGGTTTTATCAGTAAATGGTATCTAGGCGTCGGCGCGCTGGAAGCAGGGCAAGGCTGGGTGATCTGGGTGCTGATCGGCTCCAGCCTGCTCAACGCCGCCTATTTTCTACCCATCCTGTACGCGGCCTGGTTCAAAGAGCCTGCCTCAGCCTGGCCGGATGAGCATGTCTTCAGCGGCAAAGAGACGGCCTGGGCGTTGTTGCTGCCACCAGTGATCACTGCGCTGTTGTCACTGGCCGTTGGGCTGCTGGCCAACGCAACCTTTAGCCCGCTGCAATGGGCCGTTTTCATCGCATCCCTGGAGTTTATGCCATGACACTATCTGGTTATTGGCTGGCACTGGTTCTACTGGCACCGCTGTTAATGGCGCTGATCCTGATGGCCTGGCCAGGCGTGCGCCGCACTGCGCTCACCATCGCGCCGTGGAGCGCATTGCCCGCACTCGTTATCGCGTTGGTGCCCATGGATTTTGCCACCATTCGTCTGCCAGGACTGCTGCTTGGTACCCAAATCGGACTGGACGATACTGGCCGCTACTTTCTGCTGCTCGCGGCGTTGGTGTGGCTGGTGGCCGGTCTGCACGCCAAAAAAACCTTCGCCCGGCCGGAAAGCCCCGGATTTTTTATCCTCTTTCTGCTGGCCATGGCGGGGAATCTGGGGGCGATTATCGCCAGCGGCATTCTGAGCTTTTACTTCTTTTTCGCGCTGATGAGTTTCGCCGCCTATGGGCTGATAATTCATGACCGTACGCCAGAAGCATTACGAGCCGGGCACATCTACATGGTGTTTGTGGTGCTGGGCGAGGTGATGCTGCTCAGCGCCCTGATGCTGGCGGCCAGCCAGGCCCAGGGATATGATTTTGAAACCATTCGCGCCGCAGTGGCAGAGTCCGACCATCGCAACGCTATCATACTGCTGATCGTGTTGGGGTTGGGTATCAAGGTCGGCCTGCCGGGACTGCATTTCACCCTGCCGTTGATCTATCGCGCGGCGCCGATCCCCGCAGCGGCGGCACTGGCCGGGGCGATGATCAACGCCGGTCTGCTGGGTTGGCTGCGGCTGCTGCCCGCAGGGCATGTCGCCCTGCCGGAATGGAGTGTAGCGCTGATGGCCCTGGGTTTGTTTGCCGCCTTTTATGGCGTGGTCGTGGGGCTGACTCAACGCAACGCCAAAACCCTGCTGGCCTACTCCAGTATTAGCCAAATGGGCATTCTGACCCTTGCCCTCGGCCTGGGCCTTGGCGCTCCCCACGCCTGGCCGCAGCTGCTGATGGTGATCACCCTCTACGCTGTGCACCACGGCCTGGCCAAAGCCGCGCTGTTCCTGGGCATTGGGGTGGCGCAAAACTGTCCAGATATCCGCCATTGGCGCTGGTTGGTGGGTTTGGGACTGCTGCTGCCAGCTCTTGCTATAGCGGGTGCGCCATTCACCAGCGGTATGCTTGTTAAGGGGTTACTGAAAGCAGAAATCGGCTTGGCTCCGTGGCCAGAATTGTTGGGCTGGCTATTACCGATCAGTTCTGTGGCAACCACGTTACTTCTGGCACGTTTTATCTATCTGGCCTGGCCTCGTAATACCAATGGAGCCAACAACGCCTCCGTCAGCGCCTGTCTACCATGGGTGGTTTTGTTGACCACTTCTTTGTTGCTGCTCTGGTTTCTTCCCCACCCAGCGAAAGTGGCGCTGTTGTCGCTTTCGATGTGGTGGCAATCCCTTTGGCCGGTGCTGGCCGGAGCGGCAATTGCTTTCATCGTTGCCAGGAGCCTGATGTTACGGAAAATCACCGTTACTGAAATTCCCGCCGGCGACCTGCTCCTGCCGATTCAGTCCGTGGTTCAACAACTGACGAATGGTTTAATTTGGTTGACCGTGGAAAAACTACCCCATTGGCGGGAACAGTTAACGAGATTTATTGCCAAGTTCATAAACCGCACCAACGGACATAACTGTTTTGCCACAATAGAAGCCAGGCTAACGCTCTGGTCTGTGGCAATGTTTCTGTTTCTGGTATTGGTGCTGTTACTGTCGAGTTTGCTGATCGCCGTTTCCGCAAATCAACAGTAAGTGTAGATCTACTCCTTGACATTCGAGGTTCGTGCTCTGTTAATAAAGTAGCTGCCAGGCCCGGAATCCCAAAATTTGATACGCGCTTTCAGCATAGCTTATCCTGGAGAGCCTCGGTGAGTAGCCCTCCGGTACATAGGTTGAAATGCCTTGGATGCTTCACAACCTAAAGGCAGCTTTCGACCAGAAAGTGGAAGTTGCCACAAACTATTTAAAATCTTATTGATAGACTAAGGAGACATTGGGGCAACCAATAATAACTCAGTGAGCGAGTTATTTACCACAGCACTCTTTTTGCTTCTGGATCGGTGGACAAGCTAGATCACCAAATGAGCAAAAGACACAACAGTCCCCTGGATTTGGTCTGAGTAAGGTACCGCACGCTTTGCATTCATAAAAGAATTGACACGCATCCTGTGGTATTGTCTCCTTCTGGGAATGGCCACACACTGGACAAGTAACCGTAGACGCTAACTCAATCATGACTTCCTCTGTGTGATCAGGGCATAGACAGTAATGGATGCGAAGATAGCTAGAGCGGGAAGCAGTACGTAGTCAGGATACCTAACCAAAGACGCCAAACCTACAGCGCCCAACAAGACAACGAGTATCGGCGTAAAGCAACATAGTGCTGATACAACCGTTTCAATAATGCCTGTTTTCAATAGATTAATTAAATAATGGTAAACCACCGCCTTTGGCGGGGTGACTCGAATAGGCTCCGCCGAAGCGGCGTGCGTGTATGAAAATGGCCTCCTTTGAACCGGCAAGTTCTAATAGGAGGCCATTATGAGAGACTGGCAAAGCCAGGCTCACGTTAAACATTATTGCAAATATCATGTTGTATTTGTTCCGAAGTACCGTAGGCAGTCGATCGACGGGGTGTTGAGAAAGGATATAGGAGGGATCCTGCGAGAACTGTGTCGCCAACAAGGGGTGGAATGAGTGGAAGGCTATGCGATGAAGGATCATATTCATCTATTGTTGATGATTCCGCCAAAATACAGCGTAGCGAATACAGTAGGTTTTCTTAAGGGTAAATCTGCTATTCGTATTTTCAGGGAGTATCTTCAAGTGAAAAGGAATTTCACGGGGCGTCATTTTTGGACAAGAGGCTACTGCGTTAGCACTGCGGGATTAGATGAGCAGATCAACCGCTATCCCAATATCATGCGCACGCAGTGCAGGGCCTATCTATCCACCCCGGCAACTGTGCAACAGCAGCGACTTGTGATCTATGAAGAGACGGTTGAGCTACTGCGGCCGCTGCTCGATGATCGTAGCTGGCTAAATTCGCGGCCTACGGTGGAAGCGTGATCATTGAAAGCAACCACAACCCGCAGTTGACCCAGAATGGGTTAGTTAAGCAGTAGTGACACGGTGACTGACAATAATAGATAATCGAAAGCAGGATGATGATGAATGGCCAACATGTCAGAAGACTCGCCTGCTGTGTGCTGGTGCTGATCCTCTGTGCAGGTTGCTCCAGTTATCGACCGACAGATATCAATAACATCTGCACCATTTTTCATGGCGAAACCGACTGGTACGAAGATGCGCGTGATGCCAACGAAAAGTGGGGCACACCGATCTGGGTGATGATGGCGATCATCCATCAGGAATCGAGCTTTATAGACGATGCCCAGCCAGCGCGTGACTGGTTTCTGTTTATCCCGCTGCCGCGAAAATCTTCTGCCTATGGCTTTGCCCAGGCGCAGGATGAGACCTGGGAGGAATACATTAAAGCAACCGATAACAGTGGTGACGACCGTGATGAATTTTCCGATGCGGTTAACTTTGTCGGCTGGTACACCCACGTTACACAGCGCAAACTGGGTATCTCCAAATGGGATGTCTACAACCAGTACCTCGCCTACCACGAAGGACGCGGTGGGTATAAAAAAGGGAGCTGGAAGAAAAAGGGGTGGTTGAAGAAAGTGGCGACAAGAGTAAAAAATAAGGCGAGCCTCTACAACAGCCAGTTAAAAAGCTGCCAGGCTGAGCTGGATGACGAAGTGGATAGCTGGTTTTTCTAGGCCTTGCTGAACAATGGCCATTCAGAAAAATCATATCACCCATAAGGAAGAGAGATGAAGTTAAAGGCAGTGCTGTTTCTTGTTGTTACGTTTTACTTTACATCACTCTCTGCAGCACCTGCCCCATGGTACCAATGGCAGAGCAAGGTTGATGGTAAGGTGTTTTGTGCTCAGACTTCACCCGGTAAAGGGTGGAAGAGGTTAAAAGGCTCATATCAAGATGTAAGGTGTGAGAAGCCTGATCTTAATCAACCGAAAAAGAAGGCGGATGTAATAATCGTCGAACCAGTTAAAAACTGGTGAGTCATTAAAACTACGACGCTACTTCTTTTTGTTACTCCCGGATCGCAGCGCAGCATATCCGTAAGCACGGTAATAGAGTGTAACTATGTGCAGTTGATGCACTGTTGACGAGGGCGCTAAATATGGAATGGACAGATTCAATAATGATAAGAAACTGCGACTAAGGGTGGCACCATTGCTCCGCTTCCGTTATGAGTCTGACTCGATCCGCTGCTACTCACCAGTTATCCATCCTAATGGATGGTTGCTGGTGCCGCAATTTGGTCAATAGCTGTACGCACCTCAGGCCTGAAGGGAGCGTCATTTATTGATTCACGGCTGATGAGCGCGAAATCCGAAAACTGCCTCATTTCGCAAATTAGTATTTAAGATTTATCAATTCCTGCCGAAATCAAAAATAACAATATATAGTTTCCTGTCGACAATAGAATAACTATATATAGTGTTATGGAGTAAAATTCGGCTGGTGAGGCGTGTGAGATGACAAACCGTGATCTGAATCTGATGGTAGGTGTGGGGCTGCAATTAGAGAAGCATGACAATGGTGTGCGCTATCTGGTTGAATTATTGGGGTACAGTGTTGGTGAGGGGGTCATCATCTCGGCCCCGCTTGAAGATGACCAACGCATTCCACTGTCGCTGGGTGAGGAGGTGATCATTCGCTACCTCGGCGGTGTGAGCCAGTACGCCTTTAGAAGTTACGTCTCTCATATCGCGACCGAGCCGTATCTGCATGTGCACCTGAAATATCCGGGGGGAATCGAGGCGACGATGACTCGCCGTGCCGTACGCATGCCGGTTTATGAGTCGGTGATTCGTTTAGCGATCGATGACATGGGTAGTAACCTGCCGGTCGAAATGAAAAACCTCAGCTACGGCGGCGCGAGTCTCGTCGCACCGGTTCAACTCGGTATTGAGGGCGAGCGTTTTAGTATCGATATGCCGACGATTTCGCCCGAAAGAGAAAAGCTAGTCACCCTCCCCTGTGTCGTTCGACATGTGACTACATCTAAAGAAGGTGAATCAAACAGCTACTGCCATGGGATCGAGTTTGTGGATGTGGACGGTATCGCACGCGACTTTATTGGCCGATATATAGAGTATCGATCAGCCGCGAGAGCGGGTAGTGCCTGAGTGGGTCTCCATGCCCTGATTCACCAGGGCTACCCGGCGGCCTCATCACATTTATAAATTCGTATGAACAGGTTAGTGCCAAACTAACCACCGCGCTTTCAGCTTCATTTAATCTTGGCCGTTTATGGTGACTCACAGGATAAGCAAACTGTTCTGTGGGAGCCGTAACGATGCAACAAAAAAGAGAAGTACTGGTCTGGGATCTACCAACGCGGCTGTTTCACTGGCTGATGGTGCTGGCCTTTTCGATTGCATGGGCGACGCATGATAACAGTCGCCATCTCGATATTCACACAATTTCCGGTTACACCTTTTTGGGTCTGCTGATTTTTCGGCTGATCTGGGGGGTGGTGGGAAGTCACTACGCACGCTTTAAAGCGTTTAGTTATTCACCAAAAGAAGTCATTAACTATCTACGTGCGCTATTAGGGAGTGGGGTGAAGCATTATGTCGGGCATAATCCGGCGGGCGCATGGGCGGTCTTCCTGTTGATAACAGTTGGCATGTTACTGGCGTTGTCTGGTCTCATCGTGCTCGGTGGTGAAGAGCAACAGGGAGTGCTGGCAGGAAAGATTACATTTGATCAGAGTGCGCCGTTTAGCCTGCTACACGAAGTGATCGCATGGGGCATGGTTGCGGTGGTGGCAGTACATGTAACGGGCGTGATTGTTGAGAGTGTGTTACATCGTGAAAACCTCATAGGTGCGATGTTTCGCGGTACCAAATGGGTAGAGGGTGAATCGGCAAAGGTAGCGCCATCGCGTCTGATGGCGGCAGTGATAACTGTATCAGTGATGACATGGGGGGCGATTTCTTTCAGTAGCTATTACGGTACAACAGATGAGAAACCATACCTTCCATTCAAAGGGCCGACACTGGCGATGAACGAGCTATGGCAGGATGAGTGTGGCGCATGTCATCTCGCATTTCACCCAGGCCTGTTGCCCGCGCGTTCATGGCAGCGTCTGTTTAATGAGCAGCAAGATCATTTTCAGGAAGAGCTGATGCTGGATGAAGCGACAGTGGTAGAGCTGCTTGGTTATGCGCAGAAAAATTCAGCAGAGCAGAAAAAGACAGAGGCAGCGTGGAAGATAAATCGCTCTGTTGCCAGCGAAGTAAGTCCAATACAGATCACATCAACTGCCTACTGGAAAGAGAAGCACAGTAAAATCCCCGATGAAACATGGAAGCGGGAGGTTGTGCAGAGTAAGGCGAACTGTGGTGCATGTCACTACGATGCGGAGCAGGGGACATTCCAGGATGCAGCGATGAGAATCCCCAGATAATTATAACGGCTGAAAGTTAATCGGAGGCAACCATGAGAAATGTATTTTTAATAACTACGACGCTAGCATTTGGTCTGTTGATCAATCTTGAGGCACATGCAGGGGCCGTCGATTCACTTCAGTTGGAGTATCAGTCGCAGGGGGCTGGCAGCTTCAGCGCAACGTCAGGTGAGCAGATGTGGAAGCGTCGTTATCTGCATAAAAAGAGTGGCAAGCAGCGTAGCTGCCAGACGTGTCATGGAAAAGAGCTTACGCGTAGCGGTAAACATGCCCGTACCGGAAAAGTGATTGAGCCGCTTGCGGTGTCAGCAAATAGCGAAAGATTGACGGACATCAAGTTTATGAAGAAGTGGTTTAAGCGTAATTGCAAATGGACGATTGGGCGCGAATGCAGTGCGCAGGAGAAAGGGGATTTTCTTGAATATTTGAAAGGGCTATAGCCCAGGGCTGGAGGTGTGAAATGAAGGTTAAAACATTAGTGAAGGTTGTAACGGGAACTCTGTTGTTGAGTGGTAGTCTGGTTGCCAATGGCGATGGTGGGGGTGGTGTTGCCCCGGTGAACAATGAACTCTATGTAGAGGAGTGTGGTACGTGCCATTTTGTGTATCAGCCCGGCCTGTTACCGGAACGGTCATGGCGCAAGCTGATGGCAGGGCTGGAGGACCACTTTGGTGAAAATGCAGAGCTGGATGAGGTGGATCGTCAGAAGATAGAGGGCTACCTGAGCGGGAATGCGGGTGATCATTCGAGCTATAAACGATCAAAGAAACTGATGCGCTCAATACGTAGTGGCGATACGCCGCTGCGTATTACAGAGATTCCCTACCTTGCGAAAGAGCATCGTGAAGTGCCAAAGGGCGCACTTAAGCATGAGAAGATTCGTAGTCTGAGTAACTGTGATGCGTGTCATCGCACTGCGTCAAAGGGAAATTTTGGCGAGCGAGGAATCGATATTCCCGGTTACGGTAAGTGGGATGACTAAACTGGATTGCGGGATGAACTAAAACTAAAACATTCATCCCGCATTATTAAATAAGCACGTTCGAAATCTGCACGGCTGAAATCAGTCAATAAACGAACAGCAGTAATCGGTCAACCCGAGTACCTTTATTTTGAAGGAGGCATTGGCCGCAACTTCGAATGATTCACCGGCAGTGAAGCGGTGCCACTGATCCTGTTCTGGCAGCAGCACTTCCACTTCACCCAGCTGAATTTCCATCAACTCTTTTTTATCGGTATTAAACTCATAGTCACCGGGCTGCATAATGCCGAGTGTCTTGACCTCGCCACTGGCAAAGTGGATGGTGTGGCTGGTGACGCCGCCACCGAAGTAGACGTTGGCCTTTGTCTCTATCGTTACATTTTTGAATTGACTCATTGCTGCTCTCTTGTAGTTAATGTTTGTTACTAACTTTGTCAGGTTGTTGCAAACAGCCAGATTGATGTCGATGTCAGTGCTGGCAGTTTTCTCTTAAAATTTTTGCTAGTTTCTGCGTCGCCGGCCCGGGTCGCTCGGGCTGGCCGAAGACCATGAACAGGTGTACCTTTCTGCGTTGTCCTTCACGCAGTGGTAACGGCACCAGCTCTCCCGATTCAATATAATGTTTTGCCTGATGATACGGTAGCCAGCCAAAACCGAGGCCACCAACCAGGGCGTCACACGCCTTGTCGATGCTGGTGACGGTCCAGCGATCGGTTGAACCGAGCCAGCCGACATCGCGTTTTAATTGTACACCGGAGTCACGGATGACGACGTGAATTTCACGCCGCAGATCTTCATTTGTCAGTTCCCGCTGTAACTGGTGCAGTGGGTGGTCGCGATGGGCGACGGCGATGAACTCGACCTCGATCAACTGATCGCCGAGAAATCCCTGCGGAACCTGGCCACAGATCACAAGATCGGCATTCCCTTCGAGCAGTGCCTCGTCGGCGCCGGAGAGTACCACCTCGTTCAACTGAACTCGTGTGCCTCGACCAAGTGGAACGAACTGTTTCAGTGCCGCCATCAGGCATGAACTCGGGAAGGCGGCATCGACGATAACACGGATCTCCGGTTCCCACCCCTGGTCGAGATTATGGGCAACCGCCTCCAGTTCGGCGGCATCATCAACCAACTGGCGTGAGCGGCGTAGTAGCACTTCACCGGCAGGGGTCAAAACCGCTTTGCGGCCATCGATGCGGAGTAGCGACATGCCGAGTTGCTGTTGCAGTTTGGCGACGGTGTAGCTGAGCGATGACTGGCTGCGGTGGAGCTGTTCGGCTGCCTGGGCGTAGCCGCCAAAATCGACTACCGCCTGCAGGGTGCGCCACTGTTCCAGGGTTACTCTTGGCTGTTTCATGCTTTTATTATCAAATATTTCGATAGGTATTAGCAAATATTTGCGCTTTTTTATCGAACTAATATGCGGATAATAGCCAGCATCGAACAACGAAGCAGATCATTCAATTAACGATAAGGAGCGACATCATGGAAAAAGTAGCAACATTAACGGGGCGAATTCTTCTTGGGCACATTTTTCTACTGGCGGGGATCAACAAGATTGGCGGTTATGCCGCAACCCAGGGGTGGATGGAGGCGATGGGGGTACCGGGCATGATGTTGCCGGTGGTGATCGCACTGGAGATCGGCGGTGGACTGGCCTTGATTCTGGGATTTCAGGCGCGTATCGCAGCGCTGGCACTGGCCGGTTTCAGTATTGTTTCGGCAGCAATCTTTCATGCCGACTTCAGTGATCAGATGCAGTCGATCATGTTTATGAAGAATTTCGCGATGGCGGGCGGGTTACTCTATGTCGCAGCACTCGGTGCCGGCGCATGGAGTCTCGATGCGCGACTCGCGCAACGAAAGCAAGCAGTGAGTAGTGTGGCGGCGGTATAGTAAAGCATAAAACACAGGAGCAGATCATGGGATTATTGGTGGATGGTGAATGGCATGATCAGTGGTATGACACCTCGAAGAGTGGTGGTGCCTTTATCCGCAGTGAGGCGCAATTTCACAACTGGGTTACACCCGACGGCCGCGCGGGACCGTCGGGTGCGGCGGGGTTTGTGGCTCAGCCAGATCGCTATCACCTCTATGTTTCTCTCGCCTGCCCGTGGGCGCACCGGACATTGATCTTTCGAAAACTGAAGCGCCTGGAGGATGTGGTAGGTGTATCGGTGGTTGATCCGCACATGCTGGAACATGGCTGGGCCTTCAACGGGAATTTCGATAGTACACGCGATGAGGTTAATGGACACAGTTATCTCTATCAGCTCTATACTCAGGTAGATAGTAACTACAGCGGACGGGTGACGGTACCGGTGTTATGGGATAAGGCGCAGCAGACGATTGTCAGTAATGAGTCATCGGAGATCATCCGTATGTTTAACAGTGCATTCAATGCGCTCACCGGGATCAAGGATGACTTCTATCCTGAGCCATTACGAGATGAGATCGATCAGATAAATGCGTTTGTTTATGAAAATATAAATAACGGTGTTTATCGTTGTGGTTTTGCAACGACACAAAAGGCTTATGAGGCTGCGTTCGACCAGTTGTTTAATGCGCTGGATGAAATTGAACAGCGACTTGGACGGCAGCGGTATCTGGTGGGGTCACAACTCACCGAGGCGGACTGGCGACTCTTTACTACGCTGCTACGGTTTGATGTGGTCTACGTGGGGCACTTTAAATGTAATCGCCAGCGCATTGCCGATTACCCAAATCTCAGTGATTACATGAGGGAGTTGTATCAGGTACCGGGCGTAGCTGAGACGGTGAATATGACGCACATTAAACAGCACTACTACTATAGCCACGTTACGATCAACCCCACGCGGGTTGTGCCTAAGGGGCCACTCCAGGAGTTGAATACACCACATGGCCGCAACCGGTTTGAATAACAGCAGAGGAGAGCAGCATGAGTATGTATGAAAAAGGGATGCCGTATCTGATTAAGGTGAAGAAGGGTGAGAGCATCCATATCTGTCAGTGTGGACATACAAAAAATCCACCCTATTGTGATGGTTCACATGGGTCATATCCGACTGGCGAACCGCTCGCATATGCGGCAGAAAAAAATGAAACATTACGTGTCTGCGGTTGTGGCAAGACAGGCAATGCACCGATGTGCGATGGTAGCCATAATCGTAGATAAGGTTAACTAAATAAGGAGGCGAAGATGATTAAACGACACAGGGCGCATGAGATGCAGGAAGGTGCTGGTGTCAATGTGCGTCGCCTGATGCCGATTGCAGGCTTTCGTAATTACGACCCGTTTGTACTGTGGGATGACTTTACGATTACACCGGGTAACGGTTTTCCCGATCATCCACACCGTGGTTTCGAGGCGATCACCTATCTCTATAATGGGTCGATCAAACATACCGATAACCTCGGCAATAGCTCAACGGTGACGGGTGGTGGTGCTCAGCGCTTTACTGCAGGTAAAGGGATCGTTCATTCAGAGATGCCGAATGAGGAGAGCCCAACGTGCGGTATCCAGTTCTGGATTAATCTGCCGGGCAGGCTCAAGCAAATCGACCCGGATTATCAACAGGTGAATGATGGTGAGTTTCCTGTGCATGAGTTTAACGGCGGTCGAGTTAAGGTGCTGGTAGGCGATGGGTCACCACTGCTGATCAAAACACCGTTACGCTATCTTGATATTGAGCTGAATCATGGCGCCTCATATGTTGAGCCGATACGCGCTGGAATGCGTGGTTTCATCTATGTTGCAGATGGTGATGTGATGATTAATAGACAGCCGCATCGTAGTGGTGAAAGCGCCTTCTTTGATGACGAAAATGAGATTGAGATTAGTGCCGGTAGTGGTGTGCCAGTGAGAGTGATGCTTGCCTATGGGAAGCCGCATGGTGAGCCGATCATTCAGTATGGTCCGTATGTCGATTAGTCAGTATCAAAAAGGCGGTTGAACACCGCCTTATAAATTCATTCTATGGACGGTATGCTTAAAAAGCGGCATCAAATCCAAGCAGGAAGTAATCTTCTTTTGTTAGGTGTCCGGTAAAACAGGTGCCTGTTTGCAGCGTAGTATCCTGCAGGTCAAGATTATATTCGATCACCCCGTTTACATTGAGCATGAAATAGTGCGATGCGGTGAAGGTGAGCGTTTCCATATCGATCCCTTCATAGATGGTGTCGGAGTTGTCGAGGTCTTTTGCATTGGCGTAGTTGTAGAGTAGTGAGTCGGCCCAGGTGGGGCTGTAGACATAATCTACGCCAGCAAAGCCACCAAGCCATTTATAATTCTGTCCGACATTGATGAACTCATCCCACTCATTCCATAGTGCCTGGGTGAACCAGTAAGTCCGTGGGCCGATTTTCCCACTCAGGTCGAAACCAAAAACGCGTTTGTCGGTATCTCGACTGCCGCTGCTGCTACCTGCGGCACCGACCGCGTTTCTCTGGAATCCGCTATAGGCGAACAGCCCGCCGCTGACTGGACCAATCTCAGAGCCGAGCCGCCCAAATACCGCCTTGCTGTTATCATTATCAAACAGATGATCGGGGCGTCTGTAGCCCGGGCTATTGATTGCGAGATTGGAGCTATCGTCGCCAGTGCCGCTGTCACAGTGGTGCCGATATCCATACCGATGACGTGCGCAGCGGCCTGCTCGAAGCCGATCATGCCGGAGAAGAGCGCGGTGAGTGTGGTTGTCACACCGGCACTGGAAGACTGGGTGATGACGGTAAAAAGAATACCCAGCAGTAGCAGTTGAATACGCCCTGTGACCGAGTCGTTACCTGCCTGACTAAATGTGAATAGCTCCTGAAGGTCACTCATTCCCTGCTGCAGCATCGTGATGCCGATGAAAATGAGCCCAAAGCCTGCTATCGCATAGCCGATATTTGCCACACGGCCGCTGCCGAAGAGGCGCATGATGGAGCCGATGAGTACCAGCGGGAGTACCAGCAGGCCAAGCTGTAGTTTAAAGCCGAGCAGTGCCACCATCCAGCCTGTAATGGTAGTGCCGATATTGGCACCAAAGATGATACCGAGTGCCGAAGGAAAACTCATCAGCCCCGCGCCGACAAAACCGACGGCGGCCACGGTGGTGGCGCTCGATGACTGTAACAGCGCGGTGCAGGCGGCACCTGTGGTCGCGCCACTCAGTGGGCTGCGAGTGAAACGCATCAATGCGCTGCGGATCGCGTTGCCGGTTAGCGCATTGAGGCCATCGGTCATGACGATCATGCCGAGCAGAAACAGTCCCAGGCCGCCAAAGAACTGCAAGGTGGTGCAGAAGGTGGCGATAAGCCCCGGCTCTCGCTGAGGTCTGGGTATCAGTATAGATTATTTTTTGAAGCGGCCAGACGTGGCTTGCTAACCACGTTCAATTAAGGGTGTTGAGATAGCCCCACAGTTCGACCCCTTCGAGACTCAGCATGATGGCCAGTGCGGCACAGCCGAGTGTTGGTGTGCCAAGTCTCAGGTTGAAGCCCTGAGCAAGGATCAACTTTCCCCCGATGAAAAGACCGATGAGGGAGACAATCACACCGAATTCTGTCATTAGCAGCAGTGTCAGCATCGGCATCGCCGGTTCCCCTGCGGCAGAGATGGCCGTCATCAGCACCAGTTGAATGAAGATGCCGATAAAGAGGGCGATGACAGGAAATGCAGCCTTATTCATAACGACCAGTGTAAGGCTTCGTTGGGAGGTGAACAAGTAGCTCGTGCATTACTGTACCTTTGCCCACTGTTTCCTGAGGCGCGTGGTTGAGACCGGAAGTTTTGTTTTAAGCGCCTGTGCAAAAAGCGAAACACGCAGCTCCTCGATCATCCAGCGGTAGGTGATCAATTCCAGATCGGTAATCCCTTGTTGTCGATGTTTTTCGAGGCGCGCCAGATAGTCATCCCACAGCGGTTTGATCTCCTGAATCAGGGCGCGGTCGCGGCCGACTCCCCCTTCCAGTTTTTCCAGTCTCATGTTGATCGCCCTGAAATAACGGGGATATTCTCGCAGCCACTCGATCGGAGTTGCATTGACAAAGCCGGGATAGATAAGGTGGTCGAGCTGGATTCTGATATCACCGGCGGCATGCAGCAGTGCTGGGGAGAGTGAGCCTTTGAGTTTTTTCTTCAGCTGGTGATGCTGTTGTAGTGTCTCCAGAACCAGTTGGCAGATCTCTTCGCCGACCAGTAACATGTTCTGTTTTCCACGCGTTAGCACCGCTTCAAAGTCGCCGGCATTGCGTGGCAGTTCGCCACTGAGAAAGGCCTGGTCGACGGTGGAATCGATCAGCTCCTGTTGTAGTCTGTGACAATTTCCAGTGGGTGCGTAGTAGAGCGCGATCTCTTTCTGATGTGGCAGCTGTCGTGCCAGGTATTTGAGCTTGTCTGGCACGGCGAATTCAATCATGCGACGTAGCGCAAGACGGGTTTCATGTTCGGCCTGCTGTTGATTATCTCTGAGTTCGATGGCGATGCTCTCTTTGTGGTCGATAAGGGCAGGATAGCCGCGCATCTGAATACCGTTTCGCTCGAACTCGACATCAATGGGCAGTTCGCCAAAGTCCCAGGTGGTGATTCCGCGGCGTTCACCATCCCAGGTTGGGACGGCCGCAAAACTCTGCTGCGCCTGCTCCTTTAATTGTTGTTGGAGCTGAGGCAGGTCGCGCCCGGTGGCGACTGTCTTGCCGTGATCGTCAATAACGTTGAAGTTCATTAACAGATGAGGTGGGAGTTTATCGATCCCCCAGTCCTCAACGGTTATCCTGACACCGGTCATGCGCAGTAGCTGTTGCTGTAGCGCCGGTAGCAGAGGTTCATCCCCGGGGGTCAAGGCACGCAGCGCGGCTTCGGCGTAGTTGGGCATCGGGACAAAGTTGCGCCGTAGCGTCTTGGGCAGCGACTTCAGTAGCTGGCGGATCTTTTCATGCAGTAATCCCGGCACCAGCCATTCAAAAGGTTGCGGAGATAGCAGGTTTAGCGCGGGTAGTGGCACGGTTATCGTGACACCGTCCTGCGGATGGGCAGGTTCAAAGTGATAGCTCAGTTTCAGTTCCATGCCGGCGATGTTGATGGCATCGGGAAATTGTGCAGCGGTGACGGCATCGGCCTGGCGTTGCATCAGCTCGCCGCGACTCAGGAAGAGTAGTTTCGGCTCCTTCTTCTCTGCTTTTTTACGCCACGCTTCAAAGCGTCGCCCATCATGGATATCCTGCGGCAGACGTTGATCGTAAAAACTGTAAAGCACTTCGTCATCCACCAGCAGATCACGGCGACGCGACCTGGCCTCCAGCGCCTCGACCTCTTCGATCAATTCAGCGTTAAGTTTGAAGAATGGCGCCGCTGTGTTGAATTCACCCGCTACCAGTGCGCCGCGGATAAAGAGTTCGCGCGCCTCGGCGGGATTGATTTTACCGTAATGTATTTTGCGTTTTGGATTGATGATCAGCCCGTAGAGGGACAACCGTTCGTAGGCCATGACGGCTGCGGGCCGTTTTTCCCAGTGAGGCTCGAAGATGTGCCGTTTGCAGAGATCAGCGGCCACCTGTTCGAGCCACTCCGGTTCGATGCGCGCACAGCCCCGCGCATACATGCGTGTCGTCTCAACCAGCTCGGCAGCCATCAGCCATTTGGGTGGTTTCTTAAAAAGTACCGAGCCGGGAAAGATATGTAGCTTGAGACCGCGCGCACCGTTAAACTCCTGTTTGTCCCCCCTGAACGCGATGTTACCCAGCAGGCCGGTCAGCAGGGCGCGATGAATGGCGCTATAGGTACCCGCGTCAATCTCGATCATTGCGTCATGATTGATGCGCAGCGGCGGTGAATCGTTGAGCTTCCAGCCCAGTTCTCGCACCAGACTTTTCAACTGCACATGGACATCGTGCCATTCACGCATGCGCAGGTAGGAGATGAAGTGATCACGGCACCACCTGCGCAGCTTGTTGTTACTCAGTTTATTTGCCTGGAGATGGTATTCACGCCATAGATTCAGATAACCAAGAAAGTCCGAGCGCTCATCTGCAAAGGCCTTGTGCCTTTCGTCTGCGGCCTGCTGTTTTTCATGGGGTCGTTCGCGGGGTTCCTGCACGCTAAGTGCGCTGGCGATCACCAGCACCTCGGCAAGGCTGCCCTCTTTGTGAGCAGCAAGCACCATGCGTCCAATTTTCGGGTCGACAGGGAGTCGTGCCAGTTGGCGCCCTACCTCGCTCAGCTGTTTATTACGGCCGATCGCACCGAGCTCTTCAAGCAGTCTGTAGCCATCACTGATCATCTTCGATTCTGGTGCTTCAACAAATGGGAAGGCGCCGATATCACCAAGGTGCAGCGCCTTCATCTGCAGGATCACCGATGCAAGGTTACTGCGCCTGATCTCCGGTTCGCTGAATGGTGGGCGTAATGAAAAGTCCTCTTCACTATAGAGTCGGATGCAGATGCCGGGGGCAACGCGTCCACAACGCCCGGCGCGCTGGTTGGCCGACGCCTGCGAGATCTTCTCGGTGGGCAACCGCTGTACCCTGGTGCGATGGCTATAGCGACTGACGCGTGCGACACCGGGATCGATGACGTAGCGAATCCCCGGTACCGTGAGCGAGGTCTCGGCAACGTTGGTCGCCAGCACAATGCGACGACCTTTATGGGGCTGAAAGATTCGGTTCTGCTCGCTGGCCGACAGTCGCGCGTACAACGGCAGTATCTCGGTGTGCGGTGGGTGGTGTTTACGCAGGCTCTCGGCAGTCTCGCGAATCTCGCGTTCGCCGGGTAGAAAGAGCAAAATATCACCGAGGCCCTCACGCGCCAGTTCGTCAACCGCGTCGCGTATCCCCTGTAGTATGTCGCGATCACGTTCATCTTCATCATCATTTTGCAGTGGCCGGTAACGGGTCTCCACTGGATAGTTGCGACCACTGACTTCAATGATCGGTGCTTCATCGAAGTGCCTTGAAAAACGTTCAGTGTCGATGGTGGCAGAGGTGATGATCAATTTAAGGTCGGGTCGTTCTGGCAGCAACTGTTTCAGATAACCGAGCAGAAAATCGATGTTGAGACTGCGTTCGTGTGCCTCATCAATAATCAGCGTGTCGTACTGATTGAGAAAGCGGTCTTTCTGACTTTCCGCCAGCAGAATGCCGTCGGTCATTAGTTTGATATAACTCTCGGGGCGAATGCGATCACTGAAGCGCACCTTGTAACCGACGGTATGGCCGACCTCTGATTTTAGCTCTTCGGCAATACGCGTCGCGACACTACGGGCGGCGATGCGGCGTGGCTGCGTATGGCCTATCATGCCTGCCACTCCACGCCCAACTTCAAGACAGATTTTGGGTAACTGGGTAGTTTTTCCGGAACCCGTTTCGCCCGCAACAATGACTACCTGATGATTGCCGATGGCCTCGGCGATCTCCTCACGACGCTCGCTGACCGGCAGTTCATCGGGGTAGGCCGGCTGCGGCAGGTTTTTGCGACGCTGTTGAGACTGTCGTATTGAGGCTTCGATCTGAGAGGCGATCTTTTTCAGGCCGGGCTCATCGGGTGATTTTTTCAGGCGTTGAAGACGCTGCCGCAGGCGATGGCGATCGACGACCATGCAGTGGTCGATTGCGCTGTCTAAAGCTGTGATTTCTTCGCTCATGTGGGTCTTGTTTCTGCCGGGTACCTCATCGAGGCAGGATTATACCATCCTGAATTTCTGCTTCGGCGGTTATTCTTCAGGGCCTATTGACCCGCCCTCAGACCGGGGTAGATATATTTGATCAGGGTAGCGAAATGGAGCAGCGAGCGCCGCCGTCGATTCCGTCATTGCTGGTTTGAAGGTAGCCGCGCTGATTACGGTTTGTGTGCATATGGACGATGGTGGCAGAGAAAAAAAGCCCAAGCCCGGTGCCGCCGGTGTTGGCGGTGTTATCCCGCGGCGTTATGTCCTTGGTAGCCCCATAGCGCTTCTGCATCGCTTCAGGGTAGCCGGGGCCATTATCATCAACCGTCAGCAGTAGTCGCTTTTCATCAACGGCGGCGCTTAACAGGATCTTGTCTTTTGTATATTGCTGCGCATTGGTGATCAGGTTATTGACAACGCCCTTGAGTAGTTCACGGTCGAAGAACCATTGCAGATAGTCGTCACAGTCGATCACGAGCTCAATATTTCGTAGCGCAAGCACTTCACGGTTTTCAATGTAGAGCTCTTCGAGAAACTCGGCGACATCGTGCTCTTCCGGGCACAGCCCCTGCTGAGTGTTACCAAGCTTGTAGAGTGTTAGCAATTGCACCAGGTGGTCATTGACACGGCGCCCTTCGGCTTCCGCGCGTAGAATTCTGGCGTGCGCTGGGGTGCCACCGGGAAGCTCATCAATGACCTCATCCAGCGTGCCGAGTAGCAGTTGAATCGAATTTTTCATATCATGCACCGAGCTGGCGATGATGGCGGAAAAATCGAGCGTATTGGGGGCGTCTTCAGCGCTCATTGAGCTTACGATAACCCGGCCTGTTGTGCGATTTCACGGCAGTTCTTCATTAGCTCGCCGCGTTTTATGCTTGCGTCGTCGACATCTTTTATTGCATTTAGATAGTGCATCGCTTCATCGAGATGTTTTTTACTAGCGCCCTCTTTTTTCATCAATAATATATATGAGTGGGCGGTGTTGAGACTGATGACGTGGTTATGCGGCAGTGCACTGGCAGCTTTTTTGAAGAGCCCAATCGATTCCGCAATCTTTCCCTCATTGATGAGCTGGACTCCTTCGTTGTTGATTTGTGCGACTTCGTTGATGGCTTCGGCAATCTTCTCTTCTGCCCTGTCACCAAGACCGGCCGCTTCATAGGTCTGGTTGATCTCATTCAGAACCGCTTCATTTTCATGATTATTCCTGGCGACCTCCTTGATGATGGCGTCGGCCTCTTCTTCCCTGCCATATTTCAGGCAGTTTTTCGCCAGCGCCAGCCCCGCGCTACTGGAGCCGATGGCGCCACTCGATTGATAGAGTGCGAGCGCAGCATCCATCGCCTCCTGCGCCCTGGTATCATTTCCCAGTTCCTGAAAAACCGTGCTGGTGCAGATCTCGGCCTGCAGTCTGGCGTCGCTGTCACCCTTGAATGCATTTTTGATGTTGCCAGCAATCCTGAGCGCCTCTTTTCCTTTATTGTTCTTCACCAAAATGTGGGAGTAGTTAACATAGTCGTCAGGCTGTTTAAGTACTGAGTGTTTCCCAATCAACATTGCATCGCGACGGGCACGTTCTGCCACGCCAAAATTTCCGTTGATGGTGGCGAGTTCCCCAAGTTGGCGCTGACGCATGAGCGATTTGGGTGATTTTTCAATTGCCCTGGCAAGGGTTTGCTCAGCAGTTTCTGGGTCTCCCAGTTTTTTCTGTGTCTTGCTAAGTAAGTCATAGGCGGCGATGAAATCACCATTGTCAGCGATGATCTCCTCTAGCAGCGCTTTAGCTTCATCATATTTCTGCTGAGCGAAATAGACTCGGGCGAGGCCGAGCTGCGCCCACGGGACGTCACGGTCTACGAGTACCTGTTTGCAGACCGTCTCAGCGGCTTCATAATCGCCCGTGGTAATCAGCAGATTGTATCTCGTGCCCAGTAGTTCGAGGCGTAGTGCTGGATGGTTTGCCATCTCCTGATCACATAACCTGGCTGCCTTACCGTACTCCTTTTTATCAATTGCGAGCGAGATTTCTTTGGTGAACTCTTTTTTTTCGAGAATCTTTTTGAGACGTGTCTGCAGCGTTAGCTTGGTGACCGGCTTGGAGAGGTAGGCATCTGGCTGATACTCAAGTGCCCCCATCACCATTGTCGAGGTGTTTTCGGCAGTGACCATAATGAAGGTAGTGGCCAGTGGCAGAATGCCGCGGAGTTTCGATTCTTCCAGTACCTGCTGACCATCCTTGCCCTCACCAAGATTATAGTCGCACAGGATGATATCGAACTTATGATTGGCGATGGCCTCGACCGCATCTTCACCATTAGAGGCCTGTTTGATCTCTTCCGCACCATAGGCACGCAGCATACTGCGTAACATCGAGCGCATCTCGGCAAAATCATCGACGACCAGGATTTTCTTGTTTTTTAGCGTCCAGAGTCCCATCATTGCTCTCATGTTTTCAGGCGGTTCATCAACAGGCGCAAATCGAGAAGTGATTCAGTCTCTGAAAATTACCCGGGGGCACATAATGGCCACAAATAATACCTGTGGTCGATTATAAGTAACGCTCATTATGTTGAAATCTTTAGGGATTTACGGACAATTCGAGGCCCCTTCTCACTCGCCTCATTTTTTTATAAGCAGCACGTCGGTGGTGTACAATAAGCCGCGAATTTACTGAGAGACAAGGTTTTTATGAAGCTGTGGTTTAAGAGTGGCGGTTGGGCAGGCAGGCGGGCCCGCGGCGTGGCGGCATCGATCAACCCCGATGAGGTCAAAAGCATTGCGGTGATTCGTCACGCAGCCGTGGGTGACATGGTGCTGACGCGGCCGTTTCTGATCGAGCTGCGACGTTTCTTTCCTAATGCCGCAATTACACTGAGCCTGTGTAGTAACTACACTCGTGGTGCGCCGGAGGAGCTGGTCGATCGAGTGCATGTCGTATATGGTAGCGACCGCAAGGATGTGCCGCTCAAGGCGCAGATTGCGCGCGCCCGTGAACTCGGCGAGCATGATCTGCTGTTTGATCTGGCGGTAACCCCGCGTAGCTTTTACACCTGCCTGCTGACACGGACAAAACTCAAGATCAGTTTTCCGTATAAGGCGATTGAGCGCCATCTCTTTTATGATGTGGCGGTACAGCGCTCCGACTTCCAGTTCGAGGCCGATAATATTCTGGATACGCTACGAATCCTTGGGCACCGTGTTGAGTACCCACCACAGTTTTTGATGCCGGTTGAAAGCTACCAGCACCCCCGCCCTTATCTGGTCTATTTTCCCAGCGCCTCAACACCGAAGAAGTGCTGGCCTAAAGGGCACTTTTCCCGACTGGTCGATGCGCTCTCTGTAAAGCATCCCGAATATGATCATATTATCCTGAAAGGGATCTCCGAGTGGGAGACGATTGATGAGATCGTTGATCCGTTGGCCGATCGCGAAAACGTGATCGCAATGCAGTTAAATGATTTCGACGAAACGCTCTCTTTTGTAAGAGGGGCGACGCTACTGATCGGCAATGACACCGGCATCCGTAATATCGCGATCGCCTGCGAAACGCCCACGGTAGGGGTGTTTTTTGATACCGAGCCTTACCGCTACTGGCCGCGCTACGGTCTGCACGATGCCGTGTTCTGTAGCGATGCGCAGGTGCCCGATGTGGATGCAGTGCAAAGCTCTGTTGAAGGATTGCTTGTATCGCTTAATAATAAGCAATGAAGATTCTCACCTGCTCTCACAGACGCACCTGACAGGACCGGGAGTCTGTGTGGCGACGTTGTGCCGGGAGCAGCTGGCAGCGGCCACTGCTGCAGTATTGTCTCGGATACGTTGACGGTCTTCTCTGCTGCCGAATATGTCCCGATGTCGATTCACGCCCATTCACGTGCCGCAAGCTGGGCCGTCAGTTCCCAGCGTTTGTCCTTACGATTGTCGGCGGCCCGGTCACTGAGCGTTTTACAGATGTTGCCGGTGATAACGTGGTGCTCTCTGATTTTGTCGAAGATATGAATGAGCAGTTCAGGCAGAAAGATCTTAATATCGGGGCCGGGCGAGTAGTGATTGAGGCGATGGCCTTTGGCCTGCCGGTGATTTCCGTTGGCGAGGCCTGTTAGAATGACGAGACCATCGCTGAGGCGAAGGCCGGCAACTTTGGTGACTGTGCGGTCCCTGAGGCATGGGCAGTGGAACGCCTGATTGATGATCTTATACGGTTAATCTCGGGTGAGATTTTACCCGTTGAGAAATATTCGGACTACCTGTCGGACTATCGCCTTGCAGAGGTGGTGCCTCGGGTGATGCACTGTAATGAAGAGGCGACAATCAGGGAAAATCTTGCACGCTTTGCCGAGATTCCAGTACTGACCTATCACCGCGTTTTAACTGAAGCGCCGCGGGGTTCAAGGTTCAATGTCTATGTCACTATTGGTGAACTGCATCGACTATTGTCTCAGCTCAAGCGGCGCGACTTTCAGTTCGTGACGTTTAAAGATATCGCGCAGGGATGAAGCCTGTTAAACCGATCATTCTCATCTTTGATGATGGCTATGAAGATAACTATTTCCATCTAATGCCATTGCTCAAAAAACATCATGTCAAAGCGGTGATCTTTGTACTGGCCGACGAACCATTATACAATAACCGCTGGAATATGGCTGAGGGTGAGCCAGAGGCGGCACTGATGTCACCTGAGCAAATCATAGAGTGCCACCAGAGTGGCTGTGTTGAAATCGCCTCTCACGGCATAAGCCATCGGCGTCTAACGAAGTTGACAGACGATGAGCTAGCATTTGAGATAAGTGCCACAAAGCGGCGACTTGAGGAGATGACCGGCGATGAGGTGGTATCCTTTGCGTACCCTACGGTGACTGCGCGCAGCGTGAGTCAGAAGCCGTCGCCACCGCAGGCTACCGTTTCGGCGTTGCTACGATCACAGGTCCAGTCAGGATGGCAGATAACCTGATGCGGATACGGCGTATCACGATGTTTCCAGATACCGATGGCTTCAAGTTCCGGAAAAAGACATCGGGCTGGTATCTGCACTACTGTCGGTTAAAAAGGAAAGATTTTTAGTGAACAGAGTAGAGCAGGTAGAACTGGGCCGGGTTGATCGTATTCTAGTTCTTGGCTGGGGGCTGATTGGCGATCTCTTTATTCGTGTGCCGTTGATCGAGGCGATCAAAGCGCGCTTTCCCGATGCCGAGATGACAGTTGTTGTTGATCCGATTTGTGTCACCGTACTGGAGAACCATCCGGCATGTGATCGTGTGATCGCATTTAATCGCGAAAAGAGTCCCCTGAAAAAATATATGCAGCGTTATGTGTCACAGGTGATAGCGTTACGCCGCGAGCACTTTGATCTCTGTGTGAACCTATACTGTGGTGGTGGTAGCCCGTTAATTTCACAATTGATTAATGCGCGAATTCGTCTCTGTTTCGACCACACTCCGGCATTGCGTCGGGCCAACAATTTAATGGTGCCACGTCCTTCTTTCTGCGGGAACTGGACACGTGACCTGGGGCGTATGCTGCACCCACTGGGGATCTCAGCAAAACAGATTCGTCGAGGCACCAGTTATTTCTGTAGTCAGGAGGCGAAGGAGTTCGCTGGAGCGTTTTTGGCGGGAAATAACGCGTCACTAATGGCTATTAACTTAGGAGCGGGTGCCGATGAGAAGCGCTGGCCGGTCGCTCGTTTTGTTGAGCTTACGATAAGGGCCAATCGTGAATACGGATTCAAACCTCTGGTGTTCACTAATCCAGGAATGGAGCAGCTAGCCGACGAGTTTGTCAGCCACTACAGCAGCCATGGCGAGGCGCTACATGCACCACTGATATCGATTGATCAAGTTGCAGCGTTAATGCTGCATTGCGATTATATTGTCACTGGCGATACCGCTTTGATGCACCTGGCATTTGGCCTCAAGCGACCGACGCTGGCGCTGTTCACCTACACCCGCCCTGAGACTGTTGAGCCAGAGGATACCCCCCATATCTGCTGTTTCGTGCCGGGGAGCAGCGATTTTGATGCCTGCGGTAATCCGATGGGAACGGTCGAGATTCCGCTGGAAAAGGCGTATCACCAGTTCTGCAATCTGGTAACATCTGTCACTGACGGGGCGGCGAGCTGTTAGCTATCAATGAAGGCACAAAAGATGATTAATGAGATATACAGGAAGGTTCGGTACAACCTCTTCGCAGCGATGCCGGCATCGAGGAAATCTGACCAGAAGGTGAAGGATTGCATCCGTAAAGTTCGTTACAACCTCTTTGGTAAGCTTCCAGTATTAGGGCGGCGGCCATCGCAGGGTGAGACGAGCAAGGCACAAGGACGACGCGAGCGCGAAGGTTTTTTCGAGAAATACTGCCGGGGCAAGGGCATCGATATCGGTTATGCCGGAGACCCGGTAGTGCCGAGTGTGCAGGGGTGGGATTTCGAACATGGCGACGCGCAATATATGAGGGGACTGGAAGATGAGAGTTTCGATTTTGTCTATTCCAGCCACCTGCTGGAGCATCTTCCCGACATCGAGATCGCACTGAACCACTGGAACCGTGTGCTTAAGCCGGGTGGCTATCTGTTGCTCTATCTGCCTCATCGCGATCTGTATGAAAAGAAGACCACGTTGCCATCACGTTTTAATGATGATCATATGCACTTCTTTCTGCCGCAGGAAGATGAGGCACCCGACACCGTAGGCCTGGAGCCACTGGTGAAACGGCTCTTTCCCGAGCATGAACTGATCTACTGTCGTACCTGTGATGAAGGGTATGTGAACCACGGCGACGAGCTACCGAGCGAAGGTGAGTTTTCCATCGAGCTTGTATTGAAGAAAGCGTAGCAAGCGATTTACCAATAGTGATGTCGTGTAAATAGTTGATGAAGATACTGGCAATACGAATCGGTCGGGTTGGCGACATCGTGATGATCACCCCTGCGTTGCGCGCGATTATCGATGCCTACCCGGAGGCTGAACTGCATGTGCTGACCAGTCCGGATGGGAGGCGTGTACTAAAAGGGTTCGCGCCACAGGTGACGAAGCTGATCGTGCATGATCGTAAGTCGCAGCTCGCCTTCTATCATGTGCGTAAGATTGAAGAGGCGTTGCAGCAGGAAAGCTATGACCGGGTCTTTTGCTTTGAACTGAATCCCCGCTTTAGTGAGCTGTCGAAGCGTCTGACCGAGAACGCCTTCTGTATCGATTACAGCAATGAATCGGCGCACTACTCGCGCCGTTGTCTCGATGCAGTGCAGCGCTCGGTAGGCGAAACATTAGACAATTACTGGATTACGTTGCCAGTTACCGATGAGGCACGCGTTAAGGCGCGAGCCATTCTCGCAGAGGAAGGGATTACGGACGATACATTTGTCATCGGTCTTCATCCAACTTATAGCGGGCTGAAAAAAGTGGCGTGGCGTCGCTCCAAAGATGCCGCTCGCCTATGGCCGGCGCAGTCGTTTGCCGAGCTGGCTAAATTGATTGCAACCTATGGTAAAGAGAACAGTCTCGATATTCGTATCATTATGGATTTGATGCCGGATGAGGTGGGTGTTGGAGAAGAGATCGTGCGCCTCAGTGGCGGTGCGGCTACGATGCTCACACCACCGCTTGATTTTGAACGCTACAAGGCGACGCTCGAACGGATGGATATTCTGGTGATCTCCAATACTGGCCCTATGCATATAGGCGGAGCAGTAGGTACCCATGTAGTAGCCTTTTTTGGTGATGTACCACCCACCGATAGCGCTGCTTATGTCCCACAAGGGCAGAATGTAAATATGATGCCGCCATCAAAAGAGATCGCAGATATTACACCTCAACAGGCGTTAGAGGCGTGTAAATCTTTTTTCCCAACGAGTTAATGCATAAATGTTAGTCTGGGTTGAGCTTTAAGCGAAACCCAGGGGTGCCCTGATAGAGGTTTATATTTTCAACCCGCCATTCCTAAAAACACACCGCCCTCGCTCCACATCTCAGCCTTAATGCCATTGGCACGCTCGGCATGTTCTGTAAGTGATTTAAAGGCCTCATGCGAGCCGGTTTGATACAGGGTAAAGACAACTCCAGCGCTGTTCTTGAGCCGTACCTGTGCAGCGATCCGGCCATTCAGCGAGCAGTATCTGCCACCGAGTATCTGAAAGCCTTTCTCTTTGAGCCGGACAGGGTCGACCAGTTTGAAATCGAGTTTTCTCATCACGTTGCTAAGCCCCGCATAGCTGCTCTCTGCACAGTCACTATCAAACTGTTTCTGATGATTGATCGCGCTCTCCTGCGCGATGCTGGCGACAAGCTGCTGCTGAGCTGGTGTGGTAATAATCCACTGCAGTGAAATGACCGCGGCGAGTAGCAGTGATGCGGCAATCGAAATGTTACGCTGCGCAAGCCAGCGCTGTTTCCAGTTGAACTGTTCTTTGATCTGGTCCGGCCTGGTTTGTTGTGGCAGTGGCGCAATATCGATCATCTGCTGTAGCTTGTCGATAGAGGTGCTCATCGATTGTCTGCTCTGACCATCGACTGCTGAATATTGTTTCTGAGGTCACCCTTGATTGAAGGGTCATTGGCTGAGAAGGCTGTGGCCGAGAAGGTGAGTGCGGCAAATAGCAGATCGAGGTTTGTCGCTTTTGTCACTACCGATGATTTCATGTTTTTCTCCTGTGGACTTATCGCCATCCCTGAGTGTCAGGGGGGGGTACTGTAAAAACACTCCTGTGCACAATTTGATTGCACCTCGTTGAAAAATTGCACTGGCAATGGCAGTGAAAACTTTAGGGGATTTTTGCATTTATTTTTTAGTGGCCGCTAACTAGTTGTAATTATTAATTAATTCCTGTGATGCTGGTCGCGTTTTTTAGGGGGTACGTCGCTATAATGGGCGCTCGGTTTTCGGGGGTGTGAAATGCTGTTTATATATAGTGGCGAGGTCCCGGCGCTTGATCGCCGTTTACGCTATGAACTTGGGGCGAAACATCGCCTGCTGACGATTCCTTATGCGCCGGAAGCGCATTGGGCCGCGATTGAGGCGAGGGATTATTACAGAGGTTGTGGAATCAATGCGCATTCACTGAGCGAACACGCCTATCGCATTAAGCAGCAGCTGCGAGATGCAATTTTCACCTCTGATGCGGTCTATCTCACTGGCGGTAACACCTATCAGTTTCTCGCATATGCGAGGCAGGTTGAGCTCTTCTCGCTGTTGCAGGTATTTGAGGCAGTTGGGGGGATTATTGTCGCGGAGTCCGCCGGCTCGATTATCCTCTCCCCGGATATCTCTACCGCCGCCATTCCGACAACCTGCCCGGACGAAAATGGTGTCGGTGTGACCGAGTTTAATGCGATGGGCCGTATCCCCTTTCATGTTAGTCCGCACCATGAGCCAAACTCGCTTCAGGCGGCGGGTGAGATGGAGGAGTTACAGGTGCTGGCGGATCTTTCTGATAGATCTGTGCTGCTGTTGCAGGATGGTGCGGGCGTTGTGATGCAGGGCGATGAGGTCATTTTCTCAGCTGGTTCACCCAGCTGGATCACTGCAACCCCTGAACCGAATATCGCAGAAGCGGCTGTTGACCAGCGGCGTTCTGGCGGTCAATCGATGGCTGGCTGAGCGGCCAGTTTTTCAAGCGCCTCAAGTTCTTCAGTGCTGAATCCAGCCTGCTGTCGCATCGTGTAATCAAACGGCCCGCGTAGTTCGCCAATAAAATAGGCGCTAACCAGTTCGCGAAAGGTGCTTGCTGGATTGAGTCCACGCTCATCGCAGAGATATTTAAACCAGCGCGAGCCGATTTCGACATGTCCGATCTCATCACGCAGGATGATCTCAAGGATCGCGACGCTCTCTTCATCACCCGCTTTTTTCAGGCGTTGCATCATGCCGGGGGTGACATCAAGTCCGCGTGCCTCTAACACACGCGGTACCAGCGCCATCCGCACCATCGGATCATCGGCGGTCTTCTGTGCCATTGCCCAGAGGCCGTTGTGGGCGGGGAAATCACCATAGTGGTGACCGAGGTCCTGAAGTCGTTCTGAGAGTAACGCAAAGTGGTACGCCTCTTCATCGGCAACCCGAATCCAGTCACTGTAATACTGTTGTGGCAGCCCGCGAAAGCGATAGACCGCATCCCATGCGAGATTGATCGCATTAAACTCGATATGGGTGATGGCGTGAATCAACGCAGCGCGCCCCGCTTCGCTGCCGAGACCTCGCCGCGGGACATCGGCGGGTTTAACCAGCAGCGGTTTAGCGGGTCGTCCCGTTTCGCCAATGGGTTGTGGCGGCGTGGCAGGTGTCAGGGTGTAACCGCCTTCACGCCATTGTTGCGCGGTCTCTTTTGTCAGGCGTAGTTTGTCGGCCACGCAACAGGATGCCAGGCACTGCTGTGCTGCGGTGAAGATATCGTTTGAGATCGTAAGCGTCACTTTGTCGTTACATCTGGACTGGATTGGTTGATTGGCGCTACTGCGAGCGGGCAACAGGTAGTTGTTCAGGTGCCGTGCAAACAGATTAACATGATCAGGAAGTGAAATGCAGATGTGGCCGAGCGGCAGGTCAATAATCGATGGTGTCGTTGCTGACGTCGGGGATCTCGGAGTAGAGCAGTCCGTTATGGACATGTGTTGAAGTGGCAAATTACGGAGCAACAGCGACAACACCATTGATTAGCGCGATCAGTTTTTTTGCTTCATGTCGTTTTCCTCCAGGGTGATACGTTCCTGTTTAAGCGGTGATATCGGATAGGTGAAGGTGTTTTGCTCAGGGATGGCCTGTGGTAACTTAACTTATTGGTAATTCAATATAATAGTGGGTTTTCAGGTGCCACCCCACGGCCCTGTCGCATATCGCTGTAACTGTCGGTGGCAGGCTGATATTCTCTCCTCTCGATGAGGGCGCTGCAAAAAAAGGATCAAACAGAGCGTTATGACCAGCAGAAGTATCTATAAGGTGTTATTCCATAATCAGGGCAAGCTATATGAGCTCTACGCCAGGGAGATCTACCAGGGGGAGCTCTACGGTTTTGTTGAGATCGAAGAGCTGCTCTTTGGTGAAAACAGTTCCGTGGTGGTTGACCCGGGCGAGGAGCGGCTCAAGTCTGAGTTTGCCGGTGTCAAAAGAAGCTTCATCCCGATGCATTCCATCGTTCGCATAGACGAGGTTGAAAAAGAGGGGCTGGGTAAGATCACTGAACTGTCGAGCAAGGGAGATAACGTTTCCCCGTTCCCTGGGCCCATCTACACCCCGCGCGGAGATAACTAGAAAAGCGGCTTCGGGGCTCAGTTCCCGGCAGGGATTTGATATTGTCCGCTGACTGTCGATATCTGGTGTAGCAGCTTGATTGAGCCTGGAATCGGGTACTCATGAAAGCGACAGGAGATCATGCCGTTAACTATTGGCCTGGTCGGTATCGATAGTCATAGAGGGCGGTTAGATGAAGTGTCCCAAATGTCAGTATGTGCGGCAGCCATCCGAAGAGGTGCCTGAATGGCAATGTCCAAAGTGCGGCATCGCCTATCAGAAATTTAAGGCGAAGATAAAATCAGCACCCGCTTCCGATGCCAAAGAAAAAACGCAGCAGACTGAAGAGAAGCGCAAGGTGACAGCCACCAATAATGATCCCGATAAAAAGAGCGGCACTACATTTAAGGATCTGCGCGTACTGATTCTGTTGCTGATCCTGCTCTTTGTGGCACTCGACAGGTATTTTATGAAGGCCAATACCAGTGACTGGGAAGAGCCGTTAAGAGTCGTTGTCTATCCTATCAACGGCGACGATAGCGCTGCGTCAGCCGCCTATATGAAGACGCTGCAACGCAGTCATTTTACTGAAATCAACCGGTTCATGAGGCGTGAGGCGGCACGTTACGGGCTGGCTATCGGTGACCCGCTAGATATCCGCATGGGGCCGGTCATTGCAGAAAGACCACCCCTTCCGCCAGACGACAGAGGTATGCTCGATACCATTCTCTGGAGCCTGAAGTTTCGCTACTGGTCATTTATCGTGGATAGCTACGATGGGCCGAGGCCGGACATCCGAATCTTTACCCTGTTCTACGATCCCAAAGAGTATGAACGACTGCCGCATTCGACCGGAATCGAGCAGGGCCTGTTGAGCATTGTTCACGCCTTTGCCAGTAAAAAGATGGCGAAGCAGAATAACTTTGTCATCACGCACGAGATGCTGCATACGCTGGGCGCGACAGATAAATACTCGTTCTCGAACAATCAGCCTGTATTCCCCGATGGTTATGCCGAGCCCGAGAAAAAACCGCTCTACCCACAGCAGTTTGCAGAAGTGATGGGTGGGCGTATTCCTTTGGCCCAGGGGAGGTCAGTGATTCCAGCAGGGCTGAGTGAGGCGATCATCGGTGGCAGGACCGCATGGGAGATCGGCTGGGCTATTGGGCAAGAGTAGCGTGGGTGATGTGTTTCCAGGAACAGGCTGGCTGCTAGCGGGTAAACAATGGTGGCATGGGTAGCGTAAATTGATTTGGTTTTTATGAATCTATCATATCGATAGTATTATGAATTTTATATCAACTGTTAAATTCTACAGTTTATATTTCTGTTGATTTTGTGATTTCATGCCTAATTCATAAGGAAGGAAATCCTGAAGGTTTGTTTTGCTAAGACAATCCAAAAGAGCCGCGACTTCTGGGAGCGGCTCTTTTGGAAACAAAGCTCATTGAGGGGTGTTGTTATGATTACGCGGTCATCTCGGTAAAGTTTTTTTTCGCATGAACATCGATAAAGTGTTGGCCGATCATTTTTTTCAATCTAGTTTGCTATTTTATTCGAACATCCATCAATATTGACCTGATTAACTTCGTATACTGCGGCGCACAGGGTAGACAATGGCTGACACTATGAGAAAATCGCGCCTTCGATTTATAGAATGACGAGGCAGGCATGGCTAAAGAGTTACAGGCGCTGATTTTCGATGTGGATGGCACCCTTGCAGATACCGAACGCGATGGTCATCGCGTTGCATTTAATGCGGCATTTGAAGAAGCGGGGCTGGACTGGGTATGGAGTGAAGCGCTCTATGGTGAGCTGCTGGCGGTGACTGGCGGTAAGGAGCGTATCCGTTTTTATCTGGAAAAATTCAACACCGATTTTGAGAAGCCAGAAAATTATGATGATTTTGTTGCAGGCCTGCACGCCGCTAAAACGCGCCTTTTTGTTGAGCTGATGCAGCGCGGTGCGATACCGCTAAGACCGGGCGTCGAGCGTTTGATCAACGAGGCACGCGCTGCCAATATACGTCTTGCCATCTCAACCACGACAACGCCTGCGAATGTCGAGGCGCTGATCAGCAATACGCTGGGAAGCGATGCGATGCAGTGGTTTGAGGTGATCGCGGCAGGTGATGTGGTACCGGCTAAAAAACCTGCCCCAGATATCTATAGCTATGCGCTGGAGAAGATGGGGCTAGAGGCAGATCAATGTATCGCCTTTGAAGACTCACTGAACGGCATCCTCTCATCACTGGGCGCAGGGCTTAAGACCATCATTACCATCAACGGTTATACGAGTGAAGATGACTTCACTGGTGCTGCGGTGGTGCTGGATCAGATGGGAGAGCCAGGGGCGCCGTGCAAAGTGCTGCAGGGGGAGATTGAGATGACGCATCTTGATATGGCAGCAGTACAGCAGCTCTTTCAGGGGTAAGGCGAAAGTAGCAGAGAGGCAGCCATCGCGGTTTGCCTCTCATGATCAGTTTTGCTGTTTATTCCCTTTCTTTTTCCTGTCGCCATCCTTCTTTGAGTAGCCTTTCTCGGCGCTGATCTTGATATCGATATCGTACTGCTGCTGCAGGGCACCTGTAATGTTATAGATCATCGAATCACCGGGGAGGATGGCGACATAGGGGTTTTTGATGCTGTGCCAGCAGGGGTTATCCGGCACGGCAGAGTGGATGCCGAGCGCATCCATCGCCAGCGCATACCAGCCGAAGCGTTCTACCTCATTGGCGAAACCACGCAGCCTGGTGCCGGAAGCCAGTACCAGCTCGACCGCCTTGTCATGAATGCTGTTCTGTTTTTCGATGTTCTGTTTGTTGAAGGTGTATTTGGCAAAGACCACATTACTGGCGGCCTTGTGGCGTCTTTTTAGATTGACAATCTTGATGGCAGCCACAATGGCGATGAGTGCTGCACCGATGTAAAACAGGATCTCCATCTAATTTCTCCTCTCTTAAGTGCTTCCTGCCCGTTAGTCTGATTTGATTTTTAACAGCATAAATTCCAGATCGTTTTGCCGCAGCCGCGCACGGGTTCTGTTGAGTTTCTGCATCTCTTTGATGGGGCCAATCCTGACACGATGCCAGGTGTTGTCATTGTCGATGGTGACGGTCTGGATGGCGGACTCAAACCCCTGCAGTGCCAGTTGAGCCTTAAAGGCATCGGCATCGGAATAGTGTCTGAAAGAGCCGACCTGTAGCACATAGGTGCCGGGCTTCTTGAGCTTTGGCATCCTCAGGGCCGCCTCTTTGTCCTGTTCTGGAATAAAGATCTCCATTTCAGGCAGTAGCGTGTAAAAATCGAAACGAGACTTTTCAGGGGTGGTGTCGCTGTTAGAGGGTTTACTGGTAGCGACTGGTGGTTTCGCACTGGATGGCGCAGATGGTGCAGTCGCAGCGTCAGGTGCCGGGGTATTGAGCTGCGTATAGAGATAGGCGCCAAGGCCAATCACCAGGCCGATCACCATCCCGACCATCAATGAACCCCAGCCGATGCCGGAACTCTTTTTTACCTGGGCCTTTTTTTTAGCAGGCGTCTTGTAATCTTTTGTCACAGTTACATCTTTTCAGGTGAGCTGACACCTAACAGGCCGAGGCCGTTACTGATCACCTGACGCACGGCACCGATGAGTGCGACGCGTGCATCACGCAGTGCGGCATCATCAACAATAAACTGATGTGCATTGTAATAGGTGTGAAATTCATTGGCCAGATCACGCAGATAGTAGGCGACCTGGTGTGGTTCGTGGGCGAGGGCCGCCGATTCGACCACCTCGGGGTAGCGCGACAGTCGGGTGATCAGCGCCTGCTCATGTTCGTTATCGAGCCGTGCAAGTGTATCTTCCCCTGGCCGTTGCCACGAGAGCCCTTTCTCTTCCAGCTGGCGTAACACACTACAGACACGCGCATGGGCATACTGGATGTAGTAGACCGGGTTATCGCTTGACTGCGACTTGGCCAGATCGAGGTCGAAGTCCATATGCTGTTCACACTTGCGCAGCACATAAAAGAAACGCGCGGCGTCGTTACCCACCTCGTCGCGCAGCTGACGCAGCGTGACGAACTCACCACTGCGGGTCGACATCTGCGCCTTCTCGCCACCGCGATAGAGGATTGCAAACTGTACCAGCAGGACATCCAGTTTACTGACATCATCACCCAGTGCCTCAAGTGCCGCTTTCACACGCGGTACATAGCCGTGGTGGTCGGCCCCCCAGACATCGATGACGCGATCAAAACCGCGCTCCAGCTTGTCCATATGGTAGGCGATGTCCGATGCAAAGTAGGTTGCCTGCCCATTTTCACGAATCACCACGCGATCTTTTTCATCACCAAAGTCGGTGGAGCGGAACCACCACGCGCCGTTCTGTTCATAGAGGTGGCCGCTCGCCTTGAGGCGCGCTACGGCACGATCAATCGCACCGGAGGCGACCAGAGAGTTCTCAGAAAACCACTCTTCGTAGATGATGCCAAATTCCTGCAGATCTTCGCGGATATCTTTGAGGATGGTGTTAAGTGCGGCATCGAAGACGATTCCATAACCCTCGTCGCCGAGCAGCGCCTTGCAGCGTTCGATCAGTGCGTCGATGTGCAGCTCTTTATCACCACTGCCATCGGCCTGTTCATCGGCAGGCAGGTCAACCATCACCGCATCGGCGGTATGCCTCAGTGTCTCGCCGTGGGCCTGCTGTAGCTCGGCGGCGATGTCGTAGATGTATTGCCCTTTGTAGCCGTTGCTCGGAAAGGTGATCGCCTCGCCGCAACCTTCGAGATAGCGCAGCCAGGTGCTAGCAGCGAGGATGTTCATCTGTCGTCCGGCATCGTTGACATAATATTCGCGATGCACCTTGAAGCCCGCGGCGGCGAGCAGGTCTGCGACGGTCGCGCCATAGGCGGCACCGCGCCCATGGCCGACATGCAGCGGGCCGGTAGGGTTGGCCGACACAAACTCGACCTGTACCCGTTTTCCCTGACCAATGGTGCTGTGGCCAAAGGCCTCGCCACTTTCAAAGATTTTGCCGATCACCGCGAGCTGGATCCCCTCTGTCATGAAGAAGTTGATGAAACCAGGACCCGCGATCTCGACGCTGTTCACCATCTCCGATGCGGGCAGTGCGGCGACGATCCTGTTTGCCAGGTCACGCGGTTTGCAGCGCGCCTGTTTGGCCAGCATCAACGCGATATTGCAGGCGAAGTCGCCGTGGCTTTTGTCGCGGGTGCGCTCAATCTGGATGTTGAGGTCGATCTCGGTGGGCAGGTCGTTGTGCTGCTGCAACGTCGTAACCGCCCGGGTGATTAATGCCTGTATTTGGTTTTTCATTAACGCTTTGAAATATCTGTGAGTTTTAGATTTATGGCCGGTGACGGCTGGCGCTCTATTATCCGCAGTCTAGCCCAACATTCAAGGGCTTGTCCGCAATAAACTGGCGGCCCAGCTAGCCAAGCTCCATCGCATCGACATCGATAGACCAGCGCACCTTTTTTGCCTGCGGTAGTTGTGCTAGCTGCGGCAGCCAGTGGCGTAGAAAATTGTGTAGCTGCGCGCGTTTGTCAGTCTGGATCAGCAGCTGTGCACGGTAGCGCCCGGCCCGCTTTTCCATCGCGGCGGGGATCGGCCCTAGCAGCTCGGCGGAGCAGTGTGCCCCCTGGGTATTGGGGAGCTGAAATCCAAGATCGCGCGCGGCGCTGAGGAATTCATTGGGCAGTTCGCGCGTGCTCGCCTCGGCACGCAGCAGTGCAATGTGTCGAAATGGCGGCAACTGCGCCTGCGAGCGTTCGATCAACAGGTCGCTAGCAAAGCGGCTGTAGTCATGATGGATGATGCCGTTGAGCAGTGGATGCGCCGGGTGGTGGGTCTGGATCAGCACCTCGCCGCGGTTATCACCGCGCCCTGCCCTGCCTGCGACCTGAATGATCAGCTGCCCCATCCGTTCGCTGGAACGAAAGTCGAGTCCGAACAGTCCCTGGTCGGCATCGAGTATCCCGACCAGCGTGACGTTCGGCAGGTGGTGCCCCTTGGCGAGCATCTGGGTGCCGAGCAGAATCTGGCCGCGGCCACCCTCTGCCTGTTTGAGTAGCGTCTGTAGCGCCCCTTTGCGACGTGTGCTGTCGCGGTCGATGCGCACGATCTCATTTTTCGGGAACAGTGCGGCCAGCGCCTCGGCGGCCCGCTCGGTTCCCTGCCCCAGTGGGCGCAGGTCGACGCTGCCGCAGTCGGGGCACTGGTTATCGATGCGCCGCTGGCTGTCGCAGTGGTGGCAGCGCAGCAGGTGCCGTGACTTGTGCAGGATCATATGGGCGTCGCAGCGCTGACAGTTGGCGAGCCAGCCGCAGTCGTGGCAGATCAGTGTTGGGGCGTAGCCGCGGCGGTTGAGGAACAGCAGCACCTGCTGACCTTTGTCGAGGTGGTGCTGGATCGCCTGCAACATCGTGGTCGAAAATCCATCGTTCAGTTTCTGCTGGCGCAGGTCGAGCAGGCGAATCTTCGGGTGGGCGGCGTTACCGGCGCGTTCCGGCAGGATCAGATGATGGAAGCGTCCCAGTTGCGCGTTGTGCAGGCTCTCCAGCGATGGCGTCGCCGAGCCGAGCACAATTGGGATCTCTGCCTGCTGTGCGCGCCTGATCGCGACATCGCGTGCATGGTAACGGAAACCCTCCTGCTGTTTAAACGAGAGGTCGTGCTCTTCATCGATGAGGATGATGCCGAGCCGCGCCATCGGCGTGAAGACCGCCGAGCGGGTGCCGATGACAATCGGCGCATCGCCCGCTCTTGCCTGTAACCAGCTGTTCATTCGCGCCCTGTCGTTGAGGCCGGAGTGCAGCAGTGCGATTGGCACCGCAAAGCGTTGCTGGAAGCGCTTCAGCAGCTGTGGTGTCAGGCCGATCTCGGGCACCAGGATCAGCGCCTGTTTACCTGCCTGCAACACCTCTTCGACGGCGTTGAAATAGACCTCGGTCTTGCCGCTGCCGGTCACCCCATCGAGCAGCAGGCAGCGGAAGCTATCCAGCGTGTTGTGAATCGCATTGCAGGCCGTCCGTTGTGCGCTGTTGAGTTCCGGCGGCGTACCGCTCTCTTTCGTGAGTGGCTGTGATGGCGTCGCCTGTTCCGCTATCTCGATCCACCCTTTATCGATCAGGTTGCGCATCACCGTGCGCCAGTTTTCAAACCGGGTATCGAGTTCGCTGGCGTTGAGTGGCTTCTCTCTCTGCTGAAGTAGTTGCAGCAGTGCCAGCTGACGCGGGGCGCGTTTCAGGCTCTGGGGTTCGACGGCGTGGCCAGTTTCATTTAACGACCACACCTTTTCGCCGGAGAGCCTTGCCCCTTCGCCCTGGCGCAGCAGGGTTGGGAGCGCGGCAGAGAGCACTTCACCGATAGGGTAGTGGTAGTAACTGCTCGCCCACTGCGCCAGCGACTGAATCTCCGCTGGCAGAATGGCACCGTCATCAAGCAGTTCAAGCGCCGGTTTAAGGCGTGACCGGTCGATACGGCTGTCGCTTTCGAGCGCCACTACCACGCCGACCTTCTGGCTGCGACCAAATGGGATGCGCACCCGCATGCCGGGTACAATCTGTTCCGCTACGCACTCGGCTGGTGGTAGATAATCGAAGGTTTGTGGCAGTGGTGATGGGACGGCGACCTGTAAGACGCCCTTAAATGCGCAGGGTGTTTGCATGGCGCAGGACTCTATCATGTTCGTGCGCGGGAGCCCACGGTTGTAGTTGATCGAATTACGGCTTAAATCTTACGCAAAGTCTAACAAGAAACCATAACTTATTGTGATAAAAGAGAATAAGTGATTATCCACAGAATCTGTGGATAACTCTGTGGAAGAATTGGGGTAATCGTGGTGTACCCCGCGTTTTTATTGGTGTTGTGTTAAATTGATGAAAAATTAATCGATAGTATTAATATAATAAAAAACAATTAGTTATATTAATTTGAGGTGTTTTATGGCAGTTGGGGCGGGCTTGTTGTGGAAAAGATGCAGGGCAAAAAAATAGCTGTGCATAAGATTTTTTTGTTGACATAAAAAAAAGCCTGCGGGCATATAGAGATAGAGGATCTTTGCACAGCAGGGCTTTTATAACCAGTTGTAATGCAGGAAAGAAACTTAGTAAAGAAGTGGGTTTTTTAGAAAGGTTTGACCACCACCAGAATAATTACCGCGATCAGCAATAGAACCGGCAACTCATTGAACCATCGATAGAAGAGATGCCCGCGCTGGTTAAGATCCTGTTTGAACGCTTTGACGATCTTGCCACAGTAGATGTGATAGGCGATGAGCACCGCCACGATCAGAAGTTTGAGATGCAGCCATCCCATGCTGGCGTAGAGGGTCCAGCCGTAGTCGAACAGCAGCCACAGGCCAAAGATGATGGTCAGAACGGCTCCCGGGGTCATGATGCCGTAGAAGAGTTTACGCTCCATGACCTTGAAACGTTCGTTGCTGATCTCGTCACTGCTCATGGCGTGATAGACAAACAGTCGCGGTAGATAGAATAGCGCGGCAAACCAGGTGACCATGAAGATGACATGGAAGGCTTTGACCCACAGCATTTGGAACCCCTGAAGTTAAGATCTCAGGCTGTAGTATACCTGTAGTGTCTGGGTTTGGCGTTAAGTGAGCGTAATCAGATCACGCAGAGTGAGAATAGCGCTGCGGCCTGTCTAAAAAGGGAGTTACTTGCACCACTCTTTGATGGATTTGCGAACATCGGCAAGCTGTTTAATGCGATCCTCATCCGAGATGTAGTTACGGTTACCCTTGCCGTCTTCTGTGTAGAGGCGGCTGACGGTCTGCAGTTTTTGCAGCTGTTCTTTGACCTTTTTGCAGTTGTCATCACGCGTGGCCTGTAGTGCCTTCACATCTTCTTTGGCCTTTTTCTCTTCATCGCCTTTTTTTGTTTCTTCACCGTTCTTCTTGGTGGTTGACGCTGAATCTGAAGCGCCAGGGACCCTGGGAGGAGCGACATTAGGGGTGAAGACCTGCACATCGATCTGTTCCGAGGATGAACCTGCGGGGCGATCACTGAAGATGACTTTGCCATTTTCATCGATAGATTTGTAAAAGCGGGCCGCAGTCGCATCCAGTGCGGTCAGTAACATGGCGCTACAGAGTGCTAACGCTAAACCTTTTGTCCCTTTTAACATACCTGAGTCATCTCTCATTTATTTGGTCAAGTCACCAGTTTATCGGCACTTTATGGTCAGACAACAGCCTTTTGTAGGCGATCGAGCCTTAGACGTTCACGCTTATCGAAGAGGTGGCGCGAACCCAGCGCGACAGCAAAGAGGGTGCCGAAACCGGTGCCGGCCGTCACCATGAACATGATCAGGATCTGGTAGTTCACCGCTGTCATCGGGTCGGCACCGGCGAGGATCTGTCCGGTCATCATGCCGGGCAGACTAACAATACCGGCCACGGCCATGGCGTTGATGATCGGAATCATACCGCTGCGGATACTGTCGCGACGGATATCGCTGATCGCCTGCTGGGGGGGGTGGCCTAAAATCAGGCGCGCCTCGATCACATCGCGCTGCTGCCACGCACTCTGGGTCAGGCGGTCAAGCCCCAGTGCGATACCGTTCATGGTGTTGCCAAACATCATCCCCAGCAGCGGGATAGCATATTGTGGTGTATACCAGGGGTCGGCCGAGATCACCACGGTGAGCACCAGCAGAGTCACAACGATAGTTGAGATGAAGAGTGATAGTGTGCCGAGGGTAAAGCTCTTCAGGCCGATAAAGCGGCGCTGCTGGCGCACTACCACCTCGCGTCCGGCGGCGAGCAGCATCACCAGCGCAACCAGTGCCATCCAGCCGGGGTGAGTGGTGCTAAACAGAAGTTTTAATATCAGACCTATCAACATCAGCTGGATCACGGTGCGCAGTGCGGCGATGATGATCGATCGGCCAAGGCCGAGTTGCATCTGAAATGAGAGCAGTGCCAGCACCACGATCAGCAGTGCCGCGAGTGAGAGATCCCACGCAGAGAGGGTGATCAGTTCCATTCACCCTCCACTTGCTGCAGCCTGCCCTGTTTGATGACGAAATGGCGCGATGCAACCCGTTGCCGTTGTTTCGGGTCATGGCTGACCCAGATCGCAGCGCAGTGGGATCGAGCACGATAGTCGGCGACGAGCGCCTCAACTCGCCTGGTGTTTTCTGGGTCGAGCGCGGCGGAGGGTTCGTCCAGCAGCAGTGCCTGTGGCTGATTTACCAGCAGACGTAACAGCGCCAGTCGCTGGCGTTCTCCGCTGGAGAGTGTTGCAACCGGCAGCTCGAGAGTGCTCTCATCAAACCCCAGCGCAGCAAACCAGGTTGAGAGCAGCTGACGATCAAAGTCGCCACTGAAATGTTCACCTACTGAGTCGCGCCACCACTGACTGACGGCGGGTAGAAAGCCTACTCGTTTGCGCCACTCCGAAGCGCGGTATGTGTGGCACGCCTTTTCATCGAGCAGCACTTCGCCATCGTGGGGATCGAGGTCGGCGATGGCACGCAGCAGCAGACTCTTGCCGCAACCGGACGGGCCGCATAGCGATACCGACTCCCCCGCAGCGACTGTTAGATTGAGCGGTTCCAGTGTGCGAGTAACAAGGTTCTCAATGTGTAGATGGCCCAGCGGATCTCTCCCGATAATTTTTATATAGTATAGCGATCGATGGCGTAACGCATCATTACAAATGGAGGTCAATGGAGAAGCCAGTAGTTGCGCAGAAGATGCCCTGTGAGATGACGCTGGAGACGGGCAGTTACTGGTTCTGCGTCTGTGGTAGATCGAAGCGGCGGTCCATACTCTGATGATGATGCGTGGCTGCAAACAGAGCGTGCCGCCGTATTATGATGGCAGCGATGACGGGGCTTAGGGTTAAATTTCTATGAATAAAAAAAGAGGCGCCTGAGGCGCCCCTTTCAGTTAGCTACATTACTGGATGACCTTAGTTATGGCCACGTGCACCAGTAAATTCAGGGTAGGCTTCCAGACCGCAGTCTGTGATATCCAGCCCTTCGTACTCTTCTTCTTCAGAGACACGAATCCCCATCACGGCCTTGATGATCGCCCAGGTGATCAGGCTGATGACGAATACCCAGCCAAAGATCACACCCACACCGGTCAGCTGACCCATGAAGGTGGCATCGGCGTTTGATAGTATCACCGCCATCACACCCCAGATACCGACCACACCGTGGACCGAGATCGCACCGACCGGGTCATCGATCTTCAGCTTGTCAAGACCCAGGATTGAGAAGACCACCAGTACGCCGCCGATCGCGCCAATGAAGGTTGCCAGCAGCGGGCTTGGATCGAGCGGCTGTGCGGTGATCGCCACCAGGCCTGCCAGCGCACCATTCAGTACCATTGTCAGGTCAGCCTTGCCGAACATCAGGCGTGCGGTGAGCAGCGCCGCAATCACACCACCGGCTGCTGCGGCATTGGTGTTTACAAAGACCTTAGCAACGGCATTCGCTTCACCGACATCAGAGAGTTTTAACTCGGAACCACCGTTGAAACCGAACCAGCCTAACCACAGGATAAAGGTACCGAGCGTTGCCAGCGGCATGTTGGCACCGGTGATCGGGTTGATCTGGCCATCAGGGCCGTACTTGCCTTTACGTGCGCCGAGTAACAGTACACCGGCCAACGCTGCGGCGGCACCCGCCAGATGAACGGTTCCAGATCCAGCAAAATCGACATAACCGACACCACCGTCAGCGGTCAGGAAGCCACCGCCCCAGTTCCAGAAACCCTGCATCGGGTAGATGAAGCCGGTCATCACAATGCAGAAGACCAGGAAGGCCCACAGCTTCATACGTTCTGCCACGGCACCCGAGACGATTGACATCGCGGTCGCGACGAACACCACCTGGAAGAAGAAGTCAGAGAGGTTGGAGTAGTAGATAGCTCCACCGCTGGCCAACACGTCTGCCGCGCTGTTATCTCCGCTACCCAAAATGCCGTGCAGGCCTGGCCAATAGATGCTGGAGGCCCCGTCGCCAGGGTACATAATGCCGTACCCCATCAATAGATACATGATGCAGGCGATCGAATAGAGCGTGATGTTCTTGGTTAGAATTTCAGTTGTGTTTTTTGCGCGTACCATGCCCGCTTCGAGCATCGTAAAGCCAGCGGCCATCCACATGACCAGTGCGCCGCATACCAGAAAATAGAAGGTATCGACGGCATATTTTACTTCGGTTATTGCTTCCACGTTTACATCCTCCAAAAAGAGATAGAGATATTGAGCCGCTGATTAGAGCGCTTCACTACCGGTCTCGCCGGTACGAATACGGATCGCCTGTTCGAGGCCGAAGACAAAGATCTTGCCGTCGCCGATCTTGCCGGTCTGTGCCGACTTGGCTAATGCTTCGATCACCTGATCTAGCAGATCGTCTGCAACCGCGATTTCAATCTTCACCTTGGGCAGGAAGTCGACAACATACTCTGCACCGCGATAGAGTTCGGTATGTCCCTTCTGGCGGCCAAACCCCTTGACCTCGGTGACGGTAATGCCCTGCACCCCAATCTCGGACAGTGCTTCGCGCGCATCATCGAGTTTGAATGGTTTAATAATCGCACTGACAAGCTTCATAACTTTTTCCTCTCTGACTTGATTTACCCCGATCTCTCGGAAACTGAGTCTCCTGCGACAGGCGTCATTTGGTGCGCCGGCAGGAAAAATAAATTCAATACCTCTGCTCTTTTGCACGCCCCGTGCCACACTGGATAATTACATAAAAAACATATATATATGATATTAAGCGCGGTTATTAGATGATTGCATTGCACCACAAATGACATTGGCGTCCCCGGAGCGGCACCGGTTTGGTGCATGGCGTGGATTTGGGCTGGGGGGGTGTAATCTGTGGGGAATTGCGTACACTACCCCTTCATGAATTGAGCTGCTCTCCTTAGGTTATTGATGGGGCGTTGCTGTTTGACCAGGGAAATATAATGATCGATGCCAGGACCATAGAAGAGTTCACCAGGCGTATCTCTGAGGCAATGCCGCAGGGAGCGCAGGTGCTCCAGCAGGATATAGAAAAAAATGTGCGCGCCGTTGTCAGCAGCGGTTTTGAAAAACTTGATCTCGTGTCACGCGAAGAGTTTGAGGTGCAGACAGCGGTGCTGGCGCGTACCCGTGAAAAACTGGAGGCGCTGGAGAAACAGGTTGCAGCACTTGAGGCCGGCACCAAGTAATTATATAGCGTAAAAATCGTAGCCCTGTCACAGGATGTGACAGATTTGGCGTTTTGAGTTTAAGCAATGGAATGCAGATATGTCACTTGCCACGCTTTATAGCCGCGCTCAGGCTGGAATCAATGCCCCACTGGTCACCGTTGAGGTGCACCTTGCCAACGGGTTACCCCATCTTTCGATTGTTGGTCTGCCTGAGACCGCGGTAAAAGAGAGTAAAGATCGTGTGCGGGGCGCATTGATCAATAGCCAGTTCGAATTTCCGGCGCGACGCATCACCATCAACCTCGCCCCTGCGGACCTTCCCAAGGATGGCGGCCGTTATGATCTCGCGATTGCACTCGGCATCCTCGCCGCCTCCGGCCAGATCCCAACGCAGCAGCTCGGTGACTATGAATTTGTCGGCGAACTGGCGCTTAGTGGTGAGCTGCGCCCGATCCGCGGGGTGTTACCGGTGGCGATGCAGACGCGTACTACCGGTCGGACACTGCTGGTGCCGGTCGACAACAGCAACGAGGCGGCGCTGGTGGAGCAGGCGACGGTGCTTGGTGCGCGCCACCTGCTTGATGTCTGTGGTCATCTGCACGGCAATAATCCTCTTAAGCCGCACACCTATACCAACCACGGCGTGCCCGAGCAGGGCTATCCCAATCTCTCCGATATTCGTGGCCAACATCACGCCAAACGTGCGCTGGAGATCGCCGCCGCCGGGGGGCATAGCCTGTTGATGATCGGCCCGCCCGGTACCGGCAAAAGCATGTTGGCGAGCCGCCTGCCGGGCATCCTGCCACGCATGAGCAAAGAGGAGGCGCTGGAGTCGGCGGCAGTCAATTCGATCAGTCACAACGGCTTTGTTCCCGAGCGGTTAAACCTGCGCCCCTTTCGTACCCCGCACCACACCGCCTCCGGGGTCGCACTGGTGGGTGGCGGCAGTCAACCGCGGCCGGGAGAGATATCGCTGTCGCACAACGGGGTGATGTTTCTCGATGAGCTGCCGGAGTTTGATCGTCGCGTGCTGGAGGTGCTGCGTGAGCCGCTGGAATCGGGGCGGATCATCATTTCACGTGCGGCACGGCAGGCGGAATTCCCGGCACGCTTTCAGCTGATTGCAGCGATGAACCCCTGCCCCTGCGGTTATCTGGGGGATAAAAATGGGCGCTGTCAGTGCAGCCATGAGCAGATTCGCCGTTACCGTTCGCGTCTCTCTGGTCCACTGCTGGATCGTATCGATATGCACATCGAGGTGCCTGCCGTGCCGTTTGATGAATTGAAATCACCTCCGGCGAGCGATGAAGATCAGAGCCGGATTGTGCGAGCGCGGGTGCAGGCGGCACGTGACTGTCAGTTGACGCGCTGCGGTAAGGCGAACCATGTGATGAATATTCGCGATATTGAACAGAGTTGCCAGCTCTCCACTGAGAGTGCGCGATTACTGGAACAGGCGAGTCAGCAGCTGGGACTTTCGGCGCGTGTCTATCACCGAATCCTGAAGGTGGCGCGCACGATTGCAGATCTGGCGGAGATAGACGCCATCACCACCCAGCATATCAGTGAAGCGATCTCCTATCGGCGTCTCGACCGGCGCATCAGTTAGCCGGCTCTTTTTCCTGCAGGGTTGATCTTGTGGGAGACGATATGGATATTCTGTTCACCAACCTTCAGAAACAGGGTCAGGATCTCATCCGCAGAGTTCTCGCCATATTTTGTGCCGACCTGGAAGATATAGAATTTTCCGCTAAAGACGGTGTTAACGGTTTTGCTTTTGAAAGAGTGGCTGGTCATCGGGCCCATTTCCTGGGCTTGCTTCTGTAAAAACATCTCCCAGTGGCCACGTTGATCAGGCTCATAGAAAGTGGCAGCTTTTGTTAAATCGCCGCTTTGTAACATCGCGTAATACTGCTCGGCAATCTTTCTTGCCTCATCCTCATCACCGACCGGGACATCGCTAATGGTGCATCCTGTCAGTGCAATCAGCAGCGCAACAAATGGTAGTAAAAAGCCCCTGGAAGTGTTGCGTGTCATGATGCTCCCCAAACGGTAATGATGAATGCCTGGCGGTGATTATAGGTAAATCCTCGCGGTATTCAAACAGAATAAAATTTTCGGCCGTTTGAGGCTGCTAATTATATATTATGCAACAGTTTCCATGTGTCTAGCCCAGATTGTTCTGATGTTTTCTGAGAGGGCCATCGGGTCGAACGGTTTGGGTATGACATCCAGCGCCCCCATCTCCTTAAAGTCCGCCACTTCGTGTGGCTGAACCTTGGCAGTCATGAAGATGACAGGTGTCTCTGAAAGCTGATCAACTTTTCGCAGTGCAGCGAGTGTGCTCGGTCCGTCCATGCCGGGCATCATCACATCGAGCAGGATCACATCGGGGTTAAAGGTCTTGATTTCGTCAATATGATCCATTGCATCGGTGCCAGAATTATAGATCTCTACCTCGAAGCCGCCCACTGACTGTAGCGCAACCCTTGCTACCGCCTGAATATCGGGTTCATCTTCTACATAGACAATTCGCTCTATGTTTGCATCACTCATTTCGTACTCCTTCCCTCATCACAAAGTATCATGTAGAAATCTGTTTCCTGTAGCAGCTTTTCAGTCTGGCTGTCTTCACATGCCGAGATGTGGCATGAGGGTGTCTGTTTAACCATTGCGATACCTGCCGGTCATTGTTTCATGGCTGGCATGACTTTAGGCCGTGCTGAAGAGCGGCCCGGATAACAGGATAGTTGTAGCTCGTGTCCGGTCTCGGGATTTGCGCGACATCCCGCATCCTTGCGTAATAAATCAATGGGTTATCCCTTGTGTTAATTTATCTATAACGCTTGATTTTTCTCATGCATTTCAGTTATCGACAGAAGCATCACCATTCTTGACCATTAGTAAACGGGTAAATCGATCCCGATCGATAAACTAAGGCGTGGTTATCTGATTTTAAATTCGGTATTGAGCCGTTTTTTGACGGCCACTTTTTTGAGCTGAACATACTGTGGCAGGCCATCTTTGTACGGGGGATAGTCTTCGCCCTTGATCAATGGCGACAGATAGGTGCGGCAGCGTTGAGTAATGCCAAAACCATCTTTGGTGATAAAGCTGGCGGGCATCATCTTCTCTACATTGGCGACGCGGGAGAGCCTGGCCTCGCCAATCTTCCAGCGATAAGGGGTGTTGGAGGTGCGCACGATGGTGGGCATCACTGCATTTTTACCCGCCAGCGCAAATTCCACCGCCGCTTTGCCAACCGCATAGGCCTGATCGACATCGCTCTTTGAGGCGATATGGCGCGCTGCGCGCTGCAGGTAGTCCGCCACCGCCCAGTGATATTTGTAACCGAGCTTTTTCTTGATCAGCTCGGCCACCACCGGCGCCACACCTCCCAGCTGGGCGTGGCCAAAGGCGTCCTTGCCACCCGCTTCGGCGAGAAACTGCCCTCTGGAGTTACGCACCCCTTCCGAAACAACGATGGCGCAGTAACCGTATTTCTGGACGCACTCTTTCACTCGTGCAAGGAAGCGCGCCTGATTGAAGGTCACTTCGGGGAAGAGGATAATATGGGGGGCGTCACCCTTGTTTTCAGCCGCGAGCCCACCGGCGGCGGCGATCCATCCCGCATGTCGGCCCATCACCTCCATCACAAAGATCTTGGTCGAGCTTTTGCACATCGAGGCGACATCGAAGCCCGCTTCGCGGATCGAGACAGCGACATATTTGGCGACCGAGCCGAAACCGGGACAGTTATCGGTGATCGGCAGGTCGTTATCGACCGTCTTGGGGATGCCGATGCAGGTGATGGGGTGGCCGAGTTGTTTGGCGATCTGCGACACTTTATGGGTCGTGTCCTGCGAATCACCGCCGCCATTGTAGAAAAAATAGCCGATATTGTGGGCTTTGAAGACCTCGATGAGTCGTTCGTATTCTGCGCGACTCTCGTTCAGCCCCTTCAGTTTGTGGCGACAGGAGCCGAAGGCACCGCTCGGGGTGTGGCGCAGCGCGGCGATGGCGCGAGCCGACTCCTTGCTGGTATCGATCAGCTCTTCGGTGAGCGCACCGATGATGCCGTCACGCCCCGCGTAGACCTTGCCAATTTTATCTTTATGTTTTCGTGCGGTCTCAATGACGCCGCAGGCGCTGGCGTTAATCACCGCGGTGACGCCGCCGGACTGGGCATAAAAGGCATTTTTCTTTTGCATCTGAATCTCCCCCTGTTTTGATGAGTACAGTCGGAAAACTTGTCGAATCTACTGGTCGCCAATCGGTGCGGCAAGCCGCGTTTCGAAAACCCATGGTAGAACGTTGACTTAACCATAGCAGTCAAGTAGTTTTACCACCGATGACAGGGTTTCGCCAGTACAGTGATTGTGTTCCCGCTGATCAAGGTGTAACTTAATGAAAACTTAAGAATAAATATCGCATGTCCATCTATAAGGTCAACCAATGAAAATCGTATTGCTGGGAGCACCAGGCTCCGGAAAAGGCACGCAGGCAAAACTGCTATCTACCAAATATGGTGTTCCCCAGATCTCGACAGGTGACCTGCTGCGTGCTGCAGTGAAGGCCGAGAGCCTGCTGGGACTCCAGGCCAAAGCGGCGATGGATTCAGGACGGCTGGTGTCAGATGAGATTGTGCTGGCGATGATCAAGGAGCGGCTGGCAGCGCCGGATGCCAAAGAGGGTTTTATCCTGGATGGTTTTCCAAGAAATATCCCGCAGGCCGAGGCGCTCGATCTGATGCTGGACAGGCTCAATCAGCCGCTTCAGAGTGCGCTGCTGATCGATGTTGATTTTGATTCGCTGATTCAGCGCATGACAGGGCGCCGCACCTGTGAATCATGCGGCCAGATGTACAACATCTACACCTCACCTTCCAAACTGGATGATCAATGCGATAAGTGTGGTGGAAACCTGCATCACCGCGCAGATGATAATGAAGAGACCATCGGCAACCGCCTGCGTGTCTACGAGGCGCAGACCGCGCCACTGATCGACTATTACAAAGGGCAGAGTCGTCTGCGCACCATCCAGGGGATTGGCGATATTCAGGATATCTTCAACGCGGTGTGCAAGGTGGTAGACGATCTGCCAGAGACAGTTGAGTTTGCGTTGCCAAATAGCGGAACGGATGAATCTACTGCGCCAGCGGACAATGAATCAGAATCACCTTCGGTTACGGCGTCAGCCGAGGTAAAGAAGGCGGTACCAACCAGTGAGAGTGCACCTAAGAAAAAAGTGGTAGCGAAGAAGGCCGTGGTTAAAAAGAAAGCGGCCACCAGCAAGACGGCAGTCGTTAATAAGAAGGCTGCGGTTAAGAAAAAGGCAGCCACTAAAAAGAAAGCAGTTATTAAGAAGAAAGCCGCGGTCAAGAAGAAGGTCGCTGCGAAGAAGAAGGCCACTAAAAAGGTTATCACCAGGAAAAAAGCGGCGGCGAAGAAAAAGGTAGCGACCAAGAAGAAAGTGGCTACGAAAAAGAAGGTTGCGGTCAAAAAAAAGGCCGCTGCGAAGAAGACTGCCACTAAAAAGGTTGTCACCAGGAAAAAAGCGGCGGCGAAGAAAAAGGTAGCGACCAAGAAGAAAGTGGCTACGAAAAAGAAGGTTGCGGTCAAGAAAAAGGCCGCTGCGAAGAAGACTGCCACTAAAAAGGTTGTCACCAGGAAAAAAGCGGCGGCGAAGAAAAAGGTAGCCACTAAAAAGAAAGTGGCTACCAAGAAGAAGGTTACTGCTAAAAAGGGTGTGACCAAAAAGAAAGCAGTCACAAAGAAAAAGGCCGCCACTAAAAAGAAGGCGGCCAGGCGGAGATAAGCCTCTCTACAATTTTAGGGGCGGGCGGGAAAAAGTATGTCAGGAAAAAATATCCGGGGTGGTGCGTTCTCTGCGTGCCGTATGCGTCGCATGCGACGTGACGAGTTCAGTCGTCGCCTGATGCGTGAAAACACGCTGACGACCGATGACCTGATCTATCCAATGTTTATCCTCGAAGGCGAGGGGCAGCGCGAAGCGGTGCCTTCAATGCCGGGGGTTGAGCGTGTCAGTATCGATCTGCTGCTCAACGAGGTCGATGAGTTATATGCGTTGGGCGTGCCGGCGATAGCGCTCTTTCCGGTGACGCCACAATCTGCCAAGAGCCTCGATGCAGTCGAGGCCTATAACCCTGATGGCCTGGCGCAGCGCGCGGTGCGGGCCATCAAGGGGCACTGCCCCGAGATGGGGGTGATCACCGATGTGGCACTGGATCCGTTTACCACTCATGGCCAGGATGGGTTGATCGACGACAGTGGATACGTGATGAATGATGAGACCGTTGAAGTGCTGGTCAAACAGGCACTGTCGCATGCGGCGGCGGGGGCCGATATCGTCGCCCCGTCCGATATGATGGATGGGCGCGTCGCTGCGATCCGCACCGCACTCGAGGCGGCTGGACATATCCACACCCGTATCCTCGCCTATGCGGCGAAGTATGCATCGAGTTTCTACGGCCCGTTTCGTGATGCCGTCGGTTCGTCAGCCAACCTTGGTGCCGGTAACAAACAGACCTACCAGATGGATCCGGCGAATTCCGATGAGGCGCTGTGGGAGGTGGGTATGGATCTCGATGAAGGGGCCGACATGGTGATGATCAAACCGGGCATGCCCTATCTCGATATCGTGCGCCGCATCAAAGATGAGTTTGGTGCGCCGACCTACGTCTACCAGGTCAGCGGCGAATACGCGATGCTCAAGGCCGCCAGTGATAATGGCTGGCTCGATGAGCGTGCAGTTGTGATGGAGTCTCTGCTGAGCATGAAGCGCGCCGGGGCTGATGGCGTGTTGACCTACTACGCCAAGCGTGTCGCGCAATGGCTGAAAGAGACACCATAACATTTGCTGTTACCTGCCGTGAGTATGCCGCGGTGGCCTGTCTGCTGTTTGCTGCTCGTTCAATGAATCTCAACCCTACCGAAGGGATCGTCTATGTCTAATTATGTCTATCGCATGTTTGGCAGTTCTCCAGTGCGCCCGCTGCAGGAACACATGGGAAAGGTGTACCTCTGTGCTGTCGAACTGGTCAATTTTTTTGAGGCGGTGATCGAACAGGATCAGGCACGAATCAAGGCGGCGCAGGAAGCCGTCGTCGGGCTTGAGCATGAGGCCGACAGGCTGAAAAAATCGCTGCGCCTCAGCCTGCCAAAGGGGATGTTCCTGCCGGTCTCGCGTCGTGACCTGCTCGATATGTTGACGATGCAGGACAACATCGCCAACAAGAGCAAAGATATTGCCGGCCTGATGCTGGGGCGTCAGATGGTGTTACCTGAGAGCATGGCGCCACTCTTTTTGACCTATGTGAAGCGTAGCGTCGATGCGATTGCGCAGGCCGATACCGCGATCAACGAACTGGATGAACTGGTCGAAACCGGCTTTCGTGGTAAAGAGGTGGTGGTGGTCGAAAAGATGATCAAGACCCTGAACCAGATCGAAGGCGATACAGACGAGATCCAGATTCAGATCCGTGCTGAACTGTTCAAGCTTGAAAAAGAGATGCCACCGGTTGATGTGATGTTTATCTATCGCATAATCGAATGGGTCGGTGAACTCGCCGACCTCGCACAGCGCGTTGGTAGCCGCCTGCAGTTGATGTTAGCCAAATAAATAGAATAAGGGGCATCAAGTGGAATACGCATATACTTTTATAGTGTTGGCCTGCATCTTTGGTTTTTTCATGGCGTGGGGGATTGGCGCAAACGATGTTGCCAATGCGATGGGAACTTCAGTTGGCTCCGGTGCCGTCACGATCAAACATGCGATCATCATCGCCGCAATCTTTGAGTTCAGTGGCGCGCTGCTCGCTGGTGGTGAGGTGACACAGACCATCCGCAAGGGGATGATCGATACCAGCTCTCTGGCAGGAACGCCTGAGTTACTGGTGTTTGGCATGTTGGCGGCGCTGCTGGCGGCGGCGGTGTGGCTGCTGATCGCCTCCTATTACGGCTGGCCTGTTTCAACCACTCACTCGATTGTCGGTGCGATTGTCGGTTTTGCTGCCGTCGGCATCGGAATGGAGGCGGTCAAATGGGGCAAGGTGGGCACCATTGCGATGAGCTGGGTAATCTCACCGGTGACGGCAGGGGCGATCGCCTACGTGCTCTTTATGAGTGTGCAGAAACTGATCATCGATACTACCGATCCGTTCCGCAATGCCAAACGCTATGTACCGTACTACATCTTCCTGGTTGGTTTTATTATCACACTGGTGACGATGTTCAAGGGGCTCAAGCATGTCGGTCTGGAGGTGAGCACCTTTCAGAGTTATCTGATCGCAGTGCTGGTGGGGCTAGGTATTGCTGGCGTCAGCAAGGTCTTTATCAATCGCATCAAACATGAGCCATCAGAAGACAAAGACTTTCACTACACCAATGTAGAGAAGGTCTTTGCGGTGTTGATGATCGTCACCGCCTGTGCGATGGCCTTCGCGCACGGTTCGAATGACGTCGCCAACGCGGTTGGTCCGATCGCCGCTGTTGTTGGGATCGTAGAGAGCGGCGGTGCGATTGCAGCGAAATCGGCGCTGCCGATCTGGATTCTTTTCCTCGGGGGGATCGGTATTGTCATTGGACTGGTCACCTATGGTCAACGTGTGATCGCCACCATTGGTTCCAACATCACTGAACTGACCCCCAGCCGTGGTTTTGCGGCAACCCTGGCGGCGGCGACCACCGTGGTGGTGGCATCGGGCACCGGTATGCCGATCTCGACCACGCATACATTGGTAGGAGGGGTGCTGGGTGTCGGTTTGGCACGCGGTATCGGCGCGCTTAACATGCGCATCATTCGCACCATCTTTATGTCGTGGGTGATCACATTGCCTGCGGGTGCCTTCCTCGCGATTGTCTTCTTTTATATTATGAAGGGTATTTTTACTTAACCGATGTCTTCGCTATTTGATTTTGATGCCGAGCCTGATGCCTATGCGGTGATGGGGAACCCCATCTCACATAGCAAGTCGCCACTCATCCATGCCGCGTTTGCCAAGCAGACAAAGCAGCGGATGAATTACAGCGCGATCCAGGTCGATGCCGGTGGTTTTGAACAGGCGGTGGGAAACTTCCGTGCTAATGGCGGCAAGGGGCTCAACATTACTGTGCCGTTTAAGCAGGAGGCGTGGGCGCTGGTGGATGAACGTAGCGAACGTGCTTCGCAGGCGGGTGCGGTCAATACCATCAGCTTCGGAGATGACGGTCACTGTATTGGCGACAATACCGACGGCGTTGGCCTGGCGCGCGATCTGATGGAAAACAACGGGGTTGAACTGCACGATGCCCGCATTCTGCTACTGGGCGCGGGTGGCGCGGTGCGCGGCGTTCTCGGGCCGATGATCGCGCAACATCCCGCTGAAATTGTGATCGCCAACCGTACCGCAGAGAAGGCGGTAGCGCTGGCCAGTGAATTTAATCGCGGTGATCTACTGCGCGGTTGCGGTTTTCAGGCGATTGGCAAACACGCTTTTGACATCATTGTGAATGGCACGGCCGCTAGTCTTCAGGGTGACCTGCCACCCTTGCCGACAACCGCCATCAGTGAGACAACCTGCTGTTACGACATGATGTATGGCAAGGAGCCGACCGTATTTTTACACTGGGCAGCTGAACAGGGAGCGGCTAAAACGCTCGACGGTCTCGGTATGCTGGTGGAGCAGGCGGCAGAGTCTTTTTTTATCTGGCGGGGGGTTAGACCTGATACGAAAGAGGTCATTGCCTCGATTAAGGCCGCGCTTTAGTCTCCCTAAAGGGCTTCGCCTCCTTTACCCTTGGCGTGGGGTGAGGCCGGAAACAGGTGAGGTAATTGCTGCGATCAAGGCGGCGCTTTGAGTTATTCCGTAGCCCAGATGAAACAACAACGTGGAATCCGGGAAGTTTATATCCACAGATCACCCGGATTTCGCTACGCTGCATCCGGGCTACTTGCTACTCACTGTCATTGACAAATCTCTTACTCCAATACCCTATGACTTCTTCGGCCAAACGTTGAACCTCGATAGGATTCTCTATATTTGCCGCTTTAGCTAAATCCTGATCCACTTCCACCATTAATGGATCAATAAAGTATCCTTCCTCTATGTAACCTTTCTCAAAATAACGATCTTTCCAAGCGTTCTTTACAGCAGTATGTTTCTTTTTAGTATGGAAGTGCTTCGCACCGTTTGCCAAGTGACTACAAATCTTAGGTATAGGCTGATTCTTCAAACCTTTGCTTCCTAACCAATCTGGAATGTGCTCAGCAGTGACGAAAAAGTTAAATGCTACCCTCATGTCTTGAGGCTGTGCTTTTAAGTTATCAAATTCCCAGCACAATTTTTCGTACATATCTTGTGCTGTTTCGAGCTCAAAAAAACCGTCTTCCATCCAGCTCACCGTTATTACATACTAATAATCAACCGACCAACCACATATCCCGTCTATCATCGCTCGGGAAAGAAGGACGGCTTAGCGAAGCACGATTCGTACTACAAGTGAAGTTAGACAGATACCTAACTCTACAGCGTACTCCGCGCCGCCAACTCACGCGCCAGGGTTTCAATATGCTGAGTATTCTCTAGACGACGTTGCCAGTGTGGTGGGATTGCTTCGCTGCCAAGATAGGCACCGGCCATTGCGCCGACCATTGCACCCATCGTGCCACGATCACCACCGTGCGATACTGCACACAACACACACTCCACAAAGGCGTGTGGGTTGGTCAAAAAGCAGAACAGTGCAAAGGCCATCGACTCATTCACCGCAGACTGGGTGCCGAGCTGTTCGGCCGCTTCTGCAGGGGTGGCGTGGCTTGCGACCAGTTGCAGGACTAGCTGTAGTTTCTCTTTTAGTCGTGTGGTCTCTGCAAATTCAACCAGACGCGCACCGTAGACCTGTGGTGCAAATGGGCGCTGGCTATTGAGGTGTAGTGACATCGCGACCGCTTTGGCGAGTACTGCGGCTCCATCGATTCCAACAGGGTGGGCGTGGGTGATCTCGGCGGTACTCTTGGCCTTTTCATAAAGATCCGGCGTACGGTGGAAGTAGAGCCCCAGGGGGGCAACACGCATCGCTGCGCCGTTGCCAAATGAGCCGCTACCGTCACACAGGCGCAGCGCCGCAGTGGTGTAGTTGATCGCCTCGTTTTCGACAATCGCAAAGACTGCCGAGGTGACGAGTCCGTAGTTACGCCACGGCTCTTCTTTGTGATATTTGCGGAACTTGTCGCCCAGCAGTTGCTGATCGATAGCGCCCTGGCTAATTAAAAGTTCAGCGGTGGCGAGTGATAACACGGTGTCATCGGTATAACAGAGCTCTTCATCACCATTGATATGATCGAGCAGATCTGCCCTGTCGGTAATCTCAAGGGCGCGCTCGCCGATGGCATCGCCCAGCGCGCTGCCGATCATCGTACCCATAAATCGTGTATGTAAATCAATCGCCATCTATAAACCCGGAATTCCATAAATCGTGATAAAAACTCATTATACCTGTTTGTTCGGCCGATTGGGGTGGTGAGCCGCTTGTTTCGTTGAGATGCGGCAAGATATGATCTGTTTAGGATCCATTAAGGAATGATGCCATTGTCCACTTTAGTACTGATTATTGCGCTCCCAGTCGCCGTCTATCTGCTGTTTTTATTGAACCTCTACCTGGTTCAGGCGCGCCATATCTACTGCCCGACTCAGGAGATTGCAACTACCCCGGACAAACACGGGCTGGCGTTCGAGGCGGTCGATTTTGCGAGCACGGATGGCCTGATGCTGCATGGCTGGTTTGTGCCACGTCCACCTGATGCACTCCATAAAGAGCGTGTCGTGCTCTTTTTCCACGGTAATAGCGGTAATATCTCGGATTGCATCAACACGTTGGAGATGTTTCATCAGCTGGGGCTTTCCACCTTTATCTTCGATTATCGCGGTTATGGGCGCAGTCAGGGCAGTCCCACCGAGCAGGGAACTTATGACGATGCCGAAGCGGCGTGGGCCTACCTGTTACGTGATCGAGGGATCAAATCTGAAGATGTCATTGTGCTGGGACGCTCACTCGGTGCGGCGATTGCGTCGGCACAGGCGGCGCGCCATGCGCCGGGTGCACTGGTGATCGAGTCAACCTTCACCTCGGCACCGGAACTCGCCGCCGAGCTGTTCCGAATCTTTCCGGCGCGGCTAATGAGCCGCTTTAAATACAGGGTGCGCGACAACATCGCCAATACCCACTGCCCGGTACTGATTGTCCATAGCAGTGATGATGAGGTGATTCCTTTTCACCACGGGAAGCGGCTCTACCAGGTCGCCAATGAACCGAAGGCCTTTCTGGAGATTGAGGGGGCGCATGACCAGGGCTTTTATACCACCGGGCGCCCCTATACTGACGGGTTAAAGCGTTTTCTTGAGCAGACGCAACAGTGATACAAATGAAACATCAACAGACCCTAGTCTCCGGTCGGAACCAGCGTGAATTCAAGCACATTTTCCATTTCGGTCAGCGTTTCGGTCAGTTTTCTGAAGTTTTCGGTATCGATAGCGTTGATGGTCATCTGATATTGAAAGATCTTTCCCTCGCGATCGAGTTGATAACTGAGTTTGGCGCTATTGATCTCGTGGGCAACGATCAGTGCACGAAGGTCTTCTTCAGTCATGATCTCGTGGCGCGGAAAGCGCACGATCAGCTGGCCATAATGTACCGACGGGATGACCCTTTCGATCCAGCGAAACAGTGATAGGACACCAAGCGTGAGCAGTGTCGCCAGAAAGGCGGCGTAGTAGAGTCCCATGCCGATGACAACCCCGATCGAAGCGGTAACCCAGATCGATGCTGCGGTGGTGAGGCCACGTACCGAGAGGCGCTCCTTGAAGATCACCCCGGCACCGAGAAAGCCGATACCGGTCATGATCCCCTGTGCCATACGGGTTGGGTCCACGCGAATGGTTTCGATCGGCGCATGCAGTGTTAGTTGCCACTGAAAAACACCGAGCACCATCAGCAGCGCCGAAGAGAGACACACCAGTGTGTGGGTGCGAAAGCCCGCAGGACGGCCGTGATGTGAGCGTTCAAGGCCGATCAGGCCACCGGCAAGGGCGGCGAGTAAGAGTCTAACGGTGGTGACAAGGTATTCGTGTTCCATCTGTTACCCGGTTATTGACCGTTCCGTTGTGGTTTGTTCATTATAACAGCGCTATTACTCCGACCTGGTCAGTTGTTTAACGCGGGCGAGAAAACCCTGAGTGCCCAGTTTCATCATGCGCTTTGAAAAGTATTTTTTTGTCAATCCAATATTGAGCTGGACATCGCTCATCAACAGGGTGGTCCGGTTGCCATTCTTTTTGTTAATGGCGATTAGTTCATCCCACAGCCAGGCATCTTCAATCTGTTGCCAGCGATAAGAGAGCTGTTTTACCAGCGCCCCGTGATGGTCGTAATACTCTATCTGTATCGGCAGGAAGTCGTTTTCTGTAATCCACTGGATCGACTTGCTGTAGGGCGAGGTAGCGGGATCAAGCGGCTGGCTTTCAATGACGTAGCTTGCCTGACCATTTAACGTTTCGCGGCGTAACAGAGTATGGCTATCGAGTTCTGGATAGCGCGGCAGCAGTTCAAAGGTACCGAGTTCTGAGTCTTCAAAGTTTTCATCGTCATCTGAAAGGTCTCCATGGTTATGCTCATGGCTGTTGCGATCGTGGTTCATTTTGCGCAGCGAGCGAATCTTGGGCAGATAGAGCCACATATCATCCTGCTTACCAAGTTCAGGGTGGTACATCCAGCCGAGGAATGCGACATCGCGCACGTCGGGTGGAAACTCGTTGAACATGATCGACATCGAGCTAAGCTCGTCATGCTGTTTAAAGTGTTTCCAGGCAGAGAGCAGCACAATCTTCTTATCGCGCACACCATCTTTCTCGATATTAAAGGTGACCTTTGAGAGCGAATCCGAACCGCCATCGATCTGATAGGCGCGTTCCATAATCTGTAACGGGGTCAGGTGTTCCTGCGCATGGCTACTGCTAATGCCTGCCGCAGTAGAGAGAAGGAGCAGTAGTGCGACGAGACTATAATTCACCTTTTGTGTGGTAGATATGGCCATGGTGACATCTCCGTGCCGTGTGTTGATAGAGGGTTATCCCTTCTTTTCAGAGTTAAACAGGTTGAGAATCTCTTCTTTGGCGCCCATCGCATCTTTGAAGCCAAGGGCGATCAGTTCACGACAGAAGGCCTTTTCAAACAGAAGATAGCTGATCAGCGTGGAGCCGTGATTGCCGTAGGCGCCGACACCACGCAACAGAAAACGCAACGAGCGTGGCAGTAGATGGGTGTAACGGCTGGCGATCTCATCGATGTCGCGACTTGGTGAAATGCACAGTACTTCGACCGGGCGTAATGTGACGCCGCCTCTCTCAAGCTTACGGGTGGTGATCAGGCTGATGGTCTTGTTGATGCGTTCGACACGCTCCAGGTCTGAGTCGAGTCCGTCGAGAAAGATACTGTTCATCACATGGCCGAGGATATCTGCCATCGGCGGATAGCTTTCCACTTTTTCACGCTCTGGTGGGGTGGATTTTGATTCCTGGACACCGACGACCAGCACCCGATCGGCACCGAGATGGAGTGCCGGGCTGATCGGGGCGGTCTGGCGCATCGAGCCATCGCCAAAAAATTCGCGATTGATTCTGGTGGCAGAGAAGAGTAACGGGATCGCCGACGAGGCCATCAAATGGGAGAGCTCAAGCGTGGCCGGGCAACCGACGCGGCGCTCTCGTGACCACGGTTCGATCGACTCTGCCCCCTGATAAAAGGTAACCGACTGCCCCGAACTGTAACCCGATGCGGTAATGCCAAGGGCGTGCAGGTGGCCATTATCGATCGCCTGCTGGATCTTGTCGAAATCGATGTACTCTTCGAGCAGGCCTACCAGTGGTTCGCGATCCAGCAATGAGTGTGGGTTGTATTTGCCGAGGCCGCCCAGCATCATCGCCGCGAGCCAGTGGCCGCCGGTCCTGAAGATGCCGAGGGTGTCGGTGCGGAACACCTGTTCCGCGTGAAAATTTTTCCACACGTGGCCGAGGCGCACCACCCCCTTACGGAAATGTTCAGCATTGGTCGCCAGCGCGGTGGCGTTGATCGAACCGGCCGAGGTGCCGGTGATCACGGAGAAGGGGCTGGTGGTGCCGTACTCTTTGGGCAAGATTCTTGCGACCGCCTTGAGTACCCCGACCTGATATGCACCGCGTGCACCGCCACCCGGTAGCACCAGGCCGACGCGCGATTCAGGGCTGTTTTTCTGTAACCACTTCATCTGTCGGTGTCGATCTTTATTATTGGGTCCGTGTTGTTAGTGGTAGTTTATCGGCCAATATTACGATAATTATTCTTTTTTGATCATAAAGTTATTCGAATAATTCTGATGATTAGAAGATAACACCGCAACCGTTGTGGGGCAAAGTTAGTGCTAACAGCCCCTGATGCTTATTTTTTTGTGGCAGGGATACCGAGTGAGTCCCACATGGCATCGACACGCTGTGTTACCTCTTTATCCATCGTGATCGGTTCACCCCATTCACGGGTGGTTTCGCCGGGCCATTTGTTGGTGGCGTCGAGTCCCATCTTCGAGCCGAGCCCCGAGACCGGCGAGGCAAAGTCGAGATAGTCGATCGGGGTGTTGTCGATCAACGTCGTGTCGCGTGTTGGATCCATGCGGGTGGTGATCGCCCAGATCACATCTTCCCAGTCGCGGATATTGACGTCATCATCGGTGACGATCACAAATTTGGTATACATAAACTGGCGCAGGAAGGACCAGATACCGAGCATCACCCGCTTGGCGTGACCGGGATACTGCTTCCTGATGCTGACACACGCCAGCCGGTAGGAGCACCCTTCTGGCGGCAGATAGAAATCGACGATCTCAGGAAACTGCTTCTGCAGGATCGGCACAAAGACCTCGTTGAGTGCCACGCCGAGCACCGCCGGTTCATCGGGCGGTCGGCCGGTGTAGGTGCTGTGGTAGATCGGGGCTGTGCGGTGGGTGATGCGCTCGATGGTAAAGACCGGGAAGGTGTCGACCTCATTATAGTAGCCGGTGTGGTCGCCAAACGGCCCTTCGGGCGCCTCGTCACCCGGTTCGATATACCCCTCCAGCACATATTCGGCACTTGCCGGCACCTGCAGATCGTTGCCGATGCAGCGTGCCACCTCGGTCTTCGAGCCACGCAGCAGACCGGCAAAGGCGAACTCCGACAGCGTATCCGGCACCGGCGTCACTGCACCGAGGATGGTTGCCGGATCGGCACCGAGTGCCACCGCTACCGGAAAGCGCTCGCCCGGATGGGCCTTCTGCCAGTCACGGAAGTCGAGTGCGCCGCCGCGATGTGACAGCCAGCGCATGATTACCCTGTTTTTGCCGATCACCTGCTGGCGATAGATGCCGATGTTCTGGCGTTCCTTTTCAGGCCCTTTGGTCACCACCAGTGCCCACGTGATCAGCGGCCCCGCATCGCCCGGCCAGCAGGTCTGCACCGGGATCTTTGACAGGTCGACATCGTCACCCTCGATCACATGCTGCTGGCACGGCGCGTTTTTGACAAACTTCGGCGCCATGTTGATCACCTGCTTATAGATCGGCAGCTTCTGCCACGCATCCTTCATCCCTTTGGGAGGCTCCGGCTCTTTCAGTGCGGAGAGCAGCTTGCCAACGTCTTGCAGCGCATCGACGGAGTCCTGCCCCATCCCCATCGCAACCCGCCCAGGGGTGCCAAAGAGATTGCCGAGCACCGGCACCTCGTACCCTCTGGGGTTTTCAAACAGCAGTGCGGGGCCGCCCGCGCGCAGGGTGCGGTCGCAGATCTCGGTCATCTCAAGGTTGGGATCGACCTCGGTAGTGATGCGAACTAGTTCGCCATTCGCTTCGAGGCGCGCGATAAAGTCGCGCAGGTCTTTATATTTCATAGTCTATTATTATGTTCAGTCGTCAAATTCAGCCACCACCGGGGCGTGGTCCGAAGGTCGCTCCAGGGCGCGTGGTGAGGTGTCAATATGACACGATATCGCACCGTTGCACAGTGCCTCGCTGGCGAGGATCAGGTCGATGCGCAGTCCAAGATTGCGTCGAAACGCCGCCGCGCGGTAGTCCCACCAGCTGAAACAGCTGTCGGGTTGGTCGAAGAGGCGGAAGCTGTCTTTCAGTCCACAGGCGTTGATCTGTTGCAGCGCCGCACGCTCCTGATCGCTACAGAGGATCTTGTCGTGCCATTGCTCGGGGTCATGTACATCACGCTCATCGGGGGCGATGTTGAAATCGCCAACCACCACCAGCTGCGGGTATTGTTGCAGTTGTGATTCTATATATAGACGCACCCGGTCGAGCCATTCGAGTTTGTAGTGGAACTTTTCACTGCCGAGGCGCTGACCGTTGGGGACATAGAGATTGATCACCCGCAGTCCGTCATAGGTGGCGGCGAGGATTCGTCGCTGTGGATCATCGAGACCGGGAATATCGGTGGTGATCTCATCGGCATGGGTATGTCGTGAGAGGATCGCCACGCCGTTGTAACTCTTCTGCCCGCTGTAGATGACATGATATCCGGCCATTTCAATGGCATCCGCAGGGAAATCCTTGTCCTGCACCTTGGTCTCCTGCAGGGCGAGCAGGTCAGGTTGCTGCTCGTTCAGCCAGTCGACGACCTGCGATAGCCTTGTGCGCAATGAGTTTACATTCCAGGTAGCGATTTTTTTACTCATGATGACTGATGATCGGGTTATGTTGTTGCAACGAGCCGAGTAAATTATTCGTTCGGCTCGCGACTATCATTTGACGCTTAAAGTAGTTTTTATCTTCAGGTTTTAGAAATGTATTTCCTAGCCGATAGGAAAAGTGCATACCTTTGATACAGAACGGTTTAAAATTAAAAATATAACAACTATTGTGTTATATAACAAAACTGTAGAACGCTAGCTCAGAAGGGAAGAGAACATGGAAACGCTTATCTGGTTTGCGGGATTTGCTGTTGTAGCAGGAACGCTTGCGTATCAACGAATACCCCTGGTGCTAACCACGCTGATAATAGCGATCTATCTGGCTTGCTGGACTGTTTTTTATATTCCAACAGACGCCTCGCTCTATCTTGCGTGGGGAGCGTTCCTGTTAGTTACGATCCCCGTCAATGTTTTGCCGCTGCGCAGAAAACTGATCAGTAACCATATCCTGCGTGCATTCCGTAGGGCGCTGCCATCAATGTCACAAACGGAACGCGATGCGCTGGAGGCAGGTTCCGTATGGTGGGATGGCGAACTCTTTAGTGGGCGTCCCAACTGGCAGCGCCTGCTGTCGTTTCCTGCGCCGCGTCTCACCGCCGAAGAGCGCGCCTTTCTTGACGGCCCGGTCGATGATCTGTGCCATATGGTGAGTGACTGGCAGGTGACCGAAGAGCTGCATGATCTACCATCAGAAGTGTGGCAGTTTATAAAGGATAAAGGTTTCTTCGGCATGATCATCCCGAAGAAATATGGTGGTCTCGAATTTTCGGCGCTGGCCCATTCAGCCGTCGTCATGAAGATCTCCAGCCGCAGTACCACGGCAGCGGTAACAGTGATGGTGCCGAATTCACTCGGCCCTGCCGAGCTGTTGTTGCACTACGGCACCGAGGCGCAGAAGGATCACTATCTGCCGCGTCTGGCACGCGGTGAAGAGGTGCCCTGTTTCGCATTGACCGGTCCCGATGCCGGTAGTGATGCGAGCAGCATGCCGGATCTCGGCATTGTCGAAAAAGGGATGTTTGAAGGTGAAGAGGTGGTCGGTATTCGCCTCAACTGGGCCAAGCGCTATATCACGCTGGGGCCGGTGGCGACGGTACTGGGACTCGCCTTTAAATTGCAGGACCCGAATCAACTGCTGGGTGACCAGGAAGATCTCGGCATCACGCTGGCGTTGATCCCGACCGACACCCCGGGGGTCTCGATCGGTAGCCGCCACGCGCCACTCAATATCATGTTTCAGAACGGCCCCAACTGGGGTAAAGATGTCTTTATCCCGATGCATTGGGTGATCGGTGACAAGAGTGGCATTGGTAACGGCTGGCGCATGTTGATGGAGAGTCTCGCCGCCGGGCGTTCGATCTCACTGCCGGCGTTGAGTACCGGTGGCGGCAAGCTGGCGAGCCGCGCGACCGGTGGATATGCGCGCATCCGCAAGCAGTTCAAGACAGCGATCGGTAAATTCGAAGGGGTCGAAGAGGCACTCACCCGCATCGCCGGTAACACCTATATGATGGACGCCGCACGCACCATCACCGCGAGTGCCGTCGATCTTGGCGAGAAGCCGTCGGTCGCCTCGGCGATCGTCAAATACAACCTGACGGAAAGAATGCGCCAGGTGATCAACGATGCGATGGATGTGCAGGGCGGTACCGGTATCTGCATGGGGCCACGCAACCTGATCGGTCGTGTCTATCAGGCGATCCCGATCAGCATCACCGTAGAAGGGGCAAACATCTTAACTCGCAGTCTTATTACCTTTGGTCAGGGGGCGGTGCGTTGTCATCCCTATGTGTTAAAGGAGATGATGGCGGTGGGTGATAGCGATACCAGACGTGGCGCCGCAGATTTCGATAATGCATTTTTTGGCCATATCGGTTTCACCATCAGCAACGTAGTACGCGCCTTTTATCTCGGCCTGACCGGCGCACGCTTTGTGCGTGTTCCCGGGGACAGACGGGCCAAACGTTACTACCGTCAACTGACCCGCATGAGCGCCGCCTTCGCGCTGGCCTCAGATATCTCGATGCTGGTGATGGGGGGTGAGCTAAAACGCAAAGAGAAGATCTCGGGGCGTCTGGCAGATGTGTTGAGTCATCTCTATCTCGGCTCTGCCTCGCTGAAGCGTTTTGAAGATCAGAACGCCCCGGATGAAGACTGGCCGCTGCTGGAGTGGTCGTGTCAGGAGTCGCTCTATATTATCCAGCAACGACTGCATGAGCTGCTGGCCAACTTCCCGGATCGTACCATTGCGACCTGTCTGCGAATCCTGATCTTCCCACTGGGTAAACCTTATGCCGGCCCCGATGATCGTCTTGGCCACAAGGTGGCGGGGTTGATCCTTGAGCCCTCCGAGGCGCGTGATCGTCTGACCCGCGGTGTCTTCACCACCAGCGACACCAGTGAGACCATCGGGCGCATCGAAGATGCACTGGTCAAGGTGATCCTCGCCGAGCCGGTCGAGAAGAAAATCCAGCAGGCGCAGCGTAAAGGTGAACTACCGCAGGGAATGGGTGAAACGGTGTTACAGGCGGCGATAACAGCGGGTGTGATTGATGAAAAAGAGGCGGTGTTGATACGCAACGCCACCTCGGCAAGGGATGAAGTGATCAAGGTGGATGATTTCCCTCAGGACTACTGGAAATAGCACGACTATTAAACATAGAGGGCGCAACAGATGGCGACACGTAAACGGAAAAAAGCGGGCGGTGCAGTCTATATCGTTGATGGCAGCCGCACTCCATTTTTAAAGGCGAAGGGTGCCCCCGGCCCCTTTCTCGCCTCTGACCTGGCGGTGGCTGCGGCACGACCACTGCTGGCGCGTCAGCCATTTGAGATATCAGCGTTAGATGAAGTGATCGTCGGTTGTGTCATGCCGACGCCCGACGAGGTGAATGTTGCACGCATCATTGCGCTGCGACTTGGTTGCGACAAACACCTGCCGGCATGGACGGTGCAACGTAACTGCGCCTCTGGCCTGCAGGCGATCGATTGTGCCTATCAGAACATTAAAGATGGCCGTTCCGAGCTGGTGCTGGCAGGAGGTGCCGAATCGATGAGCCATGCGCCGGTGCTGCTCAATGACAGGATGGTGACGTGGCTGGGCGAATGGGCGGGCGCGAAAAAGTTTGGGCAGAAGATGAAGGCGCTCGGCAAGCTGCGTGGAGGTCACCTGAAACCGATCATCGGGCTGTTGCGTGGTCTCAGTGATCCCGTGATTGGTCTGTCGATGGGGCAGACCGCAGAAAATCTTGCCTACCGTTTTGGCATCAGTCGCGAGGCGATGGACGCCTTTGCGGTCGATAGTCACAAACGGCTTGCCACTGCGCAGGCAGAGGGTTATCTCAATGATGAGATCGAGGCGGTCTACGACAGTCGTGGCAGAAGTTATCAACACGATGATGGGGTGCGCGGTGATAGCTCAGTGGAAAAACTCGCTAAGCTGCGTCCGGTCTTCGATCGTAAGTTTGGCAAGGTGACCGCCGGTAACAGTGCGCAGGTGACCGACGGCGCGGCGATGCTGTTGCTCGCCAGTGAACATGCGGTCGAGAAATATGGTCTGAAGGTGATGGGGCGTATCGTCGATAGCGAATGGGCGGGACTAGACCCGGCGCAGATGGGACTCGGTCCGGCGCATGCGATGGCGCCTATCCTCAAGCGACAGAAGATGGCGGTCAATGATGTCGATTACTGGGAGGTCAATGAAGCGTTCGCGACACAGGTGCTCGCCTGCGTCGAGGCGTGGCAGGATGAAGCGTACTGCAAAGATGAACTGAAGCTCAAGGAGCCACCTGGCAAGATCGACCGCGCCCGACTCAATGTCGATGGCGGTGGTGTTAGTTTGGGTCATCCAGTGGGTGCCAGCGGTGCGCGTATCGTGCTGCACCTGCTCAATGTACTGGAGCGTAACAATGCCCGGCACGGCATGGCCAGCCTCTGCATCGGCGGTGGTCAGGGGGGGGCAATGCTAGTAACCCGGGATACAAGCGGGGAGATCGCTGGAGAGACTGCCAGCAAGGAAGGGAGCTAGATCATGGCAGAGAGTAGACACTGGCGTTTAGAGCGTGATGCTGACGGTATCGCATGGCTCCATTTCGATATGGCCGAGACCGCTACCAATGTGCTGTCGGTCGAGACCATTGCCGAGTTTGATGCGCATCTACAGGCGATCGAATCTAAACCACCGAAGGGGCTGGTGGTTCTATCAGACAAGGCGAGCGGTTTTATCGCCGGGGCCGACATCAAGGGATTCACCAGTATGGAGAGTGTCGAACAGGCGGCCGAGTTTATGCGCGGCATGCACACGGTGCTCAACCGACTCGAATCTTTTTCGTTTCCAACCGTGAGTCTGATCAGCGGTTTCTGTCTTGGCGGCGGACTGGAGCTGGCGCTCGCGACCCGCTACCGCATCGCCGATGAAGCCCCCAGGACACGCCTCGGCCTGCCTGAAGTACGCCTCGGCATCCATCCGGGTTTTGGCGGTACCGTGCGTGCGCCGCGCCTGGTGGGCGCCCCGACGGCGATGGATATGATGTTGAGTGGCCGTGCATTGAGTGCACGTGCTGCGAAGAAAGCAGGATTGATTGATCACGCCGTGCCTGAGAGGCAGTTGTTGCGCGCGGCGAAGATGATCATTGAAGAGGCCCCGGCACCCTATCGTGCAGGTCGTCTGGCGCGCCTCTCCAACCACCCATTAGTACGGCCGCTACTGGCGAAGTACCTGAAGCGTACCGTTGCGAAGAAGGCCAATCCAGACCACTACCCTGCCCCCTATGCGATGATCGATCTGTGGTCAAAACAGTTCGATAATCCCAGCAAGATGTACGCCGAAGAGGCGCTGTCGGTCGCCCGCCTGGTAGTGGGTGAGACCGCGCAGAACCTGATTCGTGTCTTCTTCCTGCAGGAGCAGATGAAGGCGCTGGGGCGTAAAAACAAGTTTAAGGCCGAACGTGTTCACGTCGTCGGCGCCGGGGTGATGGGCGGTGACATCGCCGCATGGTGTGCGCTACGTGGCCTGCGCGTCACGTTGCAGGATCAGTCCCCCGAGCGTATTGCACCGGCAATGAAGCGTGCCCACGCCCTGTTTAAAAAGAAACTGCGCCAGCCGCGCCTGATACAGGCGGCGATGGATCGCCTGATGCCCGATGTGAAAGGGGTTGGCGTTGAGCGCGCCGATGTGATCATCGAGGCGATCTTCGAAAATGCCGAGGCGAAGCAGGCCCTCTACCGTGCGCTTGAACCGCGCATGAAGCCGACCGCACTGCTGACCACCAATACCTCTTCAATTCCATTAGAGGTTTTAAGTGAAGTGCTCGAAGAACCGAAGCGTCTCGTCGGGCTGCACTTCTTTAACCCGGTGGCGCAGATGCAACTGGTTGAGATCGTCAAAGGCAGGCAGACCAGCCAGTCGGTCGCCAATCAGGCCGCTGCGTTTGCACGCCAGATCGATCGCCTGCCGCTGCCGGTCAAGAGTAGCCCGGGTTTCCTCGTTAACCGTATCCTGATGCCGTACCTGTTAGAGGCGGTGGTGCTGGAGAGTGAAGGGGTGCGTCCAGAATTGATCGACAAAGCCGCTACTGATTTCGGTATGCCGATGGGGCCAATCGAACTGGCCGACACCGTCGGGCTCGATATCTGTCTTGCCGTGGCCGAGACGTTGGCACAAAGCCTCGAAGTAGAAGTGCCTGCTAAACTGCGTGAAATGGTGGGCAACGGCGACCTTGGACGCAAGAGTGGCAAGGGCTTTTATAACTACAGCAAAGGCAAGCCGGATAAGGCGAAGCTCGAAGGGACAGGCGCACCAGCCGATCTTACCGACCGCATGATGTTTCGCATGTTAAATGAATCGATGGCCTGCCTGCGTGAAGGGGTTGTTGAGAGTGATGACCTGCTCGATGCCGGCATCATCTTCGGCACCGGTTTCGCACCATTCCGTGGAGGCCCGATGCACCATATTCATAGCAGTGGCGGCAAGTCGATGAAAGAGAAGATGGATAGCCTGAATGAAGGGTATGGTGGGCGTTTTGCACCGGATGCTGCATGGGGTGGTTTGTAGTCTGATTTATTAAATGACAGGAAGAGATATGTCATTGCGAGCGAAACGAAGCAATCCCGTCGCCAGATTCTGCTGTCCTGAGATTACTTCGTTTCGCTCGCAATGACTTTATTTAGCGATAGTCTTTTGTTACTGCTATTGTGTAAACATTAAAGATTTTCAGTTGCAACGGCCCCTATGACTAACAAAACCTCACATATCATCAACCCCGAACAGGCCGGCACACTACCAGGTCTGCTACGTGAGCGCATCAGCGCAACGCCTGACACTATTGCTTATCGTTATTACCTGAACCATGAAAAACGGTGGCACAGACTCACCTGGCGTGAGGTAGGGTGGCGCGTAATCAAGTGGCAGATCGCATTGCGCAAGGAGGGATTGCAGCCGGGTGATCGTGTCGCGGTGATGCTGTGTAACAGTGTGCAGTGGGTAACGTTTGAACAGGCGGCGCTTGGCATGGGGCTGGTGGTGGTGCCGCTTTATGTCAATGATCGTCCCGATAACATTCTCTATATCCTGCAGGATACCGAGTCGAAGATATTGCTGCTCGAAGGGTGTGAACAGTGGCATCAGCTTGAATCGGTGATCGATGAGGCGAAGAGTCTGCAGCGCATCATCAGTCTGCATGTCTCGGTCAATGAAAAAATTCATCCGCTGGTGCGTTCCAGAGAGGCGTGGCTGCCCAGTGATGTGATGACCAGTGGCGAGTCATTTCAGACGCTAGAGGTAGATGGCGATACACTGGCGACGGTCGTCTACACCTCGGGCACCTCCGGGCGGCCCAAAGGGGTGATGCTGAGCCATCGCAACATCCTGTGGAATGCACATGCAGGGCTGAAGGTGGTGACCATAAATCAGGACGACCTGTTCCTCTCGTTCCTCCCCCTGTCTCATATGCTGGAGCGAACAGTCGGCTACTACCTGCCGATGATGGCGGGCGCGACGGTCGCCTATGCCCGTTCGATTACGTTATTAGCGGAAGACCTTGAGACGATCAAACCGACGGTACTGATCTCGGTGCCGCGTATCTTTGAACGTGTGCAGGGTAAAGTACTGGCGCAGCTGGAGCAGCGCCCGCCGCTGGCACAGAAGATGTTTCGTACTGCAATGAAGGTCGGCTGGGACCGTTTCAACTATGAGCAGGGGCGTGGCGAGTGGCAGCCGGTGTTTCTGCTGTGGCCGCTGTTAAAGAAACTGGTGGCAGACAAGGTGATGGCAAAACTCGGTGGCCGTATTCGCGTTACCGTGTGTGGTGGTGCGCCACTCTCCGATGGCGTGGCGAAGATGTTCATCGGGCTTGGCCTGCCAATGGTGCAGGGTTATGGGTTGACTGAAACCAGCCCGGTGATCAGCTGTAACCGCATTGAGAAAAATGATCCACTCAGTGTTGGCCCGCTGCTTAAAGATGTCAAAGTGAAGATCACCGATGCGGGTGAGTTGATTATTCGCAGCCCAGGTGTGATGCACGGCTACTGGAACAATCCCGAAGGGACAGATGAAGTAATCAAGGACGGCTGGTTCCATACCGGTGACAAGGCGGAGCTGCGTAAGGGCATGCTCTATATCACCGGTCGCCTGAAAGATATCATCGTGTTGTCTAATGGTGAAAAGGTACCACCGTCGGATATGGAGCTGGCCGTTGCGCAGGATTCATTGTTTGAGCAGGTGATGATCATCGGCGAAGGGCGCCCCTACCTTGCGGCACTGTTGGTGCTTGATCCAGAGCAGTGGCAGGTGTTTGCGAATCAACATGGTGCCTCACCTGATGATGTCGCATCACTGTATGCGGCCAATGTTGAAAAGGCGCTGGTAAAACGAGTTGCGGCGATGTTGAAAGGCTTTCCCGGCTACGCGCAGGTGCGGCGTGTCTCGGCACATCTGGAGCCGTGGACGGTAGAGAATGAGATGCAGACGCCAACATTGAAACTGAAACGTAACAAGATCCTCGAACATCACGCCGGTGATGTAGCACGCATCTATGAGGGACACTGATGAGCAGGCCAGTCAAAGAACAACTACCGCTCAATAAACAACCCACCACACGGATGGCGGCGCGCCCCGCAGATACCAACGCGGCCGGGGATATCTTCGGTGGCTGGATCATGTCGCAGGTCGATATCGCTGGCAGCATCGCCGCCTATCGTCGTGCCAAAGGGCGCGTAGTCACCGTCGCCGTTAACGAGTTCCAGTTCCACAAGCCGGTCTTTGTCGGTGACCTGATTAGCTGTTATGCAGAGGTGACTAAAGTGGGGCGTACATCAATCACCGTCGACGTTGAAGTCTATGCCGAACGGCATCGCCCGGGTGATGACGACGAGGTGATTAAAGTAACAGAAGCGACGCTTACATTTGTCGCAGTGTGTGATGACAGGAAACCGCGGGTGGTGCCTGCGGAGTAGTATTTTTTCTGGTTCCCATGCCCCTGCGTGGGAATCCATACAGCCCTCGGAAACGTTCTGTTTCTACGGATCTATTATTCGATATAGCTTTATTTTGATTCCCCTGCCTGTCTTAATAGCCGGATATTGGGTATTAGACTGCAAGAAGATGGCGTCTATTAGTTATTAGACTATGTAGACTTGCTACTTATTAACATAGTTCTGTGTTCAAATGATTGGCCAGTAGAAAACTAAAGGTGAATTTATGTCAGGATATGTATATAGCTGCTATATGGATGCTTAGCAATATTTTGTGTGCCTATCTCATCAAAAAGAGAAATTTAAAGCCTGGAATAATTCTAACAATCGTTGGTGATATCTTGGGACCATTTGAAATTCCTTTATTATTTGCCCTTAAGCCAGAGCCATCTAAAAGCTGAAGAAAAACATTCTTCCTAAAGATTAAAGCGGATTAAAGGATTGGATTAAGGGGTCATCCATTACTCCCCTTAATCCCGATGCCGGCGCTCGATCACCTCATCGGCTGACCAACCACTCGCCGCAGAAACATCGACATGTAGCGCCACATGATAATGATTCGACATCACCGCATACCCACACAGATCGATCGCAAAGACCTCGGCCAGAAACAGCAAGCGCTCCTCAATCCACTGACGACGATGCGGGTTTGGGCATTGGTCACTGCTTGACGCAATGGGTTGGTTCCTGAGATGGGACTGATATCTGAAGGGGTATATTGTCAACTCTACTCATGGATGTCCGGGTTGCGCTATGAGAACGAGCAAATGGGGTTCATTTCCTCAGTTTTCAATGCGATAAAAACTAACAATCAGGGTAAACATAGTGGAATATGAGCAGGTTCACAGGTTTATCACCGTTATATGCATTTCATACCTGATATCGGCGATTTTATCGCGTGCAGGTAGTTGGTCGCCCAACATCGTTGGATACTGCAGAACCAGAAAAGAGCAGTACTTGAATTTGCGAAGTCACACCGGGGCGTAGGCATCGCAATAACATAAACCAACATGTGGATTTTTTCTGCAAAAGGGAGCCAGGATGATCAAACAACAATTTATACTGAAGTTAGTTTTTTTGTTTTTCATTCTTAATAGTCATACCGCATTCGTTTCGGCGCAAGAGCAGATTCTAATACCCAAATTTGGAGTGGTAGAAAGAAACGATAATGCAAACCATCTGGTCAACAATAATAGCTTTGATTTTGACGATGATATCGTTGCCGCGCCTGGTTTCACTTACTTATACAAAATGGATAACGGTGTTGCATTTGGAGCTGAATTTTTTGGCTATGAGAATGAAATCATAACCACCGCCACCAATGATGGTGATGCGACCACCAAACATATCTACGGTGTGGTTGAAAAGTTTTTCAATACGGAAGGTACGGTCAAACCGTTTATCGGGGTGGGGGTTGGTTTTGTATCGGTAAGTTTTGACGCAAATGTAAATGGTGCCATCTCGGATGATTTTGAAGATAATGCAACCGATTTATCCTATGAATTAATTGCGGGCGCAGAATTTGAAATTAACAAAGACATTGGAATGACTGTTGAATACAAATATTTCGATTTTGAGGTCGACGATGATATCGATGACAGAAATATCGAAATAGAGAGCGATGGTCATGGCTTGTTTGTGGGTGTAGCCATACATCTTTAATGAGCCTTGTAAACAAGAAAGCAGACTATGGGTGCCGGCCTGGTTCAGGTCGGCCAATTTTCCCACATCTGCGAGCAGGGTGCATGACACATACCCTATGTTTATCATATTATTCCTAAATGGCTCTCATTAAAATAAAAACCGCCTTTGAATCTCAGCCTTTTTGGCAACTGTTTATCATTGTTCTACTTTTTAACACGCTTATTGCTTTTTTTCTCCACGCTATTATCCCTACTAGCGTCTTTTCCAATCAAATAATCATGTCGCAAAGCATTGGAATAAGCATTTTTCTAAGCTATGTCGTTCTGGCTAACATCGTTGAGCTTAAAAATTGGAGAATGCTAATACCGTTGTTTATTGGCTCACCATTGGGTGTCGCAATCGGGATCACAATTCAGGCCATCATGCTAAATGCCACATTCGATCTAGTAATAGAGTCGCTTAAACAAAATTACGCCAATGTACTATCGACAATATTTATCGGACTTTTTTTCGGCTCGATCATTCTAGCCCTCTTCATTTATCGTGAACGTATATTTAAGGCTAAGGCCAAACTACAAGCTGAGAAAATTAACAACCTGGATCATCAAAAAACGATTGCAGAAACCAGCCTGCGAATGTTGCAAGCACAAATTGAGCCTCACTTCTTATTTAATACCCTGTCGAACGTGATCAGCCTGATTGATAAAAATCCACAAAAAAGCAAAATCCTGCTTGAGTCCCTGACTGAATTTTTAAGGGCGTCTTTAAAGCGCAGTACCGACAAACATCAAAATATAAAAAATGAGATCGGCTTAATCCGTCACTACCTGGATATAATGAAAACACGGATAGGCAATCGACTTGAGTATAACATTCACTTGCAAGATGATGCGGTCGATTGTGCTTTTCCACCGCTACTATTACAGCCGTTGGTTGAAAATTCCATCATCCATGGTATTGAACCACTCACTGAGGGCGGACTTATCGATATCACGATTGGCAAAAGTGATACTAAACTTGTCATTTCCGTATCTGATACTGGAAAAGGCTTATCGACAGGTAGCATTAAAGGTTTCGGATTAACCAATATCCGGGACAGAATTCGATCAATCTATGGCGATGAAGGACACCTGATGATAGAAGAAAACCAGCCCTGTGGTGTCGTGGCTACCATCGAGGTGCCCTATGAACCGCTATAGTGCCATCATCGCCGATGACGAGGAAAACCTTTGCTCTCACCTCGAATCGTTATTGCGAAAACTCTGGTCAGAGCTACAGATTATCGGTATCGCCCATAGCGGTCCAGAAGCACTTTCCCTAATAAAACAAGATGAACCGGATATTGCATTTCTGGATATAAAAATGCCGGCATTGAATGGCATCAATGTGGCAATGCGTGCCCAAGGGCTCTGTCATATTGTGTTTATTACGGCTTATGACGAGTTTGCGATTCAGGCGTTTGAGCATGATGCGATCGATTATGTGTTAAAACCTGTCACCGAAGAGCGGCTGATGAAAACGATCCGGAAACTAAAGGACGGACTATCCCTGCGCGAACAAAGCCAGCCAAATTGGACACAACTTCTTGCAAAATTGTCATCGAATATTCAAAGCCCTGACCAGATGGGTTATTTGCAGTGGATACGTGCTGGCAAGGGTGACAAAACAATCCTTGTCCCGGTCGATGAAGTGATTTTCTTCAAGGCAAGTGACAAATATACTTCTGTTGTGACGCGGGATGGTGAATATCTTATTCGAAAATCAATCAAAGAACTTATCGCCGAGCTGGACGTGAATCAATTTTGGCAGATAAACCGCGGCACCATTGTCAATGTAAATGGTATAGCGTCGACAAAACGTGAACTCAATGGCCGCTGTGAAGTTCACCTAAAAGATAATGACGAAGTACTGATTGCCAGCCGGAAATACAGTCATTTATTCAAACAAATGTAAACTTCAATCTCCTTGTTGCGATTGACGGCAGTGACTATAGTTAATGATGAAAACTGGCGGGTGTTATTGCAATGAAAATCGGTGGCTATACTTTTCCAGGGTCATCGTAGACGGTCAAACCTATCACTCCGATGTCATCATTACACCGGAAAAGGTCATCGATAGCTGCTCTCTTTATTCTTACGTCGGTTGGGATTGAATGAGGAGGCGTTTCTCGATCTTGTCGAAAATATATAAGACACCCATAATAAGAGAATCTAAAAAACCTTTTTATTCCCTCTTGCTCAAGAGGTGTTTTCTGACTTCAAGGGCAATAAAAAGGTGAAAGTGTTCTGCTTATCGCATCATTATTTTTTAAGCGACCGCCGAATAAACAGTGAACGTATTTTAAAAACAGAGTATTCACAGCGGTGGCTGATTTGATGCTGTTTCAATGATTGTCGCGGTGAAAGCTATGAGAAAAAAACTCACAACTTCGAATGCCGGGTGTGCGTTGATAGTTAAATAATTCACACGCCTGCTTAAGCTTGTAGGCGGATCCCACCAGCGACTTAAACGGGCTTTCAAAGTTTCTAATCAGATAATGCCACTGTTGCGGTTCGATATTAAGCCTTTCGAGGATCGGCGATAGTGCCGGATCGATAGAGCCGCGTTTATCGTCGCGCAGAATTTTACCGCTCATCTCCACCAGCTCAAGATAATCGGTGAGCCGAAAGGGAAGCCCCTTAGGCATCTCCGCCCGTGGATCACCGACAAACGGCAATAGCCCTTTTGCCTGCTGCTGCGGATGATTGGTGATGTGGGCTACCAACCACTCGCCGCAGAAACATCGACATGTAGCGCCACATGATAATGGTTCGACATCACCGCATACCCACACAGATCGATCGCAAAGACCTCGGCCAGAAACAGCAAGCGCTCCTCAATCCACTGACGACGATGTTCAAAACTCCGCGCCGAAACGGCATCCTCACCACACAGAAAGGCGCGGCGGTCGCAGCGTGAGACACTGTGATAATAGGGTGTGCTCTCCAGCGAGAGCTGGGCATAGCGGAGTTTGGGCATTGGTCACTCCTTGACGCAATGGGTTGGTTCCTAGGATGGACATTATATCTGAAGGGGTATATTGTCAACTCTACTCAGGGATGTCCGATTTGCACGGGCTGCAGGGTTGCGTCTTGGGCGACCGGATTGCGGTTGTTTATGAGTCTTTATGAGCACATTTTAAGTAAAGCGGCGTTGCTTCAGTGTGAAGTTAAACCACTGATGTTATTGTTATACAAAAAGTAATTCAACATAGTAGATAAAGGAAAGATCAAATTGCTTACAGTCATGATCCATGCAAAGGTGAAGCGTGAAATGCTCAATGAGTATCTCGATTTAATAAAGGTACTTATCAAGAAAACAACAAAAAAAGGATGTCTCACTTATGCCTTTAATCAAAGCAAAGATGAGCCAACAGAGTTTGTGATATATGAACAATGGGAAAGCCAGGCAGATCTAGATAATCACATTGACGAACTGTTTGAGATTCTAGGCCCTGCTAAACCAGGCGATCCGATACCCGAAAAACTGATGAATATGTATGAAAAGGTAACGCCTGTTTTTTACGATGTTGTTGGTTAAAATACTTATCAAGCACATTGTGTCGTTCGCTATTGCTCAACTGGATAGTCATCACTGCGCGGCAACTGCCGGCATTATACTTCTAATTAGCAAGACCTGCCCATTCACTCCAGTTACGCGGTAAATGAAAGTTGAATCCAAATAAATTAAGGCAACTGTTTTATTACAGTTGAAGCGGTAGTTTTGGTGGTAATCGCTATTGTTCTGGTTGAGTAATCTTAGAAGTTAATATGGACCCGCAAATCTAACGTGGTATTTGGAGAGGGAAGATGAGCGCTATAGCATTGGTTGTAGCAGTCATATTAGTCATTCTTGGTGTGGCCCATTTCTATTGGGCTGCTGGAGGAAAAGCAGGGACTGAAAAGGTAATCCCCAAAATTGATGGAAAACCAGCAATTAACCCCGGAGTTATCATCACAGTAATGGTCGGAGTGGGGTTGGTAGGAGTGGGGTTTGTCATTTATTCTGACTGCTAGAGCAATTGGCGATTTCAAGTTCGTGGGTTTCTTCAAGAAAGTAAAGTCATCTGAGTTTTCATCATACGATACAAAATATTATTCGCCTTTCTGTATGCTAGCAGGTTTGGTTTTCGCTATTTTGTCATATGCTCAGCCATAAGATTGATAAGGGGCATGAAAGCAATTTACGATAAAATCGGTGAAGACTACGATACTACAAGAAGGGCTGATCCTGTCCTTGTTAAAAGGATAAGTGATCTGCTTGGCCTTGTAGTTGGTAAGCGGTACATTGATGTGGCTTGCGGAACAGGTAACTATACAGTTGAACTGAATGACTCTAACGGCAACTGGGTTGGTATCGATAACTCCTATAGAATGCACCAATCAGCAATAGAAAAGGATGTTAAAGTAAGTTGGTGTAACGGAGACGCAGAATCTATTCCATTTAGAAGCGAATCATTTAATGGGGCGATATGTACTCTTGCTATACATCACTTTGTAGAGATAGAAAAAGCATTTTCCGAAATAGGGCGAATAATAATGAAGCGTGGAAGTTTCGTAATATTTACGGCGCTTCCTAACCAGTTAAGCGGGTATTGGTTAAATGAATATTTTCCAGATGCTATGAAAGAGTCTGCCAACCAACTTCCTGGGCAGTCATTAATAGTGGAGTCACTGAGGAAGGCGGGGTTTAAAATTGAGTGTCTGGAGGCATTTGATGTTACACCACAACTAAGCGATTTCTTTCTGTACAGTGGTAAGCACAGACCGGAGATATATTTATCTGCTGCGGTAAGAAAAGGGATATCGACATTTTCCAGGCTTGCGACTGATAGTGAGCTTGCCTCAGGGTTAGCCCGGCTGGCTCATGATATTGACACGGGACACATTCAGGATATCATCCAAAAGTACCCTGGTGGGCCAGGTGATTATCAATTTATACAGGCAAAAAAAATTTAACGAGTTTTTCAATCCGTCGTTAATTACGAGATTTTGTGCTCAATTAGATCCAGAGACTAAAAGTACGTTACTTGATGAGAGTAACGAGTAAAATACCTGTTCCCAGGTTTTTCCCGCAGGTTAGTTGTATACCTAAAGAGAAAATAAAGAATGATTCTTGAAGTCGCAATTTAGATGTGAAGGAGGGAGAGCAAAACGAGTTTGAACGTACGTTCTTAAACGCGCAGAATATAATATCATCTAGTCAAGGTTACATTTCGCACCAATTGCAAAAATGCATCGAAAAAGAGAACCGCTATATTCTTCTGGTGCACTGGGAAAACCTGGAAGCACATACGATAGGTTTTCGAAAATCGGAGCCATATCAGGAATGGAAAAAACTACTACACCACTTTTATGAACCGTTCCCCGTAGTGGAGCATTACGAGATGATATCTGGTGACAATGCTCTGGGAACTTCAGGTTAATATAATTGTATGATGGAATTTCGGCCAAATAAGGCGAGCTCATGCGCGTAGTCACTATTTTAAGGTTTTACAATGGTCATTACTGCTACCCAAATAATAATATCAAACATCCTTGGTTACCTGAGATTTATCCCAAGGGTGGGCCGTACAAAAAAAACAACTGGCGGGGGTCGATGGCCTGCTGTTTTTGAAATTTAATGGGCTGAGAACGCTTTCCGGATGGGAGTCCCGTGAAGCGATGGAGGCGTTTAGAAACAGTGGCCACCATCTTGACGCAATGAAAAATACTAGGAAAATGGGCGTTGTAAAGAGTGTTGCGTGGGAGGTAGAGTCTGAGCCTGGCTGGGATGAGGCGAAAGAAAGGCTTCAGTCTGTCCAGTTTTAATCATTGCTCGGAGTGGTATCTGCTCCAATTACGATGATGGCACGGTAGTGCACCCTGCATAAAAATACTTTGGAGAATGTTAAATGAGTTGGACGGTATACCTCTCTGGCGAGATTCACACAGACTGGCGTGATCAGATTATCAAGGGCGCTGAGCTGGCGGGTCTGTCGATTCAGTTTACCTCGGCAGTCACAGACCACGATGCAAGTGACGCTGCGGGTGATGGTCTCGGTAAAGAAGATAATAACTACTGGCGTGATCATAAATCGGCAAAGGTTAATGCTATACGCACAAAGTCGTTAGTCGAGAAAGCAGATATTGTAGTAGTGCGGTTTGGCGATCAATACAAACAGTGGAATGCAGCGTTTGATGCGGGGTATTGCGCGGCCCTCGGAAAGCCTTATATCACGCTGCATGATGAAAAAATCATTCATCCGCTCAAGGAGGTCGATGGCGCCGCGATGGCCTGGGCGCAGTCGCCTGAGCAGGTCGTCGAAGTATTGAAATATGTCATGAGTTAACAGCGGCTGTTTAGCGCCTGAGTGGCAAAGATACGGCTTTTATTGATCATGTGAAAAATACCAAACAGGGTGGTGGTTAGCACAAGATTGACAGGAAAAAGTGGGTCTAGCCTCTCTATTAAGCTTGATCGTTATATAGCCGATAATAAAACTCAATGAGAGGGTTTTAACAGGTTAATTCGAGCTGACAGGTGTATACATGAGACTGTATCTGCTATTTCTGATGATGGTGTCGGTACCGATGCCAGCATATTCGTTTTATAAATGTGTTGATGCATCTGGTGCAGTGACTTATCAAAAAATACCGTGTGCCAATGCCGCTGCTCAAAAAAAGATGCATGTGTATGTGCCGCCCAAACCTGGTTTGATGATGGGCCAGAAGTTTTCTGGCGACGAGTCGGATGCAGGCGAAACACCCATTGCCATTCAGGATAAACTTAGCACCATACTCTCCTCACTGGCGCCTGTGAGGACGGCAGTACTGGAACATTATCAGTCAAAGAAGGAGTGGCCCGAGACCCTGTCTGATCTCGGTATGAATGAAGCTGAAATGACCAGCAGCTATATCGATGTTATATCGTTCGATGGTAGTGGAAAAATATCGACACATCTCAATAAGGGGTTTGGTGAAAACAAGCTGGTGGTAAGCGAGCCAGTTAGCGTGATGGGCGGCACTAGTTTTGAATGGAGTTGCTACGCTAATTTCCCAGAAAAATCGTTAGTATCTGGCAAAAAGCAACTATGTGAGTCAAGAGTTATTAAATAAATTCGACTCGTAATTCATTTGATACAAACCTGGTTTAGCTCTTGCCCCCAGCGACGCTGCCGGCAGGGTGAAAGCCCTCTGGACTATCGAAGTCACTGCCCCCGATAGTCTGCGCGCAGATCAAATGGTAGTCTTATCACCTTCTGCTTTTCTGCGGTTATTAATTCAACTGCTTCAATGCCCTTATTAAGCGGCAAGATCATGGTCCAGGATCCATCGTTCTGAAAGTTAATGGGGTCTGCGATAATACGCTCACCACGGGCGCTAATCCCGTGAAGATTGACCAGCTTCTCTATGTTGCCTTCAATCTTCAGGTTGTAACCCGGGAAGGTGTTTAAGCCTATACCCGATACCACTATTCTTATGCCATCCACCTCATGACCTGCCCATAGCTTATTGAGTGGCAGAGTGGTTGGTGTGGTTTTTGTCGGCAGGCGAAATGTAAGCTCACCTTTGAGGCGACCGAGTTTTTCGTTCTCTTCCAGCCCGCTGTTTAGCTGAATACTCTGGTAGGCGACCGGCATGCCGTTGAGTTGGTGTTGAATAGAGATCTCGCCGCTGTCGCTGCGATAAGGATAGCTGATGCGACTGAGTTTTCGGGTTACACCATCTTTATGGGCAGGGATCTCCACGGTGGAGCTGAGCGCTGACAGTACGCCGGGAAGTTCCATCAGCATCGGGAAATAGAGGTGCGCCTGTGGTGAATTCCCCCACCCCTGCGGCGTATGGGTAATATACATTTTCGCATCGGACCATCTTGCCTCAGCAATGGGAAGCTTGTTTTTCCCCCAGATGTGCCATTTCTCTGGATCAATCTTAAGACCAGCTATGTTGAGTTTTTTATATTTTGTCCAGGCCGTTGGGTTGATCTTCTGTGGTGCAAAATAGACGGGTCTTTTACCCTTCTCTTTTTCAGGGGTGACGAAGATGTCACGTAAAATAAAAGAGTTCTCCTGGGTAAAAAAGTTGTCGGCCACATACAGCTCAATAGCGGCTATTTCGCCTTTGAAGTTTCTGGCGGCACGCCCACCACTGGCATTGCCCATCGACCATCCAGCGCGTAACACCCGCCCCTGCCTGTTTAGTGCGCGTACCTCCAGCAAGCGGCGATGATCGCCGGAAAGATCATAATTGAGAGTGCTGTCTTTAATGCTGCTCAAGTAAAAACGCATGCCGGCATGTTCGACCACTTCTCCTGCTTTTAAAGGGAGTGAAAATTTCGAGACGGCCGTCGGTACCGAGAAGGATATCTTACCGCTAATTTTATCGATATCCTGTGGATAGACGCCTGGTTTCAGGCGTAGCTCTTTTGATAACTGGGCCTGATCGTTAAAGGCTGAAAAGTAGCTCTGAGGTTCATGATTCAGTGGGCCATAAACATGGTCGGGTTTTGAGCAGTGTTCATCACTCAATAGTTCACCACCTGTCCTGGATTGAACAGATGTCACCTCTAAGGTGATGTTTTCTATGCTGTCGGCTGAAAAATTCCTCCCTTTTGGCAGGCTGACTTTTCCTTCAAGGTTAAGCTTGAAGTGTCCTGACTCCTGATAGTTTATGGAATTGACGCCAACCGCATAGGGGCCATCGACAAACTGTGGTGTGGGCTGATGTTTGAGCTGATCAAGGTCGATAGCGGGTAGTTTAACCAGCCCCGCATACAGATGGTAGTCGGCAGGGTTTTCATTGATCTCTTCCTGTTGCGGTTGATCACTGCCGCTGACAGAAATGGTGGGGGTAAAGAGACTGGCAAAGCCCTCTCGAACAACATTCTCTATATCATTCAGAATCTCAGCGTCAAGCGCTACATCCATTGCGATATGTTCGTTACTCTTTGCTGTGGTGATTCGAGAAAAAAACGATGCCATGGCTGGTGAGACAGAGAGGCTGTCTGTCCGCATCTCATCGAGGCTTGCGCGTACCCTGGCGACGGCCTCGCTATTCCACTGCTGGTTATCGCTATATAAGGTGAAGTTGAGGTTTAACCCTGCTGCTGGAATGTCGACAGCTGTCGCGGCCCCCAGCCCGTTCATGTCTGGTGCCTGACGAGCTGCACCCTGGGCGATCATACCCGGCATGCCAGTGACCGCCTTCGCTGCCTTGTCTGGCACAAATGCCATTAATGCGGCTAGTTGACCTTCACGGTAGCGGTGCCAGCGCAGCAGGTCCTGATTCGCCTCTGCGCCTGAAACAAGTCGTTGCCAGAGCTTGTCCGCATAAGTAGTTTCGCTGGAGATCATCAGCCAGTTGGGAGAGGTGTGTAGTTGAAGTTCTATAATCTTTTCAGCGGCCGATGATTTGATCGCTTCTTCCTTTTCACAAAGGAACTCTGCACCGCTGGCGGCGGCCATCGTGGGCTTTTCAATCAGGCGCCAGCGACCATCACTCAGTGGTGTTACCTCAAATGACTGGTTGAGTTCGTTAACAATCTGCTGCTGATCGAAACGGCCGACCAGTAACATCGTTGCGGAGGGTTGTTTCTCTTGTGGCCCAGCATGAACTGAAAAGACGAATTGCGTCAGGTTATCCATAAAATTCGCGGGCCCGGTAAACAGACGTTTTAGCAGGTCATGACTTGAGTCTGACACCGGCAGCGCTTTGGGGTCTGTCCCGCCTATAAGGTGCTCATTGAGCACAGTCATTTTCTCAACATCGACATATCCCACCGCGACCAGATTGCCGTCGGCAAGGGCGTGTTCTGCCTGCAACAGTCTTTTGGGCTCAGACATGTAGAGCCAGTGCCAGCCATACCCGGCAGCGGCTGCAATAAACAGCAGTAGCAATGCTAACGCAGCGAACAGTGGGCGGGAGCGGCCTGTCTTTTTATCGGGCGCATTGTTTGGCTGTTGTGACTTTACAGGCTCGGCCGAATAGCCCGGTTCGGCTGCAGCCTCTTTAGCTGGTGACTCATTGAGTGCTACGTCAGGGATTTCGATCACCTCAACATCGACCCCAGCCTTGCGCAGAAAGGCACATATCTTGTCCAGTGTTTCACGTTGCGGTGCGCTACTCAGGCTTACGCGGCGCCCACTGAGGAATATTTTTCGGGATTTTTGATCAGATATACGAGCGACCTTTGCAATTGCCTGCAGCGCAAGCGACTCATCGGCGTCGTCTAACAGTCGGCCGTTGCTAACGAGTTCGTATGTCATCATTCCAGCTATATTCTGTTATGCGAAAAATTTTCAATCTAATTTCTGAAGAATCACAATTCAGCAAGTTAGTTGTCGACGTATAAGGATTGGCCATTAGTGCTATTTTATTGTGGGTGTGAAATGTATTAACCTCATTTCCACTGTGAGATTTTTGCGGCATAAATATCAACAGGGAGAATATGATGATCGGATATGCGACGCCTGGAACAAACGCCCTGCCAAAGGCCGCTGAGTTTTACGACAAGGTGCTAGAAGAGATGGGCGCAAAACGAACCTACGATTATGAAAGCTTCGTTGCCTGGGGGGTAGGTGAAAGTGGGCCGCTGTTCTCGGTAATCAAGCCCTATGATGGCAAACCTGCCACGGTCGGAAATGGAGTGATGATCGCGCTAAAGGTTGACAGTGCAGAGATGGTAAATGCAATGCACGCCAAAGCGCTTGAGTCTGATGGGGAAGATGAAGGGGCGCCCGGGATGCGGCAAAGTAGCTTCTACTGTGGCTACTTTCGTGACCTTGATGGTAATAAACTAAACTTGTTCTGTGCATGAAAAGGCCCTTGATTCGAGAGCTTATTTGATTTGATCCCATAGCCAATTTGAGGTTAACTAGTCATTGAGGCACCAATCGACAGGTGACGCGATGTCTGATGAAAAAGAGTTTAAGCACCCCTTATGGGATGAGCACAGCGGTGCCGATCCCGTTATCGTTACAGCGATCCACTCCGGCCACGCGTTACGGGAAGAGCTGCAGGAGATCATCGCACTCGATGAAGATGAGCGCCTGCGCGAGGAGGACCCCTTCACCGACGCCTGGATTTCGATCTCCGATAACTACCTGTTGCCCGAGCGTTCACGCTTTGAAGTTGACCTCAATCGCGAACGTGACGAGGCGGTCTACCTGACTCCCGAAGATGCATGGGGACTGGGGCTGTGGCGCACGCCGCCGACCCATGCGATGGTAGTGCGCTCGCTGGAGGAGTACGACGCCTTTTATGAAGAGCTGCGCAGGCATTGCGATGAGATGCGTGAGCGTCACGGCCATTTTGTCATCTTCGATCTGCACGCCTACAACTATCGTCGCCACGGCGTCGATGCGCTACCGCAGGATCCGCTTGAGAACCCGGAGGTGAACATCGGCTCCGGTACGATGGATCGCAGCTACTGGGGAGATCTGGTCGACCGTTTTATTGAAGACCTGCGCCGCTTCGACTTTCTTGGGCGTCATCTCGATGTGCGTGAAAATGTAAAGTTTGTTGGGCGCCACTTCGCCCGCTGGACTCACGACAACTACCCCGAATGCGCCTGCCTGCTGGCGATCGAGTTCAAGAAATTCTATATGGACGAATGGAGCGGACTCGGTGACCCGGTGCAGGTTCAGGCGATCCGCCAGGCGCTGGCAAGTACCATCCCCGGTATCAGGAAGTCACTGGCAGGACTATCACAGTGACAGAGCGACAGTCGCCATCATTAGCGGCGCTGATCGAACAGGTCGGCGCGCAACTAACAGCAGGGCAGGCGGTCGATTGTCACTTGCCCTGCGGTGGTCGCTTGCATATCGAACGCCAGCTTCCATTCCTCTGCGTCTATCGCCAGCCTGTGGCACACGCCGATGATGGCAGCGCCGAACTGCTACGAGCACAGGCTGCTTATCTAACGACGACGGCCGAGGTTGCAATACAGAATGAACTTGCGGCACTGGTCTATCGGGTCGCCACCGTCCAGGCGGCACTGTTCGAAAGTTTTCTGTTGATTGAGCTGTGGTCACGTACCCCGGGCACAATAGATAACGGTGAGCCGATGCATCCGCACTTTCATCTCCATGCGCCGCATGGCCACACGCCGAACAGGACGCTCGACGCCCTTGAGGATGGACTACAGGCGATCACATTGCGTCGCCGCAGTGCCGAGGTCGAGGTCAGCTTCGATGATGGTTGCACGCCACCCGGCCTGTCGCCACTGCTGACGGAAGAGCAGGCCGCCGCACTCAACTGCACGATGCTGGGGATAGCGGTCGCAGCGGTCTACCGTGATCCAGTCAGCGAAAAACAGCTGCCGTTTGCACTGCGAACGATGCGCCGCGGCGTGACTCATGCGTTGAAAAAAGGGATCTATCGTTTCAGCCATGACGAGACCCATTACCGTCCACGTCATTACCACGAACTCGGTTCACGTGTATTGACTCAGGCAGTGTGGCAGGTCGATCGCCAGCTGGCTGAGATCAGTGGGGCGTTTGATCTGCTGCTGCATGTTACACCGGTCAATGCTGGTGATGCATGGGCAGCATTTGAGCAGAGCGGTTATCGTGAGCCGCCCGAGTTTCATTACCGCCCGCGCGGGGTCGCCCCGGGATTGTTAAAGAGGCAGCTCTATCACACACCACTTGAGCGGATCGACGATCCGACGCTGGCAGACCTGTTTGGTGCGAAGCAGCAGGAACTGGATCGGCAGATCACGCTGTTGAACGATCGAGGTACACCGCAGTTTCTCTACGGCAGCATCCAGCTCTTTGGGGTCGTTGATGAGGTGCTGCTCAGCACTGCACAGTCGATCCTGAAACAGCGCGCCAGGCCGCGCAGTCGCGACGGTGACAGACTGCTCGATGCCACTGCACTGGCCCAGTATGCAGAGGCGGAACTCGACTACTATCGCGGTATCGATCCGACGCTGGCGGCGCGTGTCGAGGTACGCAGTGACATCACCGGTATCCTGGTATCGCACGGAAACTTCCTGATCGGCAGCGATGCCCATGTCTCATCGTTACGCCTGAGTGCCACCTTAAACCATGAGATCGGTACCCATGCGTTGACCTACCATAATGGTAAGCAGCAACCTTTCCAGCAGCTCTATGCCGGCATGGCCGGTTATGAACCGCTGCAGGAAGGGCTGGCGGTGCTGGCCGAGTACCTCTCCGGTGGGCTCGACCTGGCGCGGCTGCAACTGCTGGCGGGGCGTCTTGTTGCGGCAGATGCAATCATCAATGGTGCCGATTTCATTGAGACATTCGAACGGCTGCATGGTGATTACGACTTTCACCCGTTTACGGCCTATACGTTGACGATGCGGCTCTATCGCGGTGGCGGTTACACCAAGGATCTGATCTACCTGCGCGGCCTGATCGAGCTGTTCGACTATCTGGGAAGTGGTGGTGAGCTTGAGTTACTCTATATCGGCAAGGTTGCGATGGAACATCTGCATCTGCTTGAAGAGTTGCGCTGGCGCGAGGTACTCAGGCCGATAGCATTGAGGCCGCGTTACCTCGATACCCCTGAGGCGCAGCAACGACTCGCAGCGTTGTGTGAAGCCCCCGATGTCATGCATCTGATTGAGAGCCTGTGAAATGAAGATCGCCTTTGTTGTCAACGATATCGAGACCGAACTTCCCGGTTATACCACCACGCATCTGGCGATGGCAGCCACTCATCTGGGGCACGAGGCGTGGTATATCAACATTGGTGATTTCAGCTACGATGTCGACGAAAATATCCATGCCGGCGCGTCACGTGTTGCACAAATGGGACATCGTGCGGTAAGTGCCTATCTGCACGACCTGAGGGGTGAACATGCGGTGCATGATCAGATCGATGTCTGCGAGCTGGATGTGCTGATGCTGCGCAACGATCCTTCTGAGGATGTCTCACAGCGACCATGGGCGCGCCTTGCTGGAATCAACTTTGCGCGCTTTGCCGTACGCCATGGAGTGATCGTTGTTAATGACCCGGATGGGCTGGGCCGAGCCGTCAACAAACTCTACCTGCAACAATTCCCTGTCGAAGCGCGCCCGCAGGCGCTGATCAGCCGAGAGAAAGCGCGGATCAAGGTCTTCAGTAGTGAGGTGGGCGGTACCGTTGTGCTCAAGCCCCTCTATGGCTCCGGCGGTCGCAACGTCTTTCTGGTGCGTCCCGAGGATAGTCCCAACATGAACCAGATGATCGAGGCGGTATCGCGTGATGGTTATGTGATTGCACAGGAGTATCTGCCCGATGCGGTGCATGGTGATACGCGACTCTTCATGCTTAACGGTCAACCGCTACAGTATAAGGGAAAGTTCGCTGCCATCCGACGTGTGCGCAGCGAAGGTGATATGCGCAGTAACATGACTGCTGGTGCGACATCAGCCCCAGCGGTCATCACGGATGAGATCCTGGCGTTGTGTGAAACGATTCGCCCACAACTGCTGCATGACGGTATGTTCTTCGTCGGTCTCGACATCGTCGGTAACAAGCTGATGGAGATCAACGTCTTCAGCCCCGGCGGTCTGGAGAGCGCCGAGCAGCTTACCGGCATCAAATTCTCTCAGCTGATCATTCAGGATCTGGAACGAAAGCTCGAACACCGTGATAACACCGAACGCCATTTTAGTAATGCAGAGCTGGCAGTGCTCTAAGGCAGCTCTGACTTGTATTGTGTGTCATTGCGCAGCCAAAGGAAATGTACCCAGGGGCATTTCACCCCTGGGGTAAAGCGCGGCAATCTCGACGCTATAAGCATCATCGCGTGAGGATTGCTTCGTCGCTCCGCATCTCTTACATAAGGTACGGCCTACGGTTGCCTGACAGTTAATCAGAGATTCCTTAAAATAGCGCCGCCATTCGCGTAAAAGTTTCATCTAGTGGCGCGTCAATCGCGACCGTTTCACCACTAATCGGATGGAAAAAACTGAGTCTGCTCGCATGCAGCAGCAGACGATGACAACCGAACGACTCTCGAAACAGCCGGTTATGTTTGCCATCGCCATGGGTAGTATCCCCCACGACCGGGTGAAAGGTATGTTTCATGTGGCGGCGAATCTGGTGCTTGCGCCCTGTCCTTGGCCAGACTTTGATTAGCGAATAGCGTGCGGTGGAGTATCGGCCAACGGCATGCGGTAGTTCCACGGTTGCCAGGCGCTGGTATTCGGTGACGGCAGATTGCGCCGCTTTATTCTTCTCCGCCAGCTGGTCGGTCATCTTATCCTGCTCCTCTCTGAGCGGATAGTCGATCACTTCATGCTCCTCAGCATAGCCGCGTACAATCGCGAGGTACTCCTTATGTGTCTCGCGTGCAGTGAAGCGCTCCGTCATCCGGCGGGCGATCTCGGGATTGAGGCCGAACAGCAAAACTCCCGAGGTCGGTTTGTCGAGGCGGTGGAATGGGTAGACCCGCTGACCAATCTGGTCTCGCACCATCTGCAACGCAAACTGCGTCTCATGGCGATCAATCATTGAGCGATGTACCAATAGCCCGGCCGGTTTATTGATGGCGATGAGCGAGCCATCTTGATAGAGAATATCCAGCATCGTACTTCGATATATCAGAACCAGCAGCCGGCTATCACGGTCGAGGTCACGGCTAGAAGCGCAGCCCCAGGCTAATGCCCTTTCCGATAAAGTTTACGATCTCCTTGTTTGATGAATACTTTCTAACAAAGAGACCAATTAGGGTGTTTTCTGTCGGCTTGAAGCGTATTCCAATCTCTGGGAAAAAGCCAAATACAGTGCCTTCTCTGCAGTTCTCGTCTTCTACCTGCTTTTTAGTGCAGGTATCTGTTTCACCAAATAGAAAGCCACCACCGGCAAATGTGGCAATGTCATCTCCATACAGGATGCCCGCGCTTCCATCGACGCCAAAGTAATCGTTTTCGCTGTTGTCATCAAACTGCGCGAGTAACATGAATCCAGCCCGGGCATAGATATCTATGTTGTCCTGCTCAAACTCCCTGTAGCCGTAGATGCCGCCGCTATAATGGTTGTTTGGCTGGAGTGTCTCTCCATCAACGACCTGCATCATTACCCAGACATCGTTCTCGCCACGCAGGAAATCGTTGGCATGAAGCCCCCCCGCAGGCATCAATAAGAGTGCGGTCAAAAGCAACAGGGCGCTGTATACAGGTTTGTAGAAACTCATGATAAAAGGGCGGTTCACTATTCAACCAATCATATGGATTACCTCAATATACCCGGAATGGGTGATCGTGTAAGTAGGCGAAGCGTCATTTTGAGGTAAAACGTGGTGATTAGTGACTAAACCTGATCGACTAAAAATGGCACAATGGCGCCATGACACCGATTATCCTCGCGACCCTCAACGCACGCTATTTTCACTCTTCCCTCGGGCTTCGTTATCTGATGGCCAATATGGCTGAGTTGCAGGCCGGTACCGAGATTCGTGAGTTTATTATCGATGCGCGCCCGATCGATGTGGCGGAGAAATTGTTGAGCGGGCAGCCGCGCATCATCGGGCTGAGCCTCTATATCTGGAATGTCGAGCAGACCACGCAGCTGGTCGCGCTGCTGAAAGAGGTCAGTCCGCAGACGACCATCGTGCTCGGTGGCCCCGAGGTCAGTTTCGAGCATGAGCGGCAGCCGATAGTTGAGCTTGCCGACTATGTGATCTGCGGCGCGGCCGATCTGGAGTTTGCCGAGCTGTGCCGCGAGCTGCTTGCCGACAGGGTGCCACCACAGAAAATCATCCACGCAATCCCGTTCAAGCTGTCGCAGCTAAAGATGCCGTACTACCTCTATAACGATGAGGATATAAAAAACCGCCTGATCTATGTCGAGGCATCACGCGGCTGTCCGTTCAAGTGCGAGTTCTGCCTGTCGGCGCTCGACAAGACCGCCAGGCCGTTTGATCAAACGCTGTTTCTCGTTGAGATGCAGGCGCTCTATGACAGGGGCGCGCGCCATTTTAAATTTATCGACCGTACTTTTAATCTGAAAATAAAAGACAGCATCCGCATTATGGAGTTTTTCCTTGAGCGTATGAGTGATGATCTCTTCCTCCACTTTGAACTGATCCCGGATCATCTACCCGGCGCATTAAGAGAGATGATTCAATGCTTTCCCGAAGGCACACTACAGTTTGAAGTCGGCATTCAAAGCTTTAATCCAGAGGTGCAGGCGCTGATCAGCCGCAAGCAGGATAATCAAAAGAGTGCGGAAAACCTAAGCTGGATTCGTAACCATAGCCATGCCCATATCCATGCGGATCTGATCATCGGCCTGCCGGGCGAAGATGTCGCAAGCTTCGCGCGGGGCTTTAACCGGCTCGCCGCACTCAACCCGCATGAGATACAGGTCGGCATCCTCAAGCGCCTGCGTGGTACACCACTGGTACGCCACACGACTGAGTACGATATGCGTTACAACCCAAATCCGCCGTACAATATCCTCAGCACCGACCGCATCGATTTTCCGGCGATGCAGCGCCTCAACCGTTTTGCCCGTTACTGGGAGATGATCAGTAACTCCGGTCGCTTCAGAAAGGCGATGGCACTGGTGCTGACGGATAACCCCTTTGAGGGATTCATTAAACTCAGCGACTGGCTGTTTGCAGAGACCGGGCAGACACACCGCCTGGCATTGAAGCGCCTGTTTGAGCTATTGCATCGTTATCTGACTGACGAGGTGGGGATCAACAGTGAAGTAGCGATTGATGTTTTGCGTCAGGATCATCAGGCGTCGGGGTTGAGTTCAGTGCCCGCGTTTCTGATTGAGCAGCAGAGTCAGCAGCAGAAAAAATCGACGAAGCGGAGTCTGGAGAGTCGACAGGCACAGCATCGAAGAATCAATTAGCTATTGATTAATAAGAAAAAATTAACAACCAATATTTCGTATCTTGAAATGCGGATGATTTTAACTGTTTCGTTTATTTCGTTTGGCCGCTATAATCTACATATGCAATCCCATTGTTGATAAGGGGCGGATTATGGCTTCAAATAACATCGTTCAATTGCCTACTAGCCAGGATGTCGAAGAGGCAAAGCGTTCTAGCAGAACGCTTTCAAAGTATGCTGACGCCGAACGCGTCCAACTAAGTATTAAAGGTAGTAATGACCAGCAAGATGAGCTGGTTTTGCCTGGCCATGCATTACAACTGTTACTTGATATTTTGGCTGAAATGTCACATGGAAATGCTATTAGCATTATGCCTATACATGCCGAGCTGACCACTCAAAATGCTGCTGATATACTGAATGTAAGTCGCCCTTTTCTTGTTTCGTTACTTGAAGATAATGTTATACCTCATCATAAAGTCGGTACACACCGTAGGGTTCTAGCTAAGGATGTCATTGCGTATAAACAAACGATAGATAAGAAAAGACTGGAGGCTCTAGATGAGCTTGCTGCACTTTCTCAGGATCTTGGTATGGGCTATGAATAATGAAAAAGTTTTCGGTGGTATTAGATGCTTGTGTTTTATACCCAGCACCACTGAGAGATCTTATAATGCGGCTGTCAGTAACGGATTTATTTAAGGCTCGCTGGACTGACCAAATCCATGATGAATGGATTCAAGCTTTATTGAGAAAAGAAGAGTATACACAGGAGCAATTAACTCGTGTAAGGGGTCTGATGGATGCACATGTACGTGATGCTAAAATCATAAATTATGAGGACCTCATAGAGGGCCTTGTTCTTCCTGACCCTGATGATCGACATGTCCTTGCTGCAGCAATTAGATGCAATGCCGATGCTATCATTACCTACAACTTAAAGGATTTCCCTGAAGGGATACTGGGTAAGTACTCGATTGAAGCAATACATCCGGATGACTTTATCTATTACCAATTAGATTTGGCACCGAGTATCGTGTGCAACGTTGTTAAGCACCAGCGTAAATCACTTAATAAGCCTACTATGAGTAGAGATGAATTCCTAAGCTGCCTATTAAAGCAGCAACTACCTCAAAGTGTTTCTGGCTTGAAGAAATATATTGAGCTTATATAAATCAACACCACCAGTTAAAAAATTATTCACGCAGAGTCACTATGCAGCCGCATACCGCGCCAACGCAGGCAAATCCCCCTTATACCCCATCGCATGCAACATGATCTGGTTCTTCACCGGCGGTAGCCTGTCGGTAATTAAAAGCCCTTCGTTACGCAGCCATTTGAGTGGTAGCGCCTCGCTGCCAAAGAGTTTTTTGAAGCCGTCCATCGCAGTCATCATGATCAGGTTATCACCTTTGCGCCAGCGCTCGTAGCGCCTCAACACATGTGTCGCCCCAATATCTCTGTTCTTGGCGTGGGCATCGAGTAACACTTCAGCAAGTGCGGCGGCATCTAGCAGGCCGAGGTTGACCCCCTGCCCTGCCAGTGGATGAATAGCGTGTGCGGCATCGCCGATCAGTGCGAGGCGGTTGCCGATATAAGTCTCTGCATGCTGGCGTTTGAGTGGAAAGGCTCCACGAGGCCCTACTTCAATGACGTTGCCGAGTCGATGTTCCGAGGCGTGAGATAGTGCTGCCATAAATGCTTCGTCATCCATCGCCAGTAGTTCCTCGGCATGTTCCGGGGCGGTGGACCAGACGATCGAACAGCAGCCGTTATTGAGTGGCAGGAAGGCGAGTGGGCCGCTCGGCATGAAGCGCTGCCATGCGGTCTCCTGATGTGGCAGTTCGGTGCGGATCATCGTCACCACGCCGCTCTGGTTATAGGGCCAGCCGTTGGTCTCAATGCCGGCGTGCTGGCGCACCCGTGAACTGGCTCCATCGGCACCGACCACGAGCCGTGCGGTAATGGTGCCCCGCTCTTTTAGCTGCAGCTGCGCCAGTTCACCACCGGTATCCTGATCTTCGAGCAGCTCGGGGCAGAGCAGTTCGACATTATCGAAGTCGTCGATGCGTTTTGTCATCGCCGCCTGAATTACGCGATTTTCGATGATGTGGCCAAGTTTGTCCTGCGCAATATCTGCGCTATCGAAATGAACCGCACCGTGCCCTTCGGCATCCCACACCTGCATCTCACGAAACGGGCTAACGCGCATTGCGACCATTGTCTGCCATGCGCCTAGGCTGGTGAAGATCTGCTGTGAGGCGGCGGTGATCGCGGAGACGCGCATGCCGATCTCCTCTTCCGGCCACGCCATCTCGGCAGGTCGCGCCTCGACTATTGCGACTTTGAGATCGCTATCGCCCAGTGCGCAGGCGAGTGTGGTGCCGACCATGCCGCCACCGATAATTACTACATCATAATCAGCACTCATAAAACGATCCTCTAAAGCGGTATGCCACGTGCGAGCTTTGGCAGTTTACCGCTCAGCCCCATCGTCTGGCGCATCAGGGCGCGTTTGACCGGGGGAATCATATCCATCGCCAGCAGCCCACTGTTGCGCCCGATCACCAGTGGCGTGATCTGATTGGAGAAGAGACGCACCAGACCGTCGGTGAGATGGATGACACACGCCTGATCATGTTTACGCCACTCATCGTACTGTTCCAGTACGGGGAGCGTACCGATATCTCCCTCTTTCGCATCAACGACAACCTGTGCAAGCGCAGCGACATCTCTAAAGCCGAGGTTAAACCCCTGACCGGCGATCGGATGCAGCACATGCGCAGCATTGCCGACCAGCGCCAGTCGCGGGCGGATGTTTTCATTTGCGCGCACCAGCGATAACGGATATGCGTTGCGACGACCCGTCTTCTGAAACGGGCCAAGGCGCATCCCAAAGCGCTGCTGCAGGTGCGATAGAAAGGTTGCATCATCCCACCCCATCACTTCGTCAGCTTTATTGCGCTTAACGGTCCACACCAGCGAACAGCGCCCTTCGGACATCGGCAGCAGTGCCAGTGGCCCGCTGTCGGTGAAGCGTTCATAGGCGATGTTGTGGTGTTCGTTGCCGGGGGTCACATTGGCGATCATTGCGCTCTGGCCGTAGTCGTCAACGCTGTTAGTGATGCCGGCAAGCTGGCGTACTATCGAGCGGCCACCGTCGGCACCGACAAGTAGTTGTGTCGTCAAGGTTTTCATCTCACCATCGCGTTCGATCACCACCTCAGCGTAGTCACTGCCGATAGTGAAGTTTTTCAGTGTCGCCGGGCAGATCAGTTCGATATTGGAATAGGCTGCAAGTCTTGTGGCAAAGAGCTGGCCGAGGTCACGGTTCTCAATCACATAACCGAGTGCCGGGTAGCCTTCGCTGCGGGCATCCATGCGTGTGGCGCCAAAGTGGCCGCGATCGGAGACGTGGATCTTCTCAATCGGGGTGACAATCTTCGCGACATCGTCCCACAGCCCCATCCCTTCGAAGATCTTGCGTGCGCCATAGGCGAGTGCGATGCTGCGGTCGTCATAACTCGGTTGAGATTCGGCGCGAAACGGTACCGCCTCGATCACGCCGACGCGTAGCGGCTGACCGCCAAGCGCACACGCGAGGCTCGCGCCAACCATGCCGCCGCCGACGATCAGCAGGTCGTAATGTTCGGTTTCACGTTGCATGTCAGTTATTCACCTGCCGCCATTAATTGTTCGATTTCGTCTACTTCCTTCGGAACGCCATCGCTTAATATCTCACAGCCGTCCTTTGTTACCAACACATCGTCTTCGATGCGCACCCCGATGCCGTGCCATTTCTTCGCGATGCCCCTGCTGCCACGTGGGATGTAGATGCCGGGCTCAACGGTCAGCACCATGCCAGGTTCGAGCAGACGCCACACGCCGTCGATCTTGTATTCGCCGACGTCATGCACATCCATGCCGAGCCAGTGGCCGGTGCGGTGGACAAAGAAGCGGCGGTATGCTTCCTCTTTGATCAATGTGCGCAGGTTGCCCTTGAGCAGTCCCAGTTTCTGTAGCCCCCTGGTGACTGTGCGTATGGCGGCGTAATGAGGATCGTTCCAGTGATTGCCCGGCTTGACCGCTTCGATGGCCGCCAGTTGCGCCGTCAGTACCACCTCGTAGATCGACCTCTGAGCTGCGGTGAATTTGCCATTAACAGGAAAAGTTCTTGTGATATCAGAGGCGTAATACTGTTTTTCGGCGCCGGCATCGATCAGCACCAGGTCGCCATCCTGTAGCTCAGCATCATTCCTTATATAATGGAGCACACAGGCGTTGTTGCCACCGCCAACGATCGACTGGTAGGCCTGCTCACGACAGCCGTGCTGTGCGAATTCATGCAGCAGTTCCGCCTCCAGCTGGTATTCCATCATCCCGGGATGGCACCTCTGCATTGCACGGCAGTGCGCCTTCGCAGAGATCTTTGCCGCCTCGCGCATGATCTTGATCTCGCTGCGGCTCTTGAAGAGACGCATCTCATGCAGCAGGTGGTCGAGTGCCACAAACTCACTGGGGGCATGCACGCCGACACGTGATTTCTCCTTTACCTGATTGAGCCACTCCATCATTTTATGATCGAATTCGGGGCTGAAGCCCATGGTGTAAAAGACCTTTTCGCGATCTTCCAGCAGGCCGGGCAGGATCTCGTCGATGTCATCGATCGGAAATGCATCGTCGACGCCAAATGTCTCTATCGCCCCCTCCTGTCCGGCACGTGGCCCGTTCCACATCTCCATCTTTTCATCACGCTCCTGACAGAAGAGGATGTACTCTCCCTGCGGGCGCCCCGGCACCAGTACCGCAACGGCTTCGGGTTCACCAAAGCCGGTGAGATAGAAGAAGTCGCTGTCGGGTCGATAGGCGTGTTCCACATCGCGATTACGTGTCAGCATCGGCGCGGCGGGCAGGATCGCGATGCTATTGTGTTCCATCATCTGCATCAGGCGACGGCGGCGTTTGGGAAATTCTTTTATATTCATTTTTGTCACCGGGCTGTAAATTTGTTGGCGGTTTAGTGCAGCACCTGGTTATCAGGTGAGCTTTCATCTACCGAGTTGAGCTCTTCGAAAATCAACTGCACCCCAACACGTATATATTCGACAAGTTCTACGTAGGCAAATTCATCCTGTTCCTCTTCGTTGTCATCGTCGAGGCGCGCCTGCGAAAATTCAACCAGATCTCGACTGATCTCACCGACCTGTTCAGGCAGAGCTGTGAAGTCCTTGATCCCACCTGCGGCGAGTCCAAATAGAAAGGCCTGACACCATTCAGCGAGCGCATCGACACGTTGTGTCAGCGGGCACTCATCATCGGGCAGCAGAGGATAGAAATCGCACTCACCACTGCCAAACTGACGCAGTGTCTCTCGATGTAGCTGTTGTAGTTGTTGTCCCGCGTCGCCGTTTAGATTGTAGGAGGGCAGGCCGCCAGTTGCGATCAGATCCTGTGGGTCATCCGAGATCAGCTGCTCCAGGTTATCTTCATCCATTAATGCGACCCATGCATCACACTCAATATAACCGCGTGCACATACTAACCCACATAGCAGGCCGTGTCCGGCTGGCGCGCTAGCGGCGAGCCCAAGGTGTGATAGCGCATCTTCTACACTAGCTATATCCATCTCTACTCCATATTTATGCTGTTAGCGCTGATAAAAAAACACAAATAGTTAAAACTACATTAACCATCAACAAAACAAGAGGATAGCTTTATGGCGTTAAGCCCTCCTGTCAATTAAAAGGGATGCTACCATCTCTGCGCAGGATTCCACAGTTTTCAAACATTGACCCGATGCAGGTGACCTTTTATATTTACGCCATGAATACTGAAAAAGCATTCTCTTGCGAAGAGCAAAAGATCAAAAAACTGGAATTCTCTGTTGGTGAGCTGGTTCGTATCTGCGAACGACTACAGCAGGAAAACGTCTCATTACGCAATGAGCGCGCGCAACTGCTGGCTGAGCAGAACAGGCTGGCCGAGAAGAACCATCTTGCGCGGGATAAAATGGAAAAAATGATTACTCGCCTCAAGCATATGGAATCTGAGCTGTGAGCAGTGAGAGTACCCCTGTTACCATCAAGGTACTCGACAAGGAGTTCCGCGTTGCCTGCCCGGAGGCAGAGCAGCCGGCACTTATTGAGTCCGCACAATACCTGAGTGAAAAGATGCGCGAGGTTCGCGATACCGGAAAGGTGATAGGAATGGATCGCATTGCGGTGATGACCGCGCTTAATCTGGTACATGAACTGCTTCAGAGCAAATCTGAGCAGGCAGATTTTACCCGCGACTTTAGCCAACGACTGGAACTGTTGCAGGATAAAATCGACACTGCCCTCAACAATAGCAAGCAAATGGAGTTATAATACTCCTTAGGTCGTAATGACCATCGAATTGGGTACTCCCTGTGGTGTACGTCCCTGAACTGGGTATTCTCTTGAGCCTAATTATATACCCCGGGAGCATACTGCGGATGTTATTGTGCAGGCCTGCGTAAGCGGGAAGCCTACGATGTTCCAACCGCTCCCACCTGAACCTCTGGTTCAAGGGCAAAGGTTCACTGCGGCACCTATGGGGATTACCCTCCTATAGAACCAGGCTCCATTTAACCTTAAGGTAAATATGGCCGATCGTTCTCAAATACGTCAGCAGATGCGCAAACAGCGGAATGCGCTCACCCCGCAGCAGTGTCGTGAGGCGGCCTGCAGAGTGGAGCGGGAGCTTGCCCGTAGTCACCTTTTCAGATCCAGCCGACATATCGCCTGTTATATCGCCAATGATAATGAGCTCAATCTTGAGCTGCTGATTGAGCGTATATGGCTCTCAAACAAGGTGTGCTACCTGCCAATATTAGACTCGATTCGCAGGAATCGACTCTGGTTTGCTCCCTATCGACCACAAAGCGAGATGCGCCTTAACCGTTTTGGTATACCCGAACCGGTGTTTGATAAGCGTGAACTGGTGCGTGCGCAGTCGCTTGACCTGGTTTTAGCACCGTTAGTTGCCTACGATATGACGGGCAATCGCCTTGGCATGGGCGGTGGTTATTATGATCGTAGTCTCGCTTTCCTTTTACGACGTCGTCATTGGCACAGACCGCGTTTGTGTGGTGTGGCATATGATTTCCAGTCGGTTAAGCGGCTTCCTGAACAGACATGGGATGTTCCGTTACACGCAATCGCAACTGATAAAGAGATCTATAAGCCGCTCTGAATGGTGGTTGATCACTGTATCTGTGGGGGGGTATCTACAGATCACGATTAAAATTTCTGCTGATATTACTGATCAACTCCTAAAACAGAAGCCGATGTCTGTTATTAGACAAAATAATTTCTTTGCTAATGATGGTATTGATCAGGTAACAAATCGAATTAAAGATTCAATTTATCGTTAGTCTGGAAAAGATTGCACGCTCTTTTTTTTGGTCTTGATAGTGATCAACATAATCCCGCGGGCAGTAGTGATTCATCCTGGTGGTAATAATTATTTCTCTGCTTGATGGTGTTGAGTATAAAAATCGGAAGAATATTTTTTGCTAAAAAGTGTCGTGGGATAGAGAGTATGGCGCTTAATGCTTCTAATGAAGTGAGTGTTATCAAGCGAGCACTATTGTTCTAGCAACAGCCCCGAACGCTATCTCTGTAACGCGCTATGTATGCCGGGTGATAGCGACTTATATAATACAAATCATAAAGTTATCGTTTTTGTTGTGACTGGAAGAAAACACTATATATTGTAGCGTGCCGCTTGTAGTTACTACTAAGTATCGCGTTTTTCAATGGCTGGTTCATCGTTGCTTACAAGTGATGAACCTGTATCGCTATCATCTTTGACAAGTCACATGCTTTATCATTTCGCTTGAGATTTATGATGCACAAGTCAGCCTCAATTATTAAAACGAGCATGCACTGATCACCTCATGATAGCTGTTGTATAAAGGTGTTTTGTTATTCTGTAATAGTTAAATGTTTACAAAAAACGACAGTTGAATGTTCAAGAAAAAAAATAGCGTGTCGATACACGCGGTTGTACAGTAAAAACTTTTTGTGCAATACACTAGCATTATGCGCAGAGATGTTTATACTAATTTGCGGATAACATTCTGGAGGATGAGTAATGGCTACAAAAAGATCTGCAACCAAGAAGAAGGTAGCGGCTAAGAAAAAGCCTGCTGCCAAGAGGAAGGCTGTAACTAAGAAAAAAGTTGCAACCAGGAAAAAGGCTGTAGTTAAGAAAAAAGCAGCGACTAAAAAGAAAGCGGCGGCTAAGAAGAAAAAAGCCGTAACGAAGAAAAAGGCAGCTAAGAAAAAAGTAGCGACCAAGAAAAAGGCAGCTACTAAAAAGAAAGCGGCTAAGAAAAAAGTAGCGACCAAGAAGAAGGCAGCTACTAAAAAGAAAGCGGCTAAGAAAAAAGTAGCGACCAAGAAGAAGGCAGCTACTAAAAAGAAAGCGGCAACGAAGAAAAAAGCAGCTAAGAAAAAAGTAGCGACCAAGAAGAAGGCGGCTACTAAGAAAAAAGCTGCTAGAAAGAAAAAGTAGGGGGAGATTCCTGCGCTAGTAAGATCAGGCGCAGTTGACCCTCGAGGTATAAACAAAAGGTCCGTTCACGGACCTTTTGTTTATATTATATTATGTAAAATCAGTATGTTAGTTGCCCTCTTGCTCTTTTCCTAAAAAGAGCTGATAAGCTGGGTTGTCCGCCTCTTTCCAGTATTCATAGCCCAGGCTATCAAAATAATGGGTCAATTCGGTGCGTTCAGTTGAGGGTACCTGCAGTCCCACCAGAATTCGTCCATAAGCCGCGCCGTGATTACGGTAATGGAACAGACTGATATTCCAGCGTTGACCAACGAGTGTCAAAAACTTTAGCAATGCACCCGGTCTCTCCGGAAACTGGAAGCGAAAGAGGACTTCATTGTCGATGTTCTCAACGTGGCCACCAACCATATACCTGATATGCATTTTGGCCATCTCGTTATCGGTCATATCGACAACTTGATACCCGCCATGGCTCAGGCGGTCGATCAATGCATTCTTTTCTTTGTCACCCTTTGAGAGTTCAAAGCCAACAAAAATATGGGCGTTGCAGTGATCGGCATAACGATAGTTGAATTCAGTAATGCTGCGTTTACCAATCAGGCTGCAAAATTCCAGGAAGCTTCCCGGTCTTTCCGGGATTGTCACCGCGAGTAGTGCCTCGCGCTGTTCACCCACTTCGGCGCGCTCTGCAACATGGCGTAGACGGTCAAAATTGATGTTGGCACCGCTATCGATCGCAACCAGGTGCCGGTCACGCATCTTCTCACGTGCCACATACTTCTTTAACCCGGCGACCGCTAATGCTCCTGCCGGTTCGGCAATCGAGCGGGTGTCATCAAAGATATCCTTGATACCGGCGCAGATTTCATCGGTGGAGACCAGGATCACCTCGTCGACATAGTTTTGTGCCACACGAAAAGGTTCAGCACCCACCTGTCTCACGGCGACACCGTCGGCGAAGATACCTACCTGGTCAAGTATCACGCGTTCACCTCTTTCCAGCGCATGATGCATGCTAGGGGCATCCTCGGGTTCGACACCGATCACCCGCGTGGTGGGTGACTTCGCTTTGAAGTAAGCGGCGACACCGGCAATCAGGCCGCCACCGCCGACCGGAACAAAGATCGCATCGATATTTTCTGAGGATTGCTGCAGTATTTCCATCGCCACTGTCCCCTGGCCAGCGATCACATCTTCATCATCGTAGGGGTGGACAAAGGTCATGCCACGTTCATTCGCCAGCTGGTTGGCGTGGTCATACGCCTCATCATAGGTGTCGCCATGTAATATCGTCTGCGCACCTTTTTCACGCACCGAGTTGACCTTGATGGCGGGGGTTGTCTCTGGCATGACGATGAGTGACTCAATGCCCTTTATCTGTGCTGCAAGTGCAAGTCCCTGGGCGTGATTACCGGCTGACGCGGCAATGACCCCTTTTTGCAGACTCTCATCAGAGAGCGAGGCGATCTTGTTATAGGCGCCGCGCAGCTTAAATGAGAAGACCGGCTGTAGATCTTCTCGCTTCAGCAGCACCTCATTATTGATTCGCCTGGAAAGTGTTGGCATCGCATCTAACGGAGTCTTCAGGGCAACCTCATAGACAGAGGCATTTTCGATTTTTTCTACATATTTCTTCAACATCGGCATACGGTAGCAGTTCATTTCCGGTATGCCTAGGTATCCGGTGGAAATTCGCCAGCAATTTGGCACTAATCATGACTTTCAACGGCGGCACAGGTATCATTTCATGCATCAAAAGATGGGAGAGTGGAAATGACACAGGATGAAATGAAAAAAATGGTGGCCCACGCGGCGCTGGAGTATGTGGAAGCGGGCGCAATCATTGGCGTAGGTACCGGCTCGACGGCCAATCATTTCATTGATGCCCTGGCGGGGATCAAACATAAAATCGATGGCACTGTCGCCAGTTCTGAAGCGACAGCCGAGCGTCTTAAAGGGCACGGCATCACCGTGTTTGAACTGAATGAGGTGAGTGATATTCCGGTCTATGTCGACGGGGCGGATGAGTCGAACAAGTACCTGCACCTGATCAAAGGCGGTGGTGGTGCGTTGACACGCGAAAAGATCATTGCCGCGGCGAGTGACAAGTTTGTCTGTGTGGCCGATGGCAGCAAGATGGTCGATATCCTTGGCGCATTCCCATTGCCGGTAGAGGTGATTCCAATGGCGCGCAGCTATGTGGCACGCGAGATCGTCAAGTTGGGTGGTCAGCCGGTATGGCGTAAAGATTTTATCACCGATAACGGCAATCAGATTCTGGATGTGCAGAACCTGTCGATTATGGAACCGGTGAAGCTGGAAGAGCGACTCAATAACATCGTCGGTGTCGTGACCAACGGCCTGTTTGCGATGCGCCCTGCCGATGTGTTGCTTTTGGGCACCGAAGAGGGTGTTAAGACCATCACCTGATGGCTTGTTAGCGAATAGCGTGCAATGCAAAAATTTCTGCTGATCGCCGGTGTCGTCCTGCTCATTCTCGGTCTGCTATGGCCGTGGATCACTAAACTGGGCCTCGGCAGGTTGCCGGGTGATATCGCGGTCGAGAAAGAGGGATTCAGCTTCTATTTTCCAGTGATGACGTCGATCATTATCAGCATTGTGTTGTCGCTGCTGTTTTGGTTGTTTCGGAAATAATTAGCTGTCATTCCGGCGCAGGCCCACTACTGTCCGGAATAAATTTCATATCAGCGCCCATTGTCTCTGCGCCATGGCTGCCTGAGCCTGCCTTCGTCGTTTTTTCATTAAATATTGATCAATTTCAGGACGCTGAAAAAGCGATG
>Ga0316207_10000231_pt1 | contig 108321 bp, 104 predicted proteins | sample 6weekpyrite_MG_FD_204943 | JGI IMG/M metagenome (GOLD analysis project Ga0316207, IMG submission 204943) | Microbial mat bacterial communities from mineral coupon in-situ incubated in ocean water Damariscotta River, Maine, United States -... | ecosystem: Environmental > Aquatic > Marine >...
GGTTAACGCATCTACAGCATATGTCTACCCGCAACGTAATCGAGTAGGTAATTGTAATATTTTTTAACTTAAAGATGACAATAGTATGATCCAATTCGAATAAATCGAAAAACAGCCATCTTTAGGGATAAATGTCTGCTTCGGAGAAATTTCAGCATGTTTGTGCTCATGGCTTAACGGCAGCTTATGGCACACTTGAGTCATTGCCATTGTCAGAGTGTGTCGAAATTAGTGTACCGACTCTGCCAGATTAAGCCTGAGCTACTACATCTAACCTTTTATACAGGCAACAGGTTCCAGTTTTGCGACTTTCCTTGCCAGGCCTGCCTGATCAGCCGCATCAACAACTGCGCTGACATCCTTGTACGCGCCTGGTGCTTCTTCTGCAATGCCACGCATTGAGGGTGAGCGAATCAGAATGCCCTGTGTGGCCAGTTTATCGAGCGTTTCCCGCCCGCGCCATTGCTTGCCGGCCTTGCGCCGGCTCATCGCGCGTCCGGCGCCATGACAGGCTGAGCTAAATGCCTGTATTTCACTTTCTTTCGTGCCAGCGAGGATGTAGGAACAGGTGCCCATGGAACCACCGATTAGTACCGGTTGTCCTGCGTCACGCAATGTTTCTGGAATTGCGCTGTTACCCGGACCGAAAGCCCTTGTTGCGCCTTTACGGTGTACGTATAGCTTTTTCTTTATGCCATCAACAACATGTTCTTCAAGTTTACATGTGTTATGTGATACATCATAAAGTAGTGTCAATTTTGCCTCGGGTATTATTCGATGAAACGCTTCCCGTGTAAGGTGAGTGATAATCTGTCTGTTTGCCAGGGCGCAATTAATACCCGCCCGCATGGCTGCCAGGTATTCCTGTCCCAACGGGGAGTTAACAGGTGCACAGGCAAGTTCACGATCGGGCAGCGTAATTCCGTATTGGGGCGCGGAAAGCAACATGGTTCTTAAAAATTCAGTGCCAATCTGGTGCCCGAGTCCACGTGATCCACAATGAATGCTGATAAGGATATCACCTTGATGAATGCCAAATATTTTGCTGATTTTCTCGGCGTAGATTTCACTAACATGCTGTATTTCCAGATAATGGTTTCCTGAACCCAGTGTTCCCATTTCATTTCGTTGCCGTTCTTTTGCTTTTGCAGAAACCATATCGGGATCGGCGCCATCAATACAGCCATGTTCCTCAATGCGATCCAGATCTTTGAGTTCACCATAGCCTGAGTCAATAGCCCACTGAGCACCACCCCGCAACATCGCATCCATTTCTTTTCGCCTGAGATGGATGTGTCCTGTACTGCCTAAACCTGCGGGAATAGTTGAAAATAATTCATCGGCAATTTTTGTTTTTAACGGATCAAGGTCAGTCAGTTTCAGGCCGGTATGCAGGGTGCGTACGCCGCATGAAATGTCAAAACCGACACCTCCTGCCGAAATAACCCCGCCTTCTTCGGGATCAAAAGCGGCCACGCCACCAATGGGAAATCCATACCCCCAATGTGCGTCGGGCATTGCGTATGACGCTTTTACAATTCCCGGCAGCATGGCGACATTGGTTACCTGTTGGTAAACTTTGTCATCCATCGCTCTGATCAGATCTTCGTTGGCATAGATTATTGCGGGAACACGCATCTTTCCCTGTGGCGCGATTTCCCACTTCCATTTGTTGTGATTTGTAAATAACTGGGTGTCCATATATTTTTATACATCTAACACGCATTCAGCGAGCCACATGTTCCCGTCCTGTCTGACACTTAAGGCAGTATAAGTCGCGCCTTTAATTTCCACTGCCGGTTGATGCTTTCTAATATCCAGCGTCTCTCCGTAAAGGCGTGCCTTTAACTGTAAATTATGAATCTTGACGTTGAATTTTGAAAATAGCATTTTACGCGTTGCCATTTCGTAAATGATAGAATTTAACCAGTCAACCAGAAGTATTTCGATATCCGGCGCCTCACATTCAATTTCAATCACCTCGGTGGGTGATATCGAGTTCACATCGGTAATGACGGCAGTTAAGGCCAGGGCTGCCTGCTCAAATGCTTCGGCCTGTGTAGGAGCAATTCCACGAATACCAATGTCAGCTTCATGCTCGAAATGTTCCCAGTATTTGTCGATCATTGACTAAATGAGTAATAGTTATAAATAATTTTCTGGATATGAATAATAAACAGGATAGTGGTGAAATATCTCCTATAATATTAGAAGCTGTCAGGCTTTAAATCAACGAAAACAGTTTGTTAGCATTGATATCCTGGATACACTATTTGTTAGCCTAACCATGTCACATAAAATAAATTAATGACCTGGTACTTTGTTTAAGTAAGAGCTATGTGTTGAAGTTAAATTAGTGATTGGCTGCGAATAATGTAAATAAAAACTTTATGCAACCCGGGTATGATATAGGAGTTCAGGGAAATCTGTAAATAAAATAGAGCCAACATTTCTCAATGATAGAATTAATTCAGGTGCGGAGTTCTGAATGAATAAAGATTACGAATTATCTCGGGAAAAACTTTTTACCAGCACAGATCCAGATTTAATACCATTTACAACTACGGATGAAGTAGAAGATATAGAAAGTGTGATTGGTCAGAGCCGTGCTATTAATGCTATTCAATTTGGAATCCAGATCAAAAAGCCGGGTTTCAACTTGTTTGCACTTGGTCCCTCAGGACTGGGAAAGCAATCAACTATTCTTCAATTCTTGTCTGGCAAGGCGACGTCTCAGGAAACGCCTTCAGACTGGTGTTATGTGAATAATTTCAAACAACAAGACAAGCCTTATGCGATTGAATTGCCAGCGGGATCTGGACAGGAATTGTGTAACGATATGGAGAGATTAATAGATGATACCAGGACATCAATGCCTGTTGTCTTCGAGTCAGATGAGTATCGGGCGAAACAGGAGGAAATACAGGAAAGGTATGAAGAACGACGAAAGGAGGCTTTTTCAAGATTATCAGAGGAAGCTGCTGAACATGGGGTTGCGCTAAAGAAAGGACTACACGGATTTATCATTGCGCCTATTCTTAATGACAAAATAATTGGCGACAGTGAATTTTCAAAATTACCAGAAGGACAACAAGAGCATTTAAGTGAAATTGTATCAGTATATGAAGAAAAATTAAGCGCGTTAATTCACCGTATGCCACAGGTTGCAAGAGAAGAACGTGAAGAAATACGTTCTCTTGATCATCGCACAGCGATAGTCGCTGTTGAGTCATTAATTAGCAGTCTGGCTGAAAAATATGCGAAATTCTCGGCATTACTTCGTTATTTCGATGATGTGAAGAACGACATAGCAGATAACGTTAACGATTTTCTGGAGCAGGCAAGTACGGCTGATTTTTTGGAGGCAGAAAAAAACAGAGAGCATTCATTTAAGAGATATACGGTAAACCTGTTTGTTGATAACAGTAAAACAAAGGGTGCGCCTGTATTGTATGAAGATAATCCTGTTTATCAAAAATTAACAGGCAGAGTTGAACATGAGTCAAGGATGGGGGCAACATTCACTAACTTTACACTGATAAAACCTGGTGCATTGCATCTTGCTAATGGCGGTTATCTGATACTTGATGCAATAAAGCTATTACAGCAACCATTTGCATGGGAGGCGCTTAAACGTGCGTTATATGCAAACAATATCTGTATACAGTCACTGGGTTCGCTATATGGAATTATAGACACAATCAGCCTTGAACCTGAACCCGTTCCATTGGACGTTAAGGTGGTGTTGCTCGGCAACCGAATGTTATATTACTTGCTCTACGAATATGACGATGACTTTAAAGAATTATTTAAGGTTGCCGTCGACTTCGAAGAGGAAATGGATCGCAGCAGGGAAAATATTGAACTCTATGCCAAAATGATCGCCGCCATAGCCGAGAAAGAAAACTTGCTTGCCTTTAACGCGGGTGCAGTCTCAAGAGTAATAGAGCAAAGTGCACGTCTTGCAAATGATTCAGAAAAGTTATCAACTCACATGTTAAGCGTGGTCGATCTGATGTGTGAAGCAGAGTATCAGGCAAAAAGCTCAGGTGCTGACCTGGTCGATGTACTGGATGTTCAGAAGGCGATCGATGCTCAAATTCAAAGGGCTGGTCGATTACGAGACAAATATCATTCAGAAATTCAGCGCAAGACGATCCTTATTGACACTGAGGGCGACAAAATTGCATCTGTAAATGGTCTTGCTGTTATCGATCTGGGGAATTATCGTTTTGCACATCCTGTGCGTATAACGGCGACCACCCGTCTTGGTGACGGCGAAGTGATTGATATAGAACGTGAGGCTGATCTGGGTGGATCTATCCATTCCAAAGGTGTGTTGATACTTTCATCATTTCTTGCTTCCCGTTATACCCGGGAAATGCCATTGTCACTTTCTGCCAGCCTGGCGTTTGAGCAATCTTATGGTTTTGTCGAAGGCGATAGCGCATCTATGGCAGAACTGTGTGTTTTGCTGTCTTCCCTTGCTTCAGCTCCCGTTCACCAGTATCTGTCGATTACTGGCTCGGTAAACCAGTTGGGTCAGGCGCAGGCAATAGGTGGTGTAAATGAAAAAATTGAAGGTTTCTTTGACGTCTGCAATGCGAGGGGATTGAATGGGAAACAGGGTGTGATCATTCCTCAGTCAAATATCAAACACCTCATGTTAAAACATGATGTTGTTGAGGCAGTGTCGGACAGGAAATTCCATATTTATTCGGTTGAAAATGTTGATCAGGCGATCGAAATTCTGACGGGCATCCCCGCCGGTGGAGCGGATAGCAAAGGAATATACCCCGAGAACAGCATAAATTATCGTGTAGCCGCTAAATTTATGGAACTTTCTCAAGCACGTGAGAAATTTATAAAACCTGAAAGGTAGTTCTAATGTAACAGCCACAGCAGTTTCAGGGTGGTTCCTCTGGTCGAACTTGTATTCGCTCTGACGCTGTCTCAGCTTAAGCATCGGGTATGGACTGATCAATTCTGGCAATTTTATAAAACGGCTACTGAAAAACGTCACGAAGAGCAGAAGTTGTTCGGTGTATGCTGTGGCAGCGGGCGCAGGCCGTAACGGCGATTTCACCGACTGCCCTGCCGGCTTTGTTTGTGTTTTTTGATTGCAGAAGTTTCCTCAGTTCGGCAAAGCGATCTTTGTTTTTCTGGCCAAGTATGGTTTCTCTGGCAGCATCATCGTCATGACATTTGTCACAGCTCTGCGCCAGCCTGCCCATTCGCTTTTCAAGTTCGTTAGTCGATGATTGTGCGAGATCAAATTTTTGATCAGCTATCCCGATGACGATTCTGTTCATGGTCTGGCTGAGGCGTTTCATTGCTTCTTTATAAGCAAGTGGTTCATTGGTGTGTATATCGTTTAGCCTGATTTTTGAGAAATCTGCAGAACGATAGATGGCCGCGGTTATAGCGCGATATCTGTCGTGGCACTTTTGGCAAACCCGATCAAGGTTTTGCTGTGTCTGTTTGATTTTATCCTCATCTTTTTTTTGTACCGCATCAAGCAGTTCATCGACCAGTTGGGGTTTCATGGCCTTGTTCCATTCGGGCACCATTTCGCCGGCCTTTTTATAATCCCTGACCAGTTTTTCGGTCCATTTAAGCAGACGGGGCTGATCACCGGCGGCGGCATATTCGGAAATGGCCTGCATTTCCCGGCGCAGCTTGAACATCACGTGCAGCCATACATGACGCTTATTGGCGGGTTTATACCACTGTTCGAGGGTATCGGGTGGTAAAACCACGATCACCGTTTTTTTGCCGAAAAATGAGAATGTGATAAAAGCCAGAGAGATAAGACTGAGTATTAAAATTGAAATGACGAGTGCTCGCATGAGAGGCCTGTTTAATCTCTTTGGGTTTGATTCCCCGCCGCTTGCAGCGAAGTCCTGTTGCAGGTGCGGCTTCCACCCTTCGGGTGAAATGCCCGCTTGGGGTGCACCATGAGCCGCACATATTCACCTGAAGGCGAACCTACCGACCCCGTCCGCCTGCTGTTTACGCATAGATTCAATTCTACCTGTTAACTTGCCCGCCTGCCCACAGTTTAATTGAACTATACTCATGATATCACTGCATGGGGCATGATCATGAACCCGGATTTTCGTCAAGCTTCTGGAACCGACTCGGGACGGGGTGCGCAATCGAGCCCGGAGCCAGAACCTGTTCCAGAACCAGCCCCGAAAACAGACCCGCTCAATATCTCGGCCCTGCTTGAGCCACGGGCCTATCCTCACCCGGTCGAATCGTGTGAACTGATTGAGACCCATATCTCGTGGGTGATCCTGACGGGCGAATTTGCCTATAAAATAAAAAAACCGGTCAACCTTGGGTTCCTCGATTTCTCCACACTTGAAAAACGTCTTTTTTATTGCCGGGAGGAATTGCGCCTGAACAGGCGACTGGCCGCTGGTATCTATCTTGATGTTGTTGCGATCACGGGGGCACCTGAGCAGCCGGTAATAACTGCCCTGCCTGACAGAAAAAATCAGATAATAGACTACGCCGTGAAAATGCAGCAGTTTCCACAGCAGGCGCAACTGGATCGCATGTTATTAAAAGGAGAACTGCGCGCGGAACACCTTGATGCGTTTGCCAGACGAATTTCGGATTTTCATCAACAGGTAGATGTTGCCGATGAGACAACAAAATATGGCGGTCCTGAACAGGTGTGTAAACCGGTGCAGGAAAACTTCGAGCAAATTCGTGATCAAATCGATGTGCAGAAATATGTTCTAATACTGGATGAGCTTGAACAATGGGGTGGTTCTGAATTTAAAATCCTGAAACCGATATTTGAGCAACGCAAGCAGGGTGGTTTTATACGTGAAGGGCATGGTGATATGCATTTGCGCAACCTGGCCTGGATTAATAACGAACCTGTTTTATTTGATTGTATAGAGTTTAATCCCGAACTGCGCTGGATTGACGTGATAAGCGATATTGCTTTTCTGGTAATGGATTTACAGGACAGGCAACAGACACAACTGGCGCAGCGATTCCTGAATCAATATCTGGAGCATACAGGTGATTATGCGGGTATTGCTGTATTACCTTACTATCTGTTTTATCGGGCGATGGTGCGAGCCAAGGTGGATGCTATCCGCGCAGGCCAGGCGGGAATCAGCCGTGATGAAAAAGTGGAAGCCAAAAAAGATCTGGCAGGCTATCTCGAACTTGCGCAAAGTTATACGCGAAGGGCCACGCCAGAATTAATTATTACACGCGGCCTGTCAGCCTCCGGAAAAACAACAATAACACAGACATTGCTGGAACAACTGCCTGCCATTCGAATTCGATCCGATGTGGAGCGCAAGCGCCTGTCCGGCTTAAAAGCAAACCAGTCTGCCAAAGCCGAGGTGGGAAAGGGGCTTTATACCTCTTCTGTAACGGAACGCACCTATGGAAAACTGGCTGAGCTGGCAGAGAAAATTCTGGATGCCGGGTATTCGGTAATTGTTGACGCAACATTTTTAAATAATTCGTATATTAAACAATTTAAAATGATCGCCACCAGGAAACAGGTTCCATTTTTAATCCTGCAATTCAGTGCATCGGAACAAACCCTGGAGCAACGTATTATAAATCGGGAGCAGGGCGCCTCCGATGCTGATCTTGCTGTACTGGAGCAGCAGCTGAAACAGCGGCAGGATTTGAGCAATGATGAAAAGAACGATGTGATTGAAATTAATACAGAAGAAGCGCTTGATTTGAGCGGGCTGATAGAAAATATTCAAAGGCGTGCAGGTTCTGAATTAAGCTGAAAACATCATTGGGCAAATCACTACTGTCTCGTTAATTTTATATCCGTCATGCCGGCGCAGGCCGGCATCCAGAAAGTTGTTGAAACAACTGGATTCCGGCCTTCGCCGGAATGACGACAGAGGTTGTTGAGAATTCATGTTTCAATTTCTCAAATTACACTACAGGTCACGCAAAACAACTCATTACAATATGGCAAGTACTTGTTAATGGGACAGCAGTGAGGGCTGATAGAAATTTTCGAGGTTGATGTCGCTAGCGAAGGATTAAGCGGAGGAAAATATGCCAGGGCGTCCATTTTCAGCGAGCGGGGCACAGACGGCAGGTGTTTTTACAATCCTGCTGTTTCTGACGGCATGTTCCCCGCTACCGGACGATGAGGCGGCGTGGGTGCTGGAGGATCTGGCCGCAGAAGAGAGGCCGAGTCGACTCAAGGCGCGCACGCCCGAACCCGCACGCCAGGCGCTTGCGTACAGGATGCAGGGCCGTGACTATCAGGCTGATCTGTATCTCCCCGGGGAGTCCGCCCTCGCCGGTATCGTACTGGTGCCCGGGGTGGCGGAGCGCGGCAGGGACGATCCCCGCCTGGTGGCCTTCGCCATCACATTGGCAAGGGCTCGTTTTCTGGTGCTGGTGCCTGATCTGCCCAATCTGCGTGCGCTCAGGGTGCGGGCAGACGATGCACAGGTTGTGGCGTATGCCTTTTCCCACCTGCGGTCGCGACCTGAATTCCCAACTCGAGGCCGGGCTGGCATCGGTGCTTTCAGTTATGCGGTGGGGCCGGCGGTGCTGGCGGCGCTCGAACCGGGGATTCGCGATCGGGTGGATTTCGTCCTTGGTGTTGGTGGCTATTATGATCTGCGCCAGGTGGTCACCTTCTTTACCACTGGTTATTTCCAGATCAGGGGAAAGTGGCACTACCTTGAACCTAACCGTTATGGCAAATGGGTGTTTGTGTTCGGCAATGCCGAGCGCCTGTCATCGCCGCGTGACCGGTTAACTTTTCGGGCCATAGCCGAGCGCAGGCTGAACGATCCCCGGGTGCGGATCGATGATCTGAGTCAGCGTTTGACGCCCGAGGGGCAGACGCTGCTCGCCCTGCTGGAGAACCGTGACCGGGCGCGCACGCCGGCGCTGATCGACGCCCTGCCGACAGCAATTCGCGCGGACATGGCGGCGCTGAATCTTGTCCGTCAGGATCTTTCCCGCCTGCGAGCAAGGCTGATCCTGCTCCACGGCACCGACGATGCCATCATCCCCTATAGCGAAAGCATCGCCCTGGCTGCGGCCGCACCGCCCGGGCGGGCCGAGCTGTTTCTCATCGGCGGTCTGGCGCATGTGGACGTACAGCCTTTCCAACTGGATCAGCGTGCAATGTGGCGCGCCATTCGCGCTCTCCTGAAGCAACGGGATCGCCCGAGGAAGGCGTCATAAGCAGCAGCTATACTCGTGATATGCGTGTGCATGTCGTGCAGTGGGATGGCGCTGGCTATTTGATCCCGGGTTGAGGAACTGCTGGCGGCATCAGGGCGTTTAAGAGAGGAGAGAGCGTGATGGCAGAGGCCGAACAGGGCACGGATCAGGCAGCTGAGACTGGCGCCGAAGCCCTGCTCCAGCAGGTGCGCCAGCTGGCGCTGGAGCTGCATCCACGGCGCGATCGTTCCCTGCGTGTGATGCTGGACAGTGCGCTGGATCGTGAGCTGGGGTTCGATAGCCTGTCGCGGGTGGAGCTGCTGTTGCGCCTGGAACGCACCTTCGGCGTCAGTCTGCCGGAACAGCTGCTGGTCGGCGCCGAGACGCCGCGTGATCTGTGGCGGGCGATACAGGCCGGCAAGCTTGCAGGCCATTCCGCACCTGCAGTGCAGGCCCGCACAGCGCCGCTGGACGAGCTGGCGGGAGCGCCGCACATGGCCGGGACGCTGCCGGAGATGCTTGACTGGCACATGCTCAGCCATCCGCAGCGCCCGCATGTCCATCTCTACGGTGAGCGTGACGAACCTGAGACGATCACCTATGCGATCCTGGATGACGGGGCGAGGGCCATGGCCGCCGGTCTGCAGGCGCGGGATCTGCTGCCCGGCCAGAGTGTGGCCATTATGTTGCCCACCGGGCGTGACTACCTGTTCAGTTTCTTCGGCATCCTGCTGGCCGGCGGCATCCCGGTTCCCATCTATCCCCCGTTGCGGCCATCACAGCTCGAGGATCACCTGCGTCGTCATGCCGGGATTCTGGCCAATGCGCAGGCGGTTCTGCTGATTACGGTCAGCGAAGCGCAACAGGTCGGGCGTCTGTTCAGGGCGCAGGTCGACAGCCTGCGTGAAGTGGTCACGCCACAGCAACTGGCGACCACTGCGGCGGCGTTTAGCCGCCAGCCGATCCAGGCGCAGGACATCGCCTTTCTGCAATATACTTCGGGCAGCACCGGCCAGCCCAAGGGCGTGATTCTGACCCACGCCAATCTGCTGGCCAATATCCGCGCCATGGGCGAGGCGGTGCAGGCCGATTCCACCGATGTTTTTATTAGCTGGTTGCCGCTGTATCACGACATGGGGTTGATCGGCGCCTGGCTGGGCAGCCTGTATTACGGCATGCCGCTGGTGCTGATGTCGCCGCTGGCCTTTCTGACCCGCCCGGCGCGCTGGCTGTGGACCATCCACCAGCATCGAGGCAGCCTGACCGCAGCGCCCAATTTTGCTTATGAGCTGTGCCTGAGCAAGATAGAAGACAGTGATCTCGAAGGGCTGGATCTGAGCAGCCTGCGCCTGGCCTTCAACGGTGCTGAACCGGTCAGTCCCAACACGGTGCGCCGTTTCAGTGCGCGTTTCGCCCCTTACGGCTTCCGGCCGCAGGCCATGGCGCCGGTCTATGGCCTGGCCGAGGCCGCGGTGGGACTGGCCTTTCCACCTCTCGATCGTGCTCCCCGTATCGATCGTATCGAGCGCGAAACCTTCATCACCCGCGGCAGGGCTGTGCCTGCGTCGGATGCGGCCGAGGGGACGCTGGAATTTGTCGCCTGTGGCCAGCCGTTGCCCGGTTACCAGATCCGCATCGTTAGCGCAGCCGGTCGCGAACTGCCTGAGCGGGAGGAAGGACGGCTGGAATTCCAGGGACCGTCAGTGAGCAGCGGTTACTTTCGCAACCCCGAGGCGAGCCGTCGCCTGTTTGACGGACTGTGGCTGGATTCTGGCGATCTGGCCTATGTCGCTGAGGGCGATGTCTACCTGACCAGCCGGATCAAGGACATCATTATTCGCGGCGGGCGCAACATCTCTCCCTATGAACTGGAGGAAGCTGTTGGTGACATCCACGGCATCCGCAAGGGCTGCGTGGCGGTGTTCGGCAGTCCTGATCCCGCCTCCGGCACCGAGCGGGTGGTAGTTGTTGCCGAAATCCGCGAGAGAGAGGGCGTCATGCAGGAAACGTTGCAGGCTCAGATCCGAGCGGTCGCTTCAGATTTACTGGGTATGCCGCCCGATGAAGTGGTGCTTGCGCCAGCGCAGACAGTGTTGAAAACTTCCAGCGGCAAGATCCGCCGCGCGGCTGTGCGTGAGCTGTTCGAAACAGGCCAGCTCGGCCGGCGCCCGCACGCCGTGTGGTGGCAGGTCGTGCGTTTTGCCCTGGCTTCATTGCGGCCGCGCCTGCGCAGTATGTGGCGGCGCTTCGCCGATACGGCTTATGCCGTTTACGCACATTTCATCTTCTGGTCGCTGGCGCCTGCTGTCTGGTTGCTGGTCGTGTTATTGCCGCGCGCGTCCTGGCGCTGGATGGCGATGCGCCAGGCAGCACGGCTGCTATTGCGTCTTGGCCGTATCCCGCTGTCGGTGGAAGGGGTCGAACAACTTTCTCAGGAACAGGCCTGTGTGGTTGTCAGCAACCACGCCGGCTATCTGGATGGCGTGATGCTGGTGGCGGCCCTGCCTCTGGAGTTCTCTTTCGTGGCCAAGGCGGAGCTTGGCCGCCAGTTTATTTCAGGTTTGTTTTTGCGGCGTATCGGCGCTGTGTTCGTGGAGCGCTTTGACAAGCAGCGTGGGGTAGCCGATGCACGGCGCACCGTACAGACAGTTCAGGCTGGTCGCGCGTTGATGTTTTTCCCCGAGGGCACCTTTACCCGTATGCCGGGTCTGTTGCCGTTTCATATGGGTGCTTTTGTCGCTGCCGCCGAGGCCGGTGCGCCGGTTGTGCCGGTGACGATCCGCGGCACCCGCTCATTGCTTCGTGGTGATTCCCGCTTCCCGCATCGGGGAGGGGTGCGTGTTATTGTGGCTGCGTCGATCCTGCCGACCGGCACGGACTGGAACGCCGCGCTGGAATTGCGTGATGCTGCCCGCGCGGCTATCTTGCCGCATCTGGGCGAACCGGATCTGGCCCAGACGTCGCCCTGCCTGTAATGGTGTCGGAGAAAGTTTTTAATGGAAACCCATGAGTTTTTTCTTTACCTGCTGGTCATTCTCCTGACCGCACGAATTTTCGCGGAACTGGCGACACGTTTGCAGGCGCCGTCCGTCATTGGTGAGCTGTTCGCGGGCGTGGTGCTGGGGCCAAGTTTGCTGGGCTGGATCGAACCGATCGAGGCGATCAAACTGATGGCGGAGATCGGCATTATCCTGCTGCTGTTCGAGGTGGGTCTGGAGACCGATGTTAAACGTCTGGTGCGCACCGGGGTCAAGTCCCTGGTGGTCGCCATGGCGGGCTTTGTGCTGCCGTTGATTCTGGGCTTTGCCCTGGGCTACTGGCTGTTCGATCTGTCGTTGCTGGTATCGTTGTTTATCGGCGGGACACTCACCGCTACCAGTATCGGCATTACGGTGCGCGTACTGTCTGATCTCAAGCGCCAGCAGGCGCCCGAGGGGCAGGTTGTACTGGGTGCGGCGGTACTGGACGATGTGCTGGGCGTGGTGCTGCTGGCGCTGCTCTATGAGTTTTCCATCAGCGGTGGGGTGAGCCTGATCAGCGCGGGTAAAGTGCTGGTGTTCGTGGGCGCGTTTTTCGTTCTCGCGCCTGTCGCCGCCAGGTTGATTTCATTGATTATCAAGCGCTTCGATGCGGTTAGTGAAATCCCCGGTCTGCTTCCTACCACCATCGTGTCGCTGGTGCTGTTCTTTGCCTGGCTGGCCCATGCTCTGGGCGCGCCGGAATTGCTTGGCGGCTTTGCCGCCGGCCTGGCTTTGTCGAGACGCTTCTTTTTGCCACTGGGTATCGCCCTGCATGCTGATGAGCATTTTGCACAGCGCATCGAAGAACAGATGAAGCCCATTGTTCAGCTTTTTACGCCGATCTTTTTTGTCTTTGTAGGGCTTTCTCTGAACCTGCATGAGATTGACTGGGGCTCGCCCTTTATCTGGGGCTTTTCTCTCTCGCTGTTGTTAGCGGCGATTGGCGGCAAGATCGTCGGCGCCTTTCTTATCAATGAACCCTGGGCGGCGCGCTGGGTCATTGGCATGGCTATGATACCTCGTGGTGAGGTGGGGCTTATTTTTGCCGAACTGGGTAGAGTCAGCGGCATATTCACTAATGAAATCTATGCCGGCATGGTGATGGTGATCGCCCTGACCACACTCCTGCCGCCCTTTGTCCTGAAGTGGTTCTACGGGCGTTACGGTGATCGCCTGCAGGCGGTCCGGCAATAGATAAATAACGGCGCGTAGGCTGGGCACGGTGTAGGTGCCCACGCGGAATATTATACGGCTTGCCGCTTATTGAGCAATTTCTTCATGCAGGAGCCGGGCAAGCAGCCGGGCGCCGGGGCCGCTTTCCTGATTGCGGCCATGCACAAGATAGAGCGCGGCTTTGTAGACGCCACCCTGTTTCAGCGGCAAGGCCTGCAGCCGGTTGTTTTCAAGCATTGCTGCAATTCGGTGCTCAGGCAACCAGGCATAACCCAGTCCTTCACTGACGGCGGCGACGGCGGTTTCGATACTGCTGACGCTCCAGCGGTGTTCGGCTCCCAGCCAGCCCATGTCCTTGCGACGGCGAAGACCAGAGTCCCGCGTGACCACCTGTAATTCATTTTCCAGATCAGAAACCGTGATTTCCCGCCCGAGGTGCTGCAGGGAGTGGTCTGGATGAGTAACGGCGATGAAATCGATATCAAGCAGCGGTTCACCGAGGAAATGGCTGGGCACATGTGCGCAAATGACCAGATCGGCGCTGCCTTCTTCCAGCGCATCCTCGGCGCCGGAAAGCACGACCTCGCGAAGTTGTACACGGGTGCCCTGACTCAGCGGTTCAAACCGGTGTAGCGCGCGCATAAGTTTACGCGTGGGAAAGGCGGTGTCTACGACCAGGTTCACCTGCGCTTCCCAGCCCTGTTCCAGGCTGTGGGCGAAATTTTCCAGTTCCTGCGCCTGTTGTACCAGCTGCCGGGAACGGCGCAACAGTGCTTCGCCGGCTTCGGTGAGTCGGGCCTTGCGGCCTTCGATTTCAAGCACGGGCATGCCCAGCTGTTGCTGTAATCTGGCGATGGTATAGCTTACCGAGGACTGGCTACGATGCAGTTTTTTTGCGGCCTGGGCAAAACCTCCACAGTCTACGACTGCCTGCAGGGTGCGCCATTGTTCAATCGTGATGCGGGGTGTTTTCATGTATTTGATAATATATCTATAAATTAGATATAAACAAGCGAATTTTTGCGCTTTTTTAACTGTTTTTTTTAACTATAGTTGTATCTGAAGAGAAACAAGGCCCTCAGCAGCTTGTGGGGAACCCGGCTTCTGGAAATTAAGTTGATCAGGCAGTCCCCGCGGTATTTCCGGGTATACCGCTTTTGCAAGGAGTGAAAATTTGAAAGGTGAGTTCATACGTTGGAAGTCAGGTTTTCGTAACTGGGTCACGGTAGATGGCGCAGCCGGCAGTAGTGGTGAAGGCGGTTTTATCGCTGAGCCCGGGCGTTATCATTTGTATGTTTCCTATGCCTGCCCGTGGGCGCATCGAACCTTGATCTATCGTGCGCTAAAAGGTCTGGAAGATATTATTTCAGTATCAGTTGTACATCCGTTGATGCCGGCGGAAAGCTGGGTGTTTGCTGACTATCCCGGCGCAACCGCGGATACGGTAAACGGCTGTAAAAAACTGCTGGAGGTGTATCAGATCGCCGAGCCGGATTTTGACGGCATGGTTACCGTGCCGGTGCTCTGGGATAAAAAGCGCAGAACCATTGTTAACAATGAATCTTCGGAAATTGTTCGCATGTTTAATTCCGTGTTTGATGAATGGGGCAGGGCGGAAGTTGATTTTTATCCCGAGGCCCTGCGCGGTGATATCGATGCGATAAACAAAACAGTGTATGACAACATTAACAACGGTGTGTATAGAGCCGGCTTTGCCAAAACACAGGCAGCTTACGAACAGGCCTATGATAGTTTGTTTGCGACACTGGATGAGATCGAACGGCGCCTGTCACAACAGCGTTATCTGACGGGTGATACCATTACCGAAGCGGACTGGCGTCTGTTTCCAACTCTGCTGCGTTTTGATCCGGTATATGTCGGTCATTTCAAATGCAACAAAAAGCGGATTGTCGACTACCCCAGTTTGTGGGCCTACACCCGGGAGCTGTATCAATATCCCGGCGTCGCGCAAACCGTAAACATGGATCACATCAAGCTTCATTACTATGCCAGTCACCGAGACATCAATCCCACCGGCATCGTGCCCAAAGGGCCGGAGATCGATTTTAACCAACCGCATGAACGCGATTTACTTAACCTAAGGAGAAACTCATGAGTGAACAACCCATTGCCAGTCAGAACGAACCCTATGCCGTTGATGTCGAGGCCGGCAAAGAGTATTACTGGTGCGCCTGCGGGCGCAGCAAGACACAGCCTTTCTGTGATGGCTCACATCAGGGAACAGGCATCGAACCGGTCGCTTTTACTGCCGAGAAAACCGAACAGGTACATTTGTGTGGTTGCAGGAAAACCGCGGATGCGCCGTTTTGTGATGGGTCGCATAACAGGTAGTTAAGCCGGGGTTCAGCCTGCCTTGCAGCCTGGGCAGGATAATTTCTGAGTAAAATGCTATGATAAAGGGGCTATGCCATCAGGCATAAGCCCCTTTTTTATGGGGAACAACTCCCCCATGTAGGTGCGCCTCCAGATGAATATGTGCGCCTGAAGGCGCACCTACAGCGAACGGGCGTTTATTAATGGGCCCAAACAATTTAGAGAGTAAAAGCGATTGAATTCGGTTATTAAATTAAACACATTACAGGCGCTGGATTTTGACAATTCATTTACGCGTGCGCTGCCGGGTGATTCCGAGAGCGTCAACAAACGCCGCCAGGTGAGCGGGGCTTGTTATTCACGGGTAACACCGACGAGCGTCAGCCGCCCACATCTTGTCGCCTGCGCCCGTGAGGTTGCACAGACACTGGATCTGGATGAGCAGGCCTGCGCCTCGGATCTTTTTACCCAGGTGTTTTCCGGCAATCAGTTGTTGCCGGGCATGGATCCTTACGCCAGTTGTTACGGCGGTCATCAGTTTGGCAACTGGGCCGGACAACTGGGTGACGGGCGCGCTATCAATCTGGGCGAAGTGCTCAACTCGCGGGGCGAACGGCTGAGTTTGCAGCTCAAGGGCGCCGGGCCGACGCCGTATTCACGCGATGCCGATGGCCTGGCGGTATTGCGTTCTTCCCTGCGTGAGTTTCTTTGCAGTGAAGCCATGCATCATCTGGGCGTGCCGACTACACGGGCGTTGAGTCTGGTGGTGACCGGGGAAGAAGTGATGCGGGACATGCTCTACGATGGCCATCCCCGACTTGAGCCGGGCGCGGTGGTCTGCCGGGTCGCACCCACATTTATACGTTTCGGCAATTTCCAGATTCATGCGGCGCGCGGTGAGACAGCGCTGTTGCGCCGGCTTGCCGACTATACGATAAGCACTTTTTTCCCACACCTGGGTGCGCCTTCACCCGAGACGTACCTGGCCTGGTTCCGGGAAGTGTGCCGAAGTACGGTGAAAATGATCGTGCACTGGATGCGAGTAGGCTTTGTACATGGTGTGATGAACACTGACAATATGTCGATTCTTGGCCTGACCATTGACTACGGGCCTTACGGCTGGCTGGATAATTATGATCAGGGCTGGACGCCGAACACCACCGATGCGGGGCAGCGCCGTTATCGCTTTGGCGAACAGGCGCGCATCGCGCAGTGGAACCTTCTGCAACTGGCGAATGCTATTTATCCGTTGATTGAACAGGCTGAACCACTCGAACAGGCATTGAATGAGTATGCCGCTATCTATGAGCAGGGCTGGCAGCGCATGATGGCCGACAAGCTGGGGCTGGCCTCATTCGATGATGCGCTGGTTTCAGAACTTACCGATATTCTGCAACAGGTCGAAACGGACATGACCCTGTTTTATCGTCGTCTGGCCCTGTTGCGAACAGACATGAAGCTGGATGATGAGCGTGAATGGCGGGATCTGTTAATGCCGGCCTGGTACCAGCCGCAGCAGTTGGATGCTGGATACAGATCCCGCATGCAAAACTGGCTGCATCGTTATCTGCAGCAGCTGAAGGCGGAGGGGGTCAAGGATGAGGTCAGGCAGAAAAAAATGAATGCCGTGAATCCCGTGTATGTATTCAGAAACTACCTGGCCCAGCTTGCCATTGATAAGGCCGAGGAAGGGGATTACTCAATGGTTCATGAATTGCTGGCGCTGTTCCGCCATCCCTATGGCGAGCAACCCGGCAGGGAAAAATTTGCAGAAAAACGGCCAGAGTGGGCGCGTCAGCGGCCGGGTTGCTCCATGCTCTCCTGTAGTTCGTAAGATTTATACCGACATCACCAGCAGGACGATAAAACCAATAAGCACGACCAGTGGCAGCAGTACAGCCTGCCAGTCACCCGAGCTGGCCTTGGGGCTGTGTTTGAGCATCATCTTTGCTTTCGGGAAGATGAAGATAATCATGGCGCCCAGCAGTAGCGCCGAGCCAATTTTCATCCAGTCCATTATTTTCTCCTGAAAAAATTTAGCCTGTAGGAAAAAAGAAAAGCCCCATCACGGGGCTTTTCTATACGAGGCCATTACGTCGGCCTGATCGTACTGAGGACGTTAGTCGTCACTCATAATGCCCAGTATCGCCAGCAGGTTGATGAAGATGTTGTAAATGCTCAAATACAGGGACACGGTTACCATTATGTAGTTGGTCTCACCACCATGAATGATGCGGCTGGTGTCATACAGAATGAAGCCGCTCATCAGCACGATAATGATGGATGAGATAGCCAGGGTCATGGCCGGGATAGCCAGGAATATATTGGCCAACGCGGCAACCAGAATCACCAGCATACCCACGAACAACATGCCGCCCAGGAAGCTGAAGTCACGGCGTGTCGTCAGCGCATAAGCAGACAGCCCCAGGAAAATGACCCCGGTGCCGCCCAAAGCAGTCATGATCAACTGAGGGCCGTTGCTCATCGTCAGGTACTGATTCAGCACGCCACCCAGACCAAAGCCCAGCAGGCCGGTGATGGCAAAGACCACGCCGAGACCCGCGCTGGAGTTAGCGGTGCGGGGCAGCACCAGCCAGATTAGTCCGAAGGCGCCTATCACGGACAACAGGTAGGTGCCTGGACCGGACTCAGCGACAACTGACACTGCCGCCATCGCCGCGCTAAATAGCATGGTCATGGATAGCAGCGTATAGGTATTGCGTAAAACCTTGTTGGTCGCCAGAGCAGATTCTCTCGTTCTTGCAACAGTCTGGTTTCTATACATATTTTTTCCCTCGTTGTGATGTAACTATCTTGCAGGTGTAGACCGAAGCATACCTGATTAGTTCCCTATATCAAGACAAATTCTTAACCTTTCAAGGTTAGAAAGCGCTGGAAATCACATTTTATTTGGGCTATTCTGCCGCGCCTGCTTGCTGCACCGCATGTGCCGGGGCAAGCAGGACGGGAGAGATGGCTGAGCGGTTGAAAGCACTGGTCTTGAAAACCAGCATGGGTTTATAGCCCATCCAGGGTTCGAATCCCTGTCTCTCCGCCAAATTACCCCTTATAAAACAACTGCTTACAGTGTCAACCAGCAAAGCAGGGGAGGACCAGGGGGTCACATTGGGGGTGAATATGCCCCCAACGCACCTTGTATATTTTTTACCCCCCCACTTTTACATTGGTAAGCTCACCCCAGCACGACCCAATAGCAGGCCATAGCCGACTTTTAATAAGGCTACCCACAAAGCATAGGCCAGTAAAAGGGGCTGAGAATAGCCATATTTAGAGTCCCCGATAGGGGATATGTAAACCCCTCGCCTTTAGGCGACGGATGATATGATGAAGGGATGAAAGATTATAAACGAGGAAGCCACACGGTCTGGGATTGCAAATACCACCTGGTATGGGCAACAAAGTACCGATATCAGGTATTGGGAGGAGACGTAGGACTGCGTTGCCGGGAGTTACTGCGGGAGATAGCGATGAGCAAAGAGATGATAATCTATGCGGGTTCCATCAACCGGGACCACGTGCATAGTGTGCTGATAGGTATCCCCCCGCAGCTATCGGTGTCGAGGGCAGTCCAGTATCTGAAAGGGAAGAGTTCCCATAAGCTGTTATCGGAGTATCAGCAGCTGAGGAAGCGGTACTGAGGTCAGCACTTATGGGCCAGAGGGCCGATTAATCCGGCTTTTAGCTGTACCCCGAAGCCACCGGCTTTTAGCCGGTGGAGTATTCACTAGATTCAGGTACGGTTTTATTAAATCCGGGGGATATTACGCCTACACCTGTTCCACTGCCTGCATCGCTGTGGTTAATGTTGTCCGGATTGATAGCTTTTTCCAGATTCCGGTTTTCGTAAATATCAACCTTCCTTTGCGGTAAAATTTTCAGGTGTAAGAATGGTGTTTTTCTGCAGTTTCGGATCGGTTTGCGGATAATCCAGATTATAATGCAGGCCGCGGCTTTCCTTGCGGCTGACTGCTGATTGGACAATAAGATCGGCGACTACGACCAGGTTGCGCAGCTCCAGTAAATCATTGGTGACGCGGAAGTTGCCATAGTATTCGTCAATTTCAAGTTTCAGCATCTCCACCCGCCGTTCACTGCGTTGCAGGCGTTTGTTGGAGCGCACGATGCCTACGTAGTCCCACATCATACGGCGTACTTCATCCCAGTTGTGATGGACCACGATTTCTTCGTCAGAATCCGTCACCCGGCTTTCGTCCCAGTCGGGAATCTCCGCGCTCATGGCCTGCAGGTCCTGTTGCGCAAGAATATGCTTGCTGGCGGACTGGGCGTAAACCAGGCATTCCAGTAGCGAGTTGCTGGCCATGCGATTAGCACCGTGCAGGCCGGTGAACGCAGTTTCGCCAATGGCGTAGAGGTTATCGATATCAGTTTGTCCGTGCAGATCGGTCATGACGCCGCCACAGGTGTAGTGGGCGGCGGGAACCACGGGGATGGGTTCTTTGGTGATATCGATGCCGAACTTGAGGCAGCGCTGATAAATGGTGGGAAAGTGGCGGGTGATGAAGTCCGCCGGTTTGTGGCTGATATCCAGAAATACGTTGTCACAGCCCAGGCGTTTCATTTCATGATCGATGGCGCGGGCGACAATATCCCGGGGCGCCAGCTCGGCGCGTTCGTCATAACTGTCCATGAAGCGGCTGCCGTCGGGAAGCAGCAGTTTGCCACCCTCGCCACGCAGGGCTTCAGTGATCAGAAAGGACTTGGCTTTGGGGTGATACAGGCAGGTCGGGTGGAACTGGTTAAATTCCATGTTCGCGACCCGGCAACCGGCGCGCCAGGCCATGGCGATGCCGTCACCGGTGGCGGTATCGGGATTAGTCGTATAAAGATAAACCTTGCTGGCGCCGCCGGTGGCGAGAATTACGAAGCGGGCGCGGTAAACCTCGACCTGATTATTGTCTCGATCAAGTATATAGGCGCCCAGGCAACGGTTGTCGCCGTTCAGTTCCAGTTTGTGAGTAGTAATCAGATCGACTGCAATATGCTGCTCATCGATCTGGATATGCGGGTGTGCGAGGACAAGTTGCTCCAGCGTGGTTTCGACCGCCTTGCCGGTTGCGTCAGTGGCATGGAAAACCCGGCGATGGCTGTGGCCCCCTTCGCGGGTGAGGTGGTATTCGCCCTGGGTAGAACCTGAGGCATTGCGGGTGAAGGCGATGCCCTGATCGATCAGCCATTGAATATTTTCGGCGGCGTGCTCAACCGTGAAGCGCACGGCCGCTGAATCGCAGAGGCCACTTCCGGCATTGATCGTATCTTCAATATGGGAGTTCAAACTGTCATTCGGCGCATTCACTGCGGCGATTCCCCCCTGTGCGTAGAAGGTCGACCCCTCTCGCAAAATACTCTTTGAAATCAATCGGATAGAAATTCTGTCGGCAAGTTTTAGCGCCAGTGTCAGGCCCGCTGCGCCGCCACCTATAATCAGTACATCAGATTCAATCTGTTTTGCGGCCAATGGATTTCAGGGTTCCAGTTTGTCATACAGTGTCATAAAAGATTAGCAACTCAGCCGAACGGTAACAAAGCCTCATTCAGGGCGCCACAGGGATTTTGAATCAAGGCGCAACTTACAGGGAATAGCAATCGTTCAGTTTAGTATTATGCGGGACAAAAACAGTTTAGAATAGTAGCTGCACCCGAGGTCAGGGGGAAAATTGTGAGTAACACGATTATTAGTTAAAAATTCCGCCAGAAGCGCGAACTCCATGCGCAGAACACTGTCCATATCTACAGGTTCAGGCGGGTTCCATCGAATTCAGCATTTAAGGAATCGGCCCGAATGGGCGAAAAAGAAATTGATCAGGCGCTGGTAGAGCGCGTACAGCGAGGTGACAAGAAGGCATTTGATATCCTGGTTCTGAAATACCAGTTAAGGATAATCAAGGTGCTGTCACGCTATATGCGGGATCAGACCGAGGTGCAGGACGTGGCGCAGGAGGCGTTTATCAAGGCCTATCGCGCACTGCCAAATTTTCGCGGCGACAGCGCGTTTTACACCTGGCTGTATCGTATTGCGATCAACACCGCCAAGAATTATCTGGTGGCGCAGGGACGCCGGCCACCTAATGCGGATATCGATGCAGGTGATGCAGAACAGTATGATGGTGAATCCGCGCTCAAGGATTACGCCTCACCCGAACGTGAAGCCCTGCGCGATGAGATCCAGAAAGTCGTATTTCAGGCTATCGAGGCGCTGCCCGAGGATCTGAAAACCGCCATCACCCTGCGTGAACTGGAAGGTATGAGTTACGAGGATATTGCCCAGGCTATGGACTGCCCGATTGGCACCGTTCGCTCACGGATATTCCGGGCGCGTGAGGCGGTTGATGAAAAGCTGAGACCGTTATTATGAGGGCAGGGCTGAAGCGGGTGTATTTTTGTTTAAGGAAGTTTGGGTATTTACGTTTTACCGAGGTGTGCAGACAATGAGTGACAAAGCAAAAGAACGATTATCCGCTCTCATGGATGACGAGCTGGTTGACTTTGAGCAGGATATCAATCATCTGCAGGACGACGACAGCCTGAAACAGCGCTGGATGCGTTATCACCTGATTCGGGATGTGATCAGCGGTCACCTGCCTGACGCTGTCGCACCTGATTTTGATCTTGCCGCACGTGTCAGTGTGGCGCTGGAACATGAGCCCACCATTCTGGCGCCGCGCCGGTTCCAGCCTCGTCAGTTGATGAAACAGGCGGCCGGTCTGGCGATTGCCGCCACCGTTAGCGCCATCGCCATTATCAGCATCCAGAATCCAGATATCAGTCAGACCGGGGTCACGCCACTGGCCGCTGCCGACAAACAGGGCGAGAAGGTGGTTGCCTTTAATCAAAATCCGGCGCTGGTTTCACTGCCTGCTACAAATTCGGCAAAGGGCGCGCCCCTGTCCAGAACTGCTCATGCGCATAGTCACAAGTCGGCTGGCAATCGCGCCAGCACGTCGAAATTCAGCGGCTACCTGCTGAATCACAATGAATACTCGGTTAGCGCAAATATGCAGGGCATGTTGCCCTATATGCGTATCGTTGGCGCGACCCAGAATCAGCCTGTCATTATCCGGATAGCCAATGAGAAATAACAGGCTGCTTCTGGTCTTGTTGCGCATTTCTCGCAGATGTTACCGACAGTCGCTTAAGCGCCTTGTAATTTTTGTTAGTCTGCTGATGCCACTGAACCTGGTGCTGGCGGATCAGCATCAGGAGGAAATACAGGCCTGGCTGGAAAAAATGCATTCAGCGGTACATGGACTAAGCTACGAAGGTATTTTTGTTTACGGTCAGCACAACCAGCTTAGTTCAATGAAAATTATTCACAGTGTGGATAAAAACGGAGAACGTGAACGTCTGATTTCCATGGATGGCAGTGGTCGGGAGGTTATTCGTGATAATAATAGGGTAGTCTGCTACCTGCCAGACCGAAATTCTGTGGTGGTGCAAAAAAGCCGTCCACGCAGCAATTTCCCGCCACGTTTCCCGATTGATATAAACACTCTGCAGAAAAACTATTATTTGTCGCTGGATGGCAAGGGTAAGGTAGCCGGTTATATTTCACAGAAAATTAACATTCTGCCGAAAGATAAATTTCGCTATGGTTACCACCTGTGGGTAGAAGAAAAAACCGGGCTGCTGTTAAAGACACATCTGGTGGTGGAAGATGATATCCCGGTTGAGCAGTTCATGTTTACCCAGTTGCATTTTTATGACCATATTTCTGATGAGCAGTTGAAACCGGGCGTAGATAGCAGTCAGTTCAACTGGTTTGAAGCGCCGGCTAAAAAACAGCACGCCTCAAGTAAAGCTGCAAGGAACTGGCAGGTAAAGCATCTGCCGGCCGGATTTCTGCCGGACATAAAACGCATGACTACGTTGCCTGAAAACCTGATGCCGGTAGAGCACCTGATCTTTAGCGATGGTCTGGCGACAGTCTCGGTATTTATTGAAGAAATGATGGATAGCGAGAACAATCTCCGCGGTGGTTCGCATATGGGTGCGGTGCATGCTTTTGGCCGGGCGCTGGATGATTTCTACGTTACTGTCATTGGCGAAGTCCCGTTTGTTACAGTCAAAATGATAGGTGAGTCTGTTGCACCGGCTGTCAAAGTTTCTGGAAAAAATGATTGAAGAAACCGCCCTTGTTGTGAAATGCGAAGGCGAATTTGCCTGGGTAGAAGCACAGCGCAAAAGCGCCTGTGGTCAGTGTAGCGTCAACAAAGCCTGCGGTACTGGAACCATTGCTAAAATATGGGGTCAGAAAACAGCACAAATGAAGGCGGTCAATCAGGCGCAGGCGCGCGAGGGCGAGACTGTTTTGATTGGCCTGCAGGAAAGTGCGTTGGTACAGGGCTCGCTTATAATTTACCTGCTGCCGATTGTCAGCATGGTACTGTTTGCCATATTCGGTGAACAGATGGCCGCACAGTGGCAGCTTGCCTCTGCCGAGGCTGCAAGTATTGTGTTCGGTATTATCGGTTTTGTACTTGCCGGTATCGGCGTGAAAATATTTTCCAGACATGTTAGTTCAGATGTGCGTTACCAGCCTGTTATTCTTAAACGTCTTGATACCCTTGATAATGTAAGCATCTGACTTTAATTTAAAGTGATAACTAAAATAGATAGTTTCCATCCATAAAGGATAACTTTCGCAAAGTTCTAACTTATTGTTAGTAAAGCATATTGAAATTCTTTCCTGGCGGCTTTGCGAGAAAAAATATCCTGTTTATGGATGGACGCCAAACAGTAATTTAAAGCAACCATTACGGTGATGAGTATCCATGAAAGCTCCAGTAGCAGTTTCTTTTAATCATTTTTATAAAATATTTCTGGCCGCACTTGCGCTGATGGCGCTAACACAGGCGCTGATGATCTCAAGTGTAGAGGCGGTTGAATTGCCGGACTTTACCGAGCTTGTCGAACAGAACAGTGCTGCAGTGGTGAATATCAGCACCACGCAGAAAATTAAACGCAGCCGCAGTATGCCGCACGGCTTTAGCGTGCCGGAACTGCCGGAAGGTTCCCCCTTCGGCGATCTGTTTCGCCACTTCTTTGGTGAAGGTGAAGGAGATGGTAACAGTGAGATGCCAGAAGAATTCAAGAGTCAGTCACTGGGCTCCGGTTTCATTATTGATGAGGACGGCTATGTCGTCACCAACTACCATGTAATTAAAGATGCCGATGAAATCATCGTCAAACTGAGTGATCGACGCGAACTGAAGGCAAAAATTATCGGCAGTGACGAACGTAGTGACATGGCATTATTGAAAATTGACGCCAGTGACCTGCCGGTGGTGAAAATTGGCAAATCCAGTGATCTGAAGGTGGGCGAGTGGGCGATGGCGATTGGTTCGCCGTTTGGCTTTGATCATTCCGTCTCGGTTGGTGTTATCAGCGCCATTGGCCGCAACCTGCCGAGTGAAAACTATGTGCCTTTTATTCAGACTGATGTTGCCATCAATCCGGGCAACTCCGGCGGCCCGCTGTTCAATCTGGATGGTGAGGTGATTGGCATTAACTCGCAGATTTACAGCCGCACCGGTGGCTTTATGGGCCTCTCATTTGCCATACCGATTGATGTGGCAATGGATGTTGTGGCGCAACTCAAGGAAAAAGGCAAAGTTGCACGCGGCTGGTTGGGTATCCTGATTCAGGATGTAAACCGTGAACTGGCGGAATCCTTCGGCATGGACGATCCCCGTGGCGCCGTGGTGCTGCAGGTGGTGCCGGACAGTCCGGCAGAGAAGGCGGGTTTCAAGGTCGGCGACGTAGTGATTGAATTTAACGGCAAGAAAATCATCCGTTCGTCAGATCTGCCGCTGGCCGTCGGTCAGGCGCCGATTGACGTCAGGGCGCGGGTCAAACTGATACGCGAAGGCAAGAGCAAAACGCTGTCAGTGATGATAGCCGAACTGCCGCCGGAGGATGTGCTGGCGGAAAACAATCCGGCTGTGACGCAAAAGGGCAAGGAAAGTCGTCTGGGGCTGGTGGTTGAGGATCTGACCGCCGAACAGCGCCAGCGTCTGCAACTGGGTGATCGGGGTATTGTTGTACGTGCTGTGGAGAAAGGCCCAGCGCAGGATGCCGGCATTCGCCGTGGTGACGTGATCCTGATGCTGGATAACAAGGACATCAAGAGCATCAAGCAGTTCAAGAAGGTAGTCAAAGGTCTGAAAAAAGGCAAATCTACGCCGATACTGGTGCAGCGTGGTAATACGCCGATCTTCCTGCCCCTGAAGGTTCCAGAATAAGGGTGCCGGAAAGACTACAGGTCTACGTGCGCCACGGTTGTCATCTCTGTGATGACATGCTGCTGGCGCTGGAGAGCATAAAAACACGTCGTCCATTTGAGCTTGAAGTCATCGACATTAGCGGCGATGAGGCGTTTGAAAGCCGTTATGGGACGCGAGTGCCGGTATTGCAGGGGGGAACTGAAGAGATCTGTTATTACTTTCTTGATGAAGAAGCCCTGCAGGCGTATTTCAGTCGTTCGTGAAATCCTGTAAAATATAATAATTAGGCAGGCTCTGAGTTAATCCCCACGGCTTGCTGAGAAAGTTCTATTGTAGGTACGGTTTCCACCCTTCGGCTACAGGTGAACCGTACATGTTCGCCTGAAGGCGAACCTGCATAAAGGCGCTCTTGCAGCGCCTTTTTCATTTTCATCACAAACAGCAGGTGAGTAGTGGGTCAACTGACGCATATCCGGAATTTCTCAATTATTGCCCATATCGATCACGGTAAATCGACCCTGGCAGATCGCCTTATCCAGATGTGTGGTGGCCTGTCCGAACGGGAAATGGATGAACAGGTGCTGGATTCCATGGATCTGGAGCGTGAACGGGGGATTACGATCAAGGCGCAGAGCGTCACCCTGGACTACAAAGCGCAGGACGGCGAAACCTACCAGCTTAATTTCATCGATACGCCTGGCCATGTGGATTTCTCCTACGAGGTTTCCCGCTCACTGGCGGCCTGTGAGGGCGCATTACTGGTTGTAGACGCCTCCCAGGGCGTGGAAGCGCAGAGCGTCGCCAACTGTTACACCGCCATTGAGCAGGGTCTGGAAGTGCTGCCGGTGCTGAACAAGATTGATCTGCCTGCCGCTGAGCCTGAACGGGTGAAGCAGGAAATTGAGGAAATCATCGGTCTGGATGCCTCTGAAGCCCAGCTGGTCAGTGCCAAGACCGGTGAGGGGATGGACGCACTGCTGGAAGATCTTGTCACCTATATTCCACCACCGCAGGGCGATCCTGATGCTCCGCTGCAGGCGCTGATCATCGATTCATGGTTTGATAACTATCTCGGCGTAGTCTCGCTGGTACGAGTGATGCAAGGGCGACTGCGTAAAAAACAGAAAATCCGCATCATGTCCATCGGCCGTGACTATCAGGTTGATCATGTCGGTATCTATACGCCAAAGCGAAAAGATCTGCCCGAGCTGTGCGCCGGTGAAGTGGGCTACATGATAGCCGGCATCAAGGAAGTGGACGGGGCGCCGGTAGGGGATACCATTACCGATGTTGCGCGCCCGGCGGAAAAACCACTGGCTGGTTTCAAGCCCGTGCAGCCGCAGGTGTTCGCCGGCCTGTTCCCGGTGGCCGGGGATGATTATGAAAACCTGCGCGAAGCTTTATCCAAGCTACGCCTCAATGATGCCGCATTGTTTTACGAACCGGAATCTTCGCAGGCGCTGGGCTTTGGCTTTCGTTGTGGTTTCCTTGGCCTGTTGCACATGGAGATCGTGCAGGAACGACTTGAGCGGGAATATGATCTGGATCTGATCACCACCGCACCCACGGTGGTGTTCGAGGTGGAAACCACCAAGGGTGAAATTATTCGTATCGATAACCCGGCCGATCTGCCGCCAGTCAACCATATCAATGAAATCCGTGAGCCCATCGTGCTGGCCAACATTCTGGTGCCGCAGGAATATGTTGGCAATGTGATCACCCTGTGTATCGAAAAACGCGGGGTGCAGAAGAAAATGGAATATGTTGGATCTCAGGTATCGATCAGTTACGAAATGCCAATGAATGAAATTGTACTGGACTTTTTCGACCGACTGAAATCAGTCAGTCGTGGTTATGCTTCGCTGGATTATGAGTTCAGTCGCTTTCAGGCGGCCGATCTGGTGAAAATGGATATTCTCATCAATGGTGAAATTGTCGATGCCCTGTCCGTGATCGTGCACCGGGATCAGGTGCAGCATCGGGGCCATGATTTAACTGCTCGAATGAAAGAGATCATTCCCCGGCAAATGTTTGATGTAGCGATACAGGCCGCCGTGGGTTCGAAAATTATGGCGCGCACCAACGTCAAGGCCTTGCGTAAAAATGTCACCGCAAAATGTTATGGTGGTGATATTACACGCAAGCGAAAATTACTGGAGAAACAAAAGGCCGGCAAGCGACGCATGAAGCAGGTCGGCAAGGTCGAAATACCGCAGGAAGCGTTTCTGGCGGTGCTTAATGTAGGGAAAGATAAATGAATGTAGATTTTTCACTGATTCTGGTCATCGCCGTTTTTGCTACCGGTGTTATCTGGCTGCTGGATAAATTTGTTATCAATCGAGGTAAAAGTCCGGACGACATCCAGGATGAAACGCAATCCGGCTTCAGCTCAATCTGGTCAATGCTGGCTGAATTCTCCCGCTTTCTTTTTCCGGTAGTGTTGATCGTCCTGATCCTGCGCGGATTTATTGCTGAACCTTTCCGGATTCCTTCCGGTTCAATGTTGCCCTCGCTTGAAGTCGGCGATTTCATTCTGGTTAAAAAATTCAGTTACGGTATTCGCCTGCCGGTCTGGAACAAAAAAATAATCGATCTGGGTCAGCCGCAGCGCGGTGATGTGATCGTGTTCCGCTATCCGGAAGACCCTTCCATTGACTATATCAAACGGGTGGTTGGCGTCCCCGGCGACAAGGTGGCCTATTACAACAAGGTGCTTTATATCAATGACAAGCTCATGCCGCAGGGACCGGAAACCATATATCGCCCCGGTTATGATCACATTGTACGCGAGACGGAAAACCTGAGCGGTGTGATGCATGAAATACTGGATAACAAAATGTACCCGGCGCGGGATTTTGTTATCACGGTTCCCGAAAACAGCTATTTTGTCATGGGTGACAATCGTGACAATAGTCGCGACAGTCGGGTATGGGGGTTTGTTCCGGATGAAAATCTGGTTGGTCATGCCATGCTCGTCTGGCTTAACTGGGAGCTGGGTGAATGGCCACGCTGGGGTCGCATTGGCACGTTAATCGACTAATATTAGTAACAGGCGCACTCTTATATCAGAACTCTTAGTCAAACGAGAGGATATTCCATGATCATGAAACGAAAACAGGCGGGCATGACGGCTATCGGCTGGATGGGTGTAATTGCCCTGATTCTGATGTTCGTTCTGCTGTTCCTGAAACTTTTACCAATTTATATGGATGGGTATAAAGTGGGTTCGGTTTTAAGTGATCTGAAAGATGAGCCAGGCGTGGCAAGCATGACCCCGGTCATGATTAGCAAGACGATAATGAAACGACTGGATATCAATATGGTCGACAATGTGACCAGGGAAGACATTTATATTGATAAACTGAAAAACAGCATGAATGTAGAAATTGACTATGAAGTCCGGGAAAATCTGATAGGCAATGTTGATGTGGTTGTGCATTTCCAGAAAGCTATAACTATACCGACACAGTGATGCCCGATCTAGCTCGGCTCCAGCGCAAGCTGGGCCATGAATTTAAAAAACCGGAACTGCTTGAAACAGCACTTACCCATCGCAGCGCCTCTGCGAATAATAATGAACGGCTGGAATTTCTTGGCGACTCGATACTGGGACAAATCATCAGTATTGAACTTTATCAGCGATTTCCGCATGCGCGGGAAGGTGAGCTGAGTCGCTTGCGCGCGAGCCTGGTCAAAGGTGAAACACTGGCTAAAATTGCAGCCGAACTGGAATTGGGTAATTACCTGAAGCTGGGTTCCGGCGAGCTGAAAAGTGGTGGTTTTCGGCGTGCGTCTATTCTTGCCGATGCGCTGGAGGCGGTATTCGGCGCGGTCTATCTGGACAGTGATCGACAGACTTGTCATGATTTTGTTTTGCGATTTTTCAGCGAGCGGCTGGTGCAATGTGATCCGGATTCGATACTGAAAGATCCCAAGACGCGGTTACAGGAATATCTTCAATCGCGGGGAGAGTCACTGCCTGAGTATGAGGTCACCGCCATCGATGGTCAGGCGCATGCGCAAACCTTTACTATCACCTGTCATCTTCCAAATCTTGACAAACCCATTCAGGCCTCCGGCAGCAGTCGTCGCAAGGCTGAACAGGCTGCGGCTGAACAGGCGCTTGAGCGACTAAACCATGAATAAAAAAACGGCAGAAAACGATTTTCGTTGCGGATACGTGGCACTGGTGGGCCGCCCAAATATGGGCAAGTCTACATTGATGAATCATTTGCTGGGACAAAAACTCAGCATCACCTCACGTAAGCCGCAGACCACCCGCCAGCATCTTCTTGGTATCAAAACCACGGAGACGGAACAGATTGTCTACGTTGATACGCCGGGCATCCATGAAAATGTGCGGCGTGCGATCAATCGCTACATGAATCGCACCGCCTACAGTGCGCTGGACAGCGTGCATGTGATTGTTTTCCTGGTTGAGGCCATGCAGTGGACTTCCGAAGATGAGATGGTGCTCAAACGGATTAAGGACTCGGGCATCCCGGCTATTCTGGCAATTAACAAGGTGGATAAACTGGAAGATAAAAACCAGCTTCTGCCTTTTATTCAGGAACTCTCAAGCAAAATGGACTTTGTCCAGGTTATCCCGATCTCGGCGACTAAAGGTATTAACCTGTCGGAACTCGAAGCGCAGGTGCGTGAGCAACTGGATGTATCAGAGCCGTTTTATCCGGCCGATCAGATTACCGATCGCAGCCAGCGCTATCTGGCGGCTGAACTTGTGCGTGAAAAACTGATGCGTATGCTGGGGCAGGAACTGCCCTATGATCTGACTGTGGAAATCGAACAATTTAAAGAAGAAAAAGGGCGGCTGCACATTCATGCCCTGATCTGGGTTGAACGCGCCAACCAGAAAGCTATCATCATTGGTAATAAAGGCAGCCGACTCAAGAATGTCGGTACTCAGGCGCGTCTGGACATGGAAAAACTGTTTCATAAAAAGGTATTCCTGGAAGTCTGGGTCAAGGTCAAGGAAGGCTGGTCAGACGATGAGCGTGCCTTACAAAGCCTTGGATACAGGGATGAGATCTAGCCTGCAGGCCAGCTATATTCTGCACAGTCGACCCTATCGCAACACCAGCAAGCTGCTTGAAATTTTCAGCCGTGAACAGGGTCGCCGGGTGCTGGTCGCACGCGGTGCGCGCAAGGCTAATTCCCGTTTACAGGGGCAGTTACTGCCCTTCGTTCCGCTGCTGCTGAGCTGGCAGGGCGGGGGTGAGGTGCAGACCCTGACCGCCGCTGAGGCAGGCAATCAGCTCGTACCACTCGTCGGCAGAAAGTTACTGACCGCTTTTTATCTGAACGAACTGTTGCTGCGACTGCTGGCCAAAGGCGATCCCCATCCGGCGCTGTATGATGCCTATGTGCAAACCCTGTTGAGTCTGTCAGGCGCTGCTGCAGGTTTTGCCCATGATGAACAGCCTCATGATAAAGAAGAAGCCAGTCTGCGGATGTTTGAATGTTTTCTGCTACAGGAGCTGGGCTATGGGCTGGTGCTGGATCACGAAGTCAGCAGCGGCGAGGTTTTGCAGGCAGATCAGTTATATTGTTATCAGCCGGAACACGGGCCGAGGGCATTTACCCCTGAGCGGGATTGCGAAAATGGTCTGCCCGTGCATGGCTGTACCTTGCTGGCCCTGCAGCATGGCAACCTGTATGCTACCGGTAAAAATGACCTCATATTGCGTGAGGCCAAAGCCCTGATGCGTATGAATCTGGCTCGTCATCTTGGCGCTAAACCCCTGAAGTCACGCGAGCTTTACAGGCAACAAAGACAACTACTAAAATCCCGATTATGAGCATGATAGAAAAAAATCCGATCTACCTGGGCGTCAATATCGATCATGTCGCCAGCCTGCGCCAGTCACGGGGCACGCGCTATCCAGAACCGTTACAGGCCGCACTGGTGGCGGAGCAGGCCGGCGCCGATGCAATTACGGTGCATCTGCGTGAAGATAGACGGCATATCCAGGATCGCGACGTAGACATGCTCATCGATGTCCTGCAAACACGCATGAACCTGGAAATGGCGGTGACCGATGAAATGCTGGCTATCGCCACCCGCCTTAAGCCGGCCGACTGCTGTCTGGTGCCGGAACGGCGGCAGGAATTAACTACCGAAGGCGGCCTGGATGTGGCCGGCCAGAAGGCGCGCATTACTGAAGCCTGTGCGCAGCTTGCTGAAGCACAGGTGCGGGTATCGCTGTTTATCGATCCTGATTCGCGTCAGGTGGAGGCGGCTGCGGATTGTGGCGCGCCGGTAATTGAACTGCATACCGGAAATTATGCCGATGCAACCAGTCCGGTGCAGCAGGAACAGGAGTTACAGCGTATTGTACAGGCGATGGAAAAGGGGGTGGCCTGTGGTTTGCAAGTCAATGCCGGACACGGCCTGCATTATCACAATGTCGCGGCGATTGCCGTCCTCAATGACATCTGTGAGCTAAACATTGGCCATGCGATTATTGCCCGCAGCCTGTTCAGTGGGCTGGATCAGGCGGTTAGTGAAATGAAGTCCCTGATGCATGATGCCCGTTACCAATGATTTACGGTATTGGCACCGACATCGTCAGTATTGAGCGTATGCGCAACAATCTTGAGCGCTTCGGTGATCGCTTCGCCGAGCGGATCCTGACCGACGAAGAATTGAAAGAATTTCGAGAGGTTGTCAATCATGCCCATTTTCTGGCCAAGCGCTTTGCCGCCAAGGAAGCCGTCGCCAAGGCCATGGGCACGGGCTTTATTAATGGTCTATCATTACGTCATATAGGTGTTAGTCATGATGCTCTGGGTAAACCCGTACTGGAATTCAGTGGTAAGGCGGAAGAGTTTGTCAGCCAGGAAAAAATTACTTCATCGCACATCAGTTTAGCGGATGAGATGGAATATGCGGTGGCCTTTGTAACATTGAGCGGTTAGTTATTAAGGTGAACTCATGCCAGTAAAAACAGTGATTGATGTTGATCAGAATCTCGTTATGCATGTCATAACAGAGAGATTCAAAATGGCGGATATTGAACCCACCTGGAAGGCCATGCTCGCCGATCCAGAATTCCGGCCAGGGATGAATGTACTCTGGGATTTCAGGAAAGGCACGCATGCGATTGAATTTTCAACCAACGATATACAGCATATCGTCAGCATGACTGCCGAGCATCTCAAACAGCGGGGCGACAGCTACAAGTTGGCATTACTGGCTACACAGGATCTGTTTTTTGGTCTTTCCAAAATGTTCGAAGCTTATGGCGACGAGATCCCAATCGAGATCCATGTTTTTCGATCAATGGAAGAGGCGCTGGACTGGTTGCATGCTGGTCCTTCCATAAAGCAGTCCTCTCAACCATAAAAGGTTTTTTTCCCTGTCAAGGAGGCTGGGCAGGCGAACCTGCAAGGCCTGGCGGGTTCATTCACCTGCTACCAGTTGCGACTGAGAATTTCCCCGCCGTGTTCCAGCAATCGGTTTATTTCCGCATCAAGTTGCCTGAAGCCTTCGTCAAGCTGATCCCGCCTGTTCTGCTTAATCTGATCCTCAAAAGCTTTTACCGCCTGGCGCAGGGCGGGTACGCCCAGATAAGCAGTAGCGCCGTGCAGCTTGTGCACCGGATCCCAGAGTTTATTAATTTCCAGATCTTCGCGGTTCAGCGCCTTGAGGGCCGTATCGATTGCCTGCCGATGATCAGGCAATTCATCCAGCAACATAGTAAACAGTTCGCGCGCCAGTTCTTCATTGTCACCGGCCTGCTCAAGCGCAATGCCGGCATCAAAAATCTCGCTCATAGTGGTTATTTCCCGTGGCCTCTTTTCGGTCGCTCTTTTATGTCATAGCCCGATACATTACACTCTGCGCATGGATTATAAAACGATTGAATCTCAAATTGGTAACACGCCGCTGGTTCGCCTGCAGCGTCTTCCCGGACAAAGCAGCAACACGATCCTGGTCAAGCTGGAGGGCAATAACCCCGCCGGTTCAGTCAAGGATCGGCCGGCGCTGAGCATGATTCGTCATGCCGAGGCGCGAGGTGAGATCAAGCCGGGCGATACCCTGATTGAAGCCACCAGCGGCAATACCGGCATTGCACTGGCAATGGCGGCAGCGGTCAAGGGTTACAGGATGATCCTGATCATGCCGGCGCACATGAGCCTGGAGCGGCGTGCTTCCATGCGCGCCTATGGCGCCGAACTAATCCTGGTCAGTGAAGAGGAAGGCATGGAAGGGGCGCGGGATCTGGCCGAGAAAATGGGCCGCGAAGGCAGGGGCCGGGTGCTGGATCAGTTTTCCAATCCGGATAATCCACTGGCGCATTATGAAACCACGGGGCCTGAAATCTGGGCCGACACCGCTGGTGAAATCACCCATTTCGTCAGCGCCATGGGCACCACCGGGACGATTATGGGCGTATCCCGCTTTCTCAAGGAAAAAAATTCGGCCATCATCATCGTCGGGGTGGAGCCGGCCGATGGCGCCAAAATCCCCGGTATTCGGCGCTGGCCACAGGAATATCTGCCCGAGATCTATGACGCTTCACGGGTGGATAAACTCATGGAGGTGAGTCAGGAGGAAGCCGAACAGACCACTCGCGATCTGGCCAGTCGGGAAGGTATTTTCTGTGGCATTTCCTCCGGCGGTGCGGTGGCGGCGGCGCTGCGGCTGGCGCAGGAAGTTGAGAATGCGGTGATTGTCGCCATTATCTGCGATCGGGGTGATCGCTACCTTTCTACCGATGTGTTTCCAGCCGAGTAGCGCCTGGAATCTCACAGGACAGCAATCCCATGAATGTGTTTGTATTTGACATTGAGACCGTGCCGGATGTGGAAGGCGGACGCCGGCTTTATGATCTTGAGGGTCTGGATGACAGGGAAGTGGCCAATATTATGTTCCACAAACGTCGCCAGGAAACCGGCAATGATTTTCTGCGCCTGCCGGTGCAGAAAATTGTCGCCATTTCGGTTGTGCTACGCAGTCAGGATCGCCTTGCGGTCTGGTCGCTGGGCGATGAGGATGCGGGGGAAAAGGAGATCATCGAGCGGTTCTTTAGCGGCATCGACAAGTATATTCCCACCATTGTCTCCTGGAATGGCAAGGGCTTTGATCTCCCCGTGCTGAATTACCGTTCATTGATACACGGTGTCGCCGCACCACGATACTGGGAAATCGGCGAACATGATCAGAGTTTCAAATGGAACAATTACCTCAGCCGTTATCACCGTCGGCATACGGATCTAATGGACGTGATTGCCGGTTATGAAAACCGCGCTACGGCGCCGCTGGATCAGGTCGCCAGCCTGTTGGGTTTTCCCGGCAAGATGGGCATGAGCGGTGCGAAGGTCTGGGATTATTATCAGCAGGGCAGGATTGCCGATATTCGCAACTATTGCGAAACCGATGTGCTGAATACCTATCTGGTCTACCTGCGTTTTCAGCTTATCAACGGCAGCCTGAACAAGGACGAATACGAGCAGGAAATCGAACGGGTGCGCAGCACACTAACAGAAGAAAACAGGCCGCATTTTAACGAGTTCCTTGATAACTGGCCGCAGGCATAAAAGCCTTAGTGGGCATTTCATGTTCTCGGTGTTTAATACAAACCTTTATTATTAATATGTAGGATGTGCTGAGTAAAACGAAGCGCATCATTCCAGGCTGGCACTGTTGTTTGCCTGAAGGCGAACCTACAAATTTACAGAGTAGATTATTTGAATGTCACGCAGACGCAGCAGGAAACCCGATCCCACTCCCGTACAGGCTACGATTGAATCCCTGACTCATGAAGGCAGCGGGGTAGCCCGTATCGAGGGCAAGACTGTCTTCATTGATGACGCCCTTGCCGGTGAAGTTGTGGAATTTATTTATACGCGCAAAAAACGCGACTTCGATGAAGGCCGTCTGCATCGGATTATTACGCCCTCGGAGCACCGAGTCGAACCAGCCTGTGCGCATTTCGGCACCTGTGGTGGTTGTCGGCTGCAACATCTTGATCCAGCCGAGCAACTCAGGGTCAAGGAAAATGTCCTGCTGGATAATCTTAAACGGGTGGGGAAGGTCGAGGCGGAAGCGATTTTACCGCCGCTCAGCGGCGTCAGCTGGGGCTATCGCAGAAAGGCGCGCCTGGGCGTACGTTACGTACACAAGAAAGAACGGGTGCTGGTAGGCTTCCGTGAACGCGGTTCTTCGTTCCTGGCCGAACTGGATAGCTGCAGGGTTTTGCATCCCTCGGTGGGTGAAAAACTGGTGCTGCTGGGTGAGATGGTTCGCAAACTCAGTATCTATCGGCAGATCCCGCAGATCGAGGTTGCCGTAGCTGACAATACTGCGGCGCTGATATTTCGCAATCTCGAAGAGCTAACCGATGAAGATAAAAATACGCTGATTGAATTCGGTAAGCATCATAATTTCCAGGTTTATCTGCAGCCCAAGGGGCCAGACACGGTAACTTTCCTGTCGTCAGAACCTGAACAGGAGAAGACGGGGCTCTATTACGAACTCCGCGATTATGATTTGAAGCTACAGTTCGAGCCGGCCGATTTCACCCAGGTTAATCATGACATCAATACAAAAATGGTGAAGCGGGCGCTGGAATTGCTGCAACTGGATAAGGACGATACGGTGCTGGAGCTGTTCTGCGGGCTGGGTAATTTCACTTTGCCGATGGCGCGGCAGGCGAAACAGATCATTGCCGTAGAAGGCGATGCCGGGCTTATCCAGCGGGCGCGGGAAAATGCGATTGCAAACGGCATTGATAACGTCGAATACCATGTTGCCAATTTGATGGAAAATCTGGACAACATGCCCTGGTTAAAGAAAGACAGGTATAGCAAAGTACTGCTGGATCCGCCGCGCAGTGGCGCCAAAGAAGCATTGCCGTATATTGCGGCAAGCGGCGCCCGGCGCATTGTCTATGTTTCCTGCCATCCGGGAACACTCGCCCGCGATGCCGGCGAGCTGGTGCATGAATACGGCTATCATTTGCGTGCTGCCGGGGTCATGGATATGTTTCCACATACCGCGCACGTTGAATCTATTGCGCTGTTTGAAAAATAATGGGTATCGAAATAGAAAAAAAATTCCTCCTGCTTAACGATGCCTGGCGTGCGCAGGCTGATGCGGGTACGGCATTCAGGCAGGGCTATCTTGTGGGTTCAGGCAAAGCCTCCGTGCGCGTACGTATCGAAGGCGATAATGCCAATATCAATATCAAAAGCGCGACCCTGGGCATTACGCGCCAGGAGTTCGAATACCCGATACCCCTGGAGGATGCGCAGGATCTGCTGACAAGCCTGTGTGAGAAGCCCCTGATTGAAAAGACCCGCTATCATCTGCGCCATGCCGGGCATGTCTGGGAAATCGATGTGTTCGAAGGTGAGAACGCCGGACTGGTGGTGGCGGAAATCGAACTGACAGATGAAGACGAAGCATTTGCCCGACCGGACTGGCTGGGTGAGGAAGTTTCAGGCGATCCCCGCTATTATAATGTCAGCCTGGTTAAACATCCTTTTCGTGACTGGTAATGCCGCAGCCCTTTCCCCGCATAGAAATCGACATCGGCCGTCAGCGCCTGCGCCTGATTGAGGAGGATAGAGTCGAAGACTTTACTGTTTCCACTGCCGCCAATGGCACAGGTGAATTTTCCGGCAGCGAATGTACTCCGCGGGGCAGGCATGTGATTCGCGCTAAAATCGGCGCCGGTGAAGCGGAAAATACGGTATTTGTTGCTCGTCGCCCGACAGGCGAAATTTATACGCCGGGGCTTGCGCGTCAATTTCCACAGCGGGACTGGATCCTGACACGCATACTCTGGCTCAGCGGACTGGAACCCGGCTGCAACCGGCTGGGCAGGGTCGACACCATGCGCCGCTATATTTATATCCATGGCTGCCCGGAGGGAGACAGACTGGGCGTACCGGGTTCCCATGGCTGCATAAAAATGCGCAATCGGGATATTATCCGCCTGTTTGAGCAGGTGTGCAGTGGAACGCTGGTAAGCATCCATGAGTAAATGCCGGGCTGTTACTCAGAACAGGCTTGTCGAAGAGCCCAAGGGTATATAGTATGTAACATTTTGATTTTACAGTATTCTCCGTTCAGGAGAGCCTTGCTGAACAGGGCTGCTCAGGAACGAAAGAATCAACCTTAGTCCGAGGAGTAAGTTGCCTGTGTCGCTCGGCCCTTTAATGCTGGATATAGCCGGCGAAACCCTGTCAGATGAAGACAGGGAAATTCTGCAACATCCGCTGGTCGGTGGGGTGATCCTGTTCAGTCGTAACTATTCATCCGTGGATCAGTTACATGAACTGGTATCCGCCATCCATGGCCTGCGTGATCCACGCCTGCTGATTGGCGTGGATCACGAAGGCGGCCGGGTGCAACGTTTCCAGGATGGTTTTACCCGTTTGCCGGCGGTGTCGCATTTTGGCCAGGTTTATAATCAGTTTCCACACAAGGCGCGTAAGCTGGCGCATACTGCCGGCTGGCTGATGGCCGTGGAACTGCGCGCCCAGGATATCGACTTCAGTTTTGCCCCGGTGCTGGATGTGGATCATGGTCTCAGCGAGGTCATCGGCGATCGCGCTTTTCACCGTGATCCGGCGGTTGTGGTGAAACTGGCGCATGCCTATGTGGAAGGTATGCACGAGGCCGGCATGGCCGCCACGGGCAAGCACTTTCCCGGTCATGGTGGGGTGGCCGCTGATTCCCATCGGGCCATTCCCGTCGATGAACGGGAATACAATGACATTTATGCTCATGATATTCTTGTTTTCAAACGTATGATCCATCATGGCATGGTGGCTGTCATGCCGGCCCATGTTATCTACGAAAAAATTGATCCACAGCCGGCAGGTTTTTCCAGTTTCTGGCTGAAAGAAGTATTGCGTATGCGGCTGGGCTTCCAGGGTGTGATCTTCAGTGATGACCTGAGCATGGAAGGCGCAAGTGTCGCGGGTGAGCATTATACGGATCGGGCTCGCGCTGCGCTTGAGGCCGGTTGCGATATGGCGCTGGTCTGCAACAATCGTGAAGGCGCTATCGAGATTATCGACAATCTGGGTGAGTGGGATAATCCGGTTTCACATCTGCGACTTGCGCGCATGCATGGCCGCAACAAGGTCGATGCCAGTCACTTATTTGCCAGCAAAAAATGGAAACAGGCGGTTGCTATGATGCAAAATTACCAGGATGATCCGAGCCTGAATCTGGAGTTCTGAAATGAGTGAATACCTGGATAAATTTCTGGGCCTGCTGGATGGCGACAAGTACGGCATCCTGCGAATTTTTAGTATCGTCTTTGCCGCCCTGTTACTGGACTTCATCCAGAAGCGTGTCCTGAAAAGGCTCTATCAACGCCTGCAGACTACCTGCACCCAGTGGGACGATGCCCTTGTCCATGCTGTGCAAAAACCTTTGACATTACTGATCTGGATGATTGGTCTGTCTCTGGCCATGGATGTAATGGATATTCCGGTTACCTCGGAGCTGCGCCTGGTTGGGGTGATTACCGCGCTTACCTGGACGTTGATCCGTTTCATCAGTTTCACCGAAAAAAATATTCTGTATCAGCATGAAGTTGCGGGTAAGCCGCTGGATCGCACTACGGCCAGCGCTATCAGTCAGTTGCTGCGCACTACAATTCTGATTACGGCAACTCTGGTGACCCTGCAGAGTCTGGGCTTCAATATTTCCGCTATTCTCGCCTTTGGCGGCATCGGCGGTATTGCCGTGGGTTTTGCCGCCAAGGATCTGCTCGCCAATTTTTTCGGCGGGATGATGATCTATCTGGACAGACCCTTTGCAATTGGTGACTGGGTGCGCTCAGATGACAGGGAAATCGAGGGAACCGTTGAAAAAATCGGCTGGCGCACGACCGTGGTTCGCACCTTTGACAAGCGTCCCCTGTATGTGCCGAACGCGGTTTTCGCCAGCATCAGCGTGGAAAATCCCTCGCGAATGACTCACCGCCGCATATATGAAACCATTGGCGTTCGTTATGACGACATTGGCGCGATGGCCGACATTATTCGGGAGGTCAAGGCTATGTTGATGGCGCACCCCGAGATTGATCAGAGTCAGACCATGATTGTCAATTTCAACAGCTTTGCGCCCTCATCGCTGGATTTTTTCATTTATACGTTTACCCGCACTACCGACTGGATTAAATACCACGAAGTTAAACAGGATGTGCTACTGAAGGTTAGTGAAATTATTGCCGCCCATCAGGCCGAGATTGCCTTTCCGACATCAACAGTACATATCGCGGATAAAATTAGACTCGATGGACTGATCACTGAACATGAACAACGAAGAATATAAAAAAATACGCGCCGAAGCGGATTGCCTGTACAGCAGCGCCGAAGTCGATACTGCACTGGACAAGATGGCGCAGGCGATTACGAAAAAACTTTCCGACCGTAATCCACTGGTGCTCTGTGTCCTGACCGGGGCGATTATCCCAACGGGCTATTTGCTGACACGGCTTGATTTCCCCCTGCAGCTGGATTATCTGCATGTCACCCGCTATGGCGATACTACCTCCGGCGGCAAGCTGGACTGGCTGTCAGAGCAGAACTATTCGTTGCAGGGGCGGGATGTGCTGATCATCGATGACATTCTGGATGAAGGCGTTACCCTGAAAGCCATTGTCGAACACTGTAAAAATGCAGGGGCAGCATCCGTTTCTTCCGCCGTGCTGGTGGAAAAATGTCATGCTCGAAAAACCGGCATCAAGGCGGATTTTGTCGGTCTGCAGACCGAAAACCGTTATCTGTTTGGTTATGGTATGGATTACAAGGGCTACCTGCGTAATGCTGACGGCATTTTTGCAGTAAAGGGGCTCTAGGACATGAGTGGAATTGCCATTATTGGCGGCACCGGCCTGACTTCATTGCCGGGCCTGAGCATCAGTGAACAGACGCTTGTCTCTACACCCTTCGGCGCTACCTCGGCCGCATTGATCAAAGGCCGACTGGATAATCAGGAAATCATGTTCCTGGCGCGGCATGGCGCCGGGCATACCATCCCGCCGCACAGGGTTAACTATCGCGCTAATATCTGGGCGCTGAAAGAAGCGGGTGCAGATTATATGATTGCGATTAATGCGGTGGGCGGCATTAACCCTTCGCTGCAACCCGGCCAGCTTGTTATTCCCGATCAGATTATCGATTACACGTATGCACGAGAGATGACTTTTTTTGACGCTGAGGGCAGCCCCGTCACGCATGTAGATTTTAGTGAGCCCTATTGTCATGAACTACGCAACAGACTGCTTGATGCGGCAGACAAAAATGGAATCAGGCTGGCGGCAGGCGGAACTTATGGCGCAACCCAGGGGCCGCGTCTGGAAACAGCGGCTGAGATTCGGCGTATGGCGCAGGATGGTTGTGACATCGTCGGTATGACCGGGATGCCGGAAGCGGTGCTGGCGCGAGAACTGGAATGCTGTTATGCCAGTATTTCAGTGATTGCCAATCTGGCTGCCGGATTCGGCGAAGGCGAGATCACAATGGCGGAAATCGAAAAATATATTGCCCAGGGAATGAGTGAGGTGCGCAGCCTGCTTGAAACGGTGATTAGCTCAACCTCGAAGCTGTAGGCCCGAGGCTGTAGGTTGGCGCAGAGCGAGAGCGAAGCCCAACAGAATATCGCGCCAGCGGAGGAAATGCCTGTTGGGCTTCATAAACAGCATTCAGCCCAACCTACATTAGATCATATATGGGTCATGAATAAACAGGTGCTTATTTCTTTTTGGCTGCGGCCTCGTCGGCGGTTTCATGTGGCGTAAACATGATCAGCATGCCCAGCACCGGGTGATCCAGATAATGCAGCTCGGTACTGCGGATACGTCGGCGCAGCTCCTGTACATGAAAGTAGTGAGGGACAGGGAGATTTTCCGCTTCACTTTCTGGTTCAGGGCCGCTGATCAGGCTTTGCTCCTCTGGCGGCTGATCAAGGGTAAACAACAAATCTGTTTCTACCCGCAGATAACGGGCCAGGCTGACGCGGATCAGCGCATCCAGCGTTCCGCTATCGAGTGTTGCGGCAGGCAGATTCTGCCCGGCTGTGCTTATCTCCGAGTCCTCTGCTTCCTGCGGAGTGATAACAGGCTGGTTAATGTGAACGCTGATAGCCTGTTCCCGAGGCAGTCCCGGTTGCACCCAGGCCTTATGTAGCATAAGGCGTCGAGATTCCGATTTGGCGATTTTTTCAGCCTCTGAGGCAAGACGCCATTCGTTCTCGGGCAGGGGTTTGAAACTAAGCGTCGGATCATATTCTTCAGGCCAGCCGCCCGGCCACTCGCCGCCGATTTCGATCAGTTTTTCGGGGATTTCACGCTCCAGCTGTTGTGGCCAGCGCTCTGAATTACGGTTGTCGGCCTGCAGATTTTCAAAAATAATAACCTCAACATCATAGTAACGTATGTCGGCAGCCTGTAGTGAAATGCTGAACAGTGCGAGTACCAGCACAAGTAATTGTTGTTTCAATATCCTGATCCTGTGAAGCATTGTATCGGTGAGAAATCCGGTTGCACAGTTTTCAATGTTCAGGCGCTGATGTAAAGTGCAATTCACACATATTTTAACATACCTGAAATACGCCGGAGGAGGTATTGTGACGGTAAGAGAAACCCTGAAAATGGGCCATCCCCTGCTGCAGCAGGTAGCTGAACCCGTGCGCGCCTTTAACACTCCGGCGCTGGATGCGCTTATTCTCGATATGTTTGAGACCATGGGGGCGCTTGATGGCGCAGGTCTGGCCGCGCCGCAGATCGGTGAAAGCCTGCGGGTGCTGATCTTTGCGGTTGAGGACAATCCGCGTTATCCCGAAGTGGAATCCGTAGCCAGAACCGTGTTGATCAATCCCAGTATTCGTATTCTTGATGAAACGCTGGAGGAAGACTGGGAAGGCTGCCTCAGTGTGCCGGGGTTGCGAGGGCTGGTTCCCCGCTACCGGGCCATCCATTACCGAGGCTATGATCAAAACGGTGAATTAATCGAGCGTGACGCAGGCGGTTTTCATGCGCGGGTGGTTCAGCATGAGCTCGATCACCTGGATGGCATTCTTTACCCGCAACGTATTCGGGACCTGCGTAACTTTGGTTTTGAGTCAGTGCTGTTCGCAGAAAACAAATAATCCCCTATCAAATACAGGTTATACCGGTGCTTACATTCACCTGTTGTTAGCCTGTGAGGCGATACTGAATTATCAGTTTTTATGGCATAATCAGCGCCTTAATTGTATTTGTTTGATGCGTGATGAGGTAGAAAATATCGTGAAAGTAGTACGCTGGATTTTAGGCAATCTGATCCTGTTGCTCAACTGGTTGTTTACTCCCCGCAGTATTCAGCGCGGCCCCGAAGATCAGAAGCAGATTGAGCAACAGACGCAGGCGCTGAAACTGTATGAATATAAGGCCTGTCCCTTTTGCGTAAAAGTCAGGCGCGTGATGAAGCGGCTTAATTTGCCAATTGAAACCCGTGATGCAAAACGACAGCTTAACTGGCGTGATGAGCTTGAGCATGAAGGCGGGGCTGTACAGGTGCCCTGTTTGCGTATTAGCGAGGATGATGGCACGACAAAATGGATGTACGAATCATCCAGCATTATCAAATATCTTGAACAGCGGTTTTCGGCCTGTTCTTCGACAACATAATAATGAATGACATTTATTCGCTGATAAAAATCATTCATGTTTCGACGGTTGGTTTTACCGGCTTTTATTTTCTTATTCGGGGGTTCGCGCAATTTAACCATTATCAATGGTTCAGAAAACGCTGGGCGCGCAAAGTTTCGCAATACAATGATACCGTGCTGCTATTCAGCGGCATTGGCATGGCGGCTATGATAGGTCAGTATCCTTTTGTCAACAGCTGGCTGACTGTAAAACTTTCGTTACTATTGGTGTATATAATATTGGGGATGCTGGCGTTCCACTGGTTGCGCAGCCGGAAGCATAAAATGATAGCCTGGTTAGCGGCATTACTGGTTTACAGTTATATCATCGGAATTGCTCTTAACAAAAACCCGGCCTGGATAGAGGTGGTTTTGTCATAAGTTATTTTGCCGACTCAGTTCCATGAAGGTTTAAATAATCGTTGTAAGGAAAGAAAGAATAATGGAGAAAAAAGATAATATTCCACTTTGGGTTTTTCTGGCTTTTATGAGCATTGAGACGCGCAGGGGTGCGCTTATTCTGATCTGGGCATGCGTGGTCTGCAGTTTTCTGTTTATTCCGCTGACATGGTATCCCTGGTATGAATGGATTGACTGGAGCTGGACGGGAATGATGGCGGCTGTTATCGCCTGGTACTGGCTGGCGCTGAGATGGTGCGACCGAAACGCCGCCTGGGATTAATTTTTGTATTCAGGTGATGGGTTTCGCTTCGTTCTACCCATCCTACTCTATATCGTGCGCTGTAGGATGGGTAGAGCAAAGCGAAACCCATCGGTTTTATTAACCACGTTCCAGCAATTTCTTTTCCCAGTTCAGCGACGAGCGCACAATCGCTTCCAGATCATCATAACGGGGCGTCCAGTTAAAGAGCCTGCGGATTTTATCTGTATTGGCTACCAGGCTGGGCGGATCGCCAGCGCGTCGATCTTCTTCAATAATGTTTAAGGGTTTCCCGTTGACCTTTTCGACCATGTCCAGCACTTCCCGGACACTGTAACCATGACTGTAGCCGCAGTTGACGACGGTGGATTCATTCCCCTTACGCAGATAGTCCAGCGCCTTAAGGTGGGCATCGGCCAGATCTTCTACATGTATATAATCGCGAATACCAGTGCCATCCGCAGTGGGATAGTCGGTGCCAAAAATATAGACCTGGTCACGTTTTCCCACAGCGGCTTCACAGGCGACCTTGATCAGTAAAGTCGCTTTAGGTGTGCACTGGCCAATGCGGGTTTCGGGATCGGAACCGGCAACATTGAAATAACGCAGGGCGACATGGTTGAGATCGCTGGCCGCGGAAAGATCGCGCAGCATCCATTCGGTCATCAGTTTTGAAGTGCCGTAGGCATTGATCGGCGCCAGCGTTGTTTCTTCTTTTGCCAGGCCGTCTTTTGGCAGACCATAGACGGCGGCAGTAGAAGAAAAAATAAAATTCTTTACGCCGTGATTCTGACAGCACTCGAGCAGATTGCGGCTGTTGCAGGTATTGTTGGCATAATATTTCAACGGATTGGAAACCGATTCCGGGACGATGGTGTGGGCAGCGAAATGCAACACCGTATCGACGTCATAGTCTTTCAGGATACGGCTGACCAGCTCCCGGTCGCCGGTATCGCCTTCGATCAGATCGCCGGAAAGTACGGCATCAGCAAAACCGGTGGACAGATTGTCCAGTATAACCACACGTTCACCGGCCTCACCCAGTTGTCGCACCACGTGGCTGCCTATATACCCGGCGCCGCCGGTAACCATTACGCCTTTTTTTGACATCGAATTCCCCGGTTTTTATTATGAAAGCATTATTTGTGTAAGTGAATGAATTAATTAAACAATTATCCGTATTCATCCAGACGCGGTATATTTCAGGGTGTTATAATACACGAATTTTACGACAGAAATAGTATGCAGAAGTGCATAGTGGCGCGCCTTAAAAGGAACATAATGTATGACCCAGTATGATGTATTTAATGGCGATGCCGATGGCATTTGCGCATTACAGCAATTACGTCTGACAAAGCCGCTGGACAGTATCCTGATCACCGGCGTAAAACGGGATATCAAGTTGCTCGCCAGGGTTGAAGCGCAAGCGGGCGATCAGGTTACTGTGCTTGATATTTCACTGGACAAGAATCGGGATGAATTGCTGCGGCTACTGACGCAGGGCGCAGAGGTTGAGTATTTCGATCACCACTTTGCCGGTGATATTCCGCAACATGATGCTCTTGAAGCACACATTGATACCGCATCTACTGCCTGCACCAGCCTGCTGGTCAACAATTACCTGCAAAACAGCCATTCCGCCTGGGCAGTGACTGGCGCCTACGGTGACAATCTGTATGAGTGTGCGGACAGGCTGGCGCGGGAAACCGGCGTCTGTGTCGAGGAGTCCGAAGCCCTGAAAGAGCTGGGTACTTATCTCAACTATAACGGCTATGGCAGCGCACTGGAAGATTTGTATTTTGCGCCTGACGAACTGTACCGGCGGCTAAAACCCTATACTTCCCCGCTGGACTTTATTGCCGATGATGAGGCCTTTGTGATCCTGAAAAATGGTTATGCCGAGGACATGGCGCAGGGGCGGGCGGTGAAACCGGAAATTCAGACCGATCGTAATTCACTGGTGTTGTTGCCCGATGCCCCCTGGGCGCGGCGTGTGAGTGGTGTGCTGGCCAATGAAATGGCGCGCAGTGCGCCTGACCGCGCCCATGCACTGGTTAACACCATGGCTGACGGCAGTCTTCGCGTCAGCGTGCGTGCGCCACTGAACAACCGGAGAGGCGCTGATGTGCTGTGTATGGCCTTTCCGACCGGCGGAGGTCGTCAGGCTGCGGCCGGCATCAACAATCTACCAGCGGCTCAATACGAGGCCTTTGTTGATAAATTTGCCGCTGCATTTGGCGGTTAACGCATTTTGGACGGCGAATAAGCCTGGATATTAATTTGCGTCTGTTTGTGCTTTTTGCGGATAATACCGCCAATTCTTTTTCCCCCTGAAGATCGAGGTTACGTGTGAAATTCCTGCCCATTTTTATGAATGTTGAAGCTCAGTCCTGCCTGGTAGTGGGTGGCGGACAAGTGGCTTCCCGTAAGGTCTTCATGCTGCAACGGGCCAATGCAAGGGTCACAGTGATCTCGCCCGAGCTGTGCGCCGAGTTGCAAAGCCACGCTGATGCGGGTGATATTGAATACCTTGCGCGTGAATTTAAGCCGAATGATGTTAATGGCCGGGTAGTGATCATCGCCGCAACCAACAACCGTGATGTGAACAGGCAGGTTTCAGAATCGGCCAGCGAGAAAGGGATCCCGGTCAATGTTGTCGATGATCCTGAGCTGTGCCGGTTTATCACGCCTTCGATTATTGATCGCTCACCCGTACAGATCGCTATTTCCACCGGCGGTGCTTCGCCGGTTTTAGCACGCCTGCTGCGCGCGCGTCTGGAAACCTATATTCCCACTGCCTACGGCCGTCTGGCCATGCTGGTGGAAAGTTTTCGCGACCGGGTCAAGCAGCGTTTTTCCAGCAGCAATGAAATTCGTCGTTTTTGGGAGGTCATTCTTGCCGGACCGGTGGCGGATAAACTGGTTGCAGGCAAGGACAGTGAAGCGCGTGAACTGCTGGAACAGGCGGTAGAAGGCGGCGAAGCGCCGGATATGCAGGGTGAAGTTTTTCTGGTGGGCGCTGGTCCGGGTGATCCGGAACTGCTGACTTTCAAGGCGCTGCGCCTGATGCAGCAGGCTGATGTGGTTGTTTATGATCGACTGGTTTCGCAGGGGATCATGGATCTGGTGCGCCGTGATGCCGAGTTTATCTATGCCGGCAAGGAACGGGATAAGCACACGATTCCACAGGAGAGCATCAACTCCCTGCTGGTGCGTCTGGCGAAGCAGGGCAAGAAGGTGCTGCGCCTGAAAGGCGGCGATCCCTTTATTTTTGGTCGTGGCGGTGAAGAGATTGAAACCCTGATGGAAGAGGGCGTACCGTTCCAGGTGGTGCCAGGCATCACGGCGGCGGCGGGTTGCGCCTCCTATGCCGGGATTCCATTAACACACCGAGACTATGTGCAGTCATGTATGTTCGTTACCGGTCATCTCAAGGATGGCAGCAGTGACCTCAACTGGAAAGCGATTGCTCACCCGAATCAGACTATTGTGTTTTATATGGGCCTGCACAGTATCGGTAACCTGTGCAGTAAACTGATCGAACATGGTATGTCGGAAAGCATGCCGGCGGCGCTGGTGGAAAAAGGCACCAGTCCGGATCAGCGTGTGCACATTGGCACACTGAAAACCCTGCCACGACTGGTGCATGAGAAAAAGGTCAAACCGCCCACCCTGATCATTGTTGGTGAAGTGGTGAATCTGCACGAGAAACTTAACTGGTACAAGCCTTAAGCTTCAGAGCATAACCTTATTGCATAGTAAACGATGGGTTTCGCTTTGCTCTACCCATCCTACGCTGTGCAATAAAAGAGCAGGATGGGTAGAGCAAAGCGAAACCCATCAACTCAACTGTTTATCAGCTCAACCGCTTTTGTATCTTGCAAGGATTTCAGTCAGGGGAACAGGCATTTCAATCGCACTGCCCTGAATATAGTCAACCTTGAATTTTTCCAGGGCCTGCCGGGTTTCTTCAGATTCAACAAACTCGGCAATGATTTTCAGATTTAGTGCCCGGGCGATACGGATGATCGCATCGACAATCGACTGGTTGACCGCATTGGTTTCAATATTCCTGATAAAATACCCGTCAATTTTCAGATAATTGACGGGTAGTTCCTTGAGGTAACGGAAAGAACTGAGGCCACTGCCAAAATCATCCAGTGCAAAAGCACAGCCGAGTTTCTGTAACTGTTTCATCAGATTGATTGCTGAGTCATAATTATGAATGGCGGCCGTTTCGGTAATTTCAAAGGTGATTAAATGCGGACTAATCGGACTTGATTCAAATAGCTGGACAATAAAATCAAGAAAGCCCTCGTTACACAGAGATTGTCCTGAGATATTAATGTTGAAAATATGTTTTTCATGCTTGAAAATATCAACGCTATTTTTTTCGAGCGAAGTTATAAATGATTTTATCACCCATCGATCAATCTCGGGCATCAGGCTGTAAAGCTCAGCAGTTGACAGAAAATCAGCTGGCCGGATAAGTTTGCCATTGTCCTTGAGGCGCAGAAGCACCTCATATTTCAGTTGTCTGGAGTTGGCAGCAGCTGGCGTAATGGTTTGGCCGTAAAGTTCGAAACTACCCTTACCCAGAGCCCGGTTGATCTTCTGCAAACAGCGTATTTCATCATGGCGCTTGAGAAAGTCATGATCGGTGGCCTGGTATACATGTACCCGATTTTTGCCATTATCCTTGGCAATATAACAGGCGGTATCAGCATTAATCATTATTTCTGCAGGCGCGCAGTCAGCAGATACAACGGGCACCAGGCCAATGCTCACGCCTATATCGAAAACATGCTGTTCCCACGTGCATTGATATTGTTTAATAGTGTTCTTGATGTTTTCAGCAATGAGTACCGCCTGTTTTATCGGACAGTTAACAAGGATGATGCCAAATTCATCTCCACCAAGTCTGGCAACCAGATCATTATGTCGAACCTGAGAATGAAGAAGCCGGGATATTTCTTTCAGCAGGGCATCTCCGGCAACATGTCCACAGGTATCATTGACAACCTTAAACTGGTCAAGATCAAGAAAACAAAGCGCGTGTTCATGAATTTTAAAATCTGAATTGGCAATCAGTTCTTCCAGTCTGCGTTCAAATTCGCGCCGATTCCTGAGGCCGGTAAGTTCATCATGTGTGGCCTGATAAGCAAGCTGATCGGATATTCGCTGGATATGTGTAAAATCATGAAATATCAGAACCATGCCGACGATTTTTCCACTGCGAGTGCGAAGCGGAGTGGCGTTGTCTCGTATAATAAATTCAGCGCCATTAGTGCTAATTAAAATCAGCGGGTCATCATGCCGTACTGATTCACCCTCTTTCAGACAGACTGATAAAGGGTAGTCAATGTTTTCCGGTTTCGAATCGTTGTTGACGTGGAAAATTTCATGCAGATGCATCCCGGCTGTTTTTGAAATATGATTGACATGGAAAATATCATGTAGATGCTTGCCCATCGCATAATCCATATTTACCCCGAGAAGGTTTTCTGCTGCAGGATTCAGGTAGGAAATATAGCCGTTGATATCAGTCGTTATAACGCCTTCACCAATGGCCTCAAGCGTGATCTGCGCTTTTGATTTTTCAATAAAGAGGGTCTCATCAGCACGCTCTTTTTCCCTGAGTTGGGCGATTTCTAATGAGGCCGACATGTTATTAATGCCGTTTTCAAGAACAGCAATTTCGCCACCAGCGCCGGTATAAATCCTTTCCCCCAGTATGCCATCACGTATGCGATGAATACCTTTTGTTAACAGGGCAATAGGGGAAATAACTGTCCTGGAAAAATATAGCGCCAGGATTATAGTCAGTAACAGAGAAACAAGCGTGATCAAGAGACCGTTATGAATGATTTCTTTCTGCGCCTTGCTTATTCCGTCACGGGAAATTTCGACAACCAGGAACCCAATTACTTCATGGCTGGAATCTGTTGCCTGCTCATCATAACTGTTAATCTCATCGAGACTGATTTCTGAGCGATATATGTTGGTGGAGAAAAACATGCCGTGTGATGTATTCTTTGTTGGTGCATTATTGTTTTTTTCGGAACGGTTCTGGCGCACAAGAATATGCTGGTTGGAATCCATTATCGTAACGGAGTTTATTTCCGGTATAGATAGCGTGTTTTTGGTTAGAGCCTCAAGATATTTATGGTTGCCCGACAAAATACCGTATTCAAGCGCCGGCGCAAGATATTTTGAAATGGTTTGGCCTTTTTCCTTTAATGCAACTTCCGTGTCTTTCAGTCGTTCACTCACAAATGTGACTGAAAGAAGACATGCTGTTATAAACATGGGAAGAATCGTGATCAGCAAAACCTTTGATTTTATACTCAGGTTATTCATGTGATTTTCTCATTGGTTATCCAATATTGAATCATCAAAGTTGATAATGTCGCGTAGGGATCGCATTACTGCAGGGTTGATCTCGACCTTGAAGCTATCGGGATATTCCGGTAGTGGAAGTTTATTGACTGGAGATAGTGTCGCCCGTATTAGCATCATGCCTGTCTGTCTGGCGATTTGTTCGGGAGTGGAATAGATGCTGAACAGAGCGCCGGCACGCACAAAACCATGCGAATAGGCAATGAACGGGATTCTATATTTATAGGTGTTGATCAGAATTCCTTTTGCAGTTCTGCGGTTATAAATATCCGGATCAGGGATGGCCAGCAGGGCTTCAGTTGTTTTACTCAGGCTGTCAGTCAGCATGATAATATTGTCGTTTTTCCCCGCCTGTTTAATCCTCACGTCGATTTGATATTTTTCCCCCGCCCGGTTGATGCTGTCTCGCAAAGCTGCCGAAGTGGAGCCCAGGATTATCCCCAAACGTTGAATGCCAGGGAGTCCTTTTTTAATAATGGAAAACTGCCTGTCAATGGGTTGTTCCAGATAGACAGCACTACAACGACCTTTTGTTCTGCAATGATTATTTTTTTGTATGTTATGCTGGTAACTGGCAGCGGGTATCAGCGAAAATATAACTGGCGCCGAAATATCTATTTCTATCGTTTTCCGCATGGCCAGAGTGCCGACGGTAATGATAAAGTCAGGATTGATGTCAGCATTATGTAATTCGGAAATCGACTCGCTTATATTTTTATGAAATACATGAAATCTTATATCCTGCTGCATTTCGGATATCAGTGTTGTTTCAAGCTGGTCGTAAAATCTCTGGTAGGGTCGAGTGTTTTTGCTCAGGACGACGATGATCTCGAGGCCTTCTTTTGTATCAGCATGGGCAGGGAGTATCAGGCTAATGCAAAAGAAAAACAGTAGCCAGGCTGAGCGGAATAAATACCAGATTTTGTCGAATTGTGACATTGTGGTATCAGGTTATTTGAATTCCAGTTTCAGGGAGAGGTAACTTCTTCTTTCAGCAACATTTCTTAGTCGAGTTGCTTCAAATTCGTTAAGTAAATTCTGCACTGTGAAAGCAATTTCGGCGCTATTGCCTGCAAGCTTGAAAGTTTTGCCGAGACGGAGATTTACACGTGTGTTGTCTGAGCGCATGTCTTCAGTCGCCAGTTGCTTCATTACCGAGTTATAAAAAACATTCAGGCTGCCCTGATAACCCTGGGGGAAGCGCTGGATAACCTGAAGGCTGAAACTATTGTCCGGCGAACTGTTGGCATACTGGGTGGTATTGCGTACATCAGTAGACTGAATGCGGGCATGGGCGTAACTGAGTTCCAGCCGCAGTTTATGACTCGGATTGAAGCTGAGCGTGGCCTCCACGCCCCGGGTCCTGACGTTATCCATATTGGCAAAATGATAGGGCAGGTTGCCCTCTGCATCAGCAGCAGCCAGGCTAATCAGATTGCTGATATATTCACGGTAAAGTTTCAGATCGAGACTGGCTCTATAACGGGGAAAGCGGCCGATATAGCCGATTTCATAGGCGCGGATGTGTTCCGGCGCCAGCTTGCTGGCATCATAAACGATATTGTTTCCGGCAATCTGAACATCGGTGTATTCTTCGATCAGCCCTGGCGCACGGATGGCGGTGGAAGCGGACACGCGAAGGGTGTCGGTATCAGACAGGTAGTGGTTTAGTGACAGCATGGGTGATAGTTCGGAACCCGTGATCTGGTAGTCTTCCAGCATCGCGCCAACATTCAGCAGGGTCGAATCGGTAATGTTCCAGGCAAGGCTGCCAAACAGCCGGTATATCTTGTTATTACGCACCGGCGTCTGCCCAAGATAGTAATCGGAAATGACCCGGTCATTGCGCATCCCGGCGCCCCAGGCCATTTTTAAATTGTCCTGAGGCGAGAGGGTGTGCTGGAACTCAATGTCATTCCGCTCTGAGCGATGCCCCTGATCGATAAACAGGGCTGTGCCAGCATATTGATAACGGTTTTGTTTGTCATGAGTTTGTCGATAAAACTGGAATTTGAAATCCTCATTCGGCGACAGGCTGTGAGTCCAGTCAAACTGGAATGAACGGGAACTGACAGTGGATGGATGATCAGGGATGGCGCTGTCGAAAACATTGTCTTCCTGGACTTTGGCGTCATTGATGGTTGCATAAAACACCAGCGTATCATTAAGACTGGCCTGATAATCGGCGCGGGCATTCATTTTCTCAATCTGGTAGCTGTCATAACGTTTGATGAAACCGTCATTTTGCCGATAGGCTGCGGTGAGTTTGACGTCCAGATTTTCTGTGCCGCCACCCAGACGCAGGAAACCTTCTGCCAGGTTGTTTTCGCCTGTGTTGACTTTCATCATCACCCCCCTGTCCTGTGAGGCATGGCGGGTGATGATGCTGATTACCCCGAGCAGGGAATTGGGGCCGTAGCTGGCGGCGCTGGGGCCGCGAATAACTTCGATGCGCTCAATGTCTTCTATGGTGATGCCGAGCGAGGTCCACTGCACGCCGAGCAGGGACGGGATGTAAACTGAACGCCCGTCAATCAGAACCTGCATGCGCCGGGCAAGATTGTTGTTTAGCAGGCGATAGCTGGCGGCCTGCACGTGGCCACTGTCGTAATTCACGACAAAACCGGGCACGTAGCGCAGCAGGTCAACGATTTCGGTGAAACCGGAGGCATCGATCATTTCCCGATCAATCACCGTGGTTGCTACCGGTGCGTCACGCTTGGCCTGCACCAGGCGGGTAGCGCTTAGTACGATTGGTAGATCCTGCAGAAAATCTTCCTCGGATAGCTCCGCTGCCTGTGATAGCGTCCCTGTCAGCAGTGTGAGCAGCCCCGTCAGGCCGCACAGATAACGCTCCCGCTTATGCATTTCTTTCCTCTAAAACTTTCTAATTTTTGTGCTGTGTGAACAGCCTCTGTCAGAGGACAGATACTAACAATAAATTTAGAGTCTTGCTGAACAAGGCGCTCAGAAATTCTCTAAATCAGGTTAATTTTCACTGCTAACTATATAATATATAGAGGGAATAACAACCAAACTCACCAGCGTGGAAAAGCTCAGGCCAAAGACGATGACCAGCGCCAGCGGTTTCAGCATTTCTGCGCCTTCACCCATGCCCAGCGCCAGCGGCAACATACCGGTAACAGTGGTCAGGGCAGTCATAAGAATAGGGCGCAGGCGCAGGCTGCCGGCCTGGAGAATCGCTTCACGCAATTGCATATTCTGCCGGCGCTGGATCTCAATCTGCTCAACCAGAATAATCGCGTTGTTGACCACGATGCCGGCCAGCATGATCAGCCCCAACCATACGGGCATGGAAACCGGTATCGCCAGTGCGCTGAGGCCGAGCGCTACGCCAATCACGGCAAAGGGTACGCCGAGCATGATGATAAGAGGATTGCGCAGGGATTCGTACTGCACGGCCATGACCACGAAAACCAGGAACAGGGCCAGGGCCAGTAATACCTGGAACATGTTCCGGCCTTCCTGCAGTGACTTGCGGATACCGCCGTCATAAAGCGTATAGCCCTCCGGTAACGCCAGTTTCGCCAGCCGCGTATCGATTTCGTCCATCACCTGATTGATGCTGGCATCGGTATTCAGTGAGGCGCTGATTTCTACGATCCGACGCTGGCTGTCCCGCTTGATGCGCGCAGGCGAGAGCTGTAGCCGACTGCGGGCCACTTCGTGCAGGTGTACGCTCTGTCCCTGATTGATGCCCACCAGCACATTGCCCAGTTGATCCGGGGTGGTAATGGCGTTGCGTGGCAGGCGCAGACGAATATCGTATTGACGGTCACCTTCGAGGTAAGCAGAAATAATACGGCCATCCATCGCTACCTGCACCGCCTGGCCAATTTCCTCAGCGGTAATACCAAACAGGGCTGCACGTTCACGATCGACTTCGACCACCAGTTCCTCACGGGTTTCTTCGTAGTTATGCTCGATGTTCCTGATGCCGGGCGTTCCACGCAGGAGACTAACCGCCTCGTCACCGAGATGGGTCAGGGTATCCAGATCCTCACCCTGAATGCGTATACTGATATCGTCATCTCCGCGGCTCATGCGCATGCCACGCACGCCGCGTACGCGCATATAGATTCGGTAACCCACCAGTTTCATGTCGTTAATCTGCGCCTGCATGTGCTTGATCCATGCCTCACTGTTGAGCTCACGCTGAGACAGGGGTAAAAGCTGCACATTGATACCGCTGTGATTGCTGGATTCATAGGTTGAACGGCCAAAGACATAACCACCCGAAGAGGTGAACACGCTGGCGACGTTTTCATCGGCCTGAAACAGCGCCTCCAGCCGGCGCACGGTTTGATCCATATCATCCAGTCGGGTGCCAGAATCCGCCGTGATACTGATAGAAATCTGTCCTTCATCCATCGCCGGCAGGAAAATCTGTTTGGCGTTCAGAAGACTGTAGCCGGAAGCGAACAGGACGGGCAGCAGGGCCAGCACCACCCACCAGGGCTGGCGCAGCAGTCTATCGAGCAAGCGGCGATAGCCTGACTGCAGTTGCCCCATCAACGCGTTCATGCGCCGCTGCAGCCGATTTTCCTCCTTGCCAGCGGTGCGCACCCGCGCCGCGAGTGCCGGCACCAGGGTTAAAGCCACAAATAAGGAGGACAGAATTGCAGCAGAGAGGGTGAAAATGAGTTCATTAAACAGCAGCCCGACCAGTCCACCAATAAACAAAAATGGCAGGATAGCAGCAAGATTGGTGCTAGTCGATGCAAGAATGGCGCTGTTCACTTCTTTTGCTGCATTAACGGCAGCGTCATTCTTACTCTCAGTTTGTTGATGGCGGGAAATGTTTTCCAGCATAACGATGGTGTTGTCCACCAGCATGCCTACACCCAGCGCCAGCCCGCCCAGGGTCATGATATTCAGCGTCAGTCCGCCAAAGGCCATGAGCGTGAAGGTGAAGAAAATCGCCATCGGAATGGCCGAGCCAATGATCAGGGTGCGGCGCAGGTTGCCCAGGAAAAGATAGACTACCAGCATGGCCAGCAGGGCGCCGCTAATCACTGCCGTGCTGGCGTTGCGCAGGGCATGGCGGACATAGACAGACTGATCGCTAACCGTGTCCAGACCGATGTCATCAGGAATGAGCTTCTGTGCCTGCAGCCAGCGGATGCGCGCCTGGACTGCGCTGACGACATTCATGGTATTGGCGTCAGGTTGCTTCTGGATAGAAAGCTTGACACCCGGCGCACCATTGAGGCGAATGCGCAGACGTTCATCTTCGTGGGAATCCATGACCTGCGCAACATCTCCGAGACGCAGGCCGGCAACAGAATTCACCTCGGTAGCCGGCAGGGGCAGCCTGGCCAGATCCTCGAGATTATCAAAGCGGCCATTGGTGCGGCTGCTCAGCTCACGTTGCGCAAAGTTAAAGCGGCCGCCGGGCAATTCCTGATTTTCAGACTGTATGATGCGGGTCAGATCGCGGAAATCCAGCCCGTAATCCGCCAGCCGTTCCTGATCGACGATAAGTCCGATCTCCCGCACCAGGCCGCCGCCGACTTCCGTCGAGGCAACCCCGGGCAGGTTAAGGAACCAGTTGGAAAAGTTGTAGTCCACCCAGTCGCGCAGGGCGACAATATCCCGCTGACTGGCGCTGACAGCCAGTTCCAGCACCGGAATTTGTGAGGGATCGCGCTTGTAGATGGTCACTGGATCGATGGTATCGGGGAGAAAACGTTTGGCCCGATCCAGGCGAGTACTGGCATCCCGCAGCGCCGTATCGATATCGGTGCCGTAGGGGAAGCTGAGATCAACCGAGCTGCGCCCCTCGCTGGAATCGGACTGGACGGAAATCGCGCCCTCGGTGATCGCCAGTTGTTCTTCCAGTTGCCGGGTAATCCTGTCTTCCATGATCAGAGCCGGCACGCCGGGATCGGCGACCCGTACTCGAACTTCGGGGTAAATGATATGGGGCAGCAGATCCACGCCGAGACGGTCGAGAGAAAATAAGCCCAGCACCAGCACGCTCAGTGCCAGCATGATGACGCTGATCGGGCGTCGAATGGACCAGGCTGCCAGACCGCCGGTTCGGAATTGATCTCGCATACTTAGTCTACCAGGGTAATGGATTTACCGTCACGCAGGCCCTGAAAGCCACGTGTGACAACGCGATCACCGACATGCAGGCGGCCCTCCAGCACTTCGATCTGCTCACCGCTGAGCAGGCCGGTGCGAATGCGGGTCAGGCTGGCCTTATTCTCGGTATCCACGCGAAATACATATTGCCCCTGGTTGTCATGACGCAATGCCGCAAACGGCATAACCAGCCGGGGGCGGGTCGCAATTTTCAGCTTGACCCGACAAAGCTGGCCGGGGCGAGCACCGTCGATGGACTGTTGCAGATGGACTTCGATTCGGCCCTTGTGAGTGCGGGCGTTAATGCTTGGATAAATGCGCTGGATCTGTCCGGGCGAGGTCTGGCTGCCGAGAGCGTCAATGCGCACCTGCACGCTATCCCCCCTGTTCAACTGCCCGACGACCAGCTCTGAGACCGACAGTTCAATTTTCAGTTTCTCGGGCGCATACATGCTGAGAATAAGACTGTGCAACGGCGCCACGTCACCGGGCTCGAAATTGCGCTCACTGATAACGCCGTCAAACGGTGCGCGAATCAGGGTATAGCTGAGACGGGTCTCAAGCATGGCTTTTTCCGCCCGCGCCAGTTCCAGTGCGGTGCGTGCGCGCGTCAGTTCCTCTTCCGAAGCCAGCTTACGCGGCATCAGGCTTTTGATGCGTTGCAGATCCAGTCTGGTTTGCGCCAGGGTTGCCTCAGCCTTGTCCAGTTCGCTTTGCAGCAGACGATCATCAATCTGAATCAGCAGGCTGCCTTTTTTAACTTTATCTCCCGGATAAAAGGGCAGGGAAATAATGCGACCGGATTCCTGATTGAATATACGCACATGTCTTTCAGCCTGCAGCGCGCCGAGCAGGGTTTGCTCGGTTTCCAGTGGGGCCTGGCGGACGCTTCCGGTTTCGACCCGAGCGGTCATCTGTGGGCGATGCCCCGACTGAGAGGCAGGTTTATCATTACAGGAAAATAAAACCATGCTGGCCAGAAGGAGAATCAGCCAGCGGATGCGGGCACGATTGAAGATGACGGAAGGAAGCATAAAAAATTGCATTTAGTTACTGTAAAAATCTGTTTGATTAACGAGTCTTTATTCAAAAAGCCTGTGTTAAACGCAAAGTCGCAGAGTTGCAAAGAAAAGAATTATTAATAATCAAAATTATACATTCTCTGCGTTCTCCGCGTTAATTATCCATATTTATGGATGGAAACTAAGTAAATAAAAGGGGTATTTCAGCCCCGTTCCAGAGTTGCATACGGTATGTGATAGTATCAGTTTTTTTTCTGCAGATAGCAAAATTCATGAGACATCTACTTTATACCCGCGCACCGGAGGCGCATCGCCAGGACCTGCAGAACCTGAAGCGTATGCTGCCCTATATCTGGGCTTATAAAGGGCGGGTGCTGTTTGCCCTGCTGGCGCTGATTCTGGCCAAGCTGGCAACGGTCGGTGTGCCCCTGATATTCAAGGAAATTGTCGATGCACTGGATAGCAGTCACATTAATCTGACCGGACAGGATGGCCTGGTTTTGCCGATCGTCCTGTTCCTTGCCTATGGTGCCCTGCGCCTGTCGAGTTCCCTGTTCAACGAACTGCGTGATGCCGTATTCGCACGGGTGCGTTATGGCGCCATGCATCGGCTCTCACATCAGGTGCTGAAGCACCTGTATAACCTGTCGCTGCGTTTTCATCTTGAGCGACGCACCGGCAATATAAGTCGCGACATCGAACGCGGCGCTATGAGCGTTAGCTCAATTCTCAATTACATGGTTTTCAATATCCTGCCGACGCTGGCGGAATTTATCATGGTCGCCTTTATTCTGCTGCATCAATACGAGGTGCATTTTACGGTTATCACCTTTGCTACCGTGTTCGTCTATATTGGTTTCACCTTTTCGGTCACCAACTGGCGCATGCACTATCGTCACAGCATGAATGCGCTGGACTCCAAAGCCAGCGGTCAGGCAGTGGATGGTCTGCTGAATTATGAAACCGTCAAATATTTCAATAATGAAGCGATTGAGTTGCAGCGCTACAACGAGACGCTGGATGAATGGGAACATTCGGCGGTTAAAAGCCAGACCTCCATGTCGTTGCTGAACTTTGGTCAGGGTACGATCATCGCTGCAGGTTTGACTCTGATTATGATCTCGGCCGGGCGGGGTGTAGTGGACGGTGAACTGACATTAGGCGATCTGGTGCTGGTCAATACCCTGATGCTGCAACTGTTCATACCGTTGGGTTTTCTCGGCATTATCTATCGCATGCTCAAGCACACATTGGCGGATATGCAACAGGTGATGTTACTGCTGGATAAAGAGGTTGAAGTAAAAGACAAAACTGATGCCAAAGACCTGCAAATCAGCACCGGTGAAGTGCGCTTCGAGGAGGTTAGCTTTGCCTATCAAGCTGACCGGCCAATATTGCATGACCTTAGTTTTACCATTCGCCCAGGGGAAAAAGTAGCCGTGGCCGGCCCCTCGGGCGCCGGTAAGTCCACCCTGGTAAGGCTGTTGTTTCGCTTCTACGATGTGGATTCAGGACGCATTCTGATTGACGGTCAGGCGATTGATGAAGTTACCCAGGACAGCCTGCGTCGTGCTATCGGTATCGTGCCGCAGGATACGGTATTGTTCAATGAATCGATCTATTACAACCTCTCCTACGCCCGGCCGGAAGCCAGCCGAGAAGAAATTATTCAGGCCGCAAAGCTGGCGCATATTCATGAACTGATCGAGGAGTTACCCAATGGTTATGACACGGTAGTCGGCGAGCGAGGCCTGAAACTCTCCGGCGGTGAAAAACAGCGGGTAGCGATTGCCCGTGTGATCCTAAAAAACCCGCCCATCCTGATTTTTGATGAAGCCACCTCGTCACTGGACTCACGTTCGGAACAGGCGATCACCCAGTCGCTTGGTGAGTTGTCACAGAAGCACTCCACCCTGGTTATTGCTCACCGTCTTTCCACTATTGTTGACGCTGATGAAATTCTGGTGATGGAACACGGACGCATCGTTGAACGAGGCACGCATAGCGGGCTACTGGCAAAAGACAGTCTCTATGCGCAGATGTGGACCCTGCAGCAACAGGAAGAACAAACCTCTGATTTGCAGGGTTAATGTCGGTATTCAGCAGGCTGGTTGTCTTTGCGACGGCGGCGTATAATATTTAGCAACATATTAAGCGATGATTAAAGATGTCTGATACTGATATAAAAGCACAAATTGAAGCCCAGCTGGCGCAGGGCAGTTGCGCCGCGAGCGAACTGATTGCCCTGCAGGTTATCGGCGATAGCATGGAACCGGAATTCAGGGATGGCGCGATCGTAGTTATCGATCAGGATGCCGTAATTCGGGATCGGGTCTATGTGATGGCCCTGATTGAAGGTGGTCTGGTATTGCGGCAACTTGTAATTGAAGAAGGACGTTATTTTATTCAGCCCCTGAATGAGGCCTATATGCATGAACGCCAGGAGGTCGAACAAAGCGCCATCAAAGGTGTGATCGTGCAGCAAACGCCACCGAAAGGTCGGCGCAGGGATCGTATTATCTATACCTATGAAGAGTTGATGGATTGATAGGGCGATGGGTTTCACTTCGTTCTACCCATCCTATAAAGAATCATAACGGGTAGGATGGGTAGAACGAAGTGAAACCCATCGACGCAAATTACTTTGTTTTACGCGGGACTCATCTGCTCCGGACGCAGCTTTGGCGTGAAATATTCATCCGCTGCATCTTCATCCACTTCCTGTTTATTGGCGTCAATCAGTGGTAATTCGTAATCTACCCAGCCGCGCAGACCGGTCTTGAGCGAGACTACATTTTTATAGCCCATATTTTGCATCACTTCTGCGGCAAAAATACTGCGGTTGCCGGAACGGCAGATAACCACGATTTCCAGTTCGCGCGCTTCTACCAGCTCAGGTACGGTTTCCTCAAAATCATATTCACAGGCAGTTTCCAGGATCCCGCGTGGGACATTGAGTGAGTCTTTGACATGCATGGCGTCAAATTCATAGGGTTCGCGAATATCAAGCAGCAGGGGTGGGTTATCCAGTCTATCTTCCAGATCCCAGGGGAAAATTTCATCGACATTTTTAGCGCTCTCGGCTACCAGCTGAGTAAACGTTTTCATATATGCCTTCAGGAAAAATTAGTGTGTTGCAGAATTTTTTGACATACCGTATTCAACTGCCATCACGGCAGCTTCAACACGGGAGTGGACTTCCAGTTTTCGCAGGATAGCTTTTACATGTAACTTGACGGTGCCATCGGAAATGCCCAGATTACGGGCAATGGCCTTGTTGCTTTGACCTTCCGCCAGCAGTCCCAGAATTTCGGTTTCCCGTGGCGTTAGATCAGAGAAGGGTGTGCTAGCAGGTTCTTTTTTCTCGCTGACGTTGCCCTGTACCGCACGCGCCAGAATCGGAGCAAGATCCGGTGCAACCACGGTTTTACCACTGACAATATCACGTAGTGCCAGCACCAGCTCATCCGGTTCCATGTCTTTTAACAGGTAGCCCTGTGCGCCTTCACGCAGGGATTCGAGCAGGTCATTTTCTTCCATACTGGTAGTCAGCATGACAATAGGCAGTGAAAGTTCATTTTGCCGTAAAAGTTTGAGCACCCCCAGACCATCAATCCCAGGCATGCGCATATCGAGCAGAATAATATCCGGGTTCAATTCCTCAACCAGACGCAGACATTCATGGCCTGAACCAACCGAGGCGACAACTTCAATACCGCGGCTTTCGAGCAGGGCTTCGAGTCCAACCCGGAACAGGGTATGATCATCAATCAGAAGAACACGCAAACTTATCATCGTTATTTTACCGGCGCCTGTACCTTAATTTCTGAAATTTCCGCCTCTGGAAGTTCCGGATAATGAAACTGCAGCAGGATGCGCGTACCTTCACCCGGTTCGCTTTCAAACTGAACGGTGCCGCCGAAACGCTTGGCGCGTTCCTGCATGATGCTCAGGCCCAGATGATCACCTGAAGTGCGATCAGATGCGGGGCTAATATTCATACCCACACCGTCATCTTCAACCAGGATACTGCAATTACCCTGGGTGTCACTGCGCATGAAAACACGCACCGCGTGTGCCTGACTGTGTTTGCGGATGTTATTCAGGGATTCCTGAATAATACGCAGGGCCTGCATTTCGATGCTCGCAGGAAGCTGTAGCACGTTCCAGTCGTTCTGCAGAAAAATAGAAATATCACACTGGTTACGAAAACGATCAACCAGATGTTCTACTGCTGGAATAAGCCCACGTTTGTCGATAGGCGCACGGAAGTGGGTGATCAACTCGCGCAACTCAGCGTACGCTTCATCGAGATTGTTTTCAATTTTTTCCAGCTCAAACCAGATTTCCGGTTCCTTTCCCCGGCGCAGGGTCTCATCCAGCACGCGCACCTGAAAACGCAGACTGGCCAGGGTCTGTGCCAGCGAGTCATGCAGTTCATGTGCGAGGCGGGTGCGTTCTTCCATGATGGAAAGACGTTTGGATTCGTTGTCCGAACGCGCCTTGTCAATTGCCATGCCCAGATGCCGGCCAATGTTGGTCAGCAGGATAGTCATGTCTTCCGGGTTGGGTAGTTCATGGTTTTCGACAAACAAGTTATAGACACCGAGCGTCTTGTCACGGTATTGCAGGGGCACGGCAATCATACCGATGTCATCGCTGTCAAAAAATGCGCGACCTATAATTTTGTCGCAGTTGCTGATTTTCTGATAATACACCTCATCTTCACGATAGGCGTTACCACAGAGGCATTGTTCGGAAGGCAGCAGCTGTTCCTTCTTCATCAATTCCTCATCCAGTCCCAGACTGGAGACCAGCCGCATCTGTCCGTCATCCGTTATCAGCCGAACAACAGCAGCGCGGGCATTGACGACATTGGTAAGTGTACTCAGGAAGCGGGTCAGGAGTTCATCCAGATCCCGTGAACTGTTGATGCTGGCGGCAACATCATAGACGATTTCCAGGGTGTGATCTTTTTGTTCAATATCCTCGACATGCTGTGCAACCAGCTCGTTCATATTGTGAGTCAGGTTTTCCAGTTTTTCACCAATGCGATTGATGTTTGTCCGCAGCGAATTTTCAATCGGGTTTTCCTCGCTCAGGGGCAGGCGTGGCATGCGCACCTTCAGGTCACCGGCGAGAATCCTGGCCGACCAGTCATTCACTGATAATAGAGACTGGTTGAGCGGTTTGTTCAGTTGCAGGTAAAGATGTACAAGTAGCGCGCTGCTGAGTGCGCCGAGTGAAACAAATAGTAGCGTGAACAGACTTGCGTCAAGCCGATGTCCGAGCAGACCGGTTAATAGCAGACAGAGAACGAGAAACAACAGGATAGCGGTTTCCAGCTTCAGGAGTGAAAGGCTGGATGGCACTGAGGTCCGGGCATGTTCGGACTTTGTGCTGTTTATGGCGCTGGAATCATGAACCATAGATAATTTTTCTGAAAAACTGGGTGGCAAAATTTCACTCACTAAGGCGGTATGAATACCTGCATTATATGGCATGCGCTCACTGTCGACGAGGGTCACTTGGCACGAACCTGGAATTTACTTAACAGGCAAGTGTTTTGAACCTGTATTTAGTGATAAGTTACTTTTCAAATAACAGGTAACTTATTGTATATTAAGCTATTCCGGCTTTCCGTGATGCGGGTCGTTAGGGTTCGAAAAAATGAAATTATGCTGTCCCGGCTCGATTTCCACATAGTCCATGACAGTATCCTTTAGCAGCAGGGCGCTGCCTGGCGCCAATACAATCTCAACACCTTCACTGATAAATTTGATGTCTTCGGCGCTCAGCTGATCGGCAAAACCCATGGCGTATTCAATACTGCCATCGTCTGCTTTTTTAGCCGCGATTCGCAGTGGCATGTCTTCAATCTGTTGCTGGCTGGCCGATGCTTTAATCTGCGCTGCCGCACTTGGGGTTATGGTCATCATGCTATGTTCTCCTTGCCGTTCTGTAACTTTACTGTGTGCTGGATGATACGCTATTGCGTATAAAAGCTACAAACCGTTGCGCCCAGTGGTTAGCTGAGGTATCACGCAAATGTGCGTAGCTGGCCAGCAGGTTTTTATAAATAATGCCATCGTGCTGACCGTCAATGCCGGTCCCGCGTATGACCCGGTAGGCGAAATTCAGCGCCTCTGTGTTTTCAAGCGCGGAATAATGAAACTCATGGCCGGGGATAATGTGTGGTTTTTCGGTTTCGGCCGTCATCGGCCAGAGGTGTTTTTCTGTTTCTGTCAGCTGTATATAACCTCGTCCCTGTGGTGTCTCATACATCCGGGTATCGGCAGGAATCACACCGACCATTTCATGACGTTGATCACGCCACTGGATGCAGCGACTCAGGTACATCAGGCCGCCACACTCCGCATAGGCGGGCATGCCTTTTTCAATCGCATTGTAGATACTTTTTCGTAAACTCCGGTTGTCTGAAAGCGCCTGCATATTGGCTTCAGGAAAGCCTCCACCGATAAACAGGCCATCACAGTCGGGCAGGCATGTGTCCTGTAAGCTGTCGAAGAAAACCAGCTTTGCTCCGGCTGTTTCCAGGGCTTCGAAATCTTCCGGATAATAAAAACCGAAGGCAGCATCGCGGGCGACGGCAATACGCACCTTGCGCCCGCCATCCGGGAGTGGGCTGCGCGTAAACTGATATGCAGGCAGTTCAGGCGCTGTTGCAGCAATCTGCGCCAGTCTCTCCATATCCACCTGTTTTGCGATAAGACTGCCAATTTGTGCGACTTTGCTGTCGGCTTCCCGTGTTTCATTACTCGGGATCAGGCCCAGATGCCGTTCGCTAATCTGCAGTTCCGGGTTGTGATAAACCGCACCGACGACTGGCACATCCGTGTAATGCTCAATCACTGCGCGTAGTTTGCTTTCATGGCGGCTGCCGCGGATCTGGTTGAGGATGACGCCTGCAATATTGATGTCCGGTTCGAAATTTTGATAACCCAGAATCAGCGGTGCAATGCCGCGGGTGACACCCTGTACATTGATCACCAGAATAACCGGTGTGCGTGTTAGCTGGGCCAGGGCGGCATTGCTATTGCTGCCCTCGATATCCAGGCCATCGTAGAGGCCCTTGTTGCCTTCAATGATGGAAATATCGGTGCCCCCTGAATAGCGATCCAGGGTTGCCAGTATTTCATCATGCTGCATGGTGTAAAAATCCAGGTTGTGGCAGTCGTGTCCACAGGCGCGGCCTAGCCACATGGGATCAATATAGTCAGGGCCTTTTTTAAATGACTGGACGGTTTTACCCTGCGAGCTGAAGGCCGCACAGAGTCCAACACTGAGGGTGGTTTTGCCTGATGACTTGTGGGCAGCAGAGATAAGAAGACGGTTCATTTATTCCTTGAGGAAAAATTCCCGGAGTGTGTCGATAGTCTGATTTAACCGCAAAGGGCGCAGAAAAATTATAAATAACCTCTGCGTACCTCCGCGACCTCTGCGGTTAAATAAAGTATTTAGTCCAATGGGTATTATCTTACCCTGGAATAATTACTTGTGGTGAGGATCAACCACCTCATCAGCCAGACTCTCAGGCAGGAAGCGCAGCACCTTGATAGCCAGGGCAACCGTGATCATGGCTGTTGCCATCCCGCCCAGGCCCAGCATGACTTCTGGCAGGGTCGGCGCATAGTGGTTGATGATGCCATCGAAGAAGCTGCTTTCGACTTCCATGCCGGGGAACAGGACCAGCGGATAAGCCTGTCCACCGATGATAATGACATACATCTGCGCCATACCACCAAGGATAATCAGCACGGCGGCCAATCCTACCAGAGTTCTGGATTTACCCCAGCTCGGATGATAGAGGAGGGCAAGCGGAATCAGGCTGCCAAGCAGGATCTGACCAATCCAGAACAGTTTTGTATAAATCCCACCGTTCATCAGGACAAAGGCTTCAACACCACTGTGCTCTGCTGCATAGAGGTTGGTTAGATGCTGAACGATAACAAAGTAGAGCACACCTGCGACAAATACACCGAGCAGGTTTTTCAATTTCATGAAAATAGCATCGCCTAACGGTCTGCCGGTCCAGTTACAGGAGGCCAGTAGCACCAGCAGGAATATCGCCAGACCGAAAGAGAAGGACATGACAACAAACATCGGCGCCATGATAGCGGCATCATAGGCCTGGCGAGCCACCAGGAAACCAAAAATAGAACCAGTACCAGTTGTTAGCGCCAGACGCCAGATAAAGGCGGCAAAGCCGGCATATTTGCTGTAAGGGTTCAGGCTGCGCTGCATCATGGTCCAGATATAAATGCCAACGATCAGGAAAAAGCCGTTATACAGGATCATATTCCAGGCAAAAATCGACTTGAAGTTATAATAGGTCATGGCGATGATAAGCCGATCAGGTCGACCCAGATCGAGAACCAGAACCATTAGGCCGCCCACCAGCAATGCGAGAGCCAGTAGCCCGGAAAGACGCGCCAGCGGTTTGTAGGCGGTTTTGTGAAACACGGATGAAATAGAGGCAATGTTCAAGGCCCCGGATGCCGCAACAATCAGGAATACTGCGAACACATGTGGCATGCCCCAGACAATCTGGTTAGTCATACCGGTGACATGGTGACCGTGGTGTTCCATGTAATAGGATGAACCAAGTGCGGCGAGTATGAAAATACCCAGGAAGCCAAGCAAGGCGAGATAACCTGCACTACGGCCTTCAATTTCTACAAAGTTTGCTTTTTTCATTATGCCGTTAACCTGCTATAAAAATGTTATTAGTACCTTAGATAAAATAATTTTTGCGTATTTACAGAAAATTATTTCGTCAAGGCACTTATCCAGTTCATCTGGGCTAGATGCCCTGATAACGAACGCCGGTATTTAAACCAAGATCCGCACGAATCTGTTTGCCACCATATTCAGCCAGGCGTTTTGATATTTCACTGTCCGGATCATTCAGATCGCCAAATAGCATGGCCCCATGCTCTGCCTTGTTGCAGGCTTCGACACAGGCCGGTGTTCCATCATGATCAACCCGGTGTACACACAGGGTGCATGCTTCAACCGTTCCCTTTCCTCGCGGCGCCCATGTTTTCTGATCTGTAACAACTTCATGTTCAAAAGAACGCGCCTTGTAAGGGCAGGCCATCATGCAATAACGGCAACCGATACAGATATGCCGGTCAACCAGTACGATGCCGTCAGCACGTTTGAAAGAAGCGCCGGTCGGACAGACATCGACACAGGGCGGATGTTCACAGTGTTGACACATCATCGGCAGGGACATGACATGGCCGGTCTGCTTGTCTGTAACTTTAAGCTTGCGGATCCACTGCACATCCGTTTCCGGGCGATTGTGTCCTTTTAGTCCATTTTCAGTATTGCAGGCGGTGACGCAGTCATTACAGCCGGTCGAACATTTCGTGCTGTCAATCAGCATGCCCCAGCGAACTTTGCTGGTAACCGCTTCCGCATCGGGTTTGGCCTGCGCAACCTGATACAGCATCACACCTGGAACAATAGTCAGCCCTGCGCTTGCCGCAGCAGAGCCCAGAAACTTACGTCGTGATAAGTCTGTGTTTTGTGACGATTCTTTATGAGACATTATTTTGCATCTCCAGATGGCAAGACGTCATTCGAAGCAAATTTTTCATGACCTTCTGGCAGGGACTGTTTGTTTGAGCTTTGTGACGGATAGGCGCTCTGTGGTTTGTCATTATGACATTGGAAACAGTCAATCGTGACAGCCGCATAATTATGACAACTGCTGCAGAAGTGTTCGCTTTCGCCAAACTTTGCATAGTCGCCATTCTTATCTGCTGACACATGGCATTCGACACATTCAGCGAGGCTGTATTTTTTGGTCCGAATGCCTCTACGCATGGTCTCATCGCGTTGATGCAGCAGATATTCCATATGGTTTTTACGCATATCGCTAACCGGATTAACGCAACCATATTCCGCTGTTGCCTTTTCTTTTGCTTTTGGCACCGTGGGTAGATCATCTTCAGCAAAAAGACTAAGGGGCAGGGTTAGAATTAACCCTGCCAGTAACAGCTTTAGCTTTCTCTTGTGTAGTCCAACTGACACTATTCAGCCCTCAGTTTGATTATTCACCCATTGCCATGTCGATATAGCCGGTCGGGCATACATCAGCACAGATGTGACAACCAATACACTTGGAATAATCGGTTGCAACGTAACGGCCCATTGTTCTTTCACCCTTGGGTACGCGATACACAGCATCCTGTGGGCAATAAATAACACAGTTGTCACACTCAAAGCACATGCCACAACTCATGCAACGGTCAGCTTCAGCAATCGCATCTTCATCGCTCAGGCCTTTCATACGTTCATGGAAATGACCCAGCACCTCATTGGCATCAGGAACATCTTCAGAACGTATATGCCGCGGGCTGTACTCGAAATGTCCAAGGAACAATTTGTCTGCTGAAATAATTTCATGTGCAGAACGATCATCGAAATTGTGCACAGCAAAATTATGCTCGGCAGTACCCCATTCACTTGTATGACTGTATTCTTCCGGATCCAGGCCCGTCTCATGCAGTTTTTCCAGCAGACTGAAGTGGTGTTTATCAACCTTCGGACGTTTGCCCAGATTCTCGTGCTTCAGGTAGTGATCAATACTTTCAACGGCAATGGAAGCCTGGCCAATAGCGGTTGTCAGCAGGTGTGGGCGAACGATATCACCGGCCACAAAATGACCTTCCTTACCGGGCACCTGATAATTGGCATCGGCATCAATAAGGGTGCGCTCATTACCCATAGTCTCGAAGCCATCCAGTTTACCGCCCTGACCAATGGCTGCTACCAGCAGGTCACAGGGGATATCGTATTCACTGCCTTCAATCGGAGTTTTACCGTCATTTTCAAGCTTGATTACACGCAGAGCTGTAGCATGGCCGTTCTCGTCGAGAATAACTTCAACAGGACTCACACAACTGACGATTTCAATACCTTCGCGGGTTGCATCATCAATTTCATGCTGCGCAGCAGGCATATTTTCAATACTGGAACGTGATAGCAGCATAACATCCGCCGGCTCTGGTTTTGCAGAAGCGGGGATATCCTGAGTTGCAGCGCCTGTAATCACATCTTCAACAGAACTCTTTTCGACTACATCCGCAATGTGACCAAGGCGGCGTGCGACGGAAGCCACGTCGATGGAAGTATCACCACCACCGATAACGACAATCTTTTTCGGCACAGTCTTGAGGGCGCCCTTGTTAAAGGCTTCCAGGAAATCGACACCGATGACAGCATTCGCCGCCTTGTCGGCGCCGGGAACCGGGATCTGACGGCCGGCCTGAGCGCCAATGGCCCAGAGGACTGCATCATAATCCTTTTCTATCTGTTCCAGCGTGATATCTTTTCCAACCCAGGTGTTCAGTTTAATTTCAACACCCATGCTGGTGATTCGTTCGATCTCGCCGTCTAGAACATTGCGCGGCATACGATAACCTGGGATGCCGTATTTCATCATGCCACCCAGTGTGTCGTGGTTATCAAACACGGTACAGGCATGGCCGATGCGGCGCAGTTGATATGCAGCCGCCAGGCCGGCAGGGCCACCACCGATTATGGCGACTTTTTTACCGCTGTCTTTGCTGGCGCTAGTAAAAGTGAATTTTTCAGAAAGTGCGGAATCGCCGATGAATTGCTCAACGGAGTTAATGCCGACAAACTCTTCAACTTCGTTTCGGTTGCAGCCATCTTCACAGGGGGCGGGACAAACACGACCCATTACAGAGGGGAAAGGGTTGGCGTCTGTTGAACGGCGAAAAGCGTATTCTTTCATACTTACGCCTTCTGGAGGCAGCTCAATACCACGGACAATGTCGAGCCAGCCGCGAATGTCTTCACCTGCGGGACAACTGCCCTGGCAGGGTGGAGTACGGGTGACATAGGTCGGGCATTTGTGAGAGGTATCTTCCTTGAAGATTTTCTCTGCCAGTGAACCCCATTCGCTGTCACCTTCCCCGAAACGACGGAAGGTTAATTTATCATTTTGCATATCATCACGGGACGTTGCCATGCCTGTTCTCCTGTGCAATTAATACGGTATCGCGTACCGCACATAAGTATAATTCTGGTTAGTTATTCTTTGTCACTATTATCTTTATCATCTTCGCCTGAATCATCATCACCAGGCGCGCCGGTTAAAATGATGGCGTCACTGACAAGTTGATGAACACTGACAATCTGATCCATGGTGAAACCATAATAGGGTAGTACCTTGGTGAACTGGCTCTTACAGATGGCGCAAATTGCAGCCATATGTGTAACGCCACCTTCATCGGTTGCTGTCTTCAGGGCCTGTGCGCGGGGCAGGGCGCCTTTGACCCGGATCTCCATAAGATCATCGGTCAGCAGACCACCACCACCGCCGCAGCAGAAGGTGGCTTCACCAATGGTATCGACCGGCATATCAACATAATTGTTACATGCGGCCTTGATAACAGCGCGCGGGATATCGAATTGACCTCCCGGCTTGTCGCCCATGCGGGTTGCACGCGCGACATTACATGAATCATGGAAAGTCAGGGTCATGTGATCATTTTCAGATTTATCGAACTTCAGCTTGTTCTTCTGAATCAGATCATAGGTATATTCACAGATATGCTGCGGCACCGGGTAGCGGGGATCGAGAAAATCGAACGGACCCGCCAGAGTATTAAGGAAGGCATAGGCCACACGCCAGGCGTGTCCACATTCACCGAAGACAATACGTTTGACGCCCAGATCAATAGCCGCTTTGCGGATACGCAGGGCAATCTTCTGCATGTTCTCGTAACTGCCGATAAACATACCGAAGTTACCGGCTTCAGAGGCATAGGAACTCATGGTCCAGCTGGCGCCGGCTTCATGGAAAACCTTGGCATAACCAATCAGGCCATCGACATGAGGTTCAGCGAAGAAATCAGCAGAAGGAGTGACCAGCAGGATTTCCGCGCCTTTCTGATCAAGCGGGAATTTAACGGGTATGCCTGTGTCTTCTTCGACTTCTTCTTCCAGCCCTTCGAGCGTGTCCGCCAGTGCAGGTTGGGGCAGGCCAAGGTTGTTACCAATCTTGTAAACCTTGCCCATAATTTCGTTACAGTATTTCTGACCGATGCCGACGCTGTCCAGAATTTCACGCGCGGCCATGGAAATTTCAGCCGTATCGATGCCATAGGGGCAGTACACGGAACAGCGGCGGCATTGTGAACACTGATGGAAATAACTGTACCAGTCATCCAGCACTTCTTTGCTGAGATCAACGGCGCCTACAAGTTTTGGAAAATATTTGCCGGCGAAAGTGAAATAGCGACGGTAAACTTTGCGCAATAGATCCTGTCGCGCGACCGGCATATTTTTTGGATCGGCAGTGCCAATATAGTAGTGGCACTTGTCAGTACAGGCGCCACATTTTACGCAGGCGTCCAGATAAACCTGGAAAGAACGATAACGGCTTTTTAGATCAGACATTTTGTCCAATGCTACCTGCTGCCAGTTCTCAACCAGTTCGCCCGGATAACCCAGGGGTTCCTGAAACTGTGGTTTGGCAATATACGGCGCACTGTGCGCCATAGTCCCGTCAACGTATTTCGGAACCTCCAGAGTTTCTTTTAATTCAGGTACTTCAAAATCTGCCACATCAGTGTCCTCAAACGTATGCGTAAGAAGTGTACAACTTATTTTGCCTTCTCTGCTTCGAGTTCAGCAGCCCAGGGCGCCAGATGACGTTTTTCACGCGGATTATCAATCTGGTTACGAGTCGGACTAAAGAATATGCCAGGGGCATGCAGCAGCTTGCTGATCGGGAAAATAATCATCAGTGTTGCAACCAGTCCCAGATGGATAAGCAGAATGGGATCTTCTGGCAGTGGCTGAAAACTAAATGTCATCAGACCGGAGAAAAAGGCTTTAACCGCAACGATATCTGTATGACTGACAAATTTCATCAAGGCGCCGCTGGTTGCGATGGAGATCAGTAATGCCAGCATCAGATGATCAGATGGTGAGCTAATGTAGCGCACACGATCAACCAGGATGCGGCGCGCCCAGAGTCCGCCCAGTCCGATAAGCATGGCGAAGGCGGCATATTTGCCAAAGGGCTGAATCAGTGGAACCCAGAACCAGATAATGCTGGTGTTGTCGACAAAATAACGGAAGTGCCGCAACAGAATAAGCAGGAGTGAGATATGGAACATCCAGCCAAAGATCCAGATCCATTTATTGGATTTGAAGAGACTGGCAAACAGCACGACTTCACGTGCCATTCTCAGAACAACGCCTGTTTGAGTAACCGGCGCCGGGGTCGTGGCAATCTTTAGCGGAGCAGGCGTACGCCAATACTGACGAATCTTATAAACCAGGCCAGCAACGAGTATTGTGGTCGCGAGATAAAACAATATCGCATAGGATACGGACAAAGCCGACATGCCAGTGCTCCCCTCTACGTTTAAATTCAGAAGAAAATGTTAACCAAGACTTTATAAATCAGGGCAGGAGTTTAATAAACTCCTGCCCTGAAGTCTGCTTTATACGCAGCCAGTAGGCTTGGGCAGGCCGGCATATTTACATGCCTGCTTACCTGGGCCATAAGGGAACAGTTCATACAGATACTTGCTGTTACCTTTGTCCTTACCCAGTTTTTTACCAATCGCCTTGGTCAAAACACGTACGGCAGGGGCAATCTGATACTCCTCATAGTATTCGCGCAGGAAGTTAATAACTTCCCAGTGAGCGTCAGTGAGTTCAGTGTCTTCAAGTTTAGCCATAACGTTGGCAACTTCAGGTTCCCATTCATTCAGATCAGCCAGGTAACCTTCTTCATCGGTTTCCAGGGTCTTACCGTTTACTTCAATACTCATCTCGAGTTCTCCTCAGTTCAAATTATTAAATAAAATTAAAGCCAGGATTGGACTTTGTCATTTTCAACAGACAGTTTCACAAAACCGCTATAATCAACAACCGTGACGCCGTCAATCAGACGACTTTCATCCACACCACGTGCCTTCAGGTCAGAACCCAGAACAAAGAAGCTCAGATCCTTCATCGCATTTTCAACCATACTGCTCGCATTGGTGCCCTTGGTTGCACCATAGACACCATCTTCGATCAGAATGACAGAACTACCTTTTGTTGCCAGGCGGATGCAGGATTCAAGTGCACCACGCTCAAAAGGTGATTTGTTTATTGTGTGTAACATAGGCATTGTCATTCCCCTCTAGAAGCTCAATACAACGTCTTGCTGATCCATAATCTCGGCCAGCTCAGCTGATGAAACAACATGAATAGAATCTTTCTCTGCCCAGTCATCATCTTCATCTTCATAAGTAAGCTTGAGAAGATCATCTACTGTCAGGCCACGTGCATCCAGGGATTCTTTTTCAACATAAATCTTGTTGATGTCATAATCGCCCAGAGCATTATAAGTGGGTGAGAAGTTTTTGATACCAAGTTCACTGGTATCCTGACCTTTGGCAATCTGGTAAACACCATCATCACAAAATATCAGGCTTACGTCCTGCTCGAAAGCAGCACTGATCAAAATAACTTCAAGGGACTCCCATGCGTAGATCGTTCCGTAAGGTGCTTTACGATTTACAAAGAGGAACTTTTTCGTATCAGACATTTCGTTTCCCCTTCTAATCGCCGAACACTACGAGACGATCACTCTGGATGCCCGCTTCAATTAATTGACCAAGACCGGAAATACGGAAACCGGGAGCAATATTATTGCCATCCTTACCATTACGTTCCTGTTCACCCTCATCAACAATACCGCGACGTTGTGCTGCGGCAACGCAGACCACCAGATCGATATCATGTTTTTGCGCCAGATCAGACCAGGCATCGACGATGTTACGGTCATCCTGTGGTGGTGTAGTGTAACGAGTACCGTTATTCACACCATCATGATAGAAAAACACACGAAATATTTCATGGCCCGCTTCAATCGCGGCGCTGACAAAATTCAGCGCCGTGGTTGAAGCCTCATGCGTATAGGGACCTTCATTAATCTGTATACCAAACTTCATATAAGATTCCCTTAGAAACGAATGTGGGTAGAAGCATTCAGGCTGTTACGTGCCCCACGCCAGTTATCAATGTGATACTTGGTGAAGGGGAGACCGGTAACTTCGAAGAAACGCGGCCAACCGATGCGTTCAATCCAGTCGTTGATACGTTCCCAGTCCTTGGCGCCTTCTTTATAGGCCTTGAGGATCTGTTTAACGATAGCCGTTGCTTCCGGCCAGCGCGGCGGATTGTTTGGCACACCGGCAGCAACCAGACGCTGGAAGGTCGGCTTGCTACGAGCGTTGGAGTGATTACCACCAACCCAGATAGCCAGCTTAGAGTGTTCCGGGTGGTTGATCTGCATTGGTGGGCAGGGCGGGAAGCATGCGCCACAGCAGATGCATTTCTTTTCATCCACTTCAAGAGAAGGCTTGCCATTGACCATCGCAGGACGAATAGCAGCAACCGGACAACGAGCAACAACTGTTGGACGTTCGCAGATGTTACCAACCAGGTCGTGGTTGATTTTCGGTGGCTTGGTGTGCTGAACATTGATTGCAATATCACCCTGACCACCACAGTTAATCTGGCAGCAGGAAGTTGTGATATGCACGCGGTTCGGCATGTTGCAGTTTTTGAATTCATCGATGAGCTCATCCATCATGGATTTAACCACGCCGGATGCATCAGTACCGGGGATGTCACAATGCAACCAGCCCTGGGTGTGCGAAATCATTGCAACCGAGTTGGCGGTGCCACCAACGACAAAGCCAGCATCTTCAAGCGCCTTGATCAGCGGCTCAACCTTGCTTTCATCATCGGTCATATACTCGATGTTGCTGCGCAGGGTAAAGTGAATATAGCCATCAGCGAACTTGTCACCAATTTCGGTCAGTTTGCGCAGCGTGTATACATCCAGGATACGCTGGGTGCCGGCTTTAACAGTCCAGATTTTGTCGCCGCTGTGTGCAACATGAAGCAGCACGCCAGGACGTGGATGCTCATGGTATTTCCACAAACCAAAGTTTCTGCGCATCACAGGGTGCATGTACTGAAATCCGTCAGGACATCCGGATTCAATTGGCGAACGCATGTCTGCTAGTGCCATGTTTATCTCCTGATTTCGTTAATTATTAAATTAATGAGTAAAATATCGGTTAGCAATTAGCTGGCAGCCTGTTCGGCTTTGCGGGCAAACCATTTTTCGGCTTCTTCATCCCAGCCATCCATACGGACATAGGAACACTGACGTGGAGCAGAAACCATGTTTGGATCAACTTCAACACCAATGCCTTCGAGATAGTTAACCAGGCCGATACGTTCGATCATTTCACCGGTGCGTTCGTGTTCCAGCGCATTTTCAGCAAAGAAGTCGATCATTTCACTGGCCAGCTCAACCAGCTCTTCGTAATCTTCCAGGGTTTCCAGTTTCTTGAAGGGAACAACAACAGTACCCATCAGATCACCAATCTTCAATGTACGTTTACCACCAATAAGAATGGTAACGCCTTTGTCATCCCCAGGAGACAGGGCTTTGGTCATAACATTCAGGCAGTGCATGCAGCGCACACATTCATGGTTATCAACAGTCAGAGTGTCGTCGTCATTCAGTTTAATACAGTTAGTCGGGCAACGGCTGGTAACATTGTCCAGCACATAGTCACGACCTTTGGCTTCAATGAAAGCCTTGACTTCAGCCTGATCGATTTTCATTTCATCACGCCAGGTGCCGATTACAGCGAAGTCGGCGCGTTCGATAGCGTTCTGGCAGTCATTCGGACAACCCGACACTTTGAACTTGAATTTGTAAGGCAGAGCAGGGCGATGAACGTCATCGACGAACTCATTAACCAGATGACGGTGAATACCATGTTCGTTACAGCAGGACTGTTCACAGCGGGCCGCACCCACACAGGACATGGCAGTACGTACGCAGGGACCGGCGCCGCCGAGATCCCAGCCGTATTCGTTGATATCGTCAAAGAAGTCCTGAGTACCTTCGGTATCAGTACCAATAAACATGATGTTACCCGTCTGACCATGGAAGGTTACCAGACCGGAACCATTCTTTTCCCAGCTGTCGCACAGCTGGTTCAGCATGTCGGTGGTGTAGTGGTTACCTGCCGGTGGCTGAACACGAATGGTGTGAAATTCTTTTGATTCAGGGAAGGCGTCAGCGACTTCGGAAAAACGAGGAATGATACCGCCGCCATAACCGAATACAGAAACCGTACCACCTTTCCAGTAACCTTTGCGGGTTTCATAGGAATGTTCAAGCTGACCCAGGAGGGAACCAACTACTTCATTGATGCGTGAATCGGGGTGATCGTCTCTAAGACGTTTGAAACCGGATATAAAACTGGGCCAGGGACCATTTTCCAGCTCGTCCAGCATCGGGGTTTCATAAATCTTTTTCGCCATGGTGTTCTCCTTAAAAGGGGTAACCTGTTTTATTAAAGTGAAAAGACATATCTTTTCTTACATCAACCTCACGCCTTGTGAGGTTTAGCCGTTTATTTCCAATTGGCCGCAAGTTTATTGCGCAAACCGGTGTTACGAAACCTCACTGATGGGGTGAATTACCTACCCCCTCTTATCCCAAAGGGGATATGGTGAATCGCCTGTTTCTTCGAGTGCATACTGTCAATTCATTCCCATCCCATACCCCTTAGAACATAAGTGTATGTTAATATTGAAAATATCTTACTATATAGCAAGCTGGATATTCAGTTTGCGGCCTGTGAGTGCTTTAATCTCCTCCACCGACACAGTGTCGTCGCCAAACTGATTCCATTCAACATGTCAGGTGAAGTTTAGTTAGCTACCCGATTTGGCCACAGGAACTGCGAGCAGGATGCAATTTCTGAATGGTGTTGCCTGTACCGTGACCCTGCACTTCGTGTGCGCATTCTACTCAGGAACCAGATAAATGCAAATATTGAAGTCAGTCTCACAAATGCCCTGGTTGCCTGCAGTCGGGCGCTTCAGTTTAAAGGATAACGCGGCCTATCAGCGCTGGCGGGATGAGAAACTGAGTGATTATCCGACAAATACGGCCGATCTGCTGGTCGAGATTGACGATCCGTTTGCGTTGACGACGGCGGAAACCGCTGCAATTGTTGAGCGCTGTCGCAAAACTAATATGGTTATTTATCAGTTCAAACATCCCTCCGGAGATCCTGCTGACAAGGCGCAGGTGAAAAAATTCGGCGGGCAACTGGGACTGCAGCGCGTTGATAGTAACCTGTGTGCTGATGATGACAGCATCACTTCACTCAAGCTTGTTCCTGGTGGCCGTCATCATAGCTACATACCGTATTCGAATCATAAACTAAGCTGGCACACCGATGGTTATTACAACGCGCTGGATCAGCAGATCCATAGCGTATTGCTGCATTGCGTCAGCCCGGCAGCCAGAGGTGGCGCCAATACGCTGCTGGATCCGGAAATTGCCTATATCCACTTGAGAGACAGCAATCCTGACTATATATATGCATTGATGGACCCACAGGTGATGACCATCCCGGCCAATGAAGAGCAGGGCGAAATTATTCGTGGTGCACAGTCGGGGCCGGTTTTCTCTGTTGTCAGATCAGAAACCGGGGATGAGCATCTGCATATGCGTTATACCGCGCGTACGCGCAGTATCGAGTGGAAAGACGAGGAGAGAGTCCAGGCGGCGAGAGAATCTCTGCTGGCATTTCTGAGCAGTGACGCCGACTATATTTTCCGTCACAAACTCGAACCTGCACAGGGATTGATCTGCAATAATGTGCTGCATAATCGCAGTGCATTCGAAGATGAGGGCGAACCACGCCTGCTCTATCGGGCGCGTTATTTTGATCGGATTCGGGAAACCTGAGTTCCCCTAAATTATTTTAATAAAGCCATATACAGCTTTATTCCTCATTCAACAGTAAATACGGATAAAATACATGCTCTGGTTAAGTGAATTACTCATGCAGCACCATGATCTGGATAGCTTCGATGGCCTGGTTAAGGCGATCGAGGAAAAAGCCCAACAGGGGGAACGGTTTTTCAGTATGGATGTAAAACCGCCTTATCCGGATACCCCGGATAACTGGGAAGAACGGCTTGAAGCTATTTTTACCAGTATACGAAACTGAATATGAAACCGGGGAGGCGCAAGTAATGAAGCAAAGCTTCTGGAGAGAAGAGAAAGATAGCCAGATCCACTGCGTTATCCCGGATGACGTAATGGATTTTGTTTTTTCTATTAACTGTAAGTGCCTGCCCTATGAACATATGTATGTCCTGTACCAGGCCTTGCAGAAAGTCTTACCCTGGCTGGACAAGGAAGAACTGGCCGGTATTCAGCCGATTTACGGCGCTGAATCCGGGAATGGCTGGCAGCGACCGGATGGCAGGCCCGGCGAGCTAATGTACATCTCGCGCCGGCAGAAGCTGTCTTTACGTATGCCGAAAACGCGCATGACCGAGATGCAACATCTGGTTGGCCAGACGCTGGATGTTGCCGGCTATCCACTGATGCTGGGCAAGATGGAAACCCGCCTGCTCAGTGATCAGCCGACAATTTTTGCCCGCTTCGTGGTCAGTGATGAAGGGCTGGATGAAACTGCCTTTCTTGAACGGGCCGCAGCACAGATGCAGGCAATGGACATCCGGGTGCGAAAAATGCTGGCGGGTATGGAAAGGCAGATAGTGACACCGGACGGGGTGCTGCATACCCGCAGTTTGATGCTGGCGGATCTGGAGCAGGATGAGTCTATTCGCCTGCAGCAGCAGGGATTGGGTACACATCGGCATCTCGGTTGTGGTCTGTTTTTGCCACAAAAGGGTATCAAACCAGTCAATCCAGACGGCTAAGCGGGTACGGGTTCTACCCTTGGGGCGGCTGTGAGCCGTACATGTGCGCCTGAAGGCGCACCTACAATGTGACAGAGCTGATTTTATTTTATCGTTTTATTATTGTATAAGGAGCAAAGTATGGGAATTGAAGTTAACGGCAACACTGTCGAAACCACTGAAACCGGCTATCTGGTTGATCACAATGCCTGGAACGAAGATGTCGCCAGGGCGCTGGCCGAAGTAGAAGGTCTTGAGTTGACCGAACAGCACTGGGATGTGATGGCATATCTGCGCGATGAATACATCAACAACAACGCCAACCAGCCCAATGATCGCAATATGAACAAGGCCATGTCCGAAAAATGGGGCCATAAAGTCACATCCAAGGAACTCTATGATCTGTTCCCTGGAAAGCCAAGTAAACAGGCTGGTAAGGTTGCAGGTTTGCCGGAAACCCGTCGCAAAGGTGGTTATTAAGCCCACATAGACCAAAGTGGATATAGATATGGGGCGTAGCGACTGGTAAATTTCGCTCCACGGAAATAGAGTCCACCTAATTTTTAATATGCCTTAATTATCCAGGGGTAATAACATGAGTGAAAAAGCTAAATTGATCAGCAAAATGCTGGAAATGCAGAAGAAATTTATCGCCTATGAACAGGAAAATGGCGTTTCTATGGCTGACTACTATGCCGCCAAAGAAGGCCACAGCCTGCACAACTACCGTGAGGAGTATGCCGAGCTGGCCGCCAAGGTCAACGCGATGGCGCACGAAGAAAAAGGTTCCAAGCGTTTCTATTGATTTGCAATAGTATGGAATTTGAAAAAGCCGTCAGCAATGACGGCTTTTTTATTTTATGTTAAGAATAAATGCAGGTTGGGCTGAGCAAAGCAAAGCCCAACATAATACAGAGGCTAAAAAATTAACCGCAGAGGACGCAGGGAAACGCAGAGGTATTTTTACTTTAGATTACTGCAGTCACTTCTCCTACATTAGATAAGCGGGCTGGGAAAAATGGGCAATATTATGTTCTCTGCGTTTCCCTGCGGTTAAATACACACAGTCTATTCTATTCTTAAAGCTCTGCCCACATCCGAAACAGATTGGCGCAACTGATATCCACCTGCCTGCTTTTTTTCCGCTTCCGGATTATTACGTAACAGCGCATTCAGCCTTGTTATGTCCAGCATAGAGGGAATTTTCAGCGTCATTTCAGGCGCCCTCCTGTATCTATTTCAGGTAAACTATGTATTTGATTAATTTGAATTAAACGTAATATTAAAAGGTGTAACCGTGATACTGAATGTTGTAATCGATGGCCAATCCATGCGCCTGAAAATAGAGGAAGAGATGCTGGTCGAGGCGCATGATTTTTTTCAGAAAATGGATGCCGATATGGATAAGGGCTGGCAGATGAGTTTTACCTGGATCGATAATCCAGATCCTGTTCAGCGTTGCCAGATTGCTGCAGACAAACTTTATGGCGCCTATGAAACTGAAAACCAGAAGCTGATGATGATGATGGCGGCCTATATTCTTTACAAACTTCCCGGCATTAGCGAAATCCATGTTTCCACCAACGGTAATATGAACGAAACCGAGGTGGTTCTCCCTTCCCCCGGTGTTCCCTGAGAATAGTTTGCCCGTTCAGAAACAGGGCTTTTCCTGCAGCAAAGATTTTGCCGATTGCATTCCAGCAGGGGCTTGATTTTATCAAGGCAGCACTACTGTCTATGTGGCAGAAGTGCTCCTCAACCTGATAATTTAATTAAATAGATCCAGACTACATGCCGATAACTGATCCTGTCAGACGCATTCTATTGATTTCTAAATTGTGGACCAAAGTAGAAAATTTGTTAAAAGCGAGCATAAAAACTTAACAAAGCGAAGTAAAACATTGTGTTGCATAGAAAAATTAATGTTAATCCTTATATAAAATCAAACCCCCGAACCCACGGGAAAACAGCCGGTCTGACAGGTTTCTCCCTCATCGAGCTGATGGTTGCTTTAGCGGTTTTTGCGCTCGTCGCCACGCTGGCTGTTCCCAATATTCGTAATTTTGTGCAGAACAATCAGATGTCCGCCAGCGCCAACAACCTGATGGGAAGCCTGGCGCTGGCGCGCAGTGAAGCGGTTAAACGCAATACCCAGGTTAGTGTCTGCGCCAGCAGCACCCAGACCGGCTGCACTGGCTCCGACTGGAACAATGGCTGGATCGTATTCGTAGATGGTGGCAATCCTGGCGTCGTGGACGGCAATGATGAAATTCTCAAGGTCGTGAAGGGTCTGCCCGGCGGCATGGATCTGTCATCCACCGATCCCTATATCCAGTTCAAACCCAATGGTTCCCTGGCGTCCTGCCAGTTTTGTCTGCTGGATTTTGAAAAATTGAGAGTCATCTCCCTGTTTGAAAATATACATACGTGGGCCACACAAACTATTCACATGTTGTTGCCGGGCAAAAATGTCTTTGCAATGATGCCTAAAAAAGGCGGTGATGGTAATCCTGCAGGTATGGGTAAAGGCACGGGTATGGGTAAAGGCACGGGCGCGGGTAAAGGCACGGGTATGGGTAAAGGCACGGGCGCGGGTAAAGGCACGGGCGCGGGTAAAGGCACGGGCGCGGGTAATGGCACGGGCGCGGGTAAAGGCACGGGCGCGGGTAAAGGCACGGGCGCGGGTAATGACGCAGGCGCGGGTAATGACGCAGGCGCAGGTAATGACGCAGGCGCAGGTAATGGCGGTGCTCGGGTGGGCGTTGAAATGATCTTTTGCAACAGTCAGCAGACCGCAGAAACGGGGCGCCGACTCTTTATCTCGATTAGCGGGCATATCAGCATATCCGAATTCATTTGTAATTAGGGAAACTCTGATTAATTCCGTTCGCCCTGAGCTTGTCGAAGGGTGTGGCTTTTAAGCGGTTGATTTTATTGTGTTCGCTGTTCATGGTTCGACAAGGCCCTCCTGAGCGAAGCCGAAGGGCTCACCACGAACGGTGGAATTAATCAGAGTTTCCTTAGAACTCTACGCGATTTCAGCGGGAGGCTGTAAATCGGCTGACTTAAGCCGTTGAGAAGATATCCCCGGGTAAAAAGCGGGGGTGTTTTTTTACTTCAGGAGAGAGTCAATGATATAGGTGTTGCGTCCTGCGCTCTTGGCCTTGTAAAGCGCCTTGTCAACACGATCGATCAAAGTCTGCGTCGAGCATGGTTTGTCGCTGTTCATTTCAGCCAGTCCCATACTGATAGTGATAAATTTATTGGGTAACAGCGTATATTCGTGACGCAGATGCAGCGCCTGAACGGAATGCTGAAAACGCTCTGCGATTTTGATCGCGCCTTTCATGTCGGTGCCAGGTAGAACAACAACAAATTCTTCGCCACCGTAACGCGCCGCCAGATCCATCGGTCGGGTCAGTGATCCAGCAATCGCTCGAGCAACTTTAATCAGCGCTTCATCACCTGCCAGATGCCCGTAGTTATCGTTATAGGGTTTGAAATAATCGATATCGATCAAAATGATTGACAGCGCGCTGCGTTCGCGTTGTACCTGTTGCAGTTCCCGTTCAAGGAAGTGATCAAAATGCCGTCGATTTGCCAGTCCTGTTAGCGGATCGGTTGCAGACAGGGCTTCAAGTTTTTCATTGGCCTGTTTTAAATCATCGTTGGAATGTTCAATGCGCTGTTTCAGCAATAAGTTACGCTGCTGGTAAATCACGCTGCGAACGAAGTGCTGGTAATGCATGCTGGTTAGAAAACCGGCTACGATCATATAAACAATCAACATGATTCCCGTCGCCAGCATCAATGGGCTGGTGTAATACATAAAACAGCTCAGGGTGATCGGAATCATCAGGGGATAGAAAAACAGAAAAACAGCGCGCAGATCACTGGACAGGGAAATAAAGCCGATGGCGCTGACAATAATGGTTACTGTCAGAATAATAAAAAAATCAGTGCCGCCAAGATAATTGGCGAACATAACCAGTCCGATGCCCCAGCTCAGTCCACTGAAGGCACTGCCGAGTGAATACATGCGTGACCAGTGCTCATGATTACGCATCTCAGGATCAGAGCGGCTATATAAACGAAAGAAGACATACCTCAGGGTTGAAATACCCATGACAATAAAACTCAACGTACCGACTATCAGAGGCTCACGCTGCCAGTACACATAGGCAATAATGAGTGCAATAACCACGTTCGAAAAATAGGCCGGGATCCCCATGTAAGACAGGTAGGACAGCTGTTGTTCAATAACCGCCTGTTTGAGCCGAGGTCGTCTAACCGTCATGTTATTCATATTTGTTCTGCAACATAAGATCCCTGTTGAATTATGCGATTCTGTCACCTTGGGTGGGGGTATAGCGTTATTATCGGCCGTACAGAGGGGAAATTTAGTCACAGTCTTTGTCTTCTATACGCAGCACTCCTTCTCTCTATTTTCAGCGGACAGGCTGGCGGCCCTTATATTAAACCGGCAAACGGTTGTACCAGAACGGGATCATCGGCCTGGATATCGCGCTGTTCCTCCGTTAGCACAATGAAACAGTTGGCTTGGCTCATGGAAGAGAGGATGCCGGAGCCCTGCCGGCTGGCAGAGCAGACCCGCCAGTCGCCTTTGCCATCCGGCTTCAGGATGCCACGCAGGAATTCAGTGCGACCGGGTGGTTTGCGCAGGGGCTGAGTGCAGCGGGCGTTGAAGCACAGGGGTGTTTCCTGTCTGCCGCTGGCCAGATACTGCAGCGCTGGTTGGACAAACTGGTAGAAAGCGACCATGACCGCAACCGGGTTGCCGGGCAGGCCAAAGAACAGGCTTGTCCCGAGTTTGCCGAAGGTCAGGGGGCGTCCCGGTTTCATCGCAATTTTCCAGAAATTTATTTCCCCCAGTTCTTCCAGCACCGGCTTGATATAGTCGGCCTCGCCAACCGAGACCCCGCCCGAGGTAATCACTACATCTACCTGGCGGCTGGCGCCGGCAAAGGCCTCGCGCAGGGCGACGGGATCATCCCGCACCACGCCCATGTCGATAATGTCCATGTTGAGGCGGCGTAACATGCCATACAGACTGTAGCGATTGCTGTCGTAGATATCGCCTTCAGCCAGCGGCTCACCGATGGAACGCAGCTCATCGCCGGTGGAGAAAAACGCCACCCGGGGTCGGCGTCGCAGATTGACCTCGGCGATACCAAGCGAGGCCAGAACACCCAGATCAGCCGCACTCAAGGTGTGCCCCGATGCCAGAACCTGACTGCCCCGAGCAATGTCTTCGCCCGCCTGACGAACATTCTGCCCCTGACAGTGATTGGCGCCGATGTTAATTCGTTGCTCGGACAGAACACTGACATGTTCCTGCATGATCACCGTATCCGTACCCGGCGGCATTGGCGCGCCGGTCATAATGCGGATGCATTCACCGGCACCGGGCTGAATATGCAAGGGTTGACCGGCATAGGCGGTACCGATGATCTTCAGGCTGGTGCCCCCCCTGGCAGGGAGTTGTGCGCCTGCAACGGCATAGCCGTCCATGGCCGAGTTGGTATGACCGGGGACATCGAGTGGCGAGATGATGGCTTTTGCCAGAACCCGGTTCAGGGCTTCACGCAAATTCAGTTTTTCGCTGGCGCTGATGGGCTGAACTGTACTGAGAATGTCCTCTCTGGCCTGGTTAACGCTGCGTCCATGATTTTTTGTCTCATCCATGCAGCCGCCAGTAGCGTGGTTAACGGATATCAACATGCGAGCGATCCTCCAGGGCTAACAGTATGCCGGTGTACTTGTTGTGTAATAAATTTCAGATCAGACGGGGTATTAATATTGCGAAATGTATTCTGAATATCGGAGCAATCAGCGAGGGCGACCGAATGCAGGGCATACCAGCGGTCAATCTTGCGCTGACCACTGTCCAGAAAGTTCTGCAGACTGTTCGCCAGGCGGGTGGGCAGCAGCGCATAAACCGGCTGCAGGCGTTCGCCGTCATGGGCCACGGCAATAGTGGCATCACTGTTTTCCAGGCTCTGTACGAGGCGCGACACAAGTTCGCTGGACAATAAGGGGCCGTCACACGGCACGGTAATGATGTAGTCGGTAGTCGCAGCATGCATGGCGCTACTGAAGCCGGCCAGCGGACCCTGGAAATCAGTCAGCTCATCCATAATTACCGGGTAGCCGTATGCGGCATAGGCATCCCGGTTACGATTGGCATTGATCATAAGTGTTTCAACTTTGGGAGACATAACCGCAATCACATGTTCAACAAGAGGACGGCCGGCAAACTCAAGCAGCCCCTTGTCATGGCCGCCCATGCGGCGACCACGCCCACCGGCAAGGATGATTCCGGTGATCGACGCGGGTGTGATCAGCATGAAAGTTTTCTCCGTAAGGGGGTAACGTTAAGCGGCAGATCTGGCGCGGCTTGAGGATGAAGATCCGGGATAACCGTCTGGATCCGGCCGTTACGCAGGTCCAGCCTGCGATCGGACAGCGCTAAAAAATGCACCGGCTCATGACTCGTGATCAACAGGGTATGGCCTTCGGTTTTCAGGGCATGCAGCAATTCAAGTGTGCGTTGCTTCGATGGGTGATCCATGCTGGTGGTCGGTTCATCCAGTAGCAGTAGCCGCGCCTGACTCAACCACGCCCGGGCCAGGGCCACGCGTTGCCGCTCACCGCCGGAAAGAGATCGGGCGGGCGCCTTCGCAATGGCGCCAAGACCGGCCCAGTCAAGCGCCCGCTTAATTTGGCGTTGGCTATCTTGCCAACGTTGCAGGGGACGGGGCAGAGCATGAGCCAGATTATCACTCACGCTGCCGTCGAACATATAGGCGGTTTGATGCAGATAGACCGATAATCCGAGCAGCGCCTTGCGTGACTGTCGCCAGCTGCGGCTGCCTGTATTGTTGATAACTTGCGCCGTATCCGGTCGTTCCAGTCCGGCCAGGATGCGCAACAGGGTGGTTTTACCGGCGCCGTTGTCGCCGCATAGCAACACACACTCACCCGCATAGAGTTCAATCTCCGTGTCCTGCAAAACCGGGGGTTTGTCGAATCGTTTTTTGATTCGGTTCATCTGCAACAGGGCGGTATGAGTCATGAGACAGGCCGGCCTCGTCCCTGTAACTGATGCAACATAGCATTCAGGCTGAAAGCCATAATTAACAGCACCAGACCAAGCGCAATGCCCTGACTGAATTCCCCTTTACTGGTTTCCAGCGCAATCGCGGTGGGGATGTTGCGGGTATAATTGAGAATGTTGCCACCCAGCATCATGGAGGAGCCGACTTCGGCAATGATGCGACCGAAAGCGGCCAGTAGTGCGGCCAGTAAACCGAAGCGAACTTCCCGCATCACCAGATAGAGGGCGCGGAACGAGCCGGCGCCCAGCGTGCGCGCCGTTTCCCAGGCACTGCGTTCCGCCGATTGCAGAGCGGTGTGACCCATGGCGACCAGAATCGGAAAGCACAGTGCAATCTGGCCCATGACCATGGCGGTCTGGGTAAATAGCAGTTTCCAGTCACCCAGGACGCCCTGCCGCGACAGCAGGATGTAAAGGGTCAGGCCTACCACCACGGCCGGAATCGATAGAAAGGTGCTGAACAGCGTAATCAACAGGCGACGCCCGGGAAACTGCCAGTGACTCAGGGCAAAGGCAGTGAGCAGGGCGGGTATGGTGGCGATCAGGATAGCGCTGAGCGAGACCCGAAAGGAAATGCCAATGATGCTCCACAGTTCACTGTTACCGCTGAGCAGTAGAACAATGGCCTGGTGGGTTGCGTCAATCAGGTTCTCCATTGCGATATCAGCCTGTCTTACTGCGCAGGGGTATCCGGCCTATGCTTAAGCATTACCGTATCGTTGCCGGCGACAGGGGTGAACAGTTTTTTACCCGCCAGTCGGAATCCGCCGATCCGCGCCTGGCCCTGATCAGAGATTAACCAGTTAATAAAGGCCCTGGCTCCGGCATAATTGAGATCAGGGTAACGCTGGGGATTAACGGCCATTACACCGTAGGGGTTATAGAGCACAGGATCACCTTCAAACAGAACCTGCAGCGGCAGCTTGTCCCTGAAGGCAAGCCAGGTGCCACGATCTGTCAGCGTATAGGCCAACAGCTCAGCACTGATTTGTAAAACTTTACCCATGCCCTGACCCGCCTCAAGATACCACTTGCCATGCGGAGAAAGCCCGGCGGCCTGCCATAATTGGCGTTCCTTTTTGTGGGTTCCTGAGTCATCACCTCGGGAAACGAAGGCTATCGAGTGGCGGGCGATGCGTTGCATGGCGTCAGCGGCTGAATCACTGTGACGAATGTCGGCCGGATCGTTGGCCGGACCGAGGATCACAAAGTCGTTATACATTATGCGATGATGATCGATACCATAACCGGCCTCGACGAAGGCGCGTTCGGCGGCGGGGGCGTGTACCAGCAGCACATCTACATCACCATTTTGTCCCAGTTTCAGCGCCTTGCCGGTGCCGACCGCGATCACATGCACCCGATAGCCACTACCGGCCTCGAACAGGGGCAATAGATCACGCAGCAGGCCTGAGTTTTCGGTACTGGTAGTGGTCGCCAGTCGCAGCAGCTGCGCTTGCGGCGGAGCAGCGTGTACTATACTGGTAAGGTCGAGCAGAAGGATTAGCAACACTATTGGGCAGGTCAATCGTATTTTCATGATCACTCCCGAAATAAAATTTTGTGATGGAACACTTCAACCAAGCAATGCGGGTGCCAAAAACAACAATGGACTAAACCTGGTTTGGTATTTGCAAACCGCAGGTGGCAAGAGCGGCTGGATATCAGCGTAATAGATACCGGCAGAACCGCATTTTGCGAAGAAACAACGCTGAAAAAACAACATACTACGTGGGCACAAATAATGAATACCCGTTTTTCAGGACACGCTATAAATACATCCCTGTACGCTCGGCGGCAGCATCCCTGCTGCCTACGGTCCTGAAAAACGGGTATTCATTATTTGTGCCTCGTTAATAAAAGCCTGATGTCGGGAAAAAACGATACGTTTTTAACCCGTTGGCTGGGACAAAATGACCCACTCTTGAGTGTATCTTTATTTGAAATAAATAAATGAAGTCCGATTAGGGGGAAACCGATGAACAGCTATTCAGCGAATGTAATAAATGATTTGCATGCTCTCAATAGTGAAGATGAGAGCGCACTTCCACGATTATCTTCGGTACTCATCGTCGATGATGAACCCGGTATCCGTAGTTTCCTGCAACGTGGCCTGAGTAAATATTTCGGTTTGGTGGAAGTCGCTGCAGACGTGACAACTGCCGATGAGCTACGCCAGCGCTGCCACTTTGATCTTATTATTGCGGATATTCGCTTACCCGGAAAATCCGGTGTGGAATGGATCAGGGAACTACGCAGCCAGGGCAGCCATACGGCCGTGATCTTCATTACTGCCCATGCTGATCTCGATACCGCGATTGCTGCATTACGCGCTGGAGCGGCTGATTTTATTTTAAAACCCTTTCGCATGGAACAGATGCTGAACGCGGTTGAGCAATGTGTGGAATGCCAGCGTATTAAACGGGAAAACTTCGTATTACGCCGCCAGGTCGATCAGGTCTTCGATCGGACCGGTCTGGTGGGAAAATGCAGGCTGATTAAAAGCGTATGCGAGATTATCAGGCGGGTTTCACCTATGCCGTCTACGGTGCTGATCGAGGGCGAGTCGGGTACCGGTAAGGAACTGGCTGCCCGCGCCGTGCATATAATGAGTGGCCGCACGGGAAGTTTTGTCCCTATCAATTGCGGCGCAATGACAGCCGAACTGCTGGAGAGTGAATTATTCGGCCATATCAAGGGCGCGTTCACTGGCGCTCATCAAGCTCGCGAAGGCCTGTTCACCTATGCCACCAGTGGCACCCTGTTCCTGGATGAAATCGGAGAAATGCCGCTATCCATGCAGGCTCATCTGTTGCGCGTACTGGAAGAACATCGTATTCGCCCAGTCGGCGCCAATCGTGAAGTACCGGTTGACGTCAGAATCGTCGCCGCCAGCAACCGCGATCTGATCCGGGAGGTAGAGCAGGGCAGGTTCCGGGAAGATCTTTATTACCGTCTGAACGTCCTTAGTATCCGCATGCCCGCCCTGCGTGAGCGACTTGAAGATCTGCCGATGCTGGCCCAGTATTTTGCCGAGTCACTGGCTACGGAGCTTGGCCTTCCCATACCTCAGCTTGACGAGGCCGAACTGGCTCGGCTGCAGGCCTATAGCTGGCCGGGTAATGTGCGCGAGCTGAAAAATGTTCTCGAGCGCAGCCTGCTGTTGAACACCCGGCCCAGCCAGTGTCTAGCCGGAAATGTGATTGTTCCTTCCAGCATAATGCCAGCCGCTGATGAGAGTACCGATCTGTCACTGCAGCGAGTGGAAAAACAACACATCCTGTATGTGCTGGAAAGGGAAGGGGGTAACAAGTCCGCGGCAGCCAGGTGTCTGGGAATTTCACGTAAAACACTGGAACGCAAAGCGCAGGTCTGGAATATGAGCTGAGCCATGATTATGAGCGGATTCAGGCGCATCGTTGCAGCGATCCAGGGTACGGTTCGTTACAAACTGCTGGTTCTGGTTCTGTTTCCTATTCTACTGGTGATGCCGATAGCGCTGCTGCTGGCAATTTACTGGGGCACACACTTTACTTACGAGCAGCTGTATATCAAGGTCAATACCGACCTTGCGGTGGCGGATGATATTTTCCAGCGCATTCGCAAGGACTATCAGGAACAACTTTCTCGGCTGGTAGAATCCTATTCATTTCGTACTGCCCTGGAAGCCGATGATGGTGAGGCCATTCACCAGCAGATACAGGAACTTCATCTGGCGGCAGGCTTTACCTATCTGCATCTTGTTGATTCGAGCGGTAACTGGTTGCATGAGTCTTCGGGACAAAGTCGCATTTCGCCCCTGTTATTACGCGCCAACCAGGGACAGGCGCAGACGGGGATCGAAATATTCAGCGCCGAGGATCTGACCCGCGAATTTCCCCGCCTGGCGGATATGCAACGTCTGCTTCTGATCGAAACACCTCGCGCACGCCCCAGCTCACGCACCTTTGAAGATCGCGGCATGATGATCCGCGTCATCTATCCGGTCAAGGATAACAATCATCGTGTACTTGCCCTGCTCGATGGGGGCGTGCTGTTGAACAACAATTTTCACTTCGTCGATACCATCCGAGATCTGGTCTATGGGCCAGGCAGTCTACCGCAGAGCAGTATTGGCACGGTCACCGTATTTCTGGATGATGTGCGGATCACCACCAATGTACCCTTGCGCCCGGGTGAGCGCGCCCTCGGCACCCGCGTGTCCCATGAGGTGCGCAGCCGGGTGCTGGATGAGGGTGGAACCTGGATCGATCGCGCTTTTGTGGTGAATGACTGGTACATCTCGGCCTATGAACCCATTGTCGATCCGGAAGGACGTCGTATCGGCATGTTGTATGCCGGGTTTCTGGAAGCCCCGTTCCGTACAGCGCTATGGCGTGCGCTGGGTGTTCTGGTGTTGCTGTTTCTGGTGCTGATGGTGTTGTCGGCATTACTTGCGGTGTACGGTGCAAAAACAATATTCAAGCCTATCGAAGCAATGAGCAAAGTGGTGCAAGCAATCCGGGCCGGCGAGGATCGCCACATTGGTCAGGTGGATTCGCAGGATGAAATCGGGGAACTCGCGCGCGAATTTGACAGCATGCTAAGCTTGCTGCAGCAACGCCGTCAGGAAATCAGACAATGGGCGAACCAGCTTGAAACAAAAGTAAAAGAACGAACCGCCGAGTTAGAACAGAAGAACACCGACCTGCACAGAACTATTAATGTCCTGCGCGAAACGCGTCGGCAGTTGGTAGTGGCTGAAAAACTGGCTGCAGTAGGCGAACTAACCGCCGGGGTCGCACATGAAATCAATAACCCGACTGCCGTCATGCTGGGTAACCTGGACATACTGGTGGCTGAACTGGGACCGGCTATCAAACCTGTCCAGCAAGAGGTCAACCTGATGATCGAACAGATCTATCGGATCAAGGATATCATCGACAATCTTTTGCAGTATGCCCGCCCCGGTGATTTTGCCGGCTATGCCGATGAACTTGATATCAATGCCACCGTCGAGAGTACGATTCAGCTGGTGCAGCACCTGCGTAACCCGGGCAACCTTGTTATTCATCTGGCACTGGAGGCTGTTCGCAAAGCCAGGATCAACCGCCACGAGTTACAGCAGGTGCTGGTCAATCTGCTTACCAATGCCATCCATGCCCTGCCTGAACAAAACGGTGAGATATGGCTTCGGACAAAAAACTGGGATGACAGGGGAGTCGTGATTTGCGTGCAGGATAACGGCAGTGGACTGACGGAAGACCAGATCAGTCGCATCTTCAATCCATTCTACAGCGGCATGAAGCAGGGTGAAGGAACCGGCCTGGGCCTGTCGGTAAGTTACGGCCTGATCAGACGTTATGGAGGCGTCATTACGGTTGAATCGGCGCTTGGCCAGGGCAGCAAGTTTTTCATCTGGCTACTCAGTGAGCCGGAATTTATAGAAGACGAGGAAACCATTACCGAACAATTACACGACACGGATGTGCATGAAAATACAAACCGGCCATTTTTTAGCGCATAATCTCAAAGGGTGCTGAACGAACAGAATAATTTTAAAGATCTTCAACAAACAGGGTTTTGCTCTGGCCCCAAATATTAGGGTCTGTTGATCTTTCAGATGTTAGGCTGATTTTGAGAAAATTTTAGTCCTGACAAGGCATTTTTTACGTATCAATGCACTCCATTGATAGTAAAAAATAACGCAGGCAGGGCTAAAATTAGCCAAAATCAGACAATAGATGAAAGATCAACAGACCCTAGGGAAATTCTGATTAATTCCGTTCGCCCTGAGCTTGTCGAAGGGTGTGGTTTTTAAGTGTTGATTTTATTGTGCCCGCTGTTCATGGTTCGACAAGGCTCTCCTGAGCGAAGCCGAAGGGCTCACCACGAACGGTGGAATTAATCAGAGCTTCCTTAGAATACTCTTGCGAATCTCATTGATAGAACAATTGAAGTCAACAAAACAAAATAGAGCCGAAGATGTACCCGGTCGGCAATTCGCCGCCATCCAAATATCAGCATAAAACCAGTAAACAGCATGCCAAGCCCAAACAGGCAGAGCAATAAATGATCAATAATGCTTAGCTCCAAAGTGATGGCATAACCTATAAAAACAGCGATTGAGGATAAGCCCACATAAACAAATAAGTGGCCATAAATAATACGTTGTCCGGCGCCCAGTTCTTTTCCAAGGGTATGATTCTCCGTCAGATCAAAATATAACCACCAGAGGGTGGCTATAAGTATAAAACCAACAGCGGCTGCAGAAACTGTAGAGGCTGACCAGGGGGTCTCACTTAAATTAGTGGCCAACATGATGACGGACTCACCCAGCAGGATAATCGTCAGTAAACCATAACGCTCTGGAAGGTGGTGCGACTTCACCGGCATCGCTTTAAGGGCTCGCCGGCTGAGTAGTGGCGTGATAATTTCTATACCGATACCAAGATAGAGCACCACGTAGCGAAACGGGGGGGCAAACAACAATGAGAGTGTCGCAACCGCAAGGCCAATCGAAAATCCAGAACCCAGTCGTTTGGCAATAGGTCTGGCGGCCGGGTTTCCCCTTGCCGCATTCCAGTACATCGTCACCAGGATAAGCCTGATGATCACATAAAAAAGTAAATAGCCGTGGTAATACTGATCAAAATCAGCATTTATAAATGATGTCCAGAATACAACCGCCAACATGGTGATCAATGTCAGTATTCGTTGAGTAACATCTTCCGTATCAAAGCGGGTAGCAAATAGCGTGTGCCCTGTCCATGTCCACCAGATTGGAATCATCACCAGAACAAAGGTGACATACTGGCCTGCGCCAATATGTCCCTCATGCAAATGCGCCAGAATATGTGTTGCCTTCGACACTGCGTATACGAAAATCAGATCGAATAACAGCTCCAGCCAGTTTGCTTTTTTTATTATTTCATCGTTCATGAAAAGATTAAGACTCCATGGTAAATCCCTCTTTGATGTGGGCGCCATCAAAATAGAGCGTGCCCTGTTCTGTTTTATGCGTTTCTACACCCATTATCTTTCCTCCTGTTGTGACGCTTGCTTACGATTTAAAAAACCGTTACAGCGCCATGCCGGGTTGAGATCATTCCATCTCAGCCATTTCAATAATGATAAAATGCGCATGCTCATCCGTGGCCGAAAATACCAGCTCCGCCGGCCCGACAATTTCCAGTGAATCGCGCTCATTCAAAGTAACCTGGTCTTTGATAGCAACACTGCCTTCAAAGTTATTGATATAAGCCTGACGCCCCGCCTGCAGAGTGTAACTCACCTGCGCCTGTTTCTCTGTTAGTTCGGACACAAACATGTTTATATCCTGATTGAGATGTAACGGCACCTGCGCCTGATTGGACAAATTTCCAACAATCTGCAGGAGCTGGTTACGTCGTTCTTCAGGCTCAAACTTGTGATTCTCGTAACGTACCGGTAATCCATTTTTAGGCGGAAGAATCCAGATCTGCAAAAATCGAGTCCACTCATCCTGCTGGTTCAGCTCTGAATGCCAGACACCGGAACCCGCCGTCACCGTCTGTACATGGCCGCGTTCGAGCGTGTCTTTCACATCGGTTGCACTGTCCCAATGAGTCAGCTGGCCTTTAACCACGTAGCTAACGATCTCCATATCCTGGTGTGGATGCTTGCCAAAACCCTCATAGGGTTTTACATCATCATCGTTGAGTACACGTAGTACGCCAAAGCGCATATTATCGGGATTGTGGTAGTTGGCAAATGAAAAATGGAAATAGGTATTTGCCGGATGAAGCCTGCTAGCGGGCAGGTAGTGCAGATCCTCGGCGCCGATTTTTCTGTAATGTTGCTGCATGACTCACTCCTTGGTTGATTTAATGACAGGCATATGATAATTATTTAGTTTATGGTAATAAATATGGTTTTTAGCAAATAATAATTACGCAAAATGCAACAATATGACCTGGTCGCACTACGCAGTTTTATGACCGTAATTGAAGCGGGCAACTTCAAGCGCGCGGCTGAAACGCTTGAGGCGAGTACCGCCGCCGTTAGCCGTCGTGTGTCGAATCTGGAAAGTGCGCTGGGCGTAAAACTGCTTAATCGAACCACCCGCCAGATTGATCTTACCGATGCCGGAAAGCAGTTTTATGATGATCTACAGGATATTTTTTGCTCGTTGGATGAAGCCGAGGAACGACTGCAACAGGGGCGTGAAACGGTTAAAGGAAACCTGCGTATTGGCGCCCCTTTGAGTTTCGGCACGATGTGCCTGGCGCCTGTGCTGCCCGGTTTTATGAAGCGCTACCCGGAACTTAAGATACAGCTCCAGCTTGAAGATCGGTTTACGGATATCGTCTCAGAAGGGATTGATGTTGCGCTCAGAATTGGTGTGCCCGAAGACTCATCACTGGTGGCAACCTGTATTGCATCCATTCCAAGAACCTTTTGCGCTTCTTCTGGCTATTTAGAACAGTATGGTGAACCGAAAAAACCTTCCGACCTAAGCGCCCATAATTGTCTGCATTACAACCACATAAGCATGAAGGAGGAGTGGAGTTATTTAAAAGCAGGAAAAATGCACAAGTTTGATGTGACTGGAACCCTCTCCACAAACAACGGCGAGGTGTTAAGAGATGCCGCCATTGAGGGCATTGGCCTCACTTTGCTGCCAACATTTATTGTCGCAGATGCATTACGAGACGGAAGCCTTAAGGCCATTCTGACACAGTATTGTCCGAAACCCTTTGCCCTGTATGCAGTACGACCATCCCGCCAGTTCACTCCTACAAGGATGAAGCTACTCATAGAATACCTTAAGGAAGTGTTCGAAAATAATGTGGCTCCTGGTTAATTTGGTGGCCGTAAATAATAAAAGAAAGCCCCCCCCTTTCTTTATCTTTCTTAGCGGCAGTACTCCTGCCAATTCTCGGTCAGAGTAAAAACTTTGTGTATCAAAGAATTTCAATAAATTGGTTTTTTACTCTGCATCCAACAGGCGTGGCTAAATGGGATGACTTATCCGACTTATAAATCAGCTTCTAATTTACGCTTTGTTTTTAATAATCTGATCAATCAACAACCACCTGTAGAGCGGGTGGTATGATGAAAGCCCCTGAAAGCAGTGGGTTGCCTAATTTGAATTATAAATTGTTTTTGTCAGCCAGCAATTAATGCTATCCCTAGAAGTAGTGGTGTCAGTATAGTTACGGCTACATTTGCTCCGAGATATTGCGGAAATTCCCCAATAGTTTCTCCGTGTTTTATTGCTCCATATAAGGAGAAAAAGGCGAGAGGCATTGGCAGCAGCGCAATTAAACTCAACGCAGGCAAGTAGCCGATCAGGATATAGATTACAATTGCTGCTATTGTTACTAATGCAAACAACCCATAAACCATGTTGCTTCGACTTACTCCATAGACAATTGGGAAATGCCTGCGACCCACATTGGCGTCGGCTTTAATATCGGGGTACTGGTTGAGTAACAGGAGATTATTGACCAGAAAAAAAGGAACCAGGGCAACAAGCAAAGACAATGGCGAATATTCTCCCTCTAACACAAACTGTGTACCTGCAACCATAAGTAATCCAAAACCAGTACCAGGTGCAATTAGACAAAGAAGCGGATGTCTATTAATCCATTCTGTGTATGTAACTATCAACACCAAACCTGCTACGCCTATCGGAATAATTCCTGTTCCATATTCCCAGACAAAGAACCCCCCCAATCATTAAAGTGAAAACCAGGGACGCGGCGCCTGTGATAAATACAGTGCTGACCATTTCCGGGTTCTGAGGTAATGCGCCACTACCATCACTAAATTTTGTTCTTTTTGTCGTAAAGTCCAGTCCGCTTTTGAAATCAAAATATTCATTAAGCGTATTAACGCTAATATGCGCTAATAACGCCCCAAGTAACGCAAGTAGCAGCGATAACAAACTTATCTTTTTCTGATCTGCAACAACACTCGCACCTAAAAACACACAAACAGGAGTTAAAATTAGAAATGGAACCCTCATCGACTGAACGACTGTTTTTAATTTCATATTTTATGCAAAACCGGGGGCAAAACACAGATTGGACTAATATAGCAAACAAATTAACAGATTACTTCTGCCTCTTTACCTCGTGGATACCCAGACTGTTCGCGATAAGCCTGGTGGTTAAGCATACATTCTGCCTTTGTGTTCTGATTTCGGTTCGTCTTTATTCATCTCCCCATACCAGCTCACCGGCGGCAGACAAATCATAGCCACCGAAAGATGTAGCCAGTTCGGCGCACGGCTCCGATTTAATTCGTGCGAGCAGATCCTGAAACAGACGTCGGAACCAGATTCGCCGTGGCAGAGCAATATCGAATGCCTCCCAGCCACAGGGGATGAAAGCCAGCCCGAATTCTGTCGCGGCAGCACGTATGCCGGGGGCGACATCCGCCTGGTGCATGGCGATGGCCGAGGCGGCTTCCCGTTCGGACAATGCAGTGACCGAGGTCGTCAGTGTCTCTGGATCTATCCGTTGTTTGCCCAGCAGTTCGAGTAACAGACGCTGGGCGCCAGCGCCGGGCTGGCGTTGAGCCCAGCGCCAGGTCGGGGCGAACAGATCCGTTTTATCCTTGACCTGGCTTATGAGTCCAGGAGCGACGATGAGTCCATGTTCGCGCTGAAAGGCTCGGATCAAAACCCAGTCATGGAAGTGGGCGAACTGACTCATCAGTGCAGGATGACGACTATGGCTCTCACTGTCGGGGCCCCAGTGCAGGCCGCAGGCATCTACGCGACGGGCCTGCAACAATTCCAGTCCGAGGCGTGTGCCGGTGGGGGTATAACAGAGCAGGGCGTGGGAAGCCGTGTCGCGGGCAAACTGATTGATAATGCGAAACAACAGGGGATCGTCGCTACCCGCAATGATCAGACGATCGGTCATGACGCCACCATGGGCGGAATCAAGCAACCACCTGTCTACCAGTTCCTGGGGGAACATCCACTTGCCCGTGATTCGGGTGGCCGGGATCCTGCCTTCATTGACCAGGCTATAGATTTTTTTTTCGTTGAGTTGAAGATAGGCGGCGACCTGCCTGACACTCATATAGCCCACTCCGTCTGGCAGTGCGGCGGCCATCCTAGTCAGCCCGCCTTTTAGCCCTGATAAGAGGATCGATCCTGGTAGAGGGAAGCGCATCGTAATCCAGGTTTTCGACGCCGTTATAGATCAGAAAATGTTTGCCTTTTGCACGGGCGATTAAGGTCACGCCCATTTGTTGTGCGAGTTCAAGTCCCATCTGGGTAACGCCGGATCGGGATAACAGAATGGGAATACCCATCTGCGCCACCTTGATGACCATTTCAGACGTTAGTCGACCCGTGGTATAGAAAATCCTCTCATCGCCGCTGATCTCATTCAGCCACATATGGCCGGCGATGGCATCGACCGCATTATGTCGACCCACATCTTCGACGAACAGGTTGATCTTCGTGTTCTGACACAGCGCGCAACCATGAACCGCACCGGCGCGTCGATAGACTTCGTTGTGCTCAGCCAGGGCGGCAAGCAGATCGTAAATCAGAGACTGCTTGATCGATACCGCAGGTAACTGGATCTCATCCAGCGAGTCCATCAGATTACCGAACACCGTACCCTGTCCACAGCCGGTGGTGACCGTCTTGCGCCCAAGTTTTTCATCCAGTCCCTCAATACCCGACCAGGTGGTGACTACGGCTGAATCGGTTTCCCAGTCAACCTGGATGGCTTTGATGTGTTGCAGCGAGGTTATCAGGCGCTGGTTGCGCAGCCAGCCCAATACCAGCAGTTCCGGGCGTGTGCCGAGGGTCATCAGGGTCACGACTTCGCGTTTATCAATATATAAAGTCAACGCACGTTCTGCGGCGATACGACTTTCTCGTGCCTGGCCGAATTCATCCCGTGGCATGACGGCACAATCCGCCTCAAGTGCCGCGTTGCTCATCAGCGGACGATCAGCAACAACCTTAATTTGAGCATCCATCGCTACCCCCCGGTTAGATTCATATGCCGAAAAATGACCGCTTGTGAACCAATGTCAAACTCATGGCCTTCTGGCTTGATCGTCATGGCGTAGCGAATGGCATCATATAATGGCTGATCATCGATGGGATTGGCGCGCACGATACGCCGCAGATCGACGGAATGCTCCTGGCCAAGACATAATAATAATTTGCCGTCAGCCGTAAGCCTGACCCGGTTGCAATGATCACAGAAATTGTGACTATGGGGCGAGATAAAGCCCACGCGGATGCGGCTACCGGGAATACGATAATAGCGAGAGGGTCCGCCTGTCGATTCGGTACTGGGCAACAGGCTAAAGTGAGATTGCAGATCGGCCATGATTGCGTCGCTGGAATAATACAACTCGGCGCGATTGTGATCGGCGATGATCCCCAGCGGCATCTCCTCGATAAAGCTGATATCCATGTCGTGAGCCAGAGCGAAGGAAACTAAATCTACGACCTCATCATGGTTGCGATGTTTGAGGATGACACTGTTGAGCTTGATGCGTCCGATACCCGCGTCCTGCACCGCTTCGATACCGGCCAGGGTGCGGGACAGATCCCCGACCCGGGTAATAGCGTGAAAGCGTTCGGGACGCAGGCTGTCGAGACTGATGTTTATGCGGGTCACGCCTGCGCGTTTCAGTTGCCTGGCTAAGCGGGTCAGGCGGGTGCCATTGCTGGTCAGGGTTAGATCCTGGATACCGGGGTGAGATCCCAGTTGCTGAAATACATGTAGCACATTCTTGCGCACCAGCGGTTCGCCACCGGTAATGCGGATTCGACTTACCCCCAGATCCGCAAAGGCCAGGCCAATGCGAACCACTTCCTCGAGCGTGAGTAACTGGCTGCGTGGCAGGAAGTGCGTGTTTTCATTCATGCAATACACACAACGCAGGTTGCAACGATCCGTGACCGAGATACGCAGATAATCAATCCGCCGACCGAAGCGATCTATCAGTTGGGGCAGCTGAGATTTTGTATTGTGGTTGTTGGCCGTACAGGCGGGTCGAACATTTTTACTCGGCATGAGATGCTCCCAAGGTTTCTTAATTAATCGCTTTGGGTTTAATTCCCCGCTGCTTGCAGCGAATATCGTCACTCCGGCGGATGCCGGAGTCCAGAGGCAATTAGATAGCGACTGGATTCCGGCATCCGCCGGAATGACGAAAAATAGTTGTATTAGGGAAACTCTGATTAATTCCACCGTTCGTGGTGAGCCCTTCGGCTTCGCTCAGGAGAGCCTTGTCGAACCATGAACAGCGGGCACAGTAAAATCAACTACTTAAAAGCCACACCCTTCGACAAGCTCAGGGCGAACGGAATTAATCAGCGTTTCCTTAGTTTTTCTAAATACTCTATCCGTTGCAACGGGATTGTTATTCGTGAGGCAAGAATCAAACCATCTTTAACGATCCTTAAAATCCTGATATTTGCTCACAAACATGTGCAACATCCGTCGCGGGGTGTAGCGATTTGTCCCGTTACATTTTTACTGCTGGTTCATTTTGACCCGTTTTTTCACGGCAATCACTTTTTCAGTGATTTTTCCTGTACGTGTTTAGCCCGTTTTCGGCAGGCCAGCAGAAATAAGCCCGTCTGGTATACAACTTGCCTTCACCTTGTTCATGAAGCAGAAACAGCCATACGATATCGCAGCGAATATAGAAGTCGAAGAACTGGCTCGTACGCTGTCGGACAAGGTCGATGTCAATATCATTATGGCCCGCTATGAGTCAGTCAGCGCCTGGCAGGACTACACCTGGGAGCTGGTTGGCGTGACGAGTAGTGCAGGACATGCCTGCAGCGAGGGAACTGTCACGCTTGTACATCAGTTAACGCTGAAACAGATTCTGTATGCGGGCATGCCGCTGCGATTGCATCGGGATGAATGTGAAAGTTATTACCACAATCTCAAGGCGCCGGCACCACTCTGTTTTGTACTGACACGCCGAGATGATGACGATGTGCCGGTACCGTTTTTGATCACCCTGAGCGTGGATGAGGCGCACGCCTATCTGGAAGGGGATGATGAGGTCTATAGCGGTGCTATACCCGCCGAAATTCATCAGTGGCTGAACGCCTACGTGGTCGCCAATTATGTGCCCGCTACACGCCAGAAGCGCAAGCAGAATTCATGGAAGGACACAGCGAAATGAAGCGTCACAATAATGAACGGGAGGAAACGGCTGAAGATCGTCTGCTGCGCTGGTCACAGCGCAAGCTTCAGGCCAGACAGACATCATCGGTAACGACAACAAAGCCCGATGAGAAAGCCGCTGTGGTATCTCCACCGATGACAGATGCCGACATGCCATCGCTGAAAAGCCTGGGTGAAAGTTCTGATTTCAGTGGCTTTATGTCTTCCGGCATTAGCAATGAACTGCAACGCCTGGCGCTGCGTAAACTGTTTCATTTGCCCGGCTTTTGCACCCGCGATGGTCTGGATGACTATGACGAAGATTTTAGAAATATGTCCCAGTTGATGGAAACGGTCACCAGCAGAATCAGCGAACAGATCAGGAATGGTGACAAAGCTCCGCCTGCAGAGGAAGCTCAGAAAAATCAGGCCGATACTGAGGAGAGGACAGTCATCACAGAGACAGAAGCATCTGTAGGGGAACAGGATGACTCATCCAGAACGACAGCGATGAAAATGACCGATAAGGACAAACAGAAATCATGAACGCTCAACAACAGACGAATCTGGCCGCGGCCAATATCGCGCATACGGCGCTTGCTGAGATTGACGTTACGGCTACCGGCTGTGTGCAGTATCGCTCAAAAGGTCGGCTGCTGGTCATAGCCAGTAGTGATGCGCTCGAGCTGATTGAATATCTGGAACATATTCCGGAAGTCATCTGGTTGCAAACCGATACTGCCCGTACAGCCGCGATTGAAAAGGTCGTGGTTATTCCCGTGGCGGGCAGGCCACTGAGCTTGTCCGGGCATCTTGGCGCTTTCGAACTGGCCGTGCACAACGCGGACGAAACACGGATCGAGTTGCAGGCCGATATCATACTGGATCTTGGAGAGCCACCATTACTCAAGCTGCCGCTACCGCCACCTGGCTATCTACTGGCTCATTTGCAGGACGAGACGTTTTCTCAACTCACCGCACAGGTGGCCGAACTGATCGGCACCTTCGAGAAGCCTCGTTACTTTCGATACGATCCTGCTATTTGCGCTCACAGCCGCGCCGGGCTGACAGGTTGCACCCTTTGCATCGATACCTGTCCCGCTGAAGCTATCAGTAGTGTGGACAACCGACTTGCTGTCAATCCGTACCTGTGTCAGGGCGGTGGCATTTGCGCCAGCGTTTGTCCCAGCGGTGCGATGCGCTTTGCCTATCCGGGACCGGCCGATACCCTGGCCCAGGTGCGCACACTGTTATCCCGCTACTATGCAGCAGGCGGTCGTGATGCACAGTTACTGTTCAGCGCCCGTTCCGAACTTACCACCCCGGTACAGGACAATACACTGCTGGTGCAGGTCGAGGAGGTGGGCAGCATCGGCCCCGAGATCATGCTTGGGGCACTGGCTTACGGCGCGCGCCAGGTTGTGCTGCTGGATGGCGGTGAAATCCCTGAGATGGTGCGTGAAGCACTGATTGATCAAATCAAAATGATCGAGGCCATCCTGCAGGGCATGCACTATCCGGCTTTGGTCGTGCGACTGGTTGCAGAAGCGGAATCGGATTATGCAGACGGTGCGGTCATGCCCGCGATCCCGGCCGCGACGTTTACCGCACTGGATGAAAAACAACGAGTATTTACCCTGGCGGCCGAGCACCTGTATGACCACGCTGTCGATGCATTAGACATTATTCCCTTACCCGATGGTGCGCCCTTTGGCCGCGTTGATATAAAGACGGCGCAATGCACGCTTTGCATGGCCTGCACCTCCGTTTGTCCGGGACATGCGCTTGACGCCGGCCTCGACAGACCGCAACTGATATTCCGTGAACTGAACTGTGTGCAATGTGGCCTTTGTGTACAGGCCTGTCCTGAGTCTGCCCTGACACTGACTTCACGTTTCCTGTGTCACAGCGAACAGCGACGCAAGGCGATCATACTGCACGAGGAACCGCCTTTCTGCTGTGTCACCTGTGGCGCAGCATTTGCCACTCGTTCAGCCATCGACAATATGCTGAAAAAACTCGAGGGCCATCCCATGTTTCAGGATGACAAAGCCCGGCAGCGGCTGATGATGTGTGAGGAATGCCGAGTGGTCGATGCGATACAGGATTCGCAGTTGATGGAGTTGGTGTGAAGGGAAAGCCGTTTGCAAGGCAAGGGTTCGGATTCTGGTTCCCTATTGGTCAGTATTTTCAGTCAACAACTGGCCTGATGTTTGCGATTATGATGAAAGCACATGAGGACAGGTTAATGGGGTATCTCGGTAAGGTGGAAAATCCAGATTTCGTCAGACAGCACGCAGAGGAAATGACCATACAGCAGCACCGTGCGGGTGCCTATGCCTTGCTGGCCAGCTTACTGGGACACCCGCCAACGGCGAATGTGCTGGCACAAATTGGCCAGTTTGATGCACAGTCTGATGCAGGGTCATGTGATGAGTTCGGCCTGGCGCTGGCCAGCCTGGAACTGGCCGCGCAAACCGCCCGGGTGGAAGACATTGAGGACGAGTTCTATGCGCTGTTCATTGGCATAGGCCGAGGAGAGTTAATGCCATACGGTTCCTGGTATCAAACTGGGTTTCTGATGGAAAGACCGTTGAGTCAGTTACGTGATGATCTGCAGGCGCTGGGTTATAAACGGGATGAATCCGCACCTGAACCAGAAGACCATGCCGCCAGCCTGTGCGAAGTCATGGCCATCATGATCAACGAACAACGCTCATTTAAAACGCAGTCCCGTTTTTTTAAAACGCATCTTGCATCGTGGTTAGAACGTTTCTTTGCCGATCTGCAAGCTTCGGATTCAGCGCTGTTCTATAAAACCGTCGCACGGTTTGGTACGGCGTTTATGACGTTTGAGCAACAGTATGTTTCGTTTCCGGAATGAACTACCCCGCTGCAAACAAATGGGGTATTAAATTGTAGGATGTGCTGAGTGAAACGAAGCGCATCAGAATGCTCGACCGATGCGCTTCGTTCCTCACCACATCCTACACAGAGAGATATTCAATAGTGGAACAATCATGAATTGTAGGTTGAAAATAAACTACTCAGCCGCAAGCAGATGGGGTATTAAATTGTAGTAGCCTAGGGCGGGTACGGGTTTTGTACACACCGGGTTGCATTAATAAATAGATGCAAAAAAAGAAATACCAGGAGGATCATACTGATGAAAAAACAAAAACTGACATACTCACGACGCGACATGTTGCGTGGTGCAGCAAGCACCGGTGGCATGGCCGCACTTGCCGCAATAGCGCCAGGTAGTGTCGTAGCCCAGAGTAGTGAGCCGCAGGTGAGCGCAAATGAAGGCAGACAGAAAGGCTATCGGCTGACACCCCATATTATCGAGTATTACAAGTCGATCAGCTAAATAGCTATTCCGAATACCAGTACACTTGTGAATTTCCACGTTCGTGGTGACCCTTCGGCATTGCTCAGGAGAGCGCTTGTCGAACCATGAGCGTGGAAATGCGGTGAATAGAGAGCTTAATCTATTTGTCCTTCGACAAGCTCAGGACGAACGGCAATTTCTAAAATTTGGAACACTTAATTTAGGTTCCTGCAGGTTCGCCTTCAGGCGAACATGGGCGGTTGAAACCGCACCTACAAAATAAGGCTCGGAGGAATAAACATGAAATTACGTAAAAAATCCGATCAGGTTGTGTCTTTGGCAACGGATAAAAATGCTGCCCGGCACAGCAGTGGCGTGATGATGAATCGCCGGACCTTTATCCGCAACACCAGCCTCGCGGCCGGCAGTATGTCACTGGCGACCGCGTTGATGCCCGGGATGATCAAAAAAGTTCAGGCCGATAGCGCAGCCACCGAAGGCAAGGTTAAGCGAATCAAAACCGTGTGCACGCATTGTTCGGTGGGTTGCGGGATCTATGCCGAGGTGCAGAATGGCGTCTGGGTCGGACAGGAACCGGCGTTCAATCATCCTTTCAACCATGGCGGCCATTGCGCCAAGGGCGCCTCGGTGCGCGAACATGGTCATGGTGAACGACGCCTTAAATATCCGACCAAACTGGTGGATGGCAAGTGGAAAAAAATCTCCTGGCAACAGGCGATTGATGAAGTGGGTGACACGCTGCTGGAAGTGCGCAAGCAGTCGGGACCCGATTCAGTTTACTGGCTGGGTTCGGCAAAATTCAATAATGAACAATCTTATCTGTTCCGCAAGATGGCGGCCTTATGGGGCACCAACAATGTCGATCATCAGGCTCGAATTTGTCATTCAACCACCGTTGCCGGTGTCGCCAACACCTGGGGCTATGGCGCGATGACGAATTCTTTTAATGATATTCATAATTCAAAAGCCATTTTGTTTATTGGCAGTAATGCGGCAGAAGCGCATCCCGTTGCCATGCAACATATCTTCAAGGCCAAAGAAGAAAACAATGCCAAAGTCGTTGTTATCGATCCCCGCTTTACGCGAACCGCCGCGCATGCCGATCAATACCTGCGTTTGCGGCCGGGAACCGATGTGCCGGTAATTTGGGGCATGTTGTGGCACATCTTCAAGCACGGCTGGCAGGACGCGGGATTTATCCGGCAACGCGTCTACGGTATTGATGAGATTAAGAAAGAAGTCGCCAAATGGACGCCGGATGAAGTCGAGAAAGTAACCGGCATCCCCGAAAACCAGATTTATGCCGCCGCCAAAACCATGGCCGACAATCGTCCCGGCACCTTCATCTGGTGCATGGGTGGCACCCAGCACTCCACGGGCAACAACAATACTCGCGCTTATTGCATCTTTCAGCTGGTGCTTGGCAACATGGGAACCGCCGGTGGCGGGACGAATATTTTTCGCGGCCATGACAACGTCCAGGGCGCCACGGACTTTTGCATTCTCTCGCACTCACTGCCGGGTTACTATGGGCTGTCAGCCGGCGCATGGAAACACTGGAGTAAAGTCTGGGATCTGGACTATGACTGGATTGCCAGTCGCTTCGATCAGGGCAGTTATGAAAAGAAAAAGGACAAAGCCCTGAAACCGATGAACACCAAAGGCATTACCGTCTCGCGCTGGTATGACGGGGTGCTGGAAGAAAAGGACAAGATTGCGCAGAAAGATAATGTGCGCGCCATGATCTTCTGGGGCCATGCGCCTAACAGTCAGGTGCGCGGACCCGACATGAAAAAGGCCATGGAAAAACTGGATGTGATGGTGATCATCGATCCCTATCCCACCATGGCTGCAGTAATGAGTGATCGCAAGGATGGAATCTATCTGCTACCTGCCGCGACCCAGTTTGAAACTTACGGCTCGGTTACGGCCTCGAACCGTTCTCTGCAGTGGCGCGACAAAGTGATCGAACCTATGTTCGAATCGCTTCCGGATCATACTATTATGTACAGGCTGTCCAGAAAACTGGGCTTTGACAAGCCGCTATTCAAACACATCAAGGTCGATAATGATGAACCGCTGATTGAGGACATTACGCGTGAATTCAACAAAGGCATGTGGACGATTGGTTATACCGGACAAAGTCCGGAGCGCCTGAAGCTGCATCAGAAGCACTGGGAGACTTTCAATTTCACGACCCTTAAAGCCGAAGGCGGGCCGTGTGACGGGGAGTACTATGGTTTGCCCTGGCCCTGCTGGGGAACAGCGGAAATGAAACATCCCGGTACGCCGATCCTGTATGACACCAGCAAATCGGTGGCCGAGGGGGGATTGACATTCCGTGCCCGCTTCGGGGTCGAGCGCAAGGGTGTCAGTCTGCTGGCAAACGGTGCTTATTCAAAGGGCTCGGCCATCAAGGATGGCTACCCCGAATTTAGCGACAAGCTGCTTAAAAAACTGGGCTGGTGGGATGATCTGAGCGCCGCAGAGAAAAAACTGGCAACGGGGAAAAACTGGAAAACCGATCGCTCCGGAGGCATTCAACGGGTTGCGATCAAACATGGTCTTGCGCCGTTCGGTAATGCCAAAGCCCGCGCCATAGTCTGGACCTTCCCGGATCCGGTACCGGTGCACCGGGAACCCCTGTATACACCTCGGCGTGATTTATTGAAGAAGTATCACACCTATGCAGATCGTAAATCGTTTTATCGCCTGCCGACTCTTTATGCGTCCATTCAGAACAGGGATTTTTCAACCCAGTTCCCGATTATTCTTACTTCCGGGCGACTGGTGGAATATGAAGGCGGCGGCGCTGAATCACGATCCAATCCCTGGCTGGCGGAACTTCAGCAACATATGTTTGTGGAAATCAATACCCACGATGCCAACAACATCGGCGTGCTTGATAAACAGGATGTATGGGTGGAGACCCCGGAGGGTGCGCGCATCAGGGTTCGAGCTATGTTGACTCACCGGGTCGCAGCAGGGGTAGCCTTTTTACCGTTCCATTTCGGTGGCTGGTTTCAGGGCAAGAACCTGATCGACAAATATCCGGACGGGGCAGCACCCTTTGTGGTGGGTGAGGCGGCCAATACCGCCATGACCTATGGATATGATTCCGTAACCCAGATGCAGGAAACCAAAGTCACACTGTGCCGAATTATCAAGGCCTAACCAGGGGGGGATCTAACATGGCTCGAATGAAATTTTTCTGTGATGTCGAACGCTGCATCGAGTGTAACGGTTGTGTCACGGCCTGCAAGAATGCCAATGAACGCCCCTGGGGTGTGAGTCGGCGTCGGGTAGTTACCATTAAAGATGGTGAGCCCGGTGAACGTTCCCTGTCCGTGGCCTGTATGCATTGTACGGATGCACCCTGTGCCGCCGTCTGCCCGGTCGATGTATTTTATACGCGAGACGATGGTGTGGTGTTACACGACAAGGAACGTTGTATCGGTTGTGGCTATTGTCTGTTTGCCTGTCCGTTTGGCGCACCGCAGTTTCCGCAACAGGGCGCTTTCGGTCGGCGTGGCAAGATGGACAAGTGTACCTTCTGTGCCGGTGGACCGGTTGCTGACAACAGCGAGAAGGAATTTGAACTCTATGGCGCCAATCGTCTGGCACAGGGTAAGCTGCCGCTGTGTGCAGAGATGTGTTCCACCAAAGCCTTACTTGCCGGTGATGCCTCGGTGATCTCGAACATATTCCGTAAACGAGTTTTTAATCGTGGTGCGAGTGTGTTTACAACTGGGGTGTCACACCAGAATGCAGCCTTGCGTGCTGTACCGCGCAAGCCGGGCGGCAGGGCGAGCACAAAAGACTGAGGAGTCATTATGAGACAGGTGACAGCGGTCGGAATCAGACATCCCGGCGCGACGCGGCAACGCAACCGGCGCTACATGTTGTGGTCCTTTTTGCTATTGATCGCACTGACACTGGTATTGCCGCTGGTACCCTATGCTGTCGCCTATCTACAGACTCAGGCGCAGAATAGCTCCGCCGTACCTAACCCAGGAACCGAGTTGTGGAACACTATCCGGCAACGGGATCAGGCCGTCATCGGCAAGACCCAGGCTAGCCAGGTGGGTGCCGGAACGCTAATCAACAAACGGGGAGAAGAATGGCGTCGCTTTCGGATGGAAAAACTGGTGCCCTACAGCGCTATCCTGCTGGGTGGGGTTCTCGGGCTGATACTCCTTTTTTATCTGATCAGGGGCAGCATGCGCCTGCCGGGTGGCCGTTCTGGGAAACGTATCCTGCGTTTTAGCCTTAACGAACGCAGCGTGCACTGGTTTGCCGCTATCCTGTTCTGGATACTGGCGCTAACAGGGCTGATCACCCTGTACGGCCGTTTTGTACTCATTCCCCTGCTGGGCGCAGAAGGATTTTCGTTGACTGCCTCGGTCAGCCTGATGATACACAATTTTCTGGGACCACTCTTTTTACTGGCTATCATCGCCCTGTTTTTTACTTTTGTGAAAAACAATTTTTTTGCCTGCATTGACTGGCAATGGTTGGCGAAAGCAGGTGGATTGCTGAAACAACATGCCAGCGCCGGTCGCTTCAACGCCGGTGAGAAAATCTGGTTCTGGCTGGCGGTGATCCTTGGCCTGACGCTATGCATCAGTGGCCTGATTCTGGACTTTCCCAATCTGGGGCAGAGCAGAGTCGTGATGAGCTGGTCACATGTCGTGCATGGTATTTCCGCTATTACCATGATTGCCGTCTCGTTCGGCCATATCTATCTGGGTACAGCCGGCATGGAAGGGAGTCTGGAAAGCATGACAACGGGCTATGTCGATGCCAACTGGGCCAAAGCCCACCATGATCTCTGGTATGAAGAAGTTCAGAACAACAGTGAAAGCGAGACAACGGAACCGTTAACCCCGGCGCCGGAGACTAAATAACCCGAAATTTGGTTAAGCCTGGTCTGCCGAAATAAAGTACGAGAGACCACAGATGATACCGTCATTCCGGCATGTTCTTAGCCGGAATCTAAATGGCTGTTCCAAATACCAG